>Ga0137390_10004390_pt1 | contig 11712 bp, 11 predicted proteins | sample 15con2h24AmetaG_FD_104937 | JGI IMG/M metagenome (GOLD analysis project Ga0137390, IMG submission 104937) | Vadose zone soil microbial communities from Angelo Coast Range Reserve, California, USA - 15con2h2.4A metaG | ecosystem: Environmental > Terrestrial > Soil > Vadose zone > Saprolite... | reverse complement strand
CTGGCTCGGCCAGAAGAACGATCCGCGCGCGCTGGAGGCCATCGCGGAGATCCTGAGACAGTGACCCTCCACGACTGGAAGAGCTTGCCATACAATAGGCGCTTCCAAATCGGAGGAGGTCTACAAAATGAAACGCTTCACGGCTGTTTTCTTCAGCTTCTGTATTCTCCTGACCGCGTCCGCCGCCCTGGCTGCGAGCAAGCCTTCGGTCGGCGTCGCCGAGTTCACCAATGACTCTTCCGCCGCCTGGTGGTACAGCGGAGCGGGTCGGGACCTGAGCAGCATGCTCACCAATGAGCTGACATCGACCGAGAAGTTCAAGGTGGTCGAACGCTCGAAACTCGAGCACGTTCTGAGCGAACAGGATCTGGCCGCGTCCGGCCGCGTCGCAAAAGGAACAGCGGCGAAAGTCGGCAAGCTCACCGGCGCGCAATATCTCATCATGGGAACGGTCTCTTCGTATCAGGAGAACACTGCCGGCGGCGGCGGCGGACTCAATTTCCACGGGTTCTCCGTTGGCGGAAAAAAGAACGACGCCTACATTGCGATCGATCTGCGGGTAGTCGACACCACCACCGGCGAAGTGTCCTTCACGCGCACGGTGGAGGCGAAGAGCACCAGCTACGGCGTTCACGGCTCGGGCTACGTCGGCGGTATGTCCGGTGGTCTTGGAAAATATGAAAACACGCCCGCCGGTAAGGCAATCCGTGGCTGTCTGATCGAGGCCACCGATTACCTCGGCTGCGTGATGGTCGACAAAGACTCGTGCATCGAGGATTACAAAGCCAAAGAGACCAAGCGGCGCGAGAACACCAAGAAGTCGATCAAGATCGAATAATCGCGGCTACCACTCGATGAGTTTGTCGGGCAGCCGAGTGCGCCCTCCGCTGCCGTCGATGATCTCTACCTGCATGTCGGTGTATTTCGGCACGCCGTGCGGACGCTTTGAGATCGTGATGGTGTAGCCGGCGCGCTTCACCTGCGGATACCACGAAAATTTCGCCTGCACGTCTCCGCGATCAGTGAGCGTGGCCGCGTAGCGCTTCATGCCGCTGTGCAGAAGGATGTCGACGCCGCGTATTCCTTTAGGCGAAAGCGCCCAGCCCGAAACGGTCAGAGTCTTCCCGACCCGTTCCTCGCGCGGGAAGTCGACGACGCCGAACGTGCGACCAAGGTAAATGGGCTGATTCGATAGCATGCGGTCGAGATTTTGATCGGGGAGCAATCTCGCGGCGTCAGGGTGGTCGGGCGGGCGGAGGCGGACGCAATCTGTACAGCTCCCGCGGACGGCGAAGACGAAGTCGCCTCCGACGCGGTGATCGAAGTGTCGAACGAAAACAAGACGGCCGCTCGCCAGCTCGTGCCGAAGCCAGTCATGAACTTTGTCGCTCTGCGTGCGAAGCCAGTCGTCATGCACCACCACGAGCGCGCAGCCGAGTCTCGCGATGTACGCGGTCATTTCCGGACCCCACAACTTTTGAAAACTCAGCTCGCGAAGATGCCAGTGCGACGGAGGCTCGAATCCCGACGTGCCGTTGAGACTCAAGCGATGATGAAAGGTGTGGCTCTGCAGATAGAGAAATTCCGAGCTTCCCTCCTCAATCGGCAGCTCGAGAATCGCGCCGCGAAACGATGCATCGCGCAGCCATCGATAGACGGGATCGATCTCCGCGATCGTGTGTTCCCATCGCACGCGCGGCCGCATATCGAAAATCGCAATTGCCAGCAGGATCGGAAAGGCGAGGAACCGCTTCCGTCGGATCAGCGCCAGCGCGCCGAATCCTGCCGTCACCGCCAGTCCGACGTAGACGATGACCGCCCATCGCGCAGGCACGCGAATGCTCTGAAAGGCCTCGATGCGCCGGTAGAGCATCCCGTGAAAGAAGCCGTGCACGCCGAAGGAGCCGAGAAGGCCGATCGCGATCCAGAGACACCCGATCCAAAACGCGATCGGTAGACGAGAGAGACCCTGGCGCCATGCGAGCGGCCGTCGAAGCCACAGTCGGATGAAGATGAGGACGATCAGAATCGTCAACGGCAGATCGCTGCTGTCAACGCTCACGATTCGGACATTCCAGAGGCGAAAGATGTATTTCGGCGCGATCGCGCCCCAATAGCTGACGATCGCCAGCGCCACGATGGCAACATCCATCACCCGCAACGTCACCCTGAGCCGCCTTGACGGCGAAGGGTCTCTATCCTCATTGCCGTAAAGCACGAATGCGACAGCGGTCAGAAACAGCACGAACAGTCCCGGAAAGAGATGCCGCTCGGGCGCAGTCTTTTCAGCGGGGATCAGATCGCCGTATGTGCTGCTGGCAAAGGGCGGCGTCAGCCAGTCGGTCCAGGTCGCCGATCCCCAGAACACCTCATCCTGCTGCCGCTTCATTTTGTACAGCTCCGAAACAACTTTGTAAGGCCAAAGGACGGGGATCATGAGCGCCACCGCGAGGCCCGCAGCGACGGCCAGCCGAAGCCAGAAGCGCCAATCGGCACGGCGATCGACAAACGCCAGAACGAAGATCGTGATCGCTGCCGTGAGCGTTCCAAAAAGAAAATAGTGAATGTTCGTTAGGCCGTTCATCAGGAGCGCGGCGCCGAAGCCGGCCGCCGTCCACCAGGTCGATCGCTTCCAGTAATGGAGGAGTGCCGCGAGGATCAGCGGCAACCAACCGCCAAAGACGATCTGTACGTGTGGCAAGTGATCGAAGCGGAACGGTACGAATCCGTAGAGCACGCCCCCGATCAGGCCCGCACGCGTTGACCCGGTCGCCGTGCGCGCCAGCACGTATCCGCCATACGCGGAGAACGCGAAGCCTCCGATGAACATCAGGTTGTAGATGACCAGCGGGGGACAACCGGCGAGATAGAAAGGAAAGGCGAAGAGCGCGATGCCGAAGAGATTCTCGCTGTACGCGAGCGGATACTTGCCGGGATAAAAAATCGGCGCCTGGTAAATGCTCGACGGCGCATGCGTGGCGGCGTGGAGATCCCAGTCGATGATCCAGGCATTGAGCAGCGGATCGCCGAGGTCGGAGGTGCCGGTGGAGAGGCGAAGGGCGAGGGGCCAGGTGAAGACGATCGCCAGCAGCAGAAAAAATCCGACGACAGCGATCTCCCGGCCGGCTGTTCGCACCTGCGGCATTACACCATTGCGAACGCGCGGACCGGAAATGATCCGAGCCCCCGAACCTTCACTGGAACCGCGAAAAAGCGGATCGGACCCGAATCCGGAAGCGCTTCCATGTTCGTGAGATGCTCGACGATGAAGATTCCGGCGCGCAGCAGCGCGGTGTGGGTGGGGCGGGTGGCATCGGCGGTGTCGTCGATGTTGTACGAGTCGATGCCCACGACCCGTACGCCGCTTTTGGCGAGCATTTCTGCGGCGTCGCGCGTGACGTACGGGTGCTGATTGTTGCAGTAGGCGTCCGTTCGCCAGTGACGGCTCCAGCCGGTGTGGATCAGCAGCGCTTTGCCGCGGAGTTCGAGACCGCGCATCGATGCGGTGTCGATCGCTCGGTGTTCGCGGTCGCGCAACACAACGGCGGGCAAGTCGGCGACTGAGTCGAGCGGAATCGCCGAGATATCGCCGCCATCGACGAAACGATGCCACGGCGCATCGAGATAGGTCCCGGTATTCGCGACCATGTCGATCCGCCCGATGTGAAACTCCGTCCCCGCGGCGTATCGCGCTCGCGAGGCCTCGCGGGAAAGAAAATCAGAAATCACCGGCGGCGCGAGGCCGGCGTAGGTGATCATTCCGTGCTCGATGGTATGGCTCAGATCGATGAGCATCGATGCAGATCATAGCCATAGACCTGAGGCATCGACGCTGGCGCGAATCTGATCGAGCAGGGTCGGATCACCTTTGCAACGCTCCTGCAGCCATCGCAGGAAGGCCGCATCGCTGCTCTCATCGCGCGACGTGTTGCGCAGGATGTGCAGCCACAAGGCGATATTCCCGTTGAAGACCCTGACGAGCGTGACGTATCTGAGGAAATCCGTCAGACCTTCTCGCATCCTGATAAAGAGTGATTGGGCGGGGCAAATTGCTACCCTCCCTGTGTTACAGTCGACTACCTTCCATGGCCGCTGAAGTTCACACGAGCGCTGCGGTGCTCGGGCGCTCCGGCGACTTCGCGGAGCTCTACGAGGAGAATTACAGCCTCCTCGTCGGGACGGCGATCAAGAACTACCGCATTTCGGAAATTGACGCGCAGTCGCTGGCGCACGAAGTCTTCCTCGCGTACTTTCTGAAGGCATCGGAGGTCATCAACCCGCGCGCGTGGCTGGTGAGCGCTATCTGCAATGCCGCCAAGGCGTACCTGCGCACTCGCGCGCGTCTGGTCGAGCTTCCGCCGGCATATGCGGAAACGCCTGATCCCAGTCTGAGGCGGATCGGCGAAGCGCTTCCTGATCAACTAGCCTGCAGAGAAGCCTTTGGTTGTCTCACTGCAAGGTGTCAGATCGCACTGCGGCTGGCATATCTAGAGGGCTACAGTATTCCGGAAGTGGCGGCGGAGCTGAACATATCATCCAAGTACGCAGACAAGCTGGTCCGGCGTTGCCTGCGCCAGGCGAAAGATCGTTATTCCGATGAACGTTAGCGAGAGCCGCGATTCGTTCCTGCGCACTGTTGCGCAGATTACCGCCGAGCGCGTGGCAGCGCGGCCGGTGGTTGAGACGCTGCGCGACGGGTCGAATGTGTGGGATCGCGATATCCCGTCGTTCTGGCGAACAGCGGGCTTCGTGCAGGAGTTGACATCAAAGGCTTCGGCAATCCTGGAGTCGAATCCGCGCGAGAGCCTTTCGCTGGCGCAGCTCGCGCTGGCCGTCGCCACCAGCATTCCCGCAGGGACGTATGCCACGCCGGTGCAGGCGCAGCTGGAAGGATCGGCGTGGAAAGAGATCGGCACCGCGCACCGCTACGTGAGCGAATACGACGCAGCGCTTCGGGCATACGACGCCGCACATCGCGCATTCGGTACAGCCAACGCGTTGGCGCATGACGACGCAGTCGTCGACTTTGCGCGCGCGATCGTTCTGGTCGATCTCGGAAAACATGATGAGGCTCTCGGCCTACTCGCCAAGGTCGGACCGCTGTTCGAACGTTTCGACGATCACCGGCATCTCGTGCAGTCAAAAGTCCTCGCCGCGTCGATTCGCTATCAGCGGGGTCAATTGCAGGCGGCACGCGATCTCTATCAGGAAGCGCTGAGCGAGGTCGAGCTCAGCGACCCGCATTCGCGAGCGATCACCTACAGCGGTCTCGGCCAGCTCTGCGCCGACCTCGGTGATTTCAGCGCCGCAGTTCAAATGCTGCACAAAGCTCGCGAAATCCTGAACGATCTGGGAATGACCGGCGATGTCACCCGAGCGGAATGGGCGCTCGCGAACGTCGTGATGATGACCGGCGATTTCGAAAAAGCCCTCCCGATGCTCGAAAAGGTCCGCGACACCTTCCTTTCGCTCGCGATGCCTGAAGAGGCCGGCCTCGCCGGTCTCGATCTGGCGGATGCTCTGATCGCGAATTCCAGGTCGAATGAAGCGAGACAGATCGTGGAGGTTGTTATTGGCGAGTTCACAAGAGCCAATTTGAACCGCCGCGCGATTACCGCATTGGCTTACTTGCGCGACGTTCTGCCGACCACATCGCGTCCGCAACGGACCGTGCAGCACGTCCGAAAATATCTCGAGCAACTGCGTTCCGAGCCTGCCAGACTTTTCCTGCCGCTGCCCGAAGAAGAAGTTTGACCCTCCAGGGTAGCAATCTGACCTTCCCGATCACTACCTCCTGAACCGGGGCGCGCCCTCCGATCAACAACCAGAAAACCCGGCTTTGCGCCGGATCCGGAGGAGAACTATGCGCCGTATCGTTGCAACCCTGCTGCTCAGCGGACTGCTCGCCAGTTCCGTGCCCACCCTCGCACGCCGTGGCGATGACCCGTGGAGTCCGATCCAATTGATCAAGAAGATCGTCCGTCTTCTGATCCCGATCCCCGCCGACGACGGCAATACGATAAATCCACCGAAGCCGTAATCTTCCCGCCGGCGACTGCTTCTGTGTGCGCTCGAATGGCCAGCCGCAGGAAGCAGTCGCCGCACAACAGCGCGCCCGAGACCATCACCGCGGCGCGCCGTCCGCGATTGCAGCGGCCGCAAGCCGGCGTCGCCGGCATTTCGAGCGGCACGTCCGGCACCACGCTCATCGCTCCCTCAGAACGAGTGAATCATCGGAGGCGCAAACGGCAACCGAACCGTCGGAGAAATGAAGCCACTCTTCGCAGAACGCCGCCTCGACCGGCGGGGGTGGTGGAGGAGTATCACCTCCCGGCGTCGCGAACAGCAGCAGAACAAGAAATGGCAGATAGCGTTTCATGGTCATCTCGAAAGTTGCGAGCGGCGGCTGACGGACCGCCGCTCGCGGGCGCGGGGATTTGGATCAGGTGAGCGAGACCGTCCAGAGGACCGAACCGTCGTTGCCGATGGCGACGAGGGAGCGCGTTGCGCTCCCGCCCGATGTCGTCGCCGGGACGACCACGATGGCGTAGGTACCGGCACTGAAGGGCTCGAGGGACGTTACGCGGCCATTGAGATTGCGGCTCCAGGCCACGGATCCGGAGGAGGTTGAGATTGCGGTTAGCGTCGTGCTCACCGTTCCGTCAGAAGCGGTTGTCGAATTTGTGGCGATCAGATTGTTGCCGGAGAGAACCAGACGTCCAGCGTTGGTCAGCGTCGCAGTCCACAGCATCGCTCCGCTGGAGCTGATCGCCTTGATGGTGGTGGTCGAAGTTCTGGTGCCCGTGTCGATGGTCGAGCTGGTCACGAAGATCGTTCCATTCGAAGCGACGATGGCGTCGGCGTCGGGGCCGTATCCACCTTCGGGTCCATGACCGGGACCGTTGGCGCCGGCGATGGCCGCCAACATGGTTAGTGCAAACGTTGTGATGAGGATTCGTTTCATGTGATGTCTTTCTCCTTGGCGGCGGAGTAAGACAATCGCGATGCCATGTGCCCGCTAGAGAGGAGCGATCGAAATCGGGAGTCAGATTGACGCGGCGGGGCGTGTCGAAACGACGCGGAGAGCGGACATCTCGTCCGCACTCGCCGAGCGTCTCGCTCGGCGAGCAAGGTTGATCGGGCGAGACGCCCGATCAATGCGGGCGGGACGCCCGCTCTCCTAGTGCGGTTTTCCGGTGGACGGCGGCGGAGGCATCGTGCCCTTCGGCGGCTGGCCCTGTGGATGGTCACCGCGCGGATCGCCGTGCGGATCGCGCGGAGCGTGATTCGTGTCGCCGCGTCCGTGATCCGGCGGCATCGGACGCACTATCGGCGGCTGTTGGCGTCCGTAATCTGCCATCTCGCCGGCGTGCACCAGCAGCGGCTCCCGCTGCATGGCCGATCGCACTTCGACGATTCCTTCGAATACTTTCAAGCTCGTCTTGCCGTCGCGGTCGACTTCCACGTCGTACTGCGTGCCGCGCACAGCGAGCAGCGCGCCCGGCGTCTGCACTACCCGCGGCTCGCTGCCGGTGATCTTGTCGAACATCGCGTGCAGGCGGCCGCGCTCGAGCGAGAGGATCACGCCGGGAGATCCGCCCGCCAGTTGCACGTTGGTCGAGCTGAAGATCTCGAATTTCGCGCGGTAGTGATCGGACGCGATCAACGCGTATGAAAACCATCCGGTCTGCACCTTGTCGCCGCTCTGCGCGTGGTGCCCGACGGCGACCTGCATCTCCTGCTTCGGCGTCGTGAGCATCACTTTGCGCTTCACCTGGTCAAAGCGGTAGTCGACGTCTGCGTGTGCCACACAGCAAACACTGATCAGAGATGCAGCGATGATGATTTTCATAGCGTCCTCACGTGATGCCGAGCCGTTTCATCTTGCGTGCGAGCGTCTTGCGTTCGATCCCCAGAATCAATGCTGCCTGCGTCTGATTCCCGGCCGTCGCCTTGAGCACTGCTTCGATGTGCCTGCGCTCGGCCTCGTCGAGCGGAACGAGATCGTCGGACTCAGTGTGCGGGCCGGCTTCAGCCGGCCGACTGAGGTCGGCCGCCACACGCATCGCGCGCAACGCGCGCGAGGCAGTTTCGGCATCGGTCAGCGTTCCGGAATCAATCACCGTCCTTCGTATGACTAGTTCTAACTCTCGTACGTTTCCCGGCCACGAATGCGTAACAAAAAGTTCGAGCACCGCGCGGGACGCTCCCGGCACCTCGCGATGCATCTCGTTCGCGACGCGGCGGCGGAAGTGATCCACCAATAATGGAATGTCCGAGTGGCGGTTGCGAAGAGCAGGAACAGCGATCTCGTATCCCGCCAGGCGATAGTAGAGGTCTTCGCGAAAACGGCCTTCTGCCACCAGGCGCTTGATATCGCGATGAGTGGCCGCGATCAATCGCACCGAAACGCGATGGCTTTTGTCCGATCCGAGGGGGGTAACCGTTCCGTCCTGGAGAAAGCGAAGGAGCTTGACCTGAAAAGCCTGCGAGATATCGCCGATCTCATCGAGAAACAGCGTCCCGCCATCGGCACGTGAAAGTGCGCCGCGCCGATCCTGGCGGGAGTCGGTGTACGCGCCGCGCGTCGATCCGAACAGCTCGTTCTCGAGGAGCGTGTCGGGAATCGCGCCGCAGTTGAGCGCGATGAACGGACCGTCCGCTCGCTTGCTCAGATCGTGGATCGATTGTGCAACCAGCTCCTTGCCGCTGCCGCTCTCGCCCAGGATCAGGACCGGGACGTCGAGTGAGGCGACGCGCGTGACGGCCTTGTACATCTCAACCATCAACGGATGTGAACCGATCATGCGCGATGAAGGCCCAGGCTCGATCGCTTCGCTCTGCGGCTGCATTTTCGAAACTGCGGCCGCGACGCGATTGATCAGCTCCGACAGCTCGAACGGCTTCGCGAGATAGTCGAACGCGCCGGCCCTCTGCGCCAGCGCCGTGGTCTCGATCGTTCCTCTTCCTGTCATCAGGATGACGCGCGGCGGATCGCGCCGCTCGGTAATCGACTGCAGGAGCGTCAGTCCGTCTTCACCGGGCATGTAGATATCGCTGACCACGACGTCGAATTTGTGATCGCGAAGCAGTTGGCGCGCTGTGGCGGCGTCAGAAGCCTGGTGCGTGCGATGCCCGACTTTCTCGAGCGCCATGGCAGCGCTCTCGCGCATGCCGGCATCGTCATCGACCACCAGCACCGACGCCATCACATCGCTCCCGCTTTGGCGGCTACGTGTGCGAGCGGAAGCGTCAAGCGGAACAGCGAGCCGCCTCCACTTGCCGCTTCAACCGAAACTGAGCCGCCGTGCCAAGTTGCAACTTCGGATACCAGCGACAGTCCGAGCCCGAGACCTTGCGTCCCGGCCGCGGACGATCCTCTAAAAAAGCGATCGAAGATGTGCTGTCGTTCGCCGGCGGAGATTCCTGGTCCGCGATCTTCGACCTGCAGCAGCGCTTCTCGAGCGTCCTGACGGACCGAGATCGTGATGGGGGAAGGCGGCGGCGAGTATTTCAGCGCGTTGCCGACGAGGTTATCGATGACGCGCTCGATCAACGCGCGATCCGCGCGAACGAAAACGCCTGACGGGATCGATGTCATCAGCGGCCGATCGGCGCTGGCGCGAAGAAACTCCACGCGCGCGGCGACCAGTTCTCCGAGATCAATGACGGTCGAGGCGCCGTCAAAGTCACGCAGCGGAAGGCGCTCGAGATCGAGCAGAGCCGAGACCATCGTCTGCAATTTGCCCGCTTCGCTTTCGAGCAGCGACGCCACACGCCGGCGCTCGACGTCGGTCAATTCGAAGCCGCCGAGGAGTTGCGAGAGGCCGCGCATGGAAGCCAGCGGCGTCTTGAGCTCGTGTGCCAGAACGCGTTTCGACTCGACATCCTGCGCTTTTCTCTCGGCCCACCACATCGTGAAGCGCTGCTCCATCTGCACGGCGGCATTCAATTCCAATGCGACCGCTGTGATCACGACAACCAATGCGAGCGCGACGAACGGAATCGCAATGCCCGTCGTTGCCAGCAGTGCGAAACCGCCGGCCGCGATCAAAATCAGGAACGTGGCGGCGATCGCGAGCCGCACGCGGCGCGATGCGCGATTGTGCAGCAGAATCGCGATCGCTAATCCCGCGATGATCCCGGCAATGAACGGTGGGGATTCGCGGACGATCTCGCCTCGAATCAGCGATTCGGTCGCTGCAGCGTGAACCGTGACGCCCGGATCGGGAGTCAGCCCGGACACCGGCGTCACCACGCGGTCCCCGAGCCCCATGGCGGTCGGTCCGATGAAAACGATTTTGCCGCGGAGGTCGAATCGCTTTTGCAGCAGATCGACCGCGCTGATGATCGGAACGTTCTGCGGGCGCGTGCGGTACATCGGCGCGATCGAGCGGCCGATTGGAATCGAGATCGGCGCGATCATCGCGGCCGCCTCAACCGGAAGCGCGGTCAGGGAACGATCGCGATTCTGCTTCGTCGATGCAAATCGGCGGACGATGAAATCGCCGTCGCGCTCGAAGTTTCCGTGCACAGCGATGGTGGTCTCGCGGATGGCAGGCGCGGGCAGGAGCCATTGGCCATGCTCCACGATCACCGCGACCGCGAGCGTCGGAATGCGTTTAGTCGCTTCGGCGAGGCGCGCATCGCCGGCGTCAGGCTCGGGCAGAAGAAGATCGAGAACCACGCCGCGGGCTCCTGAATCCCTCGCCCGATCGAGCATCTCTGCCAGCCGTGTCCTGGGCCAGGGCCAGCGGCCGGATTCTCGAATGGAGCGTTCGTCGACCGCCACGACGATCGTGGACCTCGCTGGTTTCGACGGCAAACGGCGGAGCGCAGCGTCGCGCAGCGGCAGCTCGAGCGCGTCGTCGGCGCGAAACGCCAGAAGCAGCGTGACGACGATCGCTGTGATGATCGCTAGACCGGGCGCAAACGCCTTGCGCATTGGAGTCGGAAAGCTATCCGAACTCTATTTTCTTCCATTCATAATGGTTTGAGTGGCGCTCATCCTGGCTGCCGCCGCATGGGGCTTTTCGACTGCCGTGTCGCTGTGGCGGCTGTTTGCGCGTCCCGCTCCATCCGGTCAGGTGCCGGGATTCATGTCGGCGCACAACCTCGAGGCGCGCGGGCCGGGCGAGCATCTGCTGTTCGTCGTTGCGTTCACGATTGCTGCGGCCCTCATCGCACGATTGTTTTTCGCACGTTTTCCTGTATTGCGCCGGTCGTCGCAAATTCTGATCGCGATTACGCTAGGATCGTCGCTCGCAATCGTGACCGTCGAGCCCTCGCCGCTGGTGGCGTCGGGCATTCCGGCGGTGATGGCCGCGATCTGGATCGCGCTGCGCGACCGCGATTGGGGTTTCGGCGTGCGCGACGTTGTCCTCATCCCCTCGAGCATCGTGGTTGCGATCGCGCTGCTGCGATTGACGAGTCTCACGCCGCCCGCCGCCGTAGTGATCTCGATTTTCCTGATGCTGCTGATCCGCATCGCAGTGGTTTTCATCGCGGCTGCCGATGTCACTCCGGCAACCGCCTTCCTCCTCTCGCCGTTAGGCATCGTCGCTCAGGCGGTGAGCGGTACAGAAGCATCGAACATGGTGGCGCTCATCGCCGCGCTCGCGCTGCCGCTGTTGTTGGCAAAGGTGGGTCTCAAGCGCCACAACGCGCTCGCGCATGTCGTTTATCCGATCTTTCTCGTCGCGTACACCTTCG
>Ga0137390_10004382_pt1 | contig 11723 bp, 9 predicted proteins | sample 15con2h24AmetaG_FD_104937 | JGI IMG/M metagenome (GOLD analysis project Ga0137390, IMG submission 104937) | Vadose zone soil microbial communities from Angelo Coast Range Reserve, California, USA - 15con2h2.4A metaG | ecosystem: Environmental > Terrestrial > Soil > Vadose zone > Saprolite... | reverse complement strand
CATCCGGCAAGTTTCCACCAGGCGGCCAGCGGCGCGGTCGGACTCCGCGGGGAGCGCGCAAAGCGCACCCGGTTGCACAATCTTTGGTCAGAATGCGTTTCGCTTGTCGGGTGCGCCGGCAAGTAATTAAATCTCCGCAGTGCGGGACTGAAAAGCTTGAAGAGATGCCGGTTGATGCTTGTCAAATCATGTATCGGTGCACGGGATGCAGCGCCGGGGTACGCCTAAGGGTCCGACTTTTTGCAACCACTTCTAACTCCCAGATTTATCGGGCTTTTTCAGGCGTCTTCAAATCCCACCGCCGGATGCGAGATCGCACCATTCAACCGAGGCGCCTGTGGCGATCACCGTGGTTCGCCGGCAAATGCTTTCTGCAGCGCCGACAGCCGCGCGAGCGCGGTGGCCGGCAGCGGTCCTTTTTCCACCGCGGCGAGCGCATCCTCGAACTGCTGCGGCGTCGCCATGCCGACCAGGATGGTACCCACCGCCGGATGCGAGATCGCAAACCGCGTGGCGGCTTCGGTCAGGCTTGCGGCGAACCCGTCGTTGACCAGCGGCATGAGACGGCGGGCGCGCCCGATGTCAGCCTCGTAGCGCAGGCCTGAGCCGATCGGCTCAGGCGGCGGACTCGCGATCGCATGACGCTCGTCCGATCCGGACAGCGCGCCGCCGGCGAGCACGCGGATGCCGACGACGCCGACGCCCGCCTCTCGCGTGTGATCGAACAGCCGTCCATAATCCTGCGCCGGATAATTCTTCGGCAGTTCAGCGGCAGCCGACGGATTGAGCATGTTGTAGACGACCTGCGCGCTGTCGAAGGCGCGCGCGTCGATCGCCTGATGCAGCGCTGCCGTCTCGCCGACCGCGGTGATCCCGAGGAAACGCGTCTTGCCCTGTTGACGCAGCCGCTCGAACGCCGGCACCACCTCGCCGAGCACCTGTGCGACGCTGAGCGCTTCCCCGCCGCCGGTCTCGGTGGTCGCGTTGTGCAGGAGGAAGATGTCGACCCGATCGAGCTTAAGCCGCGCCAGACTGCCTTCGAGCGACTTCGCCACGGCGTTGGCGATGCGGCCGAAGTCGCTCGACGGCAGCCGGACCTTGGTGCCGACGACCACGTTGGCGGGCTTGAGGTTTTGCAGGACGCGGCCGAGATTCTTTTCCGATTCGCCGTTGCCGTACTGCACGGCGGTGTCGAAGTAGTTCACGCCGGCGGCGAGCGCCCGCGCGATGGTGCGCTCCTGGTCGCGCGGATCGCCGCGCACCATCAGTCCGCCGACCGCGCCGCAGCCGAAGCCCAGGATCGAAAGGCGCATCCCGGTGCGCCCGAACATCCGCGTTTCCATGGCCGTTCCTCCGGGCGCGCGAGCAGACCGCGCACGATCTTCGAAGTCGCGAATTCATCCGTCATCGCAGCCCCTCGCGCAAAACACCAGGGGCTTCGGAGCCGACGGATGCGAGCGCCGAGTTCGCGCTCTCGATACGCTCAAAGCGCAGTCGAAGGCATCAGGAAAGAGTCAGGATCGCAATGCGCGCGCGGCGGCACCCCGTGGCCGGGGATGCCGTCGCCTCTTGGGAGCGCGACGGGTCCTGCGCAAGCCTTCCCGTTTGGAAGGGGCCCGCGCCAGTTCCAACGTCGCGAGGATCTGGGCGACCATTTCGTGGGGTGGTGGCTCGATCGACACGATGGTCGGATTTTCGTCCGCGCCCGGCTCTTCGAGTGCATCGAACTGGCTCTGCAAGAGCTGCGACGGCATGAAATGTTCATGGCGGGCGGCGATGCGGCGGGCGATCAGGGACATGTCTCCCTTCAGATAGACCAATCGAACATCCGGACGATCGCCGACGATGATTCTGCGGTAGCGGCGCTTCAACGCCGAGCACGTGACCACGCCGCGACCGCCGGCGCGGCGCGTGGCGTCGATCCACGCGGCGATCGCATTGAGCCAGGGCCATCGATCCTCGTCGGTCAGGGGCGTGCCGCTGTGCATCTTCTCGATGTTCGCGGGCGGGTGAAACCAGTCGGCATCCGCGAATTCCCAGTCGAGGCGGCGGGCGAGCAGCGTTCCGATCGTCGTCTTGCCGCAACCGGACACGCCCATGATGACGACGATCGAGGGTGCGACTCGACCGCGTGGTCGCGCCGGCACATCCGCTTGCTTCTTCGACGTCATCCCTCACTCCTGCGCCTGCGCTCCGATCCGGCTCTGCATCAGGCAACGCTCCGCCACAGCTGGCCGCTGCGCGCCAGCAGCGATTCGGCGCCCTCTGGGCCATTGCTGCCGGCCGCATACCACTCGAGATCGCGGCTGCCGCGCTCCTGCCACGCGTCGAGGATGGGCTGAACGACACGCCAGCCCGCCTCGATGTCCGCGGCGCGTTGAAACAGCGTCGAATCGCCGATCATGCAGTCGTAGATCAGCGTCTCATATCCGGTGTTCGGCTCCGCCTCGAAATAATCCTTGTACTTGAAGTCCATTCGCACGCCGCCGATCCGGATGCTGGCGCCGGGAATCTTCGCGTTGAAATGCAATGCGGCGCCTTCATCCGGCTGGATGCGCAGGACCAGCAGATTCTGCGTGAGGCTGTCGACCGGGGTGTCACGGAACAGCACGAGCGGCGCGCTTTTGAACTTGATCGCAATCTCCGTCTTGCGCGCCGCCAGCGCCTTGCCGGTGCGCAAATAGAACGGCACGCCGGCCCAGCGCCAATTGTCGATCATCAGACGCATCGCCGCGAACGTCTCCGTCACGCTGTTCGGGTCGACGCCTGGCGCGCTCCGATAGGAGGGGATCCTTCTGCCTTCGATATCGCCCGCCGTGTATTGCGCGCGCACGACATCGCCCAGCGCCTCGTCGTCCGTCAGCGGATGGATCGCCTCGATGACCTTGAGCCTTTCGTTGCGGACCGCGTCGGGCTCGAAACACGTCGGCGGCTCCATGGCGGTCAGCGCCAGAAGCTGGAAGAGATGGTTCGGCACCATGTCGCGCAACGCCCCGGTGCGGTCGTAGGACTTGCCGCGATTCTCGACCGACAGACTCTCCGCGACGGTGATCTGCACGTGATCGATGTGGTCGCGGCCCCACAACGGCTCGAACATGCCGTTGGCGAACCGCAGCACCATGATGTTCTGGACCGTCTCTTTTCCAAGATAGTGATCGATGCGGTAGATCTGGTTTTCCTCGAAGATCGCGAGAAGCCGCTCATTGAGCTCGCACGCCGACTTCAAGTCCCGGCCGAACGGCTTCTCGACGATGATGCGGCGCCACGATCCCGGTTTCCGGCTCGCGAGGCCCGCCTCGCCCAGGTGGCGCGCGACAGGCGCGAATGCCTCTGGCGGCGTCGCGAGGTAGAACAGAGAATTGTCTTTCGTGCCACAGGCCCGGTCGACTTCCGCCAGCCGGCGCTTCAATCGGTCGAAAGTCGCGGGATCGTTGAAATCGCCTTGAACATAGCTGAAACGCGACAACAGGCGATCTGCCGCCTTGGACGCGAGCGGGCGGGTCGCGAACTCCCGCAGCGCGGCGCCGACGCCGCGGCGAAATTCCTCGTCGGACATTTCGTTGCGCGCCACGCCGATCACGGCGAAGTCGTCAGGCAGCAGCTGCGCGGCCATGAGATTGTAGAGCGCCGGCACCAGCAGCCGCTTGGTCAGATCGCCGCCGGCGCCGAAGATGACGAAGGCGCACGGGTCGGCGCGGCGCGGGTGGAGAGTCGGGGCGGCGGCAGCGATGGGTGCGCGAACGTCCATCATCACGATCTCTTCCCCGGCTCGACGTGCCCGCCGAACCCCTTGCGCATGGCCGACAGCACCCGGTCGGCGAAGCTCCGTTGCTCGCGCGAACGAAAGCGCGCGTAGAGGGCGGCCGAGAGGACGGTCGCGGGCACCGCCGTTTCGATCGCCGTCATCACGGTCCAGCGGCCTTCGCCCGAATCCTCGACGACGCCTTCAAACCCTTCGAGTTTCGGATCGGCCGCGAGCGCGCCCGAGGCGAGATCGAGGAGCCAGGAGGCCACGACGCTGCCTCTGCGCCATACTTCGGCGATGTCGGCGAGGTCGAGATCGTACCGTTCATTGGCCGGCCGCGAGTTCGAGGCCGCGGCTTTCAGGATGTTGAAACCTTCCGCATAGGCCTGCATGAGGCCGTATTCGATGCCGTTGTGGATCATCTTGACGAAATGTCCGGATCCGCTCGGACCGCAGTGCATGTAACCGCGCTCGGGACGCCCGTCGCGGCCGTCGCGTCCCGGCGTCCGCGCAATGTTTCCCGAACCCGGGGCGAGCGCCGCGAACAGCGGATCGAGCCGGGCGACGGCCGCGCCGTCGCCGCCGATCATGAGGCAGTAGCCGCGATCGAGACCCCAGACGCCGCCGCTCGTCCCGACATCGAGGTATTGGATGCCTTTTGCCTTGAGCGCCTCGGCGCGGCGCACGTCGTCCTTGTAGAACGAGTTGCCGCCGTCGATCACGATGTCGCCGGCGGCAAGGCGCGTCGCAAGCTGCGCGACGGCCTCCTCCGTGATTTTGCCGGCTGGCAGCATCAGCCAGACGACGCGCGGCGCATCGAGTTTTTCCGCCAGGTCGTCGAGGCTGGCGCTTCCGACCGCGCCATCGCGGGTCACGTCCTTCACGGCGTCGGAATTTCGATCGTAGACGACGCAGCTATGACCATGGCGCAACAGGCGCCGCGCGATATTGCCGCCCATCCGGCCGAGGCCAACCACTCCGAGCTGCATCCTTGCGTCCTCCTGCAATCACCTCGAAACTCGCCGCGAGGCTTTCACCGCATCGGCGCCGGCATCGAGAGATCGCCGGCTCTTGTCGGCGATCGTCGCGAGCAACTTGTCGAGCGCTTCGCTGAACAGGCGCACGCCGTCGACGACCAGGTCCTCCGTGACCTTTTCAAGCGAAATGCCGGTCCTATCCAACGACGCCAGCATCTCTGGCGCGGCATCGATGTCTTTCGTCAGCGTCTCGTCCACCTTGCCATGATCGCGGAAGGCATCCATCGTCTTCTGCGGCATGGTATTGACCGTGTCGGGGCCGATCAGTCCCTCGACGTACAGCACGTCGCCGTACTCGGGGTTTTTGGTGCCGGTGCTCGCCCACAACAGCCGCTGCCTTTGCGCGCCCAGTTTTGCGAGCCGCAACCAGCGCTGGCCCGCAAAACAGCGATGGTAGCGCTGATAGGCCTGTTTGGCATTGGCAATCGCGATCTTGCCTCGCAGGCGCTCCCGTTCGGCGCGCTCGCCGGGTTTGGTCGTCTGATTGATTTGCTTTGCCAGGAGCTTGTCGACGGCGGTATCGATGCGGCTCACGAAGAAGCTCGCCACGCTCGCAATGCGTCCGACCGGCTGGGCCTTGCTCGCGCGATCTTCGAGCGCGCCCACATAGGCTTCCAGGACTTGCTCGTAGACCCGCCGGGAAAACAACAACGTGATGTTGACATTGATGCCTTCGCCGAGCAGCGCGCGGATCGCCGGAATGCCGGGCGCCGTTCCCGGCACCTTGATCATGACGTTCGGCCGCCCGGTCATCTGCCACAGGCGTCGCGCCTCGCCGATCGTCCCGTCGGTGTCCATGGCAAGGCGGGGCGACACTTCGAGCGAGACGAAGCCGTCGCGGCCGCGTGTCTCCTCATAGAGCGGCTGCAGCAGGTCGGCGGCGCGCCGGACGTCGGCGGTCGCGAGCCGTTCGTAGATGTCGTTGGACGACTCCACTCCCGAGGCATTCAGGCGCGCGATGTCGGCGTCGTAATAGGTGGATTCGGCGATCGCCTTCTCGAACGTCGAGGGGTTCGCGGTGATGCCCGCGACGCCGTCTTCCTTGATGAGCTTTTCGAGATGACCGTTGTCGATCATCTCGCGCGACAGGAAGTCGAGCCAGACCGATTGGCCCTGCTCTTTCAGTCTCAGCAGCGGGTTCATGACGCGTCCCATTTTGCGATCTGCGATTTGGCCGCTTGCACGATGGCTTCGACGGTGAATCCGAATGCCTTCATCACGTCCTTGCCCGGCGCCGACGCGCCGAAATCGTGCATCCCGATCATGGCGCCGTCGGCGCCGACATAGCGCTCCCAGCCGCGCGTCGAGCCGGCTTCGACCGACACCCGCGCCCTCACCGCTCTCGGCAAGACCGATTCGCGATAGGCCTCGTCCTGCTCGTCGAAGAGCTGCCAGGACGTCAGGCTGACCACTCGCGCGCCGATTTGCTCCGAATGGAGCGCTTCCGCCGCGGCGAGGCAGAGCGACACCTCGCTGCCCGTGGCGACCAGGATCACGTCGGGCTTTGCGCCCGCGGCCTCGGCGAGCACGTAGCCTCCCCGCCGAACTCCCAAGGCGGACGCGCAGCGCGTGCGATCGACGGTCGGCAGAGCTTGGCGGCTCAGAACCAGGCATGCCGGTCGGTCCTTGAGCGCGACGATGAGTCGCCACGCCTCCACGACTTCGTTCGCGTCGGCGGGCCGCAGCGTGATCAGCTCTGGTATGGCGCGCAGCCCGATCAGCTGCTCCACCGGCTGATGCGTCGGCCCGTCCTCTCCGAGTCCGATCGAATCATGCGTGAAGATGTAGATCACCGGCAGCTTCATCATCGCGGCGAGGCGGATCGCCGGCTTCATGTAGTCGGAGAAGATCAGGAAGGTCGAGCCGAACGGACGCAGGCCGGTCAGCGCGAGCCCGCTCAGAATCGCTCCCATGGCGTGCTCGCGCACGCCGAAGTGAAGATTTCGGCCGGCGCCCTCACGCGGTCCCATCTCGCCGGCGCCTTCGAATTGCAGGGGAGTCTTCGTCGAGGTCCCGAGGTCGGCGGCTCCGCCCACGAGCCAAGGATAATTTTGCGCGATCGCGTTCAAGACCTTGCCCGATGAGGCCCGGGTGGCGAGGCCCTTCGCGTCGGCGGCAAACGAGGGGATGGCGCTGTCCCATCCTGGCGGGACGTCCCCCGATCGAAAGGATCGGTACCGCTCGGCAAGAGCCGGATAACGGCGTTGGAAGGTCTCGTATCGCACATCCCATTCGCGATGGAGCGCGCGTCCACGCTCGCCGATACCACGCCTGAAATGCTCGTAGACGCCATCGGGTACCAGGAACATCGCGTCTTCGGGCCAACCGTAGCTGCGCTTGGCGAGCCTCACCTCTTCCTCGCCGAGCGGCTCGCCGTGCGCCGCGCTGGTGTCCTGCTTGTGCGGCGCCCCGTAGGCGATATGGCTGTCGATGATGATCAGCGTGGGGCGGTCGTTCGTCCGTCGAAACGCGCCAAGCGCGCCGGCGATGCTGGCGGTGTCGTTGGCGTCGGTGACGTGGACGACATGCCAGCGATATCCGCGGAAGCGCGCCGCGACGTCTTCGGTAAATGTGATTTCGGTTCGACCATCGATGGTGATGTGGTTGTTGTCGTAAATCCAGCACAGATTCGACAGCCGCAAATGGCCGGCGAGCGAAGCCGCTTCGCTCGCCACGCCCTCCATCAGATCGCCGTCGCTGCAGAAGGCGTAGACGTCGTAATCGAAGAGCGTGACGTCGGGCCGGTTGAACTGACCCGCGAGCCAGCGTCCTCCGATCGCCATCCCGACGCTGTTGCCGCAACCTTGCCCCAGCGGGCCGGTCGTGGTCTCGACCCCGGGCGTGCGATGAAATTCCGGATGACCCGGACAGCGGCTGCCGAGCTGCCGAAAGCGCTTGATGTCGTCGAGCGTGACCGCGGGTCGCGCGCGTCCATCGGTTACGTCCGCGACGCCGGCAAGATTCAGCAGCGCGTAAAGAAGCATCGACGCATGGCCGTTGGACAGGACGAATCGATCACGATTGGGCCACTGCGGATCATCGCAATCGAAGCGCAATACGCGCTGCCACAGGGTGTAGGCCGCCGGCGCGAGCGCCATGGGCGTGCCCGGATGGCCGGAGTTCGCCTTTTGCACCGCGTCCATCGCGAGCGTGCGAATGGTGTTGATGCAAAGCCGGTCGAGAATGCTGTCGGCCCCGGCATGCGACGGGACGCCGCGCGCATCATTTGCCTGAAGACTCGTACGACGCATCCACAGAGCCTTTTCGCGCCCCCTGTGAAGGGCCCGCGGCGTGCGCCGGAGGGTTGAAAGCAAAACTCGCCGCTTGCTGCCGAAGTTCCCGCAATATCCGCGGCCATGGAACACAAAAGAGCGAGGAACATAGGTGCAGCTGCGGCGGTTTTCCTGCAGGCGCAGAAAGAAGGGAACACGGCTCGCCCGAGTTTGATTCAGTGCATCATCGTTGATTGCGGCGTGCGCGGAGCCTCGATGGCGCCTGCCGGAGGCGTTAAGGACCCAGTTCACGCCGCGAGATGATCGCGCAGCAGACTGCCGTAGCCCGAAACGCTGTCGCTTCGCTTGAGCATGCGGAGCCCCGCCCACAGGCTCACCGCGTTGTTGGAGAGCACCGGCTTGCCGAGCTCGCGCTCGAGCCGCTCGACGATGCTCATGCACGGCCAGTTGCCGCCCGGCATGATGACGGCGTCCGCGTCCGGCCGATCCGTCCGCCGGCCGAGCTCGTAAGCCTGCTCCGGACCGGCGCGGCCGAGCTCGATCGAGGCGACGAAGCCGGCCACCTCGCTGTGCACGACGGTGAAGCCGCTCGCCTGCATGAACTCGACCATGGGCTTGTCCATGGTCTTGCTCCACGGCGCGCCGATCGCGATCTTCTTGGCGCCGAGGAGCGTGAGCGCGTCGACGAACGCGGTCGCCGCCGTGGTGGCGGGCCTGCCCGAGGCATCCGACATGCGCTTGATCAGCTCGCGGTCGTAGCCCTTGCCCTTGGCGAGCGTCGGAGCGGTCGCCGCGAACACGATCACGTCGACCTCGGCATCGGCGAGCTTGCGGCTCTCCGCTTCGAGCTCGAGCACGCAGCGCATCTGCTCCTGCGGAGTGATGTCGCGGTAGGCGACGCGTCCGGTATGCAGCGATACGTCGGACGGCAAAGCCGCGGAGAACTCCGGCTCCTGGGTCGTGTTGGACGAGGGCGTCAACAGACCGAAGCGATGCGTCTTCCGGACATGGGTCACGGCCGGCTCACTGCGCCCCCTCGAGTCCGGCCGCCTTGATCACGGCATGGAATTTCTGCGTCTCCGCCTTGATGTAGCGCGCAAAATCCTCCGGACTGCTGCTGCTCACCGCCTTCGAGCCCTGCTTCAGGATCGCATCCTTGACGTCCGGCATGGCGAGCGCCTTCGCCATGCCGCTGTAGATCTTGGCGATGATCGGCGCCGGCACGCCCGCGGGCGCGAGCAGCCCGCTCCAGCCTTCCACGATCACGTCCGCATGGCCGAGGTCGACCATGGTCGGCGTGTTGGGAAACTGCTCGTCGCGCTGCCGGGTGAAGATGGAGAGAAGATTGAGCTTTCCGGCCTCCACCAGGTCGGTCACGCCGGCCGTGGTCGTGAAGGCGAGCGGAATCTGTCCGGACAGCACGTCGGTGATCGCCGGCGTCTGTCCGCGGTAGGGCACGTGCGTCATCTTGATGCCGGCGGCGATCTGCAAGAGCTCGCCCATCAGGTGGGTCATGTTGCCGATGCCGAACGAGCCGTAGTTGAGCTGGCCGGGATTGGCCTTGGCTCGGTCGATGACGTCCTTCATCGATTTGAAGCCGGACGCCGGATTGACCACCGTTCCGAGCGGATTCATCGTCGCCTGCGTGATCGGGACGAAATCCCGGAACGTGTCGTAGGGCAGCTTCTTGTAGATGAAGGCGTTCGTCGTCACCGCGCTCACCGGAGCGTAGATCAGCGTGTAGCCGTCCGGCCTCGCGTTGGCGGCGGCCTCCATTCCAAGAATGGCATTGGCGCCTGGGCGATTTTCGACGACCCCCTGCTGGCCCCACAACTCGCCCATCTTCTGCGCGAGAACGCGCGCCTGGAGGTCGACGCCGGAGCCCGCCGCTTGCGGCACGATGATGCGGATCGGGCGGTTGGGATAGTCGTCGGCGGTCTGGGCCGTGCCGGGAGCCGCGAGGGCGAGCAGCGCCGCGTACGTCAGCGCGGCAAACAGGCCGGATCTCTTCATCGTCGCCCTCCCCTGTTTCCTGGCCCGCGCCATGCGCGGCGCGGATTTCGATCGAGCCGATCAGCGTCGCGGCGACGCGCGCGGACCTCGTCAGCCACTCGCCGCGGCGAGCGTCGCGCGTTCGGCTTGCGGGCGCGGCCGTGCGGCGCGCAGCATATCCATGAGCTTTCGCACTGAGGCGAGATTCTCCAGATCGGCGACCGCCTGGATCGTTGCGGCAGTCGCGGATGGGCTCAGCACGCCGTCCGCATAGGTACGGAATTTGCTCTCGATCTGGGCGCGCGACAACGGATTCTCGGCCGAGCCGCGCGGGTGCTCGCAGCGAGCCGTAAGCGTCTTGCCGTCGGTCTCGATCTCGACGACCGCCTGCACGCCGCTGAGCGCCGCATCGGGGCGTATCTCGATCTGCTCGGCGGCCGCGCGCCGCATCTTCGGATCGTCGTAGCGCGCGGGCTCGAACTGCGCGAGCGTGAGCTCCTGGTCGTGCAGGATGATCGCCGCCGTGTAGTGGCCGGAAATCAGCGCGTCGAACTTGCCCTTGTACTGCGCGAGCTTGCCATGCAGATCGAAGGTCGGCTGGCTCAAGGCCACGCGCACTTTTTTCACGCGCGCCGGATCGATCTTGTGCCGCTCGATGAGGTCGAACAGCGCGGTGTTCATGCCCTGGATCGAGGAAGCGGACGGCCACAGCCGCAACGCGATCTGCTCGAGCTCCCAGCGTTTGCCGAGATCGGCGGTGACAGCCTCGGGGCGGCCGCCGTTCGCATAGGTGTTGTAGAGGCCGCCGTCCTTCGCGGTCAAAAATTCGCGCGTCGCCAAGAATTTCTGCTCGGCGAGCAGCGCCGCCAGCAATCCCGACAGCGCGCCGCGGCATTGGTGGAATTTCACCGTGGGCGTTCCCCACGCCGCGAACGTGCCGGCCGCCTGGCTGCCGGCGAGGCCGAACGCCTTCGCCATGGTCTCGGTGTCGAACCGGCGCAGCCGGCCTACCGCCGCGGCGGCACCGAAGGGCCCGAGCACGCCCGGACCGTGCCAGCCTTTCGCTCGGAACGCGGGGTAATCGAGGCCGAGGCCGACGCGGGTCGTCACCTCGCATCCGGCCGCGATGGCGACCAAGAGGTCGCGGCCCGACAGGCCGTCGCGCTCCGCGATCGCCAAGGCGGGCGGCATGACTTCCGGCGTCACATGGCTCAGCGTCGGCCGATGCGCGTCGCACATCGTCACGGCGGTGACGAGATAGCCGTTGAGGATGGTCGCGCCGGCAAGCGAGAGCCGGTCGGCCCCGATGACGCTGCTCTCGTTCGATTGGCCCAGGGCCGACGCGAGGGCGGCGAGCTGGTGCGTCTCCTCGCCACGATGCCCCGCGACCGCGCAAGCCAGGGTATCGAGCAAAAGGTTCTTGCACTGGTCCCGGACGCGGTCGGGCAGATCGTCGTATTGCAGCGATGCCGCAAAGCCTGCCAACACCTCGGTGACATTTCCGGACATGCAATTCTCCCCTGCGAAGCAATTTCGTGGAATTTCGGGATACGTGAGCCCGCATCGTAATGGGAATCCGAACCCCCGGGCAACCTGACATCATGCGGCCGAATGTTCGCAAATGACGCGACTCGCCCATGTTCCGCCCGATTGACGGCGCAAGCGAGCCGCCATCATGGCCCAACGGCAAGACCACGCCCGCCCGCGCCCGCGGCT
>Ga0137390_10004378_pt1 | contig 11731 bp, 6 predicted proteins | sample 15con2h24AmetaG_FD_104937 | JGI IMG/M metagenome (GOLD analysis project Ga0137390, IMG submission 104937) | Vadose zone soil microbial communities from Angelo Coast Range Reserve, California, USA - 15con2h2.4A metaG | ecosystem: Environmental > Terrestrial > Soil > Vadose zone > Saprolite... | reverse complement strand
GTAAGGAGTGCTTGGCGCGTCGGAGAGCATAGCGCCGCTGTGTGGAACTGCGTGTACCGCAGCCCCTCCTTCGCGAGCATATCCATCGTCGGCATATTCACGCCGCCGCCAAACGTGCTGGGCGCCCCGAAGCCGATATCATCGAGCAGAATTACAACCACGTTCGGCGCACCCTCGGGCGGCCGGAGTAGCTTGATGGGCGGAAACTTTGCGTCGCGCGCGTCCAGCGGAACCTTGCCTGGATACTTGTACTGCGTGTCTGGTATCGGCAATTGAGTGCGATCGATTTGTTGCGCGGACGCGGGAACGATCCTGAAGCCGATCAGCAGGCACAGCGCGGCTCCAAGAACCAGAAATAACTTCCTCACCTTCTCCATTCGCTCCTCCTGGGTATTTGTACAGGACACCGGAAGTACTGGCTGAAAGAGTATGTTTACTACGTTGCGCTCCAGCTTGTTCACTCGAAATGGGATTTGACAGCTCCTCTTTGACCTCCGTAAGCGAAGCCCTGCCGCTACCCGCTTCTGCAACCTCGGAGTCTATTTCCTGCTCCAGGTCCCATGCAGATGCATTATTCGGCGCCACTCCTTGCGCTAAGGGCACGGGTGGCTAGTTCAGTGGTCCGCCGATACCGTGTCCTATCGAGCCATGGATGATAGCAGCCGTTCGATCGGCTCCTGGCTTACCGTGATCCAGCCGCGCTCGGGCTGATTCAAGTCCATCGTGACATAGACGGCGAAACTGACTAGAACGATGAAGCACATCGTACCGGCCAGATCCGCTTTGTCCGAAGCTCCCTGGTCGCGTCCAACCAGCACCGACGAGAAGACGGCGGATACCATCAATAACCATACGATGGTCGTCGGCAGCCGGTCCTTTGCCGCGGCCAGGCGCGAGGCATGGTTACTGGTTACTCCGTTGAGCGTGTTCGTCAGGGCTACTGCGATTGGCGTGCCATCCTCGAGAGCTTGATAGACGAGGCTGGTCATTTGATCCTGCATCAGCCGCATTTGCCCAAGAGCGCTTTCAACGGTAGCCTCATCAATGCGCCTGCCGGTCAACTCGGACCGCAACTTGGTATACTCACGGATGACAGTCTGCAATTTCGTTCGTAACGGTTCCTTGAGCAAACTCGCGCAGGTGTAGAAGTCGCCGATGGCATTGCTGTCGGCTACGACCATGAGTCGCCGCTGGTCGTGCTTGGCGATCGCCATCGAGAACGTGAAGCCGAGCAGCAAACCAAGGAGTGCGAGGCTTGCGTCCTCGAATTTGGATACCGGCACGTCGCCAGTGCCGACGCGCAATCGCTGTCCGTGCCATCGCCCGAAGGCCCAAGCTGCGAACATCGCCAGCCCGAGTGCCGAAGCCACTAACGACGAGTCAAACTCGGCAAAGATGGTGCCCATGTTTCATGTCCATCGTGGGTGTTGCGCCCTTAATACTTTCATCTGTCGCGAAACGCCAATATCGGACCAAGGTCTGATGGCTCTATTCGCGTAGAAGGAATTCGCGTAGAAAACGAAAGCTATTGATGACGGTTTAATCGCACTCGCCCTGAAGGCTCATGCCGAGAACTACAAGACGCTTATCGACTTCCAGCTTTGCCGGAAGACCGCCGCACGAGCAGCATTCCAAGCTCGAACGCAAGCAATTCGAAAAAGCGATCGAGAGATTGCACGTCGAACTCGTGAAGCTTCAATTGTGGGTGAAGCACAGGGGCCTCAAGGTGGTGATCATCTTCGAGGGACGCGACGCCGCCGGAAAGGGTGGCATCATCAAGCGGATCACCGAACGCGTGAGCCCGCGCATATTCAGAGTCATCGCTCTTCCGGTCCCGACAGAGCGCGAAAAATCGCAGATGTTTATGCAGCGTTATCTCGTGCATCTTCCCGCCGCCGGCGAGGTGGTGATCTTCGATCGGAGCTGGTACAGCCGCGCGTTGGTCGAACGGGTTATGGGCTTCTGCACCGAGGAACAGGCGCGCTACTTCCTGCGCATGTGCCCCGAAGTGGAAGATGCATTCGTCCGCTCGGGAATCATCTTGATCAAGTACTGGATCGAAGTGAGCCAGGAAGAGCAGACCCGGCGCTTCCTTGCGCGGATCCATGACGCCCGCAAAATTTGGAAGCTCAGTCCGATGGACCTCGAATCCCATCGACGCTGGTTCGACTACTCGCGTGCGCGCGACGAGATGATGGCCGCAACCAACACCCGGGTCGCGCCCTGGTATGTAGTGCTGGCGGACGACAAGCGGCGCGCGAGGCTGAATTGCATCGCCCATCTGCTCAGCCTGATTCCATACAAAAACTTACCGCGCAAAAGAGTCAGACTGCCGAAGCGACAAAAGCCCAGCGGCTACAGAGCGCCGACCCGACATTACAAGCACGTGCCCGACGCCTATTGACCGAGCAATAGCTCCCTGGGCCTCGCGGTCGCATATTGGCAGTCGCGCGCGTGGCTACAAATAGGACCTTGGTCCGACGAATCCGCACGGTCGATAGTTGCCAAAGCTGATCCGACCAAGGTCCTATTTCGCGGGCATACCAATATGGTTCATGCTGAGCGGGGCACCGGTGTGATCGCTACGAGGGCTCCTTCGGAGACGAACCGCTTTTTGGTAACCGAAGCGAAACCTGCCTTGATTCTGGTGGAAGACGACTCATCGGTTCTTCGCGCAATGCGCAGGCTGATGCTGTCCGCGGGATTTCTCGTCATGGCGTTTGATCGGCCGCGCGCCGTTCTTGATAGCGAGCTTCCGAAAAACGACGCTTGCTTGATAGTCGATGTACATCTTCCGGAAATGAATGGAGTCCAACTCTGCGAGACCCTGGCTGTGTTGGGATGCCGGCTGCCGGTGATAATGATCACCGGCCACCTCGACGAAACTACGCGCGAGTTGACGCGGCGCGCGAAGGCCATCGCTGTTCTCTTCAAGCCCTTTACCCGCGATGAGCTGCTGGCGGCAATCTCCGAAGCTCTGGCGTCGCTCAAGTAGCGCGGCCAGGTCGGCGCATCAAGCGAACTGGCAGCATATCGGTGTCCTTCTCCAGCATCGTGACGGCCTCCGGGTACTTGGTGCCATAGCCGGTTGCGAACCGCTGCGCGGAGATTTCGGGCGGTCGGTCCTTGGGATAGCGTGAATATGAATAAAAGATGACATGGCATCTGAGGTTGTCCTTAGCAAGGGACCTCTGCTACAAATCAGAACCTCGAATCATTTGGCCCACGCTGGCATCAATGGATTAGCGGTGGGTAATCGCATGGCACAGGCGGGGGGCCTGGTTGTCGCCTTGAACCGGCATATCTCATGCTGGAGCGACCGGCATGACTGCTGACACTTTCTTTGCGACCACGCCTACAAAGGAATGCCGATAATAGTCGAAGCGGACCAAAGCTTAGTCGAGCCTGTTAACTTTGCAAAAGCTTCTCGGGCCCCGCTCAGCGCGTCGTCGGCAATTATCGCGGTATACGATCGGAACGGGCTCGCTGATCCGGCTTCCGAGGCCATCACTAACCTTTCGACATACGCGCTGGAACAATTACGGAAGGATGACGAATTCGTCCTGTACCGTGGCCGGAGGGATGCTGACCCGAGCCATATTCTCGTTGTCGCGCCGGCGTCGGAACAGCCTGCGCAAGTGACCCTCAAACGGCTCGAACATGAATATGCGCTACGGGCCGAACTTGATCCGGCCTGGGCAGCTCGACCGCTGGCGCTCGTCCGCGACAGAGGACGTACACTGCTGGTGCTCCGGGATCCAGGCGGCGAGCACCTCGATCGGCTTCTCGAGCGACCGCTGGAGCTGACACGGTTTCTGCGCGTCGCCATCGGTCTGTCGGCGGCGCTGGGCAAGCTCCATGAGCACGGCATCATCCACAAGGACATAAAGCCCGCCAATGTCATGGTGGATCCGACGTCTGGCCAGGTTTGGTTTACTGGCTTCGGTATTGCCTCCGGTCTACCACGTGAGCGCCAGGCTCCCGACCCTCCCGAAACCATCGCGGGAACCCTCGCCTACATGGCGCCTGAACAGACCGGTCGGATGAACCGGTCGATCGACTCTCGGAGCGATCTTTATTCTCTTGGAGTGACGCTCTACGAGATGCTCACTGGCGAGCTGCCGTTCACTGCCTCGGATCCCCTCGAGTGGGTCCACTGCCACATCGCAAGACAACCTGCTCCACCCCAAGAGCGCAGGAAAGGGGTTCCAGAGGCGCTCTCGGCTATCGTCCTGAAGCTTTTCGCGAAGCCCCCCGAGGAGCGGTACCAGACCGCGGCGGGCCTGGAGGCTGATCTCAGGAGATGCCTGGAAGATTGGGAGTCACTCGGGCAGATCGAGCCGTTCGTGACCGGTGCACACGACGCATCAGACCGGCTCGCAATCCCGGAGAAGCTCTACGGAAGGGATCGGGAGAGAACGGAGCTGCTCGAAGCCTTCGACCGGGTTGTGGCCCGAGGCACGCCGGAGTTGGTACTCGTATCCGGCCACCCGGGCATCGGCAAATCCTCGGTTGTGAACGAGTTGCACAGGGCAATCGTTCTGCCACGCGGCATCTTCATTTCGGCTAAATTCGACCAGTACAAGCGGGACATCCCTTACGCCACACTCGCACAGGCCTTGTTGACCCTGGTCCGCCAGATTCTAAGTAAGCGTGAAGCGGAAGTCGGGCAGTGGCGGGACGCTATCCGGGATGCAGCCGGCCTGAACGGCCAGCTTCTGGTAAACCTTATCCCCGAGCTCGAGCTCGTAATCGGCGAGCAGCCGCCGGTGCCGGAGCTCCCTCCTCTGGATGCGGAGAACCGGTTCCAGGCGGTGTTCCGGGCTTTCCTCGGTGTGTTCGCGCGCAAGGAGCATCCGCTCGCGCTCTTCCTCGACGACCTGCAATGGCTCGATGCGGCCACGCTCAAACTGCTAGAGCATCTAATTAGCCACCCGGACGTCTGCTATCTCCTCCTCATCGGCGCATACCGGGACAACGAGGTCAGTCCCTCCCATCCGCTGATGCTGATGTTGGACTCGATCCGCAAGACCAGCACGATGGTACGAGACATCGTGCTCTCCCGGCTGTCGCTCGATGATGTGGGACAGCTTATCGCCGACAGCGTCCGTCAGGACCGTGCGCTCACCGAGCCGCTCGCGCGGCTGGTGTATGAGAAAACCGCGGGCAACCCCTTCTTCGCGGTCCAGTTTCTAAAGGCACTGGCCGAAGAGCGCCTGGTCGAGTTCGATCCGCACAAGGCGGCCTGGCGATGGGACGTGGAGCGGATCCGCGCCCGCGGAATCACCGACAGCGTGGTCGAGCTGCTGATCGCAAAGTTGAATCGGCTCCCCGACGCTACCCGCGGAGTACTCAAACAGCTGGCCTGCCTGGGAAATAGAGTCAATACCTCCACTCTAGTCATCGCTCACGGCCGGACAGAGGATGATGTGCACGCGGATCTCACGGAAGCTGTACGGGATGGGCTCGTTGTACATTCAGGCGGCTTGTACGAGTTCGTCCACGACCGTGTCCACGAAGCCGCCTATTCGCTGATCCCGGAAAGGGATCGCGCCGCGGTCCATTTACAGATCGGCCGTCTGCTCATGGCAGTGATGCCGGCCGACAAAATCGCCGAGCGTGTCTTCAATCTCGTCAACCAATTCAATCGTGGCGCGGCGCTTATTTCCGACCCGAGCGAGAAATCGCGCGTAGCCGAACTCAACCTGCTTGCCGGAAGAAAGGCCAGGGCTGCGACTGCCTACGCCGCCGCATGCAGCCACCTCTCAGTTGGAATCTCTTTGCTCGACCGCGAGGGTTGGGAGAGCCGCTACGACCTCGCGTCCAACCTGTGGCTCCTCCGCGCGGAATGTGAGTTCCTGTGCGGAAATTTCCAAGAGGCTGAAGGGCACATCTCTGAGCTGCTCGAGCGGGCAGCATCCAAGGCCGACAAGGCAGCAGCCTATCGCCTGAGAATCGATCTGCACATCATCAAATCCGAGCACACGAAAGCTGTCGACACGGCCCTGGAGTGTCTGCAGCTGTTCGCTATCCAGCTCTCCGCGCATCCCACCTGGGAACAGGTGCGGACTGAATGCGAGAAGGTGTGGCGAACTCTGGGCGAACGTTCCATCGAGAGCCTGATCGATCTGCCATCCATGACCGATCCGGAGATACAGGCCGCCATGCGCGTGCTCTCGGTCGTCTACTCCTCGGCCTTCTCAATCGACATCAACCTCTTTTATCTATACATCTGCCATACCGTGACCCTGACTTTGAAGCACGGAACCACCGATGCTTCGGCGCACGGCTATGTGTATTTCGGATTCATCCTCGGGCCGGCCTTCCATCGTTACTCTGACGGTTACCGTTTCGCGAAGCTCGGTGTCGATTTGGTCGAGAAACACGGAGTTGCGGCTTACAAAGCGAAGGTCTACATGACAGTGGCTTGGGTCGCTATATGGACCCAGCCAGTCACCACCGCACTCGAATTCGTCCAGGCCGCGTTCCGCGCGGCTGTCGAGAGTGGCGATTTGACCTACGCCTGTTACTGCTGCGACTGGACCGTCACCGATCTTCTTGCGCGAGGAGACCATCTCGACGAGGTATGGCGTGAGTCTGAAAAATCCCTGGATTTCGTCCGCAGAGCCAGATCGCGCGATTACATACACCGTGTAGTAAGCCAACAATGGTTTATGCAGTGTATGCGCGGGCGGGCCGCGGCCTTCTTCACCTTCGGTGACGCTCAATTTGACGAAACCGCCTTCGAGGCGCTGCTCAGCGATGACGACCGCACAATAGTCTGTTGGTATTGGATTTTGAAACTACAGGCGCGGTTCATTCTGGGTGACCACGAGGCCGCCCTGGCGGCCGCCGCGCAGGCAAAGCAGTTGCTGTCCGCCGCCACCGGCTGCATCCAATTGCTGGACTACAACTACTACACTGCGCTCGCGATCGCGGCGGTCTTTGACACGGCCCCGCCTGACAGACAGAGCGAATGGCGCGAGGCGCTCTCCGCGCATGTAAAGCAGCTTCGCGAGTGGGCGGATAACTATCCTCCAACCTTTCGCGACAAGCACGCCCTAGTCGCAGCCGAGATCGCACGCATCGAGGGCCGCGACCTGGACGCGATGCGCCTCTACGATCAGGCTATGAGATCCGCGCGCGAAAATGGCTTCGTCCACAACGAGGGTACCGCCAACGAAGTCGCGGGCAGATTCTACCTCGACCGCGGCTTTGAGACGATCGGCCGCACCTCCCTCCGGAGCGCCCGCTCCTGCTATCAGCGATGGGGAGCTAGCGGCAAGGTGAGGCAGCTCGACCAACTCTACCCAGGACTCGAATGGCAAGCGCCGCTCGGTCCGATTGCAACGATGGGCTCGTCCATTGAGCAACTGGATCTCACAACTGTGGTCAGGGCGCTGCAAGCGGTGTCCCGTGAGATCGACCTCAAGAAACTCATCGAGACGCTCATGGCGATCGCGGTTGAGCATGCGGGCGCCGAGCGGGGCCTTCTGTTCCTTCCCGTCGGGTCCGAGCACCGCATCGAGGCGGAGGCCACCACGCGCGGCAACAAGGTCGAAGTGATCCTTGCCCAGGCGTTCGAGGCGCTGCCCAAATTTCCGGAGTCCGTCCTTCGTTACGTGATCCGGACACAGGAGAGCGTAATCCTGGACGATGCCTCTGCCGAGAATCCGTTTTCGGACGACGCATACGTGAGCCTGAGGCGTCCAAGGTCGATTCTGTGCCTGCCGCTCGTAAAGCAGCGCGAGCTTGCCGGCGTGCTCTACCTGGAGAACAACCTGGCACCCCGGGTCTTCGCTCCGGAGCGGCTCGCGGTGCTCGAACTGCTCGCCGCACAGGCGGCAATTTCTTTGAAAAACGCGCAGCTGTACGCCGATCTGCAGCAGGAAAATAGTGAACGAAGGAAAGCGGAACGAGATCTGCGGCAGAGCGCCGCTGAACTTAGTCAACTGCGGGAAGAAGTCCGCCACGTGTCGCGAAGAGCAATGATGGGAGAGCTAACGGCTTCGCTGGCGCATGAACTCAATCAGCCGCTCGGCGCAATTCTGAGCAACGCCCAGGCGGTGCGTCGATTTCTCGCCGCGAAAAAGCCGGACCTTGCAGAGGTCAAAACTGCCGTCGAGGATATCATTCAGGACAACTCACGGGCGGTCGAAACCATCCGAAATGTTCGTGCACTCTTTCAGCGAGGCGAATCGCAGATGTCTCCGGTCGATCTCAAGCAGGTGGTGCTTGACGTCGAACGCATCCTCGCAGGCGATGCCGTGTTCAAGAATATCTCGGTGCGTGTCGATCTGCCGGTTTCGCTTCCGACGATCATCGGCAACCGGACACAACTCATTCAGGCGTTGATGAATCTGATTTTGAATGCCTTCGACGCCGTCTGCGAGGACGGCGGCGGACCACGCGAGGTCGAGATACGTGCGGGCCAGCGCGAAACCGGGCGCGTGCATATAGCGGTTCGCGACTCTGGCATCGGCATTGCTCCCCAGAACATGCCGAAGTTGTTTGACCCTTTCTTCACGACCAAACTCAAGGGAGTGGGTATAGGCCTCGCGATCGTACGTACAATTGTCGAGAGCCATGGCGGCAAGCTCTGGGTAAAACGCAATCCCGACCGTGGGGCAACTCTGGAGTTCGATTTGCCGGTGCAAGCGGATGCAGAGAGTCGGCAATGAGTTGAATGCAGAGGCGCACCTGTCAGCGCCAATCAAGATCGCGATCGTCGACGACGAAGCTTCTATGCGCAGGGCCTTGGCGCGTCTGCTAAAGTCAGCAGGGATCGAGGCCTTCACCTTCTCATCCGCACGCGAATTCTTCGACGACCCGATTCATCAACAAGTTGATTGCGCGGTGACCGATATGCGGATGCCGGGCTTCGATGGGCTCGAGCTCCAGGAGCAGCTTAGTAGAACGCTGCCCCATCTCTCGCTGGTGTTTATCACTGGCCACGGCGACATCAAAGGAAGCGTAAAGGCTATGAAGGGCGGCGCGGTGGACTTTCTGGAGAAGCCAGTTGACGGCAAGACGCTGCTGCCAGCTATCCGTCGCGCGGCCGAGCGCAGCCGCGCTCTGAAGGCCTCGCACAAGGAGCGCATGGCTCTCGAACGCCGGTACGCGGACGTGACGCCTCGCGAGCGAGAGGTATTCGCCCTGGTCACCAGCGGGCTGCCGAACAAGCAGATCGCCGCGGACCTCGGCGTTTCGGAAAGAACCATCAAGGTTCATCGGGCCCGCGTGATGAAAAAGATGAGAGCCGAGTCGCTCGCCCACTTAGTACGCATGGCTCAACGATTGGGTGTTCACACGGTCGCGGAACGCGCCTGAGCTACGCGCTCGGGGCGTGATGGACATTACCCGGCCGCGCGCCCGTCGGCATCGAAGACGCTCTCCAACGAGGTCATCGATTTTCGTGGGAGCCCACGGGCCGCTGTAAATAACAGCGTGCCTCCTTCTTACCCGCAGGAACAGGCTGCTTGCCGTCAAGAATACTTAGATTTGCGCGCGCCGGGCCGTAATCGGGCGCGTCGCAGAGCAGATCACGCCACTGGACGGACGCCTGGGCCTTGTGTCCCTGCCGCGCATAGATCACACCCAACATGTTGCGGGCATCGAGTTGATCGGGCTCCAGGCGCAGCGCGGCGAGCATCTCCTGCTCCGCGTCGGTCAGCATATCGCGCCGCTCGTAGATCAGGCCGAGATTATAGTGTGGCTCTGGATGGCTTGGGCCAAGACGAACGGCAAGCCGCAGCGCATCTGTTGCCGCCTCGAGGCTGCCATTCTCGAACAGCGCGAGCCCCGTGTTGAGGAACAGATCCCAGCTCAAGAGTCCGAGCTCAGCCGCGCGTCGATACTCATTGAGCTCCTGTGTCCTGTCGCCCACCATCCCCTCAGCAAAGCCAAGGTGATAATGAGCGAGCGCGCTCTCCGGATACTTGCGCAGGACTTCCCGATGGAGACGAATCGCCTCAGAGTAATTCTCCGCACGGAGAAAATAATCGGCTGTGGCGTCGCAGACCTGCTCCCTGCCTGGATTGGTAGCGGCGCCTGCCGGACTCCAGAGACACGCTAGCAGCAGCGCAATCGCCGCGACCGATAGCAATGGACCGTTTCTAATCATCCCTTCTCGATCCCTGAAGGAGTGAACACTCATGCGGGCGCGTCGGACAGAGACTCCCTTGTTAGGGGCTCTAAGGAGGCTGCGACCGCATGTGCCCCAGCGGCTTAGATTCTGGTCCTAAACGGTATCGCAGGTCTATTGGACCAAAGGACAATGGGCCAAGGGGCAATTTCACGACCTTACGAGCACACGTATGCCGAGACTTCGGCGGAACAACCCGGGGTTTCGATGCAAAATTCTCTGCAAGGGCGATCCGTGAAAGAACTTAGACGAAAACTCTGTAACGCCAACCGTCTTCAGTCTGGCCTACGCGTTTAGTTGGTCGAGCAGCGCCTTGGCGTCCTTCAGGTCGGCGGTGTCGAAGCCCTCGGTGAACCAGCCGTAGACGTCGGCGAGCATCACGCGCGCCTCATCACGCTTGCCTTGGTTCGCTAGTAGCCAGGCAAGGTTCCTGGTGGCGCGCAACTCCCATATCCTCGCACCTTGCGTTCGAGCGATCTCTCTCGCGCGCCGGAAAGAGCTTTCGGCTTCGACTGGTTTTTCTTGCGTCAGCAGTGCCATGCCCGCAATTCGGTGAAGCTCCGCAGCGAAGTGGCGTTCGCCGGATCGTTCGATCTGGCGTAGGGCATCACTCACGACATCCAGTGCCTGGTCGCATCGCCCGATGGACCTCAACCCCTCCGCGAGTTCTCCGAGGAACCACGGGCCCGCGAGCCCTGAACCGAGGCTTTGGAAAGCATTGCTTCCGCGCTTGATGGCCTCTACTCCCTGTGCCCCTTCTCCATGCTGGACCGCTGCGCAACCTGCCAATATCTCCGCAAACACCTGATAAAAGGGTAGCCCATGCTCGCCAGCTAGCGACGTCGACGTTCGAAAGCAATCGAGAGCAGCATCGGGTTCTCGTCGCAAGAGATGTAGCTGTCCCGCGTATATTGTGGCCATGGCCAGCGCTCGCGGATGAGACAGCATATGCGCCACCCGGATGCAGTCCCTGGCGGTCGTGAGTGCCTGATCCGGAAGACCCCGATAGTACTGAGTCCAAGCCGCATACGCTCTTGAGATCATCGCCGGATCGTCAACGAAAACCCGAGACGGCCGTTTCCCGGGCTTGCACGCGGCGATCGCCAGCGCCAAGCGCTCGGAGGCGCTGTCGAACTGCCCACACCAGAATGCAGTGTCACCTGCGGCAAAATTCGCGTAGGCAAGATGGGAATCGTCCTTGGATTCACGCGCTGATGCGAGAAGCTGCTGTGCCAACGCATCGGCCTCACGAAGTTCCGCGCGCAGCAAGTGGAAGACCCACAATCCCGATAGCGCTTCAAAGAGCTCCGAGGTATCTCCCGTCAGATGGCAGAGCTCGACCGCGCGCGCGTAATTCGCGTATGTCTCTGAAGAACCCTGACCCGTGACAGCCATCAGACTGGGCCCAATCAAAATTCGCAGTCGAATTTCCTGGAGTCGGCTGGTCTGATCGTCCGGTATTTTCGCTATGAGCTCTAACGCAGCCCCGAGCTGCGCGATCGCTCCGCTATCGGTGCCCTTGGCAGCCGCCTGCTCTCCGGCTCGTCGCAAGTATTCGATAGTCTTCTCAAGGTTTCCGGCTCGGCG
>Ga0137390_10004375_pt1 | contig 11735 bp, 10 predicted proteins | sample 15con2h24AmetaG_FD_104937 | JGI IMG/M metagenome (GOLD analysis project Ga0137390, IMG submission 104937) | Vadose zone soil microbial communities from Angelo Coast Range Reserve, California, USA - 15con2h2.4A metaG | ecosystem: Environmental > Terrestrial > Soil > Vadose zone > Saprolite... | reverse complement strand
TTCTATCATGATAGTTGCGAGTACCTGGCTACCACTGAGGATGTAAAGACAGGAGGAGAGCAGCAAGAGTACGAGGCTTATGCACCAGGCCTCATATTTCCCGCGTATCAGTCCGTATGAGAGCATCAGCAAAAAGAAGCCAACGACAACAATGAGTTTATGCATGCCATTATGAGTATCCACTGGCCACGCACCAAGTAGCATATCCCAATTGAGCTTAGGAACGATGACTGAGAGCATATTGGCTATGCCAGTCGACCCGGTAGCCAGCGCCAAAATGATGCGTATAGAGCTACTGAACCGGCGAGCATGTATTGCTTTAGTAGAGTTTTTTCGTAGTTGCATAGACTTTCTTTCAAATCAATATGTACTGCTTATGTAAGACACTTCATTATTACGGGCAAAATTGATTTTATCTCTCATGTGCAGAACGATGGCAACTTCCAAAATTGGTATGCGAAAATCGGCAACTCAGTCTAGCTTATGAACATAGACGTGTATGGTTTTGGTCACTTGAATACGCTATAACCACCTAAAAGACATTATAGAGACAGTAAAAAATTAGGCCGCTAAGACATAACCAGCCTTTACAGTAAGCTTTTCTGGATGTTATCGTCCATAACTTACCGCATCTGCCTGGCTCTGAGCTACATTTTTTACAGGCTCTTACTATGCTTCAATCTGCAACTCAGCCTTGTTTATGAACGTAGAGGTGTATGGTATCGATCATTTGAATACTCTATAACCACAAAAACATCTATTAGGAGGACGCTCAATGCCTGTAGTATCAGACACAACGCCAAAGGTAGAAAACCAGCTCCGGCCTACTTCCAGCCGGTCGACGCTTAATACAGTAGCTACTATCGCTCTATTCGGTATAGCGCTGGCATACTTTGTCAATTTCCTGCTGGCCTATGTCTTCGGTGGAACCTTTGTTGCGCCGCTGCTCATCATAGGCGGCATCATGCTGGTGGGAGCCTGTGTCTCCCTGCTGCGCGTGCGCTGGATTGGCGCGGTTGGCGCGCTGCTGGCTCTGGGAGCGATGTCCACCCAGATGAGCGTGGGCATTAACCAGTACTTCATCACGCACCCGGCCGACGCTCCATCCTTTATCACCCTGCTGGTGATCCTGTCCTTCGGGCTGGTCGCTGTCGTTGCCGACATCGCTGCCACCATCCGGAACTACCGCAGCCCGGGACAGCCTGCCCCGCGCAACCTGCGCCTGCTGCTGACCTCTTTCGCCACCTTCGTGGCTGGTATGATCGTCGTTTCGCTGATTGTGGCGGCTAATCCACCGACCAGCGTGGCCAGCACGACGACCAATGGCGAACCAGCCGTTCACATGTCAGCGGTGGCCTTTGTGCAGAATGTGGTGCTGGTGCCCAAGGGTTCTAAACTGCTGCTCGTTGATGACGGCAATAACATCACTGTCAATGGTGGCTCACTAACGCTTGGTCCCTTTAACACCGCCGACGTGTATCACATCTACTGCACCATTCACAAGGATATGAATTTAACTATTGTAGTGCAGTGATGCCGTGAGAAAACCCCGTGATCGTTTTAGTGAGGATATATGTTCCTCGTTTTACAGAAAATCCGGCGGGAAAGCTGAGATTTGTAGGAATTCATGGCAAATTTGGCTAGAATATGCATCACGAGCACATCGGCGCATTATACTTCACAGACCATTTTCGAGTCGTGATTGTTGCTCAGTCCAGTAATAGACTGGCTTGAAGGTGCGTCGGAGAAAAATGCCGTCGAGACAAAGCATTGGTACTCTAGGTGTTTCTGTTCTGTTTGGGAACCGGCAGGATATGTTACAAAACTGATTCTGAGTAATGGTAATTCATGCGCTCTCTTGTGGACTCTTTGTGGCGGGATCACTGTGCCTCACCCCAATACATTGCCAACGCGTCGTTTTTCTGGGGTGAGGCACAGTGATCCCGTTGGAGGCGATCCCGATTGGTTGAGTTGGAAGGAAGGACATCAGCGGCGAGTCTTGCCCAACCACCGTGGCACGGTGTTCTTGTATCGAAGATAGGCCTCGCCAAAGCGCGCCTGCAGGGCGCGCTCTTCGAGCGGCACATTGACAAAATTGAACACCGCGCACGCCACTCCGAATGCAATCAAGACAGCGACGCTCCCGAAAAAGATTACCCACCCAAACAAGAGCGTCAGTTCAGAGAGATACATCGGATTGCGTGAAAAAGCGTAGGGGCCGTGCCTCAGCAGATAACTTTGGGCTAGTTCCAGTTCTATCCCCGACTTCGGGGCCTGGGCAAAGTGCAGACCCATCGTCCAGATGAGGCCGACGGTTCCGACCACGACCGCGATCAGTCCGAGCAGATTCCAGAGGCCTGGGCGGCCCGCTGCCCATCCATAGCGGGGCGTAAGCAACGCAATGGCCCACGGGGCTACACCCCACACGATGAGGGCTACTGGGAGCGCTATCCAGTAGGGCACAAGGACTCTTTGTGACTGCTTCCTGGTGGGAATGTCAGGCCTGTTCATGGCTTTCCTCTCCTTTGAGATCACGACAAGGGCAGATACCGATGACCGCCTCGCGAGAGGCGAAAACGACAACGTCCACACCTGGCCACTGCATTCTAGCACATCAGGCAGGCTCATGCTGTCCCTTCAGGCCCTTTGGAATCGTTCCCTTACGCCCAGCAGCGTACCAACCCTGACCCCGAGCCTCCTCATGCTTTGTGAAGTATTTCCAGGCCGAATTACCCATATTGTGGCAGCGAAATCAGAGAGATCAGCGAAAAAAGACTTCATTTGACACAAACGCCTTCTTGACGACTCACTGCCATGATTTGCTACATAAATCAAACTCGTTGCCTAGATATACTACAAATTCGTCTCTCTCAGTTCAGAGCTTGCTTGCTATCAACCGCCTTCTGAACTAGAAGCACTGCCACGATTTGCTTCACAAGTATTGCCATAAATTGCCTCAAATCGCAAATATTCATACCTGAATTGTCGCTCTCTGGTGTTCTTTGCGTGATAGTATCGGCAGAGAGCCATTCATAGTGCATGGGTCACACTTACCAAAGAATATACTGCCAAAATATTCTTCACAAAGTGAAGATGAGTTGCAGGCTGCTGTTGCGCCTTTGTGGTTTCTGGGGGAACAACGGAACGGAATTATACCCTGCCGCTACAAATTGAGAGCCCGACCAGGCAACACCTACCGGTACTTTGTTGGCTTGGGAAATCTACGCTCAGCAGAACTATCACTGCTTCCTTTCTCGCGTCTACAAGATTCAAGTAGTGACGGCTCTCAGCACATGTGCAAGGAAACACTCCAAACCTCGCCAGAGGATGCTTGAGAAAGGCGAGCAGTGAGCATGGCACCGCTCGCTTGCCAAAAACGCTTCACTGGTAGTGCCAGGATCGCAGAGACTGATGTCGAGCAGAGGTTGCTCCCCCGTTTCATCAGATGAGATCTCCTCCTTCCCCACAGCGCCGGGGAAGAGATGAGGAGTGAATACCTACACATCGGTGTTTGATTTTCTGTGTCGTTCGTCCTTGCGCAGCCACAGCGAGACATGCGCCGGCTGCATGGTCTCCTGAACGACTGCTACCAGATGTTCACTCAAGGTTGCCAAATCCACTTCATTGCGCAGGGTGGCGCTGAAGGCTTCCAACGTGAGGGCGGCATCGTACTTGCGGCGATAGAAGCGGCGATCAATGGTCCGCTGGACGCCATGGCGCAGGGGCTGGAAGAGGGCGGCGATCACCAGGGTGGAACCGACCAGCACCAGAGGATTCTCCTGAGCGATCACCCCACTGAACAGGCGTTGCGCCGAGATGATGAGCACCCCGTACACCAGCGCCAGGGTGAGCGTCAGCAGCCCATAGACCAGGGTACGTTTGATGATGAGGTCGATGTCCCAGAGCCGGTAGCGCAGCAAGGCCATCCCAATGGAGAGTGGAATGATCAGATACACAAGCGGCGTGGCGATCTGGTTGGCGATGAGTGAATACAAGGAGTCGGTCGCGGAGAGCGCAGGAAACGCTAACGGAAGCAGCTGGCTTAGAGCGGTGAGGAGCACCCCCAGAGCGAACCCGAAGGTGAGCCATTTGGCCTGTTGCTGCTGCGTGGGAGAAGAGACCCAGATATAGCGGTAGAGTTGCGTCCCGACCGCACTTCCCCAGACCAGGAGGAATTCCAGCAAGCTCAGCAGAAGAGGCCAGTTGTCGAAATTGTAGGGAGAGGGCAGAAAATAGAATCCCACCTGGATCAGAAAGAGGAAGGCCAGCAGCCAGGACCAGCGCGGCACAAAGTGCCCGTCAGGAAAGGTGTAGAAGAGCAGGCCCAGGGCAGGCCATTGCAGGAAGATGAGCGCAGTCCCAAAGATTTCGATGGCCAGGGGAGGGTTCTGGAACACCTGGACATGCACCTCGTCGATCCCGAAGGAGCCAACGGTGATGAACAGCAGAGAAACGAAGAGACCCATGCGGTCAGCCGATCGGTACCAGAAGAGCAGCGCCCCAACCACCAGAAACAGCAGAGTCACGAGCAGGTCAGCCACCAGGGCATACACGATGTAGCCCTCAACGGGGAGATGGAAGTGCTGGAGGGCGGCAAATTGCGCGGGCGACAGCTGAAGGGAGCCACACGTTCCCTTCGTCGGGTCGGGACAGACCACCCCCAGTTGGGCCACAAACATCGGGTAGGTGATCACCAGCAGGCTCAAATCGAAGAGGGCCACCACTGCCCAGACGAGGCGCGCGACGATCAGCCAGGCCCCATGCAAGCGTGCATCGGGTCTGTTCGGTTTCGTCAGCCCAGGCGCCGCATGAGAGGTCGGTGAGAGTGTCGTCATACAGCTACTCCTTGCGATGGTCTCGCGCGCGTCATGAGAACCTCATGGAAGAGCCGGTCATGCGTCTTTGGCCTCGCATACCTTATTGTACTCTCTTTCCGTCTCAAAAGCGTTACGAACCGCCAAACGGTTAGGAACCCTTTCACCCCTTCAACTTTCCTCGGAGGAAACAGGAGGAGTGGCTCTCCAAGGGGCCCGCTGCGTTCTGTCATGTTCAGGTGAACGCAACCACAGGGAGACATATGTGGGTTGCATGGTCTCCTGCACCAAGCTGAGCAAGTGCTCGCGCAGCTGGTCCAGGTCCACCTCCTGGCGCAGGTTCGCGCTGAAGGCTGCGATGGTCCTGGTAGCATCATACTTGCTGCGATAGAAGCGCCGGTCGATGATCCGCTGAATGCGATGGCGCAACGGACGGAAGAGGGCAGCAATCACCAGGGTCGAGCCGACCAGGATGAGGGGAGACTGCACTGCTTGTGAGCTAAAGGTAGCGAAGACAAACTGCGAGCCAAGGACTAGCCCGATATACAATATGGCCAGGATCGTGGTGAGCACCGTATAGACCAGCGTGCGCCTGACGAACACATCGATATCGAAAACATTGGCATACAGCACCGCCATCAGAATACCAGCGATATTGATGCCGCAGCCAAAGAAGCCAGCGATATTGACGATCAGCAAGGCGAACGAGTCTGCTGGGGCGAGAGCTGGTAAGAGGAGAAAAACCAGGAGAATGATCAGGATGAAGATGCTCAAACTCACAATAATCCACTTGGTGGCAGCTCGCTCCTTCGGGTTCAAGAGACGGCGGGAGCGATAGATCAAGATCCCGACAATAATCGGAAAGCTGAGCAGACTGAACACCGTGTTGATCAGGACAAAGACAGGAGTCGTGATGAAGGCGAAGAGCACTACTGCCAGGCTATTGACCAGATAAAACCCGAGCACCCAACGAGAGCCAAATTTGCCATTGGGAAAGGTTAAGAGCGCATACATGCCCAGCAGACCCATTCCCAGGCCGATCAAGAGTTGTGCGGGCGCATACAGAACGGGATAGGCTGTGGCAAGCGCTGGATAATCCACCCCCTCATAAGCGGATAAACCGACGAGAAAACCGCTCATTCCCAAAGGCACCCATTGGCCAGGTTTTTTGAAGACAATGAGCAGCGCGACCCCCACGCAGACCAGGATGTAGAGCAGCTGGATTCCCATATAGAGATTGGCATAGAACATGATGGAGAGGCCAATCTGCTCCAAGGCACGCACATTCTCCGGTGTGAGTGAGCACCCACTGGGACAGACCGTGTGCAAGGACGCATAGCCCAGCGGGAAACCCACAATATGACCAACTAAGATGAGGAGCGTATAGACGAGAAAGCCAGCAGTCATAAGCCAGGCTGTGCGTGGACGAGAGGGTGGGTTGAATGCCTCCTGAGTGGGCGTATCGAGAGCAACCGTCATACTCATCTCCTGGTGAATGCCAGCCCGCTGGCAGTCGCGCTATCATCGCCACCCACACATGGTGGCCGAGTCTATCTCAGCCTTAGTATAGCATACCACCGTTTCAAAAGCGTTACGACAGGCGTTAGAACCATCGTCGACATCAGCGAGAGTGCGCAAGAACCAAATTATTCTACAAACAACAAGCGGAGAGGAGAACCGGCCGATGTGTTGTGGGGGTAGAAGGTCGGCGCCCGAGTGCGAGCGACCACAAAGGTCCGCACCACACCGTCCCCCAGACAGCGTCTCAATACCGCTGTGCCCCTACGAAAACGATTTGTGCGCTACCAACACACCCATGCCGCGTGGGGTTCCAAGCTCAATAACATCCCTTGTAATCAGACCTGCCTGTCTTACCCATTCTTGAAGGTCGGATAATGGGTGGGCATGCCCGCGTTCGGTTCTCAATGTCAGGTGTAGTTCGTAGATCGCCCGCGCTCGTTCTGCTGCTGAGGAACCATCTCCCATCATATCGACAATCACCAGGTCTCCACCTGGTAAGAGCGCAGTTGTCAGGCGACGAATGAGGGCTGCTGCTTGTTCAGGAGGCTCCAGATGTAACACATTGGCAAGTATGATGCGGTCGAATCGGTCTTCTGGTATCTCGATGACATAGAAATTTCCCGGCAGCAGACCAATACGATCTGAAAGACCCATGTGCTCTGCCTGGATGCGGAACGCTTGCAACACATTGGGGAAGTCGAGGGCGGTCACACGCGTTTCTGCGTGACGCTGGGCCATTGCCAGGCTCCAGATGCCCGAACCTGCCCCTACATCAAGGATATGCGCTGGGCGACCTGGTAATGCAACCGCAAGCTGTCGTGCCCCTTGCGCAAAGAGGAGCGCCAGCTTTGAGACCACAGCGCTATAGACCGCCTCCCGTGCATCTGGAGGACCATCCATGTGCGCATACCGCTCCCCGCGCAACAGAAAGGTGGGCACCTGGCTCCACATGGCACCAAATCCATCAACTCCTCCTGGGCCGATGGCGTCAAGGTCCTTGAAAGCAGCAGATGCGCCATACTTACCCTGGTTGCGGTCGGCGATCCCCAGGCATGCAAGCACCTTAAGTACCCGCTCAGTTGCCGTCGGGTCGAGACCGAGTTCCTCTGCATACATGGTGGGGGTAGCGTAGCCATTCAGCAACGCCTGCAGCAGGTTTCCTTGATAGGCAGCTACCAGGGTTGCCGCGATGCCTCCAAGTTCAAACAGTTCCATCATGGTCTACCTCCACTCGTCACGGGACGGCATTGCAATAAAGAGAGTTTGCCGCGGGCTTCGGCCCATTCGATATCCTGATTAGCGCCGAAGAGGCGCTCGCATGCTGTCCCCAATTCGGCGAGACGGACAAGGGCCTCCTTATCCAGGCATGCTCCCTGTATCCGCGCCAGATCATCAATTGCTGACTCCCTGGTGCCCCCATTCTCGTCGGCCACCACCGCCACGTCCTTGCGACCCAATTGGCGCTCCAACAGTTCGCCGGTGCGAGCAATGACATAGCGATCGGGTGTGACCAGGCCGCCTATGACGGCTTCGCCCAATCCCCAGGAGGCCTCGACCATCCAGCGCTCGCCTGAACCGGAGATCGGATCGACCGTGAAGAGGACTCCGGCCACCTCGGCTGGCACAAGTGCCTGCACGATGACCGCTACACGTGGCTCGCCTGCAATGCTCATACGGGCCCGGTACCGTCGTGCGACTTCAGTTTGCCCTGATGCCCATACCTTCGCAATGGCCGCTAGTACCGCATCCAGCCCGCGCACATTGAGGAAACTGGCATGTTGTCCGGCAAAGCTTGCCGATGCCCCATCCTCACCAATGGCCGACGAGCGCACTGCCACGGCTCCATCTTTGAATTGTGCCAGGGAATGCTCCAACGCAGCCCGCTCATTGGGAAGCAAGTTGCTCTGTGCTGTACGGGCCACACAATCGGGATGGAGTGCAAACCCGGGAGGCACAGGTAACCCGGCGCGTAAGGTCTCAGAGAGACGGGCAGCCTTGCCTCCGTATACCTGGGCATCAATACTGGAGCCGAGAGTGATAAGCATGTCGCCTCTCATGCCAGTATCTCCACCACGCCCCGGTCGCCGTCCACCACGATGCGTACACCATCAGGAATGCGCGATGTCGCATCCCCGGTGCCGACGACTGCTGGGATGCCGAACTCGCGCGCAACGATAGCGGTATGACAGAGAGCGCCTCCCCGGTCGGTAACCACCGCGCCAAGCAGTGGCAGGAGCACATTGTACCCGGACGAGGTGGTACGGGTGACCAGCACGTCTCCGCTTTCGATTTTCTCAAAATCGGCGGCACTGCGCACAATCCTCGCGCGCCCTGCGTATCTTCCGCCACTGACACCATGACCATCCAGCCTCTCATTGGTTGCCTGAGGTCGTCTTGCAGGATCGGCACCAAAATGTGTCATGTAAAACATCAGCCCTAACATTGCCCGCGCACATGCTGGCGGGAGCAGCTCGGCTGGCGGTGGTGCCTCTGGTTCGCCAAGCTCAGCGGGCAATTCCTCAAGGTTGAGCAGTTGGCGCTCTTCAGCACGCCTGGCGAGTTCATCGCCTGAAGGGGCTGTTCCGGGGCCACCTAAGAGGGCGGCTACCTCGGCAGAGGTCGCATCCAAAAGATGCTCGGGGCGCTTGACTACCCCACGAGAGACCAGTCGCTCACCTGCGGCAAGCAGGGCACGCCGCATCAGTCCACTAGGCCAAAGCGTCGTCATACCCACGTTCTCATCTTCAAGCCCGTAGGCAGCGCATGCCTCCTCCAGGAGACTATCGTACTCAGCACGCGCGGCAGCAGGGACACGATTCCGCAACCGGAGAGCAGCTTCTTCTGGAGCAGCATTGTCTTGTAGGGGAGTACGTTTGTCTATCTGCGCTGCAATGCTGCTCAGCAGGACATGCGGCAGCTCGCGCAAGGTCAGGTCACAAAGGTCGAACCCGGTGACCAGGCGAAATCCATATTCATTGAAGTAGGTATCCAGGGCCCTGGCGACTCCGGGATCGGAGGCACGCAGGCGCTCAACCCGGTTGTGGGCATCGAGGCTTCCGTCACGGAGAATCTCACTCGAGGCTTCCACGCTGCGCACCGCATCCGCCAGTTGATCCAGCAACGCGAGCGGGGCTACTCCTCCCTGTGCCTTGCCTTTCAACACTGTCATGGCCTCCGTGGGGGTGACACCCGTCCATTCATAGGTGTGCCGCAGCCAGTCACCAACGGGAATCCAGTCGGCGGGAAGCAAGAGAAAGTGAATCCTCCAACTTTCGAAGCAGGCCTGTCTTGTCGCTTCCACCTGCAGGCGGAGTGCGGTGTCATCGAGGATAGCCAGGTTGATCTGCTGGAGTTCCAGGTTCCTCTGTCGGAGCTTTGGTGCCAGTTCGTTGCGCCAGCGAGCACGATCCTCACGCCACAGCCTGGTGGCAAACACCTCAACTGCGCGCTTCTTGCGGTAGCGCATTTCTGGGTGAAGCAAGAACAAGAGCTTGAAGATGAATTTGGGTGGGGGACTGCTTGCCTTCTCCGGCACGCCAACTGACCGAGGGCGCGTGTACAGGCGACCGCCGACGGGTCGCATATCAAAATGATCGAGCAACAATCCGTAGTTTCGAAATCCCTCACGCATGCCTATTGAGTTGAAAAATTCGGTGAGAAATTCTGTGTTGTATCTGGTCACTGCGTCAGGAAAATGCGTAACGTCTCGCTGCCAAAGGCCCGGACCTGGCGCTTGCCATGGAGTATGTGTTGTCATTGTTTTGTCTGCTAGTGTCATCGTTTTCTCCTTCTTATGCCATTGGCGGGATCACACCGAGCTGTTGCATCAGACCCAGGTTATCCGAATAGTCCCGATGTTCCGCAATCTTCCTATCAGCAATGCGGTCCCCGTACATGCCTGTCATCGTCACCTGCCTGTAGCAAGACGGGTGCTAGGGGTTCTTGAGCTGCATCATGGCCACGCAGTTCTGGCCCGGATCGATGAACCAGGCCATCCAGGCGAACCCGATATCGGCAATGCCGTCCTGGGTCTTTAGTCCTGGCAGGTCGTAGTCTTCGATCATCACGCCGCGCCGCCGCAGTTCGCTGACTTCGGCCCGCACGTCGGCGACGCGGAAGGCCGCTTGCGTCTGCTCGTCCCTGGTCCCCACGCTGCTCTTCGTGACCACTAAATGGGTGTCGCCGCCACATTGAAAGGTCACCCCGCCCGGGGTCTCACTGAGCACCGGCAAGCCAATTTTGTCTGCATAGAAGTCTTTGGCAGCCGCCAGGTCCATTGCTAGTAGCACCACGTCGATTGGATAGTTGCTGAGCATCGCGTCCTCTCCTTCTCATATACTGTCGGTTCTTCAACAATGAACAATGGTGTCCTCCTGCTCGAAGACTTAGACAAACTGAACCAACGAGAGGAGATTGCCTTCGCTATCTTGAAACCAGGCTCCTTTGCCTGGCCCTACCGTCGCGATACTGTTGACGGTCTTGAGGGAGGGCATCTCGTACTCTTCAAAGACGACCCCGCGGGCTTTGAGCGCGGCGACTGCCGACTCGACATCCTCCACCAGCCACATCGCCTGGGTGTGGGTCCCGCTGGCCTCACCTCGAGAAGTGAATACAGAGAATCTACTGTCTCCGCCGCAGCAGTACAACAGACCTCCTGGTAATTCGCTCTCCGGGGTCAGCCCCAACTTTTCGGCGTAGAAACGTTTGGCTCGTTCCAGATCAGCTGCTGGCAGGGATGCATAGATGGGAGAATTGACGAACATGTGCGAGAACTCCTTTCGTTTCCTCAATGCACTGTTCAGGATCTTTGACAATCAACTGGTGCTGCACAACAAGAGCGACAGCACGCCACCGAGTTCCTGAGAGGTCACGAATGAGCCTGTCCCATCAGAGGCTCGGACTTAGGCACGAACTTGAGAGCCTGAGAAGGGTGTGGACAGACCAGCCCCTTTAGCTTGCAGACTACAGGGGATGCTCTGGCCCACTGAGCATGTTGTGGACAGGCCAGAACTGCGGTATTCTCATTTCCAACCCTGCTTCTTGCGCCGCCGGCCCCAGTTGCTCTTGAAAGAACTTGTTGACTGCTTCCTGCGACTCCCACACATCGACGATTCGCCAACCACCCTCTATCGGACCTGCTACGTGAAAGATTCGCCCCTCAGCTGTTTGGCCGCGGAGAGTCTCGACGACCTGATCATATTGCTCTTGAGTCGCGCCAGGTAGCTCCTGTAAAAAGGCCACTGCCATGCTTCTTTAGTCTCCTTTCTGTGTTGTCGGTGAGGGCAAGCATGTCTTGCCGGTCTTAGTGATACGACGAAAAGACTACCGTGGATCAGGATACCACGGAGCACAAGACCCTTTCCTTTCTCGGATGGAGTAGGTCTACACGAAACGCGAAAG
>Ga0137390_10004363_pt1 | contig 11750 bp, 9 predicted proteins | sample 15con2h24AmetaG_FD_104937 | JGI IMG/M metagenome (GOLD analysis project Ga0137390, IMG submission 104937) | Vadose zone soil microbial communities from Angelo Coast Range Reserve, California, USA - 15con2h2.4A metaG | ecosystem: Environmental > Terrestrial > Soil > Vadose zone > Saprolite... | reverse complement strand
CCAGCAGCTCTGGTTGAAAGCCGTGGAAGCCGGCCAGGCCGACGTGGCTGAGGCTCAGGCAATCGCCAAGGCTATCTGGGGCCCAGACCTGGATGGTTCGCCGCTGGTCGCCCCGCTGGTGGCGGGTGACGAGCGCCTCGGCCTTCTCTGCGCACTGGGTGACCGACCCTCGACCGACACCCACAGTGTGCTGGCGGCCGTGGCCGCGCATATCGCGATCGCGATCAAGCGGCTCCAGCTGATCGAGTCCCTCAAAGAACGGAACCTGGTCAAGGATTTCTTCGAAACTCTGTCACGAGCGAGCGCGGACACCGACGATCTGCGCGCGATGGCCGCGCGGCTCAAGTGTGACCTCGACGCCCGGCAGGTTGTCCTGCACGCGGTCCCGTGGTCTTCGACCGTGACCAAGCCGGACCGCGGACGTCGGCCCAAATCCACCCCGCCGCCAGAGGCTGACTGGTCCCTGGTGGCGGGCCGGGTGGAAGCCCGACTTCGGGCGGAGATGCCCGCCGTCGTGTTCGATCGCCGCGACCGTTCCATCCGCGCCCTGTTGCGCGTGCTGCCAACGGATGCGGGCGAGCTGGCGGACCTGGTCGGCCACGCCTACGAGCAAGCCGGCGGCACCAGGTCTGGTCCGCTGGCGGTCGGCTTGTCGAACGTGTGCCAGGGGGCGGCCAGCTTCGCCCGCGGCTTCGGGGAAGCCGCCGCCGCTGCCCGGACCGGCTCACTGCTCAAGGGCGCCGCCGGCGTCTTTACCTATGAGGCGCTTGGGCCATACCGCTACCTGCTCTCCGGTGAGGACAGCGTCCGAGACCGCTATCAGTCGCGCATTCAGCGCCTGGTCGAATACGACCAGCGGCGGGCCACCGAACTGCTGAAGACGCTGGAGGCCCACCTGGAGCACCAGGGCAATATGGTCCGCACGGCCAGGGTCCTCTTCATGCATCCCAACACGCTCCGCCAACGCCTGGCGCGCATCGAACGCGTCGCCGGGCTCGACCTCGACCACGAAGACTGGCTCTCGCTCGCGATGGCCGTCAAGGCCGTGAAGTTACGACTGCTGCGCGCGTCCGTGACCGCTGAACAGAGGAGGGAAGAGCACGGCAACGGTGATTGAAAAGGCCCGCAAGACCGAGAAGGAGGTGACACTGGAGGACGTCCGCCGGCAGATCAAGGAAAGGAAGATCGAGTTCCTCTTCGCCCACCAACGTCGGCTACGTAGGGTCGTTCGTGCCGGTCCTGATCGGCTACTACTTCTTGCGGCGGTGGCGGCCCGAGCTTCGTCGACCGTTCCGGTTGCCCGAATGGATGAAGTGGGTCGCCCTCGGATTGGGCATCTACTACCTCTTCGTGTGGGGGGTCAGCCTGCCCTGGTGCGCCGTCTCGGGCTGCGCGGTGGGCGGCGTCGGGAATGTGCTGCCCGCCTACTTCATCGGAGTGGCGTTGATGCTGTCGTACATCCCGCTGTACCTGTGGCGTCAGCGCACAGACCGGCGGCTGGCAACGGCCGAGGCGGCAGCGGCACCGGCCGCCAGCGTCCCGGCTGGAGTGGGCGATGACCGGCGTTAGTCCTGAGGCGATCGGGGTGGACGCTCGCGACGAGCGTCCACCCAGCCTGGCCCATCTCCTGGTCGCCTCGACCGGCGAACCATTCGACCGACGCGTCATCGAGGGCGCGGTGAAGCTCGCCGGCCCGCATCACCCGGTTATGCACGTGGTCTCCATTGCTCGCATCTGGGGCACCGCGCTTGGCCTGCAGCACCCCGGCCTCTACCCGACGAAGCACGAGTGGGGCGCCCAGGCGGACCTGGTGGCCGACGCGGTGAAGGACCTGAAGCAGAGAGGATTCGAGGCTGACGGCCGGGTGATCGGCAGCCGGCATCCGAGCAAGGCCATCGCCCGCGCCGCCGCCGACGCGGGGTGCGACGGCATCGTGATGGCCTCGCGACGGATCCCAGCGTGGCGCCGTCTGCTGCAGGGCAACGACGAGCGCGCGGTTGCCCGCCGGGCCGGGATCCCAGTCCATGTGGTCGATCTTGAACCCGATCCCGTTAACCGAGGCCAGCCGTGACCAACGAATGGCCCGCCGGGAGTCGAGCTCGCCTGCCGGCTGGTGACCGACTCGAAGGGTTGCGTCGATGCCTTCTTGCGGGCCGGCATCAAGCGGCGTTCCCAGGATTGCCAAGCGGTTTTTGGAGCCCCATAATGCCCGCTAGGGTCGCCCCGCAAGAACGGGCACCCGAGGCTGCGTACGGGGCTCGGCGGGAGGCTGAGGGATTGCCCGGCCCCTTCCAGGCAGGGCGGAGGAGCGAGCGGTCGAGAACACTGCAGGCCCATTCGGGCGACCATCATTGGTCAGGAGCTCACTGGCAGTGCACCGACCCTATCGCCCGCCCCGGTGCGGTGGCGGCGAGGAGTCGACCGATTAAGGAGGAGGGTTAGAGATGGCGCGTAATCCGAAGTACGACATTCTCTTTGAACCGATTCGCCTCGGCCCGAAGACGATGAAGAATCGCTTCTACCAGATCCCGCACTGCAACGGGTTTGGGTCGGAAAAGCCGTTGAGCCAGGCTTTCTTTCGGTCGACCAAGGCTGAGGGGGGCTACGGCGCCGTCTGTACGGAGTATTGCTCGATCTCGCCCGAATCGGACGACACGCACCGGGTCTCGGCCCGCCTCTGGGACGACGACGACATCACAAACCTGGCCGTGATGTGCGACATGCTCCACGAGTACAACGCCCTGGCCGCGGCGGAGCTGTGGTACGGCGGTCCCCACGCGCCCTGCCAGGAATCGCGGTGCGTCCCCCGCGGGCCTTCCCAGATCGCGAGCGACTTCGAATACCTCACCTACCCCAAGCAGATGGATAAAGACGACATCCGAGCCGTGCAGAAGATGTACGTCGATGCGGCCAAGCGGGCTCGAACGGCCGGCTTCGACATCGTGTACGTGTATGGCTCGCATTCGTACCTGCCGCAGCAGTTCCTGACCCCGTACTACAACAAGCGCACCGATGAGTACGGCGGGTCGTTCGTGAACCGGGCCCGCTTCTGGCGGGAGACGATCGAGATGGTCAAGGATGCGGTCGGTTCCGACACAGCCATCGCGGTCCGGATGTCGACCGACATGTTCATGGGCGAACCCGGCACGCAACTCGAGCGCGATTGCATTCCCTTCGTCCAGCTGGTCGACGACATCGTCGACGTATGGGACATCAACGTGTCCGGCATCTCCGAGTGGGGTGAGGATGCGACCCCGTCCCGGTTCTATCAATCCGGACGGCAGTTGCCCTGGCAAGAAGCGGTGAAGAAGGTTGCCAAAAAACCCGTCCTCGGCGTGGGCCGCTTTACCAGCCCGGACCTGATGGTCGACGTGATCAAGTCGGGCAAGCTCGACATCATCGCCACCTGCCGGCCGTCGATCTCGGATCCCTGGCTGCCCCGGAAGATCGATGAAGGCCGCCTCGACGACATCCGGGAGTGCATCGGTTGCAACATCTGTATCTCCCGCTGGGAGATCGGCGGCCCTCCGGTCATCTGCACGCAGAACGCGACGGCCGGTGAGGAGTATCGACGCGGCTGGCACCCCGAGATCTTCACCAAGGCGCGCAACGCCGACAATGACGTCCTGGTGGTCGGCGCCGGTCCGGCCGGCATGGAGTGCGCCATGATCCTGGGGAAGCGCGGCATGCGCCGCGTCCACCTGGTGGAAGCGCAAGACGACATGGGCGGGATCATGCGCTGGATCCCCCAGCTGCCCGGCCTCGGCGAGTGGGCGCGGGTCGTAAACTACCGCAAGATCCAGATCGCGAAGCTGAAGAACATCGAGTTCATCGCTGGCAAACGACTGGACGCCAATGCCATCAAGGGCTATGGCGCCGAGATCGTGATCGTGGCCACCGGCTCCCACTGGTCCACCGACGGCCTGAACGGCGCTACCCACGACACCATCCCAGGCGCCGACGCAAGCCAGCCCTGGCAGCTCACCCCAGACCAGATCATGGCGGAAGGGAAGAAGGTTCCGGGCAAGCGGGTCCTGGTCGTCGACAACGACGGCTACTTCATGGGCGTCTCGCTGGCTGAAAAGCTCGCCATGGAGGGCAAGCAGGTGACGTTCATGACCCACCTGGGGCACATCGCCCCCTACATGGACTTCACCCTGGAAGCGCCGAACATGCACCGAAAGCTGCACAAGCTCGGGGTCGAGCTGGTGACCCACCACGTCCCCACCCGCATCGAGCAGGGTAAGGTGACGGCCGCCTACGTGTACGACGACGACGGTCACGGCAAAGCCTTCGAAGTGGATGCCGTCGTGCTCGTCACCGCGCGCCGCTCCAACGAGGCGCTCTATCGTGAGCTGAAGGACCAGGTCGGTTTCGAGGCGCTCAAGGCCGAGGGCATTACGAACGTGTTCCGAATTGGCGATTGCGTCGCGCCCCGGCTGATCGCGGACGTGGTGTTCGATGGGCACCGGCTGGCCCGCGAGATCGACTCGCCCAACCCGGAGGATCCGCTGCCGTTCAAACGCGAGCGGCGGGTGCTCGAGCCGGCGATCGTGCTGCGCGAAGTCGCCGAGCGGCGCGCCGCCCTGCAAGAGGCCGTCCCCGTGTAGCCGTGTAGTTGAAACTCGTCGTCTGCGTCAAGCAGGTCAAGGTCCTCGGGGACGAGGTCGGGTTCACCGCCGACAGTCGGGACGTCGATCCCGACTACCTTGACCTGGCTCTAAACGAGTGGGATGCCTGCGCCACCGAGGAGGCGCTGCGCATCCGCGAGCGTCTCGGCGAGGGCGAGGTGGTCGCCATCACGGCGGCGCCGGCCGGGCCTGAGCTCGCCCTGAGGCGCTGCCTGGCGATGGGCGTGGACCGGGCGATTCGAGTCGAGTCGGCCGCCGTAGACCCGATCTCGATAGCCCGTGCGCTGGCGGGCGCGGTCGGGGGGGAGTCGCCCGACCTCGTTCTTTGCGGCGTCCAGTCAAGCGACGTGGTCCAGGGATCGACGGGCACGGCGCTGGCCGAGCTGCTCGAGCTGCCGCGGGTCGCCGTGGTGACCAAGATCGACTGGTCGGGCTCGGGTCCAGCCACGGTGTATCGAGAACTCGAGGGTGGACTCATCGACGTCGTTGAAGTGGACACGCCGGCGCTGCTGACCGTGCAGACCGGCATCAACCAGCCTCGCTATGCGACCCTGCGCGCCATCAAGCTGGCGGAGCAGAAAGAGATTCCCGCTGTTCCCGCGCCCGACAGGGCCGAGCCCGCCTATCGGGTTCGGCGAATGTTCGCCCCACCCAAGGGCCAGGGCGCCAAGATCCTGCAGGGACCTCCGGCGGACGTGGCGCGCCAGATCGCGGACATCGTCAAGGAACGCCTGAAGTGAGTGTGCTGGTGGTGGCCGAGCACGTGCGCGGCCGGATGCGGGGCGTGACCTACGAGCTGGTCACAGCCGGGCGCGCACTGGGCGGTCCCGTGGCGGTCGCCGTCATCGGCCGCGATCCGGCCGCCCTCGATATGCGGAGGGAAGGCGTCGACGAGGTGGTGCAGGTCCGGGTCGAGCAGGCCGAGTTCGAGAACGACGTGTACCAGCGCGTACTCGAGATGCTGATCGCCGAGCGCCGTCCTCAGGTAGTCCTGCTCGGCTTCACCGTGAACTCACTCGGCTACGGCCCGGCCATCGCGGTCCGCCTGGGCCTGGGTCTCGCCACCGACGTCTTTGCCGTGCGCCGCGACGACGGCGCGCTGGTCGCCACCCGGGCGTTCTACGGGTCGAAGGTGCACGCCGATCTGGAGTTCCCCGGCAAGGAATCGGTGCTGCTCCTGCTCCGCCCTACGATCTGGCCACCGGCTCCGCCCGGTGGGAATCCCAAGACCATCACCAAGGCGGCGCCCGACCTCCCGCACTCCCGCGCCCGCCACCAGGAGTTCGTCGAGCCACCCCGCGCCGACGTCGACATTGCCGATGCCGACTTCCTGCTTGCCATCGGCCGCGGCATTGGCGACAGAGAGAAGATCCCGACCTTCGAGCAGCTCGCCCAGAAGCTGGGCGCCACGCTGGCCGTCTCCCGGCCGCTGGTGGACGCCGGCTGGATGCCGAACTCGCGCCAGGTCGGTCAATCGGGAAAGACGGTCAAGCCCAAGGTCTACCTGGCCATGGGCATCTCAGGCGCGGTGCAGCACCTGGCCGGCATGAAGGCCAGCGGCACCATCATCGCCGTCAACACCGACCCGGAGGCGGCCATTTTTGGCACCGCCCACTACGGGGCGGTCGCGGATCTCTTTGAGGTGGCCGAGGAGCTCGAGAAGCTCCCCTGATGGAGACCCGCCAAACCTTCGAAGGCCTGGCCGCCTGGGAGATCGCCATCTGGTACGGGCTGGTGGCGCTCTCGACGGCGGTGCTCGTCTTCGGGTGCGCGCGGCTGGTGATGAAGTACCGGCGGGGCCGGCGGCTTTCGCCCGTGGAGCATCCGGTCCGGCAGATGGTCCGGTCGGCGGCAGCCGTGCTGTCCCACTCGACGATCCGGCGCCGCCATCCCCTCGCCGGGCTCGGCCACCTGCTGATCTTCTACGGCTTTGTCGTGCTCTTCATCGGCACCGTCATCCTCGCCTTCAACGACGACTTCACCCGGCTCTTCTTCGGTTTCGACTTCTGGCACGGCGCCTTCTATCTGGGCTATTCGCTCTTCCTGGACGTCTTCGGGGCGGCGCTGATCGTGGGCCTGGTGATCATGGCCATCGTCCGGGGCGTCCGCCGGCCATTCCGCCTCAACTACTGGCGGCCGGACCGCCAGCCGGGTGAGTACGACCGCACGTCCTACGTCATTGGCGACTGGGCCTTCCTCGGCGTCTTGTTCTTCCTCGCCCTGACCGGTTTCCTGCTCGAGGCCTTCAGGATCGCCCAACACAATCCGGCCTTCGAGGTCTGGTCGCCGGTGGGATGGACGGTCGGGCAAGCGTTGCGCGGGGTCGGGGTCACTGGCGCGGCGGCGGGCAATGCCCACTTCGTCACCTGGTGGCTGCACGGGGTGGCGGCCCTGGCCTTTGTGTCGTCCATCCCCTTCACCAAGGCCGTGCACACGCTGGTCAGCCCCACCAATCTCGCCGTCCGCGACGAGCGGGCCGGCAAGCGGCTGCCGTGGGTGGCCGCCGGTGCGGCATCCGAGGAGGTGGGGTACCGGCTCATCACCGACTTCAGCTGGCAGCACCTGGTGTCGCTCGACGCCTGCACCAAGTGCGGCAAGTGCCACGAGGCCTGCCCCGCGACCGCCGCCGGCTACCCACTCTCCCCGCGTGACCTGGTGCTTGACCTGCGGGAGGCATCGGAGGGCGCGCTGGGCATTCGGGCCGCCCTGCACATCGAGCCCCTGTTCGACGTCAGGACGCCGCTGGTCGGCAATCTCATTCGGCCCGAGACCCTGTGGTCGTGCACCCAGTGCATGGCCTGCGTCGAGATCTGCCCGGTCGGCATCGAGCACGTGCCGATCATCAACCAACTGCGACGGGGGCTCGTCGAGCAGGGGGAGATGGACTCGATGCTCCAGGCGACCCTGGAGACCATCCATACGACGGGCAACTCCTTTGGCGAGCAGAAGCGCAAACGCCCGCGCTGGACGCGCGATCTCGCCTTTCAGGTCAAGGACATCCGCAAGCAACCCGCCGAGCTGCTCTGGTTCGTGGGCGACTACGCGTCGTTCGACCCGCGCAACCAGCGCGTCAGCCGGGCGCTGGCGGACACGCTCCATCACGCGGGCGCCGACTTCGGCATCCTGGCTGAGGCCGAGAAGACCGCCGGCTGCGACGTCCGCCGAGCCGGGGAAGAAGGCCTGTGGGCCTCCCTGGCCGAGGAGAACATCGCGACCATCAAGGCCTGCGCGTTCGAGCGCATCTTCTCGTCTGACCCGCACAGCTACCACACGCTCAAGAACGAGTACCCGCAGCTGGGGGGCAGCTGGACCGTGATCCACCACACCGAGCTGCTGCTCGAGCTGATCGAGAGTGGCCAGCTGCGCCCTCGCAAACGGCTGGCGTACCGCGTCACGTATCACGATCCGTGCACCCTGGGCCGCTACAACGGCGTCTACGAAGCGCCCCGCCAGGTGCTGGCCGCGCTGGGGGTGGAGCTGATCGAGATGCCGCGCAACCGGGCCAACGCGTTCTGCTGTGGCGCCGGCGGCGGTCGGATCTGGATGAAGGAGCTCCGTCCAGAAGGCGTGCGCCGGCCGAGCGAGCAGCGGATCGACGAAGCGGTCGCCCTGGGCGGTATCGACTATTTTGTGGTGGCGTGCCCCAAGGACGTCACCATGTACGAGGACGCCATTAAGACCTCAGGACACCAGGGAGAGATCCAGCTGCGAGAGCTGTCGGAGCTGGTTCTCGAAGCGCTCGACATCGAGCCGAACGTGGCGGTCGCGGCCGCCAAGGCAGAGGAGGCACCATGACCCAGGAGATCACGACGGCAAAAGTCAAGACCAAGGAGACCGTGTTCTATCCGCGGCTGAAGGCGATGACCGATCAGTGGACGGACCTCTTCGGCTACTGGGCGCCGACCGTGGTCACCGACACCCTCGAGGAGTATCGGGCGGTGCGGGAGCAGGCCGGCCTGATGGACTTCAGCATGCTGCGCAAGTGGGACCTGGACGGCCCCGGCGCCCGTGACGTGATCAATCACGTGGTGACCCGGGATATCGGCAGGCTGCGGTCCGGGCAGATCGTCTACTCGGCGCTCTGCAACGACCTGGGCAAGATGGTCGACGATTGCACCGTGGCGGTCCGGTCCGATGACCACATCCGCTTCTGCGGCGCGAACGACAAGGACCAGGCGTTCTTCGAGCGCCGGGCGGCCGGCACCGGGGTGCGGGTCCGCCATTACACGGACGAGATCGGCCATCTCTGTCTGCAGGGTCCGAAGAGCCGGGAATGGCTGCAGGCGCTGACGGACTCCGATCTGTCTCGCAAGGCCTTCCCTTACTACACCTTCAAAGACCAGGTGACGATCGCCGGCATGCCGGTGTTCATGACTCGGCTGGGCTACACGGCTGAACTCGGGTACGAGCTCTGGGCGCCCGCCGACCGCGCCGTCGAGTTCTTCGACCGGTTGGTCGAAATCCTGGAGCCAAAGGGCATGCGCCTGGTGGGCATGACCGCGCTGGACCTGCTGCGCATCGAAGGCGGGTTCATCATCGGTGGCATCGAATACAACGAGACCGTCTCACCCTACGAGTGCGCCCTGGATTGGGCCATCGAGTTCGAGAAGGGCGACTTCCAGGGCAAGGCCGCGCTGCTCAAGGACAGGGAGACGGCCCCGCTGCGACTGACCAGCGTCGTGCTGGAGTCGGGCGGCGACGCCGCCTCGGGCGCGCCTATCTCGGTGGGCGGGGCGACGGTGGAATAGGAAACGCAGGCGATCGTGTCGCCGTATCTGGGCGGAAAGACCCTCGGGCTGGCCAAGCTCCGGAAGGACCTTGTCGAGCCGGGCACGCGCATCTCGGCCAAGGTGGGAGGAAAGGAGGTCCGGGGCGAGGTGGTCCGGCACCACGTCTACGACCCAGAACGCATGCGGGTGCGGAGTTAGGTTGATTTATCCCGTCCCTTCAGGTCGGGGAAGGGAGGCGTGGGTATCGCGGATCAGGTTCCCGCCGGAGCTTGTTTCCCAATGACGCGCTTAGTACACGGTCAGGCTTGCAACCAGGACGTCCGCCACCTTGTCAATGGTCGGACCATAACCGCTGGCCGCATATGCCCACCAATCGATCACGAACACAAACTTCGACTGCAGAACCAACGCGACCGCGTGGAAATCATTCGGTGACTCGGGCCCCGTCATGACATAGTCGAACGCGATCGCGGCCGAGCCAGCAATGGAAATGTCACGAACGTTCGAGACGCTGTTCCAAATGTGATAGCCGTCAGCCGCCATGGGGTCTCCGGTATGGCTGTCTATCCAATGGCGCAGCGTGTCTGCATCGAGGGTCCGGGCGCCAAATTCGATCTGACCTGCCGGATACCCAGCCTTATACCTATCCTCGACTACCCGACTCCCGAATAGCCAGCCCGGCGGTTGATTCGGAAACGTCTCCCACCAAAACCCACTCGGGCATGAAACGGCAAATCCATATTCCTTATTCGTGTAGGTCTGGTTTGGAAACTGCTCGCATTGAACGAAAACGCCGGTCCCTGGGGTCGCGGTAGTCCACGGGGCAGCCGACGCACTTGGGCCGCCGGTGGCGTCCGAGGTCGGCGAAGCTGTGACAACCTGCGCGGGACTCGCCGAGTTGCCTGTATGCGAGGTCACGTGTCCACAGGCACCGGATAGGGCTAGCGCTGCCATGGTTAGTTGGACCCGTAATTTACCCACCAATGAACTAAATGGTGGGAAGCGCGGGCTGGTTACGGTATCGTCGCTGTCGCCTCGAATCCGGCTCCGGCTACGTTTGGCGCACGAGGGATGTCTCGGCGCGCGGCCGCGTCTTCGCCGGGTCGTAGATCGGCAGCGTCTCCACTGTCGCGGCCGCCGTCCCACTCGCCAGGGGGACTTCGACGCGCGTCCCCAGGGCCGCGAAGCGGCTCTCGAGCACGGCCAGGCCGATCACCCGACCGAGCGTCGGACTCAGGCAGGGGCTGGTCAGGGTGCCGGCCGACTCCCTGTCCACCGTCACCGCCGCCCCATACTCGGGCACCTGGTCACCCTCGACGGCCAGCGTGACCAGACGGCGGGGCGGCTGCTTGGCGGTTTCGCGGAGAGCCGCCTTCCCGTGGAAGTCGCCGGTGTCCAGACGGATGACCTTGTCCAGCGACATGTCGAAGGGATTGGTCTGGTGCTGGAAGTAGTCGTAACCGATGAAGATCAGGGCGGACTCGATCCGCAGCGTCTCCACCGCGGAAAGCCCGTATGGCCGCGATCCCGCGCCGGTCAGCGCCGCCCAGAGATCCTCTGCGCGGTCGGGCGTACAGAAGATCTCGTAACCCAGCTCGCCGGAGTAGCCGGTGCGTGAGACCCAGCAGGGCACCCCACCCACCTGCACCTGTTCCGGCCAGAAGTGGAAATATCGGAGGCTGCGCACATCCCGTTGACACAGCCGGGCTAGGACGTCCGGAGACCCGGGTCCCTGGACCTGGACATGCGGCAGTGCCTGCGTGATCGGCTCCATCGAGACGTTGAGGCCGCGGGTGACCGCGCGAAAGTGTTCGAGATCGGCGTCGAGGGCCGTGATGACAACGGCGTGGTCGTCACTGAATTTCAAGACCGTTCCGTCGCCAACCATCTTGCCGTTCTCGTCGCAGAACGGTGCGTAGCGGACCTGGCCGACCTGAAGCCCGAGCATGTCGTTCGTGAAAATCCGATCGGCGGCGCGCAAGGCGTCCGGGCCGCGGAAGTCCCACTTGCGCAGCGGCGATTCATCCCAGACGCCGACGTTTTGACGGACCGCCTCATGTTCGCCGACCGCGTCCCCGAAGTGGGTAGTCCAGAACCAACCCTCCCACTCCATGAACTCGGCGCCCGTGTTTCGCTGCACGGCGTCGAACGCCGTACTGATGGTCTCGCCGCTCATCCGCTCACCTCCGCGGACTCCTCGAGTCCTGGAACTTGGCAAAGCCCGGATCCATCGATCGGACGATGCAGATTGGGATGCGCGGCGAGATGAGCGGTAGGAGGCGACGAGCACGCGAGGGCGCGCACCCGTCGGTGCGTACCCGAGCGCGCGAAGGAGCCGACACCCCGCTCGCTCGCCCCGCACCCAAGATGCAAGTTCGACTCGGTGGAT
>Ga0137390_10004360_pt1 | contig 11752 bp, 9 predicted proteins | sample 15con2h24AmetaG_FD_104937 | JGI IMG/M metagenome (GOLD analysis project Ga0137390, IMG submission 104937) | Vadose zone soil microbial communities from Angelo Coast Range Reserve, California, USA - 15con2h2.4A metaG | ecosystem: Environmental > Terrestrial > Soil > Vadose zone > Saprolite... | reverse complement strand
TCACTTGTGCGTCCGTCGCTGCCACCCAAACCCTCCTGGTCTGGGCAGCTTCTTGCTACGGCGTCACTCAAGATCGGGAAAAGTAATTGTCGTTGGTCGGGAGAAGCGATTGTCGCCGAGCAGACGACGCGAAAATTTCGGATCAGATGCCGTTCTACAACTCCTTTGGATACGTTCCGACGGAGATATCGGTTGCCACCGGTGGTTACGACGTGCGCGGCACGCTCTTCGCCTGGGCGATCATCGTCAACAAGGACAATCCGATCGCGCGCCTGTCGGTGGATCAGTTGGACGGCGTTTTCGGCGCGGAGCGCACCGGCGGGTGGGAAATCGGCGAGAGCGCGGACAACAACTTGCTCTACACCGCCAAGTACGCGCGCGGCCCGGAGAAGAACATCCGGCGCTGGGGCCAGCTCGGACTCGGAGGCGAATGGACCAACAAGGAGATCCAGACCTACGGCTACGTCGCTCCCGGCTTCGCCACCAGCTTCCAGCGCCTGGTGTTGCATTGGTCGACGAAGTGGAATCCGAACTTCAAGGAGTACGTGGAGGTGAAGGAGACCACGAACGACGCGCCAGGACGGGCGGTGGCGAGCCAGCGGATGTACGAAGCGCTCGAAAAAGACAAATACGGAATCGGTTGGGGCGCGCTGATGCACGTCAAAGGCACGTGCGTGAATCCAGACGCCTCGAAGTGCCCCGGTTACCCCGGCCTCAAGGTCATCGCCCTCTCGAGGACGGCGGACGGCCCGGCGATACCGCTGACTTCCGACAACGTGGCGAATCGGAGCTATCCGCTGCTTCGGGACGCGTACGTCTACGTCAACAAACCTCCGGGGCGGGCACTGGACCCCAAGGTACGCGAATTCTTGCGCTTTGTGCTCAGCCGCGAAGGACAGCAAATCATCGCGAAGAACGGCCCCTACTCGCCGCTTACGCCCGAGTACGTCCGCGCTCAGCTGAAGAAACTGGATTGATAACGAATTGTCGCGTCGGGGGGTTTCAGTGGCTCTCTCAATCAATGCCACTGCCTTTTGGTTGCTGATCGGCGCCGCCTGCGCGTTGGTTCCCTTCTCCTTCGCCCACGCGCAAGGACGCTCGACCACTCCTCCCGCCGCACCCGCCCCAGCCGACAGCGGCGCCCAGCGCGAGGAACCGCCAGGCGAGAGAGAGGAAAAGGAGGAGAGGGAAGAGAAGGAGGCGGCGCAAACAACCGCCGCCAACAAGAGCGTGGTGTCCCGCGAGGCCATCGAGAACGAGAGGCCGCAGACCGCGTTCGACGCCCTCAAGAACGTGCCCGGCGTCATTAACTCGGATACCAAGGGTGGCGTTTCGGATGACTTCTATATCCGCGGCATCCACCTGAGCGAAACCACCAGCTATCGGCTCAACGGCAGCTTCCCCATCGAGAACAACATCGGCTTGATGGACGACAAGGAGCGCGTCGAGGCTTTGAAGGGCGTCGGTGCCCTGATCTACGGCCTCGCGCCACCGGCGGGGATCATCAATCTCGTCACCAAGCGCGCGACAGCAAAGCCGGTGACGGCGGTCTCTCTAACGGCCACTCAGTTCGGCCAGGCCGGCGCTCTTGCTGACGTCGGCCGAAGGTTCGGAGACCGAGATCAGTTCGGCCTCCGCGTCAATGGCTCCGCGACGCACCTCGACAAAGGCGTCGGCGGTGCTACCGGCCAGCGCTACTTCGGGAGCCTGGCGGGCGACTGGCGCGCGAGCAAAACGCTGTGGTTCCACATCGACGCCGAGGGCTACAACATGGAGGTCGTCGAGCAGACGGTGGTGAAGCAGCTCAACCCCGCCGGCGGCGTGGTCCGGTTGCCAAGAATTCCGGACCCGGCGGTGCTGCTGTCCGGCCCGTGGGCGAAGTACCGCACCTACGGCGGCAACTTCCTCGGAAGCATTCACTATCAGATTGCCGATGGGTGGAACATCCTCGCCGAAGGCGGATTGTCGCATGCGATCCGGGCCGGGCGATTCATCACCCGTCTCACCAATTACGACCTTCAAACCGGCCAGGGTTCGGAGACCATCACCATCGCGAACAACCAGAAATACGACAACTCGTATTTCAAAGCCGAGCTCAAGCAGCGGACAGCAGTCACGAGCTTCATCACCAGCTATCTCACCGTCGGCGCCAATCGCAACGAGCGTTACTTCAACAATCCGAGCACCACTGCGGTAACGCCGGCGGCACAGAACCTCTACGCGCCGGTTCCGCTTCCTGCGCCCGGGCCTGCAGACCCCCTCACCTATGCGCCGCAGGACAGCTACGATCTCGGATTCTATACCTACGACACCTTGAGCTTCTGGGAGCGCGTCCACCTGCTCGGCGGGATCCGGTACACCATTTACAACGCCGACAACGTGCTCCAAAGCGGCGATCACGCGACCAGCAATACGCACGTGTGGTCTCCAGCCGTCGGGACCTTGGTGGTGCTGTTTCCCGGCCTGGGCGCGTATGCGAGCTACATGAAGGGACTCGAGGAGACGGGTCAGGCCCCCGCGGGGTCGGCGAATCAGTTTCAGGTTCTGCCGCCCGAGTCCGCCACGCAGACCGAGGTCGGCCTGCGACTGCAGCAGGTAGGCGGGATCTCGGCGACCGTGGGCTATTTCGACATCAACCGCGCCAATGCGGTGATCGACGACGTCACCAATGTGTATGCGATTAATGGAACCATCCACTATCAAGGCGTGGAATCGACGCTGAGCGCCCTGCTCTTCAAGCAGCTCCTCGCTCAGGTGGGCGGACAGTGGATGCATGCGGTGCAGCACGCCCCCTCGGCGATCGACGGCCTGACGCCCGAGAACACGCCCAGGTTCACCGGCAACGCCACCGTGACGTATCGGTTCGGCTCGTTCCTCGAAGGTCTCCGATTGAGCGGGGGCGCGTTGTACACGGGCGCGCGAGAAATCAACCCGCTGAACCAGGGCTCGATCCCTGCGGTGACCGTTTTCAGCTGCGGCGCTGGCTACGCGCGCTCGTTCGCCAGCCACCGCCTTACTGTCAACCTCAACGTCACCAATCTCACCGACCGGCGTTACTGGAGCACAGCGACCAACAACAACCTCGGCGTCGGTCTGCAGCGCGCCTTCAGGCTGAACACGACGTTCGAGTATTGATATGCGCATCCGGCGGCAGATTCCACTTCACCTCGCCGTGCTTGCAGCGCTCGCCGCGGTGGGCGGGGTCGCCGAGGTTTCGAAGAGCTCGCCGAACGCAGCGGCGGGTGACCCGGCGGTTGCCTTCATCGACGATCTGCCGACCTACAGGCCTTCCCAACGCGTCTCGGGCACCGTCGTCCTCTGGGGCCACGGGAGCTTCAAGCACGACTTCATGGGGCGGCTCGTCAAGCGTTGGGTGTCGGGTCTTCACCAGACGCAACCCGGCATCGTGCTCGACTTTCGGATGCACGGGACCGCCTCGGCGATCAGCGCCCTATTCACCAGCGCGGGGAACCTCGCCATCCTCGGAGAGGAGATCAGCCCGAGCGCGAAGAAGGCATTCGAGCGCGCCAAGGGCTATTCGCCAACCCGCATCGACGTCGCGACCGGAAGCCTCGAGACCAATTTCTTCGACTATGCGCAGATGATTTTCGTGCACAAGGACAACCCGCTCGAACGTTTGACGCTGGCGCAGCTCGACGCGGTGTTCGGCGCCGCGCATCGCCGCGGCGATCGGAATATTCGCTCGTGGGGCGAGCTGGGGCTCAAAGGCCAGTGGGCGCAGGCGCCGATTCAACCGTATGGCTGGAAGATCGACGAAGACTTCGCGCTCTTCTTCCGCGAGGCGGTTTTGCAAAACAGCCACCGATGGAACAACGCCATCAAGGAATTCGTGCACGTGATGCGGGCCGATGGGACCCAATATGACCATGGGCAGCAGATACTCGATGCGCTCGCTCAGGATCCGCGCGGCATCGCCATTTCGAACGTGAGATATCAGAATCCCAGCGTGAAGGCGGTCGCGCTCGCACGCGAGGCCGCTGGTCCCTTCGTCGAGGCATCGAATGCGACGCTGATCTCCCGGGAGTATCCGCTGGTCCGCATCATTCCCGCGTATGTCGACAAGGCGCCGAACGGGCGGGTAGAGCCAGCGGTGCGCGAATTTATCCGTTACGTCCTAAGCCGCGACGGCCAGCGGGCGTTGATCGAGGAGAGCGGATATCTGCCGCTGGGGCCGCGCGCGATCGCCGCCCAGCTCGAGAAGCTCGAATGAGCAGCCCACGGCCCAGATTTCCAGGAAGTGTGCGACATTTTGGTGCGCTGGCGGGCCCAAAATGTCACACACTTCCCGGCCGCGGGCGAACCTGCCTCGCCTTGTTTCTGTTGCTCGCCTGCGCCACGTCCGCCCGTGCCGAGGAAAAATATCGGCCGCTGGTGCCGGTGCGCGGCGTCATTCGCGTCTGGGGCAATGAGACCATGGCGGGCATCGTGCGGCGCTGGGCGGAGGGCTTCGCGCGACATCACCCACGCGCGCGGATCGAAACCCGGATGATCGGCGGCGACGTTGCGATCGGCGCTCTCGCTACCGGTAAGGCGGACATCGCGCTGCTGGGGCGCGAGGCGGCACCGCAGGAGGTAAAGGCCTTCGAGTGGATTTTCCGGTATCGACCCACGGCGATCGAGGTGCTCAACGGCAGCCTCGACCAGCCGGGATGCTCGCCGGCGCTCGCGGTGCTGGTGCACCGGAGCAATCCGCTGTCCGCGGTGACGATGGAGCAGCTCGATTCGCTCTTCGACGCCGAGCCGCGGGGCGGCGGCAAAGCAACATTAAGGCACTGGGGCCAGCTCGGCCTTTCCAACGACTGGGCCGGGCGCGCGATTCACCTTTACTCTCCGGATACCGAGACGGGCACCGGCGTTTTCTTCCGCAACGCGGCCCTCGGCGGCACGCGCAAGCTGAACTGGGATCGGCTCACCGAGATGGAAGACTCCGCCGGCCCCGACGCGCCACCGCACGATGCCGGTCGGAAGCTGGCTGCGCTCGTGGCGGTCGACCCGAACGGGCTCGCGGTAGTCCCGCTCTCGGCGCCGCTTCCGGCAGATGTCCATCTCGTTGCGCTTGCGGTTCGCGAGGGCGAAGCCGCGGTGCTACCCACTCGCGAAAGCCTCCTGGCGCGGCGCTATCCGATGGGCCGCGCGGTGCGGGCGTACGTGAACGCGGCTACCGAAAAGCCGCCCGATCCGAAAATGGCCAGGCCACTCGACCGCGGCGTGGCCGAATTCCTGCGCTACGTCCTCACCACCGAGGGCCAGGACGCCGCCGCGGCGGACGGGCGCTATCTGCCGCTGGGATCAGAAGCGCCCGCGCAGCTCGCCAGGCTGCAGTCATTGCTTCGTTGAATTCGTTTTGTCGGCTGCGGCCTCAATCTCCGCTTACCTCATGAAGCGCGAGTAGTCCGCCCGGGTCCTCGGCGCTAGCCGGCGGGCGCGAGGACGATCTCGATCCGCCGGTTCTGGCTCCGGTTCTCGGGCGAATCGTTCGGCACGATCGGGTGGTATTGACCGTAGCCCGCGGCCGAAAGCAGCGGCTGCAGCCCACCGAGTTGCTGCGGCGTTTGACCACGCTGGTTCCGCCGCCCCGCGCTCACCTCGTCCGCTACCACGGTGTGTTCGCGCCTGCATCGCGCTGGCGTGGCGAGGTCGGGCGGCGTCCTCTTCGCAGCCACCGTCCCATCCCGCGCCCAGGCGAGCCGGCGGCGGCAACCGCTGCGCTGAGAAAGGCGCCAGCGCTCCCGTACGCCCAAACGCCTTGAATTCCGTTTGCGAGCCTCATCGGCCGCAATACCGAGGGGAGCGCCAGTCACGGCATTCCGGTGACCCAAGCGACCGGGAGTAGACAGAATGGGCGTTCCGCGAAACCGATATCCGAGCTGCCCGCTCTTCGAGGGTCATGCCGACAAATAGACAATCTCATTGCTCGACGACGCTCTCGCTGAAGAACGTACTCTCGTTGACAGTCTGTTTCACGGTTAGTAAATACGCTTGCGGGTCCAGTTCAATGGAGGAGGATAACTTCCGTGAAGCAGATACTTCGAAAAGCCCTTGCCCACGCCATCGCGAGAATGCCGAAGGGCGTCCTGATCGATCGTGAGCATTTCGAGATATTTCAATCTGCTGGAGTACATGTGACCCCGGTTCACTTCTATGAACCCATTCCCGATACTTCTCAGATCGATCCAGCTCTATGGAATGAACCATCAAAGCTCGTCGGCATCGATAAGAACATGGATGGGCAATCAGAACTGCTTCAGGAACTGTGCTCGGCCGGCTTCATTGACGAATACCATCGCCTTCCGGCTAACTCTAATAACCCCAACGAATACAGCCGCGGCGGGTCCTTCGGAGGCGCAGATGGGGCCATTCTCTATTCCATGATCCGCAAGTTTCGGCCTGCGCAGATCATTGAGATTGGGGGCGGCCACTCATCCTTGCTGTCGCTGGTGGCGATGAACGCAAACGGAACCTCCGGCCGTATCACGTCTATTGATCCCTTTCCGCAACCGTATCTCAAGCGACGCCATGACACCAATTGCGAGTTGATAGAAAGTCGAGTTGAGCAAGTTCCGCTGCGGACGTTTGAGCGCCTAGAAGCGAATGACATCCTGTTTATCGATTCTAGCCACGTCATTCGCATTGGAGGCGACGTTCTTTACGAGTACCTTGAGATCCTCCCTCAACTGAATGCCGGCGTGATCATACATATCCATGATATTTTCATGCCACATCATTACTTTAAACATTGGGTACTGGAAGAACACCGCTTTTGGACTGAGCAGTATCTTGTTCAAGCGTTTCTATCCTTTAATAAGACATTCAAGATCCTATGGGCTTTCGGATTGATGGACGCAGAGCGCCCTCAGGAACTGCTTCGCCATTTCCCGGATTCCCACACGGGGCATGGAAGCAGCCTTTGGATCATAAAGACCCAATAATGCGGGGCACCGCGCGCTATGCGACCGAGGTGAGCTGGCGCAAACCCGGGGCGGTCACCGCACGGGGCGACGGGTTCGCGCGGGATTGCCCGCCCACCCGACGACCCAGCCGTCCTCCGCCAACTCCTCGCCCGGCACCTCGTAGGCTTCGATGACATCGGCGTGCGTCGGCTGGATGCAGCTGGTGCTGATGTACTGGTGGCGCCCGATGACGAGGCTTCCGGAGTACAGCGAAACGCCGCCGACCGAAGCTTCTCCCAAATTGGGCAAGTCACAGCTAAAGAGTTGCTCCGCGGTCTTCGTCCAAGCGCTGACCTTCGCCTGGAGAAACCTCGTCGGATGGCACAGGCAGGGGCACGGCCCGGTCTCTTGCCAGATCAAGAGCAGGTGCTCCTGGGTCAGCAGCGGCGGGCTGCCATAGAAGCCGTAGGGCGCTCCACGGCTGAGCGTTTGCTCCCCGATAGTGCTGGCATCCCCCGCGCTGAACGACTTCAGCTGGCCTTCGCCGTAGAAGGTGGAGGTGACCATGAATCCGAGGTCATTCCCAGTGACGACGTCGAAAGAGGGTAGCTCCCACCACCGTTTGTGCACGACGATGTCGCCACCACCGAAGACGAGGCTGCCCACCAGAGGTATTTCGCCGCGCAGAACCGCCGCCAAGTAACCGCAGGCCGGCTCGCTCCAGATGTTCATTCCGGACGAATCGGCCCGGGTCAGAAAAGTTCGGCCTTCGGCGTCGCGTTGGGTGAGAAAGATGTCGCCGCTGCTCGTCGAGACCGAAGCCTCGCCCGGATGAGTCCAGAGCGTCTGTCCGCTGGCGAGATCCAGTCCGGTGAGCTCGTGGCCATAAAGGACGACGATGACCTGAGCGCCGGTATCGGTGAGCTGGCCGCCGAGGTCGTGGCCCGGCACCTTGGTATCCCAGGCAAGCTCGCCGGTATTCGCATCGAATGCTCGGACGTGATGGTCGTCGATGGCGATGAGGACGAATCCCTCGGCCCATGCGGCATACCCGGACAGCTCCCTCTCTCCCGAGGTGCGCTCGAACGCGGCGCGGTAGCGGATGGATCCGTCGCGTCGAGCGGAAACGACCTGCTGGGTACCCAGGCCGGGCCGGTACTCAATCCAATACAGATTTCCGTCCGGATCAGTCACTCCGGAGAAAAGGAGCTCCGTCCCGGGCGGCGTGGTGTAGCTCCACACCGGCGCCGTGAACTGATCGCAAGTCGTCGCATGGACAAGCTGCATGCGACCCAGAGCAACCGCATTGATTAACGAGACGATGGCGATGGTCTTGCCCATCGGCAGGCTGGATTTCATGATTCCCTCCGCAGCACCGACCCGCGCCGCGAAGGTGGGCACGCGCCCCGTCAGACGCAATCGCCGCAGGAGGAAGTGGCCCGATGCTGTCGAGCTCCCAACTTTTCCGGAGGTGCTCGCTCAGCGCAGCGTCTCCGGCGCATTTGGCAAAGCACTCTGCCCGTGCTAGGAGATTTCCCGGTGGGTGCGTCGCCGAGGGGAGAGATGGACCCTGAACGCTGGAAGCGAATTGACGCGCTCCTCTCGGGAGCGCTGATGCGCGGCGGGCAGCGAGCCTCGTCACACCCAGCTGAGAAGATTGCCACGCTGACCGATGTGGCCAACGCAAACAAAACCCAGGTCGAGCAACGGCTGCCGTCGGAAGACGAGGCCGGTGTTTCCATACGAGGTTCCGCCCTCGGCCGATACATCGTCCTCAATAAGCTCGGCGGTGGAGGGATGGGCGTCGTCTACGCGGCGTATGACCCGGAGCTGGACCGCAGAGTGGCCCTCAAGCTGCTGCGGAGCGATCCAGCGGAAGGGTCGAAACAGGAAGGCGCGCGAGAGCGATTGCTTCGCGAAGCGCAAGCGATGGCGCGCCTGTCCCATCCCAACGTCATCTCCGTACACGACGTCGGCACGTTGGGCGAACAAGTTTTTATCGCCATGGAGCTCATCGATGGGCGAACGCTGACCCGCTGGCTCAAAGAGGAGAACCGCGCGCCCCGGAGAGTTTTGGAAGTGCTCATCCAGGCCGGAAAAGGGCTGGCGGCCGCGCACGCGGGGGGATTGGTACACCGAGACTTCAAACCAGACAATGTGTTCGTCGCAAAAGATGGGCACGTGAAGGTGCTGGATTTCGGCCTCGCGCGGGCGGCCGAAGATCTGGCCAGTCATGCTCCGACGATCCCGCCCCGGCTCGAGGCGTTCGGCTCGTCAACGCCGAGGGTGCTGGAGGCGCGCTTGACCAGGACCGGCGCTTTCTCAGGGACCCCAGCGTACATGGCGCCAGAGCAGTTCTTGGGAAAGACGACCGACGCGCGGACCGACCAATTCAGCTTTTGCGTGGCGCTCTACGAGGCACTCTACGGCGAGCGCCCTTTTAGCGGGGACAGCGTCGAAGCCCTGGCGCAACAGGTTACCAGCGGTAAAGTCAAAGACCCGCAGAAGTCCCGCCGCGTTCCGGGGTATCTGCGGCCGATTCTGCGCCGCGGACTTCGAACCAACCCGGATGATCGATTCCCCTCGATGGAGCTCTTGCTTCGAGAGCTCGGCAAGGACCCGCGCGTCTTGCGCCGGCGCGCGTTGGCGGTGGGAGGTGTGGCGTTGGCTTTGGCTGCGGTCGGGACGGGCTACCAGCAGGCCGCCTACCGGCACAGTCAGCTTTGCAAGGGAGCGGAGCAGAAACTTTTGGGCATTTGGGATGAAGAGCGCAGCCGCGCCGCGGAAGCCGCCTTTCTGGCCACGGGAGCAAGTTCTGCCGCAGAGGCGTTCAGGGAGACCAAGAAGGGTCTCGACAGGTACGCCCGGAGCTGGGTGAACGTTCAGACCGACGCGTGCGAGGCCACCCGCCTTCGCGGCGAGCAGTCCGAGCAACTCCTCGACTTGAGGATGGAGTGCCTGTCGCAGCGCCGGGAAGAGCTCAAGGCCCTCGTCGATCTGTTTGCCGCGGCCGACGCCAAGCTGGTGCAAAGTTCGGTACAAGCGACGCAGTCGCTCACCGCCTTGGACGGATGCAGCGATTCCGAGGCTCTCAGAGCGCCGATCAGGCCTCCCGCCGACCCGGGGACGCGGACGAAAGTGGAGGAATTGCAGAAAGACATCGGCAAGGTGACGGCCTTGCATCACGCCGGCAGGTATTCAGTGGGGCTTCCGCTGGCAACGAAGATCGTTGATCAAGCCAAAGCAATTCACTACCGATCGGCGGAGGCGCAGGCGCTCTATGTCCTCGGTTCTTTTCAGATCGCCAGAGGAGATTACAAATCCGCCGAGCATTCGATCAAAGAGGCGGTTTTGGCAGCCGAAGCTGGACGGGACGACGCGGTGTTAGGCCGAGCCTGGACAACCCTGGTCTGGATCGCCGAGGCACAGGACCACTACGAGCTATCTCACGAGTCGGCCAACCACGCCTTTGCGGTGATTGAGCGCCTGGGCGGCAACGACAAGCTACTCGCGCGGCTGTTCAATGCATTGGGAAACCTTTTCCAGAAGGAGAGCAAGTACGAGGAGGCACTTGTTCATTTTCGGAAGGCGCTTGCTCTGAAAGAGAAGCTCGTCGGGCCGGAAGATCAGGACATCGCGGTCTCCCTGACCAACATTGGAATCGTCCTCCAATACCTCGACCAGGTGGATCAAGCGGTGGATCACTTCCAACGCGCATTGGCCATCCGAGAAAAAGCTCTAGGCCCAACGCATCCAGAAGTGGCCGATTCGCTTCAGAACCTCGCCAGGATGCTCGATCGCCGTGGGAAGCACGCGGAAGCACGCCCTTTACTCGAGCGCGCTCTGACCATCCAGGAAACTGCCCTGGGTCCTTTGCATCGCCGCGTTGCCGCCACCCTGGACGCTCTCGGTACCAATGACAGATATCTGGGCAAGTACGACCGAGCGCTGGCAGCGCATCAGCGCGCCTTGACGATCAGAGAAAAGACATTGGGGCCCGGCCATAGCAGTGTTGCAGTGGCCCTGAACGACATTGGTGCATTGTTCAGCCTTCAAGGGAGGCACGTTCAGGCTCTCGACTACTATCGCCGGGCGCTCGCGATCCGCGAAAAAGCGCTCGGGCCGGAACATCCCAGCCTGTCTTCTGATTTGACCGGCATTGGAAAAGAGTACCTCGACCTTCATTTGGCCCGGAAGGCCATTGCACCGCTCGAGCGATCCCTCTCGCTGGGCGAGAAGATGCCCGGCGGCAGAGTCTTTTTGGCCAATACACGCTTCGCGCTGGCTCGCGCATTGAAGGATGCTGGACGCGATCTGGAACGAGCCCTGCAGCTCGCCTCGCTCGCCCACGACACCTATGCAGCGGACGGCGATCAGAGCCGCGGGCAACTGGCCGAAGTCAATGCCTGGCTTCAGGCCAGCCGGAAGGGATCAAAGGGGAGTTGGTGGTAACAAGTGTCCGTGTTTCACCCAAAGGGATGCGTCACATGCGTCGCATCTACGGCCGCAGCCTTGCAAGCATCATCGGCCGCAATACCGACCCGGCCGACGGCTTGCGGTGCCCTACGGGCGGAGAACCCGCATTCGGCCGGCTCGGGTTCTTCCCCGTTGCCCGCCCAGCGCTCGCTCATCAAGCGCGAGTAGTCCGCCCGGGTCCTCGGCGGGTCTACCCCGCCGGCGCGAGGACGATCTCGATGCGCCGATTCTGGCTCCGGTTCTCGGGCGAATCGTTCGGCGCGATCGGGTGGTATTGACCGTAGCCCGCGGCCGAAAGCAGCGTGGGATCGACGCCTTGATCCTGCATGTACTTGACCACCGCCATCGCCCGGGCGAGCGAAAGC
>Ga0137390_10004359_pt1 | contig 11753 bp, 6 predicted proteins | sample 15con2h24AmetaG_FD_104937 | JGI IMG/M metagenome (GOLD analysis project Ga0137390, IMG submission 104937) | Vadose zone soil microbial communities from Angelo Coast Range Reserve, California, USA - 15con2h2.4A metaG | ecosystem: Environmental > Terrestrial > Soil > Vadose zone > Saprolite... | reverse complement strand
TGCTTGCCGCGCGCCAGCTCGGTGTAGGTCTCCAGCATCCGCCGCCCCAGACCGAGGGTCACGCTGCAGAAGCCGCCGGCATAGAGCAGCGTCGAGCCGATCGGATAGATCGGCCCCTTCTCCCGCCATTCGTCCGGCACGTCGCGCGCCGGCGCGTGGGCGTCGGGCACGAACAGGTCTTTTACCGAATAGCTGTCGCTGCCGGTGCCGCGCAGGCCGAGCACATGCCAGTCGTCGATGATCGTGGCCTGCTCGCGCAGGAACAGGAAGCTGCGGTCGTCCGGCCGGCCGTAGCGAATATGCGGCGTGCCGTCGGGATTCTGCACGGCGCTGTGGGCGCCCAGCCATTTGGTGTGACGGCCGCCGCTGGCAAAGCTCCAGGTCCCGGTCAGCCGGTAACCGCCCTCCACCCGGAAGGCGGTGCTGTTGTTGTGCCGGGCGCCCCAGGCGAGGCCCGCGCGGGGGCCGGCGAAAATGGCGGCAGCCGCCTCGTGCGGCATGGCGGCGGCGGACGATGCGGCCGAGACGTTGGACTGGTTGACGAACCAGGCCGTGCTGGCATCGGCCCAGGCGACCGCCTCGCAGGCCTTGCAGTATTCGACGAGAGGGATTTCCTGGCCGCCCATGCTTTTGGGCAGCAGCATGCGTAAAAGATCCTGGCCGGCCAGCGCGTCCACCACCTCGGGCGTAAGCTCGCGCCGCCGGTCCATCTCGGGGCCGTGCGCGTCCAGCAGCGCCTGCACGGCACGGGCCCGTTCCGGCGCACTGGCGGCGAGAGCAGGCGGGACAAGAGTCTCCATGGATGGTTCCTCGGTTTCCAGTCTGTCGATTTATAGAAGGACCGCGGCAGGGTCTCGACCTTTGTTATCGCCGACGCTTTCGCCAGCCGGTCGCTCATTCACGCCGACGCGGGGCGGCAATCCGCATTAGCATGCGGCTCCAAAATGCCCGCGTGCGTCAGCCAGTCCAAAAGCGCGCGGGCTTCTGCCGGCGAGCAAATCTCCCCCAGCCCGGCGACGAGCACCGAAGCCAGGCGACCGGATTCCATGCGTGCCAACAACGCCGGCACGTCGTAACGGCCGAGCCGGACGATGGGCTCGGAGAGATTGGGGTGGGCGATGGCATCGCAGAGTTCGACCTTGTCGCCGATCAGAGCTGGAATCCTTATCGTGCGCGCCGCTGGTGAGAGCCTCAGAGGCACATCCCGAACGGCGCGCAGGGAGGGAGGAGCCGTGGCAAGGACAGGCCGGTCCGCCGACCCGATCCTCGTCCGCCAGAACGGATGATCGCGCCAGGCATCGTGGTCGCCATAGAGCGCGCCGGCACTAAGCGCGTGCTGCGAACCGACGGCGGCGAGCCGGCCGGCATAAAATGCCAGGGCGGGCGCCGGGTTGTCCCCGCTCAGGATTGTGTGAATCACGGCAGCTGCCTGGATTGCGGCGCGGCATCCGACGATTACGCCGTGGGAGGATAGTGGATCGATCGTCAGCGCAGCGTCGCCTGAAGCCAGATGCCACGCGCTTGCTGGCTGGTCCGCCGTGGACGGCGTTGCGTCGGATACCGATAGCGGCCCGGGCGTTCCGTTCCGCAGCACTCCCGCGAACAGAGTCGTTCCGGCCAGCATGGCGAGGTAACGCTGTTGCAGTTTTGCGCGGCCGAGGCCGGCGCAGGCGTGCGTATCGAGAAAGACGGTGATCTCCGCCGGGCCTGCCGATCGCGACGCCGCCCAGCACCAGCCGTCCGGATGGGCGGCGATCCGCATTTCGCCGGGTTCGAGGCCCGCCCCCGTCCAGAGTGCGGACAACGCCACGGTGCGCGGCCCGGCATGAATCCGCTTGCCGCCCCGCCGGCCGCGCGCGTCGATCAGAAACCGCGCCTTGATTTCGTTAGCGGTGCCATCCCGCACGACCGGCACGACCCAGCCTCCGGCGCAGCGTTGCGCCCGCCCCGCGCGTGCAGGGGACAGCACCGCCACGCCCGCGCGCGCCGCTTCGAGCAGCAGGATCCGGTCGAACCCACTGCGCTGGAGCATGCAGGCGCCAGGGCTTTCCCGCACCGTCGTGCTTTCGCCCGACCAACCGGAGAGCACCCTGCGGACGGGCTCGCTGATGCCGGCCAACCGGTCCGGCGCCAGCACCTCGTGGCCAAGCAGCGTCAAACTTGGCGGCAGGGTTTCGATCCGGTCGCCGCGGCGCGGCTCATGCGCCAGTGCGACGTTGTATCCGAGCACCGCCAGTCGCCGTGCGGCCACCGCGCCAGCCGGTCCGCCGCCAACGACCGCGATATCGGCCTCGAGCACCCGGCCTTCCATGCTCAAGCAGACCGTTCGAAATAGCCGGGCGCGCGTTCCGAGATCGCCACATAGGCCTGCAAGCAGAAATGCAGCCAGCCGCGGATGAAATCGCAGGCCGGGCGGCCGGCGTGGATCACCTCGTGATGGCACCCGCCGCCGCAAAGATAGCGCGCCCAGCAGGTGGTGCACGGCGTCTGCCGGTCGACCGCCCGGTCATCGAGCCATTGCTGCTGCCTGCCGCGGTCCATCCCGTCATGAACGTCGCCCAACGCGCCGGCGTCGTCGCCGACGAAACGATGACAGGCATACAGGCCGCCATCGGCGCCGACACCGGCATATCCCGCCCCCGCCCCGCACGGGTAGGGCCGGTGCGTGCCACGATGGATCTCGATCAGCGCGCTTGCCAGATTGGCAAAAACAGGTCGGGCCCCGCAGATTGCCTGATCGACGAAATCCCGGCCGCAGGAGATCATCTGCGCAAGCAGCGTTTCCAGATCCTCGCCCTGCAACGTGCCCGCACCGGACGGAGAGGTCAGCACCGGCGAGAAGCCGACGCTCCGGAAACCGAGATTTGCCAGGTGCTCAAGGACGCGTCCTATCTCCAGGTTCCGCGGCGTTACCGATACCCGCGCGAATACCTGCACGCGATCCTGCAGCGCGAGCAGCGGCGCCAGCCGGGCGATCGTACGCGCATAACTGCCATTTCCGCCCTTGAACGGGCGCTGGGCGTCCTGAACGGCCGCGTCGCCGTCCAGGCTGACGGTGACGGCGAAGCCGTGCTGCGCGAAAAACTCCGCATCGTCGGGCGTCAGGAGCGTAGCGTTGGTCGTCATCGCAAAACCGACCTGCACGTTCCGCCCTGCAGCCAGTTCAATCGCCCGGGCCGTGGCGCTGCGTATCAGTTTGCGGTTGGTCAGGGGCTCGCCGCCGAGGAAGGCGACATTGACCCGCTCGCCCGCCGGGGCGGTCTTGAACAGAAGCTGCAGCGCCGCCTCAGCGACCTCCGCCGGCATATCCCGTGGTGCTCCGCCGAAATCGCCCTGTTGTGCGTAGCAGTAGGTGCAGCCGAGGTTGCATTTCTGTGCGACCGAGAGCGAGACGGACCGCAGAGGCGGATCAACGATGCGGCCCTCGCCGATGAAGCCGAGCGACGCCAGCCCCGCATCGGCCAGCATGGCCTGCAAGGCGCGGGGATCGGAAGCAGCGGCGGATTGCAGCGCACGATCCAGCTCTTGGTCTATGGCGTAGATCCGCGAACCATCCGCCATCAGCAGATGCGGTCCGAAATCGGTGTCGAAGCGGTGCAGGTCTGCCAACGCCCTCATGGCCGCGGCCAGAACGGGATTCCGATATGCTCGGCGGCAAGCCGGTCGCCGACCTCCAATAGCTTCGTCATCGCGGCGCGGGCTGCCAGGACATGCTGGCCGGCATCGGCGTATTTCCGCAGCGACATGTCCTGGTATCCAGCGGCGAGCTCGGCTCGAATCATGTCGTACAGCGTCAACCCCTCCGCAGCCTGCTCCGCCGAGCCGGGTTCGACATCGCGCAGATAGGGATAGACCGGCTTACCGTTGGCGGTGCCATTATAGGCGTCCAGCACGGAGCGGAGGTCTCGGAACTGCTGGTAATGCTGCGTGCCGTCCGCGACGACCCGCTCGCCGATCTGCAACAGGTCTTTTGGATAGGCGGGTTGTCTCAAGGTCGCGATCACCCGCGCATAGGCGCCGTCGATCATGCCGCTGGGCCGCTCCACGGCAATGAAGTCGTCGAGCGTGGCGGGCTCCAGCCGGCGCAGCATGCGTCGGCGGCGATCGCCACCGGCGCTGACCCGTACCCACTCCGCAGGCGTCAACACCGGTTCGAAGTCCGGCAAGAGCTTGGCGTCGTGCAGCAGCCATAGCATCTCGTTCACCGCCCGCAGATGCTCCATCTCGGCCACCGCCACGAGGATCAGCACGTGGCGAGCAAACAGCATATCGTCGGCCATCATCGGCAGGTCGGCCGGACATTCCTCGGGCGCCAGCAAAGAGAAGCGCGCATAGAGGTATTCCAGCGCGAGGGTCATCTCCAGCGGTGCAAGCTCGCACTTCAGCGCTCTGCCAAGCTCCGCAGGCGATTCGTAGGGGATTGCCGTTCCGACCTGCAGCGGGGTCCAGGAATCGCCGATTTCGGTATTGTTGATAACGATATTGAGGATCTGCCAAGTGCGGTTGATCTGGTAGTGGTCCATCTGGAACGGGCGGTTCGCCACATAGGTGTTCTGCGCTCCGGCGGCCAGCGCACGCGAATGGTCGGCTCGCATCCAGTCGAGCAACAGCGTGGCTCGAAGCGGGTCTTCGGACCTGCCGTCGGGCAGTACCGGCTCCCCGGGATAGACCTCGCCGTGCACGATGTCCGGCCGGTTCGATGCCCAATAGTGACAGGAGCAGTCGCGGAAATCGTGCTGCCAGGGGGAGCACAGGCTTTGCAGCATTTCGCCCGGCTGATACGCAAGGTTGATGACGCCGGTGCGCGGATGGGTGAACTGGCGCCGCCAGCCCTTGAGCTCCATGTGTCCGACGACATCGCGGCGCCGGAGCCCGAGCGTCATCGGCGCGAATTCGAGCCCGCGCACGATACGCCAGACGTCGAGCCCGTCCATAGGCGCGACCTCGCCTTCGTCAGTCCGCCGATTCATGACAATGCGTTTGCTGCCCTGCTCCAACCAGTCGATGTACCAGTCGCCGTCCGCCAGGGCGGCACCCTTGTCGCCCCTTAGGTCGGCGAACAGCGCGGAGGCCAGCGGCGCGAGCCATTCCCGGGTCCCCGGCGCAATCTCCTCCAGATAAGGCGGCAGCAAATCGGGGTCGTTGAATTGATCGGTATAGACCAGCAGCGCGCCGTAGCGCGTCGGCTGAGTGTACGGGGCGGAGGTGTCGCGGCGGGCGACAAAGTTGAACAGAAGGCCGGGGAAGAACCGCCGGTCCAGATTGCGCACGTCGAGTTCCAGGCCTGGATAGCAATTGGCCACCGCATCCTCAGGCCGGGAATTGTCGGGGTTGCCGGCCACTTGATGGGCCGCCCTCGCGGTCAGGTTGCGCGGGAAGATCTTGCCGACGGTTTCCATTCTGGCCGATCCCTATTGCCTGGCTGTGTATTGGCGTAGTCGCGCGACGGTTCGGGCAACCCGCCGGCGCACGGCGCTGCTTACCGGCCGCGCACCGGCCGGAGATGGCTCATTCTCGGCAACCAGGTAATCGAGAAATTGCATCAACAGGTCGTATTGCCGCCACGTCATCGACAGCGGGTTTTCGTCGGAATCCCGCATATAGGGCGGCATCCGCATGTCCTGCTTGGTGTCGCGCACCACGCGCGGATCGCGGAACTTGTCATTCGGCTGGGCGGGAGGATCGACGGCGAATTGCCGGACCCGGCCGAAGGGCGGGCGAATCAATCGCCGGATATGGTCCGGCCGGGTGCGCAGCAGGTCGAGCACCTTGTCGATCGATGTCAGCCGGGCATGGGCTACCTGCGCCACCAGAGCGTACGGCAACGGGCCATGCGGTGTCGCACGGCTGATCGCTCCATTCGGCTGCGCGTTCAGCATCGTCGGCACCAGATCGACGTAAGGTTCGTCTTGCGCCGTCATGCTGCGGGCATCCATTTTCGGCAGGCCAGGAAAGTTTCCGTCGTCGGAAGATTCGACACCGCGCGCGCGTTCGAGATCCAGATTGACCTGGCTCGCGACCTCGAAGACACGCTGGAACAGATCGCCAATCTCCGCCTCGGCTTCCTCGATGCTGTCATCGTCCACCACTGTGCGCGGCAGGTCGCGGTCAGCCAGATCGTCGGCGAACGAGATATAGGGCCGGCGGTCCGGCGAGTAGTCGGGGGATCCGGAAAACACACGGGCGGTCGCGATGAAACGCTGGCCGCGGATCACCACCTGAGCCTCCAGGATACCGTCACACAGATCGTCTACCACGCCCCACGATGCGTCGGCTCCGGCCGCAGCGCCGTCATAGCTGTCGGCGGGCTGCGGATCCTGCTGGTCTTTAACGTCCAAGGTGTAGTGAAACCACGGTGTATCCTGATTGAGGATCCTGTTTTCAGCCGGGACCATTTCATGCATCCGCCCCAGCAGGGTCTTGGGCGAGTTGAGCCGCCCCTCCGGCAGGATCTTTGCCATCGCCGTCCCGGCGATCGGCGGTCCGTAGACTTGGCCCTTGGCGGGTGTGAACCGGACCCGCAGGACGGACAGGTCCTGGCCGAAGCCGGCGGATGGCACCGGCCGGACCACCTGAAACTCTCCCAGCGGGATCGGGTCCTGTTCACGGACCAGCGGCTGCTCGCCCGGCGAGAATGGACTGAACGCCCGCAATGGCCGGCGCGTATGATCGTCCCCGCGTACGTCCAGCCTGGCGATGTAGCCGCAGGACGGCAAGCCGGTGCGCCGCTCCGCCTTGCGGTTGGCGACCGTGATCCGATACCGGACTGCCGAGAGATCCGCATCGACGCTGCCGAGCAAGGCAAGCGTCAGCGGCATCTCCGATTGCTGCAGGACGCCGCCGGCCGTGGACTCGACCCGCGCCCATAATTCGAAAAACGGCGCGACGGGCCGCAGCAAGCCGCCATCGCGAAACCGAATCTCATTCGGCAGATGGGCAGACGGGGTGCCGTCCGCGGCGACGTGAAAGCTGACCGCCGGCTCGATCACGGTCTGATGCGCGCCGTGGATTCCGATCGATGTTTGCCAGCGAAAACTATCCTGCGGGGTGTCGCTGCCGCCCACCCGCGCGATGGCCAGCGGCGGCAGGAAATAGATTTCGCGGATCGTCCTGCCGTTCACGTTTACCTCCCCCCAGAGGACGCGAGTGCTGGTCTTCTCTACAGTCTAGCATCCGGTAGTCGAGCGGTGTCGAGCAATTCTTTCGCAGCCAGCAGATCCGGGCTGTCCAGACCTTCGGAGAAGCGGCCTGTGATCTGCGCCAGCTGCGTGAAGGCTTGAGCGTCGCCGGAAGGTCTGGCGGGAAGTGCCGCGAGCCGCGTGGCCGCCCTGAGCGCCGGCAGAATCGCATCCTGCATCAGTGCGGTATCGATGGCCCGGGAATATTCATGCGCCACCAACTGCGGCGGTTCACCCTGCTCTTCCAGAAGCTGGGCACGCACCGCGTGCAGATCCGGTTCGCAGAACCGGTGATCATGTGCTTCGATCAGATGCTGCGCCTCATCAAGCAGCCGCTTCACCGGTGCGTAGTCATGCCGGGCGAGCAGCAGGCGCGCCTCCTCCAGCAGCAGCCAGGGCACCCAGTAGTTCCACCTGCGCGATTGCAACTCCTCGATGCCGGCGCGGATCGTCGTCAGCAGCGTAACATCGGTCGATCCAGACGCATCGGCGATCGCGATCGCGATGCGTGCGACCAGCGACCAACTCGAAGCGCCGTGCTGATCCGACAAGGCGGCCAGGGCGTGGCCGGTCTGGTGGATGGAAGCCGGGTCGCGCCGCAGCATGTGCAGACGCAGAACTTGGGCGAGGGCGTAGCCGTGCGTATTGAAGTGGCCGAGTTCCGACGCGCCGGCGATTGCCTGCTCGCCGATAACGATCGCCTGGTCCAGATAGCCAAGCTGCTGCATGGCCAGACAAAGATAACTGAGCGCGGCCACCCGCTGGTTCTGGCCATAGACGTAAGTGAGATCGTTGTCGTCCGGATTCCGGTACAGCGACAGCGATTGTTCGAGTTCCCTGCGCGCGCCTTGAAGGTCGCCGCGGGCCAGCTTCGTGATGCCGTGGATGCGATGCCCGATCACCATCATTGCGCGGCTTTCCTGCTGCTGCGCGCCGTTCAGGAAATTCAGGCTCATGATTTCTGAAGACACGATATCGCCACTGGAATACGTCGCCGTCCATTGCGCCCATAGCGCCGGGAACAGCCTTGCGGTGTCATTGCCTTCACGGGACAATTCGAGGGCCCGGGTGAAATTCGCCGTAAATTCCGGCGCCATGTATCCGGCGGCCCCCATCAGCGGCACGCCGAGCTCGACACGGATTTCCAGCTCCTGCCGTGCGCGATCGGGCCCTTCGGGTAGCCGCTCCAGAAGCTGTAGGCAGCGCGAGAAATGCTCGATCGCCTCCGGATTGGCCGATGCCCGGACGCTGCGCTGGCCCGCCTTGCGCCACCATGGAACGGCTTCGGCAAAAAGATGAGCCTCGGTCAGATGGCGGGCGATCATCTCGGGCTGGCTCTCCGCCACGTGCGGAAATGCTTCCCGCAGGATCGTGGCGACACGGCCGTGCAGCACACGTCGCCGGCTATGCAGCAGGCTGGCATAGGCGGTGTCCTGCACCAACGCGTGGCGGAAGACATAGCCGATCAAACTGCCGCTGCCGCGTCGCACCAAAAGTTCCGCCTCCACCAGACGCTCCAGTCCCTGCTCGAGGCGCGGCGGCGGCATGTCGCTCACCAGGGACAGCAGTTCGCGAGAAAATTCCTGACCCAGCACGGCGCCTGTCTGGGCGAGCTCCTTCGCCCATTCCAGCCGGTCCAGTCGTTCCATCAGGGAGTCCTGCAATGTCGCCGGAACAAGGCCCGGTGACAGGAACAGGCCCTGCGACGCGCCGGAATCACCCTGCCCCGCCGCCTCCGATTCCAGGATGGCCTTGGTCAGTTCCTCGACGAACAGCGGCACGCCATCCGTCTTCTCCTGCACTTCGGTGACGATCCGCGGCGGCAGCTTGGTGCTTCCCGCGATACGGTCGATCATCGCGGCGATCTCGTCGGGGGCCAGACGCGTAACTTGATGGACCGTTACCGCCGGCCGCGCGCGCCACGCCGCCACACCCTCGGGCCGGCTGGTGATCACGACCAGCACCGGCATCTCCGCGATCCCTCTGAGAAATTCGTGGAACAACTCCAAAGTCGTCGGATCGCTCCAGTGCGCATCCTCGAGCAGCACCAGAACCGGCTGTTCGCGGGCAAGCCGGGCGATGCGTTCCAGCAGCAGCGCGAATGCCCGAATTTTCCGAAGCTGCGGGCTGAGCTCGCTGGCCCGGTCCGCCGTGGGGCCGGAACTGCCCATCCAATCCGCCACCAGATCGAGTGAGCCCGGCTGGAACGGACCGGACCGGTCGAAAAGCTGCTCCAGCTTCGCGAACCGGGTTTGCGGCGGATCTGCCGGATCAAAACCGGCCGCGCGCTCCAACTCGCGCAGCACGGGGTGCAGGACGCTGGAGGAGTGCGCGGCTGAGCACTGGTAGAACAGGCGATTATGCGCGGTCCCTTCCAGCCCCTGGGCGAATGCGGCGGCGATGCGGGATTTTCCGATGCCGCCCTCGCCAGCTAGCAATACCGCGTGGCCGACGCCCCGCCGAGCGGCCTCCCATGCCTTTGACAGCGCCGCCAGCTCCGGCTGCCGTCCGATCAGTCCAGTCAGCGCGTCGCGATGGACCGCCATGAACCGGATCGCCGCCCGACTCTCGCCAAGAACCCGCCAGCACGACACCGGCTCCTTGAACCCCTTCAGCTGTATCGAACCTTGCGGGGACAGCTCGAAAATCTCGCCCAGGCGTTGCCTTGTGCCTGGACCGATTACGACGTTATCAGGCTCGGCCACTGTTTGCAGGCGGGCCGCGAGGTTGGCCGCCTCGCCCACGACTGAAAGTTCCCCGGCGTCTCCCTGGCCAGCCAGGGTCCCTATCACCACGAGTCCCGTCTCGATCCCCACCCGGACCTGTAACTTGTGCGGCTTGGCGGGAATCAGACGGGTTGCGTGGACCACCGACAAGCCAGCCCGGACTGCTCGCTCGGCATCGTTCTCCGCCGCGGCGGGCCAGCCGAAATAAGCCAGCAACCCATCGCCAAGATACCGTGCAACGAAGCCGCCAGAGCGGATGATCGCAGCGTTGGCCCCGCGCTGGAAAGATAGCATCAGGTGCCCTAGATCCTCTGGATCAAGCTGCGTCGAGAGCTGTGTGGAGTCCACCAAATCGGCGAACAGCATTGTCACATGCCGCCGTTCGTGCCCGCTTCGAGGCGCCTCTGCAGGCGTGATGGGGGCGGCAAGCGCGAGGCCGGCAATGGCACGCAGCAGCCTCCGCCGATCGCCGAGGGAAAGACCCAACTGCCTAAGATCGTGCTCGGTCAGGGTGGCCAAGGCCTCCCAGTCGATCGCCTGCTCGGCAAAGAGCGATGCGTACTCGCCCAGTCCCTGCTGCTCGAGCCATTCGCCAACACTTAGCTGGTCAGCTGTCATGTCGTTGCCCCGCACGATCTGGTGCGAATAAAGGTCCGCTTTCTCCGCTTCCAGACTTAGTTTTCTAACTTACTTCGGCGGAAGTCCCTATCGTCGAAAGCGTCTGCTCGGTCGACATTTCGTGTGGCGGGCATGCTCCGCGCCGATGACCTGATGATAGCGCCTCCATGCCGCTCATAGGCGGTACAAGGGCGTCAGCACGTGCTCTAGCGCCGCCCCACGAGGTATCGCCTGCTACCCGACGCCTGGCGCCTTGTCGGGCTCTACAACGCGCACAACGTAGTTGTCCGCCATGGGCTCGTAGAGCTCCCACAGGAACCGCAACTCGACGAGGGGTTGGGAACTGAGATCGACCCGCAAGTCGACGAATGGAAAGCTTTCCCGGTGCACGACGAGAAGCGCGGCAGACTTCAATTGCTTCAATTCGCCCCCCGCGGCCTGGCCGGCCTCTATGGCGCGCACAAGCCGTTCGGCCAGCGACTGATCTTCGTTTTCCTCGAAGGTCGAGACCATTGCATCGACGACGGTCGTGCTCCGCAGCACATTGCCCGCCGCTGCGCAATTGCGGCCGACCTTTGCCTTCAAGACCGATGTGATCTTGGCGCCGTTGCAGACCGCGCCTCTTCCGTCTGCGGCAATGACCGCGAGCTGTCGCCATCGGAGATCCGGATCGGTTTTCTCGAGGTCGTGGATGATGGCTTCGGGCGATGCCCCCCGCTTGAGAAGCTCGAGAATCTTGGGGCCGAGACGCGGGTCGGTGCGATGCTGGGTCAGGACCGCGCCGACATTTGCCTCGGCCCACGCGCAACGGCTGCCGACCGCCATGGACGACGTCGTGACGACAGCGCCCAGCATTCCTGTCCTGGCGCACCGCCCTGCGATCGAAAAAGTCATATGTCCTCCGTCTCAAGCGGACCGCGGGTCTGGAGACAAGCGGTCCGAAGACACCGATGGACTGTGCTCCAGTGATCCGACCGAGCGCAAACTGGAAACGACGTCATTGAGATCAGAATGCCAGGAGGTTGTCGCGGAAGAGCTTGTGCTGGTATCCGGTGCGGATCAGGCCGCGTCGCTTCAGCGCCGGCGCGAGGCCATCGGTGATCTCGCCGATGGCGCGGCGGGTCACGCTCTCGGTGATCATGAACCCGTCGCCGCCCATCTCGTGCGCCGCCTCGCCCATCTCGGCGGCGACGCTGTCGGGCGTGCCGACGAAATCGATGCCGCCGCTCGC
>Ga0137390_10004356_pt1 | contig 11758 bp, 11 predicted proteins | sample 15con2h24AmetaG_FD_104937 | JGI IMG/M metagenome (GOLD analysis project Ga0137390, IMG submission 104937) | Vadose zone soil microbial communities from Angelo Coast Range Reserve, California, USA - 15con2h2.4A metaG | ecosystem: Environmental > Terrestrial > Soil > Vadose zone > Saprolite... | reverse complement strand
GGGCTCAAACCCGCGGTCGGCTCCGTCGCCTCGCTGTTCATCAGCCGCTGGGACGCCGCGGTCGCGGCCAAGGTGCCCGAGGTGTTGAGAAACCAGCTCGGCATCGCCATTGCCAAGCGGACGTACAAGGCCTGCCGGTCGCTTCTCGGCTCACCGCGCTGGGAGCGCGCCTACAATGCCGGCGCCCGTCCCCAGCGGCTGTTGTGGGCCAGCACGGGGACCAAGGACCCGCACGCGTCCGACATCCTGTACATCAATGCCCTCGCGGCGCCGTTCACGGTGAACACCATGCCCGAGGGCACCCTGAAAGCCCTCGCCGAACACGGCCAGCTTAGTGAGAGTCTGCCCGCCGACGGCGGCGACTGCGAGGAGGTGCTGGCCCGGTTCGCCAAGGCGGGCGTCGACGTCGACGCGCTCGCCGCGCAGCTCCAGGACGAAGGCGCGAAGTCGTTCGTCAAGTCCTGGAACGAGCTCATGGCGGTGATCGCCTCCAAGAGCGCCGATCTGGCGAAGGCCAGCTAGACAAGGGAAAGGGGATGGCCACGAACGTGCTGGCTGTGGATGTGGGCGGGACCCACGTGAAGATCCTTTCCACGGGACACGACGAGCCGCGGAAGTTTGTCTCGGGGCCGACGCTGACGCCCCAGCGAATGGTCTCTGGGATCAAGAAGCTTGCTCGGGGATGGAAGTACGACGCTGTGTCGATCGGCTACCCCGGGGTGGTCCTCCGGGGTCGCCCGATCGTGGAGCCGCACAACCTCGCCAAGGGCTGGGTCGGGTTCGACTATCGCGCCGCGTTCCGGCGCCCGGTCAAGATCATGAACGATGCGGCCATGCAGGCGCTGGGAAGCTACAAGCGCGGAGCGATGCTGTTCCTGGGGCTCGGAACCGGCCTCGGGTCGGCTCTCGTCGCGGACGGCATCGTCGAGCCGCTCGAGCTGGCTCACCTGCCGTACAAGAAGGGCACGTTCGAGGACTACGTGGGGTTGCGGGGACTGAAGAAGCGGGGGAAGAAGAAATGGCGGAAGCACGTCGCGAACGTGGTGGAGCAGCTGGTGGCGGCCCTCGAGCCCGACGACGTGGTCCTCGGCGGAGGCAATGTCAAGCTGCTGAAGAAGCTGCCTCCGGGATGCCGGATGGGTCATAACGCCAACGCGTTCGTAGGAGGGTTTCGGATGTGGGAGGAAGCCGGTGATCGGAAGCCGGCCGCCAAGCTCGTCTCCAAGCCTGCGGCCAGGAAGCGCGCGCCGTCCGATCAGCAGAATGAATCGAAGGGCACCGGAACATGACCGGCGGTATCGCGCCACTCACCGCGCGTCCGGCCTGGAAGGCCCTCGAGGCTCACTACGGCAAGGTGAGCGGGCTGCATCTCCGGAAGCTTTTCGCGGACGACGCCAAGCGCGGCGAGCGGATGACGGCCGAGGCTGTGGGCATCTACCTCGACTATTCGAAGAACCGGATCACCGACGAGACCATGACACTCCTCCTGCGGCTGGCGGAGGAATCCGGACTCCGGGAGCGGATCGACGCCATGTTCAGGGGCGAGAAGATCAACATCACGGAAAAACGGGCCGTACTGCACGTCGCCCTGCGCGCTCCCAAAGAAGCCTCCATCGTCGTGGACGGCCTGAACGTGGTGCCCCAGGTTCATGCCGTGCTCGACAAGATGGCCGGCTTCTCCAACCGGGTCCGGAGCGGCGCCTGGACGGGCCATACCGGCCGGCGCATCAAGAACGTCATCAACATCGGGATCGGCGGCTCCGACCTGGGCCCGGTCATGGCCTACGAGGCGCTCAAGCACTACAGCGAGCGCGCGATGACCTTCCGGTTCGTGTCCAACGTCGACGGCACCGATTTCGCCGAGGCGGTTCGCGACCTCGACCCGGCGGAGACGCTCTTCATCGTGTCCTCGAAGACCTTCACGACGCTCGAGACGATGACCAACGCTCAGAGCGCGCGCGAGTGGTCGCTCAAGGGTCTGGGCGGCGACGTCAAGGCCGTCGCCAAGCACTTCGTCGCGGTCTCGACCAACGCGGCCGAGGTGGCGAAGTTCGGCATCGACACGGCCAACATGTTCGAGTTCTGGGACTGGGTGGGCGGGCGCTACTCCATGGATTCGGCGATCGGCCTTTCGACAATGATCGCGGTCGGACCCGACAACTTCCGCGCCATGCTCGACGGCTTCCGCCAGATGGACGAGCACTTCCGCACGGCGCCCTTCGAGCGCAACCTGCCCGTGCTCATGGGCCTGCTCGCCGTCTGGTACAACGACTTCTTCGGCGCCCAGACCGTCGCGGTCCTGCCCTACGAGCAGTACCTCAAGCGGTTCCCCGCCTATCTCCAGCAGCTGACGATGGAGTCGAACGGCAAGCACGTCACGCTCGACGGCGTGCGGGTCGACTATGACACCGGACCCGTCTACTGGGGCGAGCCCGGGACCAACGGCCAGCATTCCTTCTATCAGCTGATCCACCAGGGAACCAGGCTCATCCCGTGTGACTTCATAGGGTTCATGAAGGCATTGAACCCGCTCGGCCGTCACCACGACATGCTTCTCGCGAACGTCTTCGCTCAGACCGAGGCGCTGGCCTTCGGCAAGACGCCCGACGAGGTCAAAGCCGAGGGCACGCCGGACTGGCTCGTACCGCATCGGGTCTTCGAGGGTAACCGCCCGTCGAACACGATCCTGGCCGTGAGCTTGACGCCGGAGGCTCTCGGCAAGCTCGTCGCGCTCTACGAGCATTCGGTCTTCACTCAGGGCACCATCTGGAGCGTCGACTCGTTCGACCAGTGGGGCGTCGAGCTGGGCAAGGTGCTGGCCCAGCGCATCATCCCGGAGCTCGAAGGACAGGCCGAGCCCACGCTCACCCACGACAGCTCGACGAACAACCTGATCCGCCGCTACCGCAAGCTCAAGTAAACCCGCCAAGGAGACATCACATGCAACTCGGCATGATCGGACTCGGTCGGATGGGCGCGAACATGGTGCGGCGGCTGATCACGGGAGGCCACCAGTGCGTGGTCTTCGACATGTCGCCGAAGGCGGTGCAGGAGCTCGTTCAGGAGAAGGCGGTGGGGGCGTCCTCGCTCGCGGACTTCGTCAAGAAGCTGGACAAGCCCCGGGCGGTCTGGCTGATGGTCCCCGCGGCCGTCGTGGACAAGACCATCGCCGACCTCGGGCCGACTCTCGATCGCGGCGACATCCTGATCGACGGCGGCAACTCGTACTACATCGACGACATCCGGCGCGCGAAGGAGCTCGCGGCGAAGGGAATCCACTACGTGGACGTGGGCACGAGCGGGGGCGTGTGGGGCCTGGAGCGGGGGTACTGCATGATGATCGGCGGCGAGGACGACGTGGTCAAGCGCCTCGATCCGATCTTCGCCAGGCTGGCGCCAGGGGCGGGCGACCTCCCGCGCACCCCTGGGCGCGAGAAGGCCGGCGGCACGGCCGAGCAGGGGTATCTGCACTGCGGGCCGAATGGCGCCGGTCACTTCGTCAAGATGGTGCACAACGGGATCGAGTACGGGATCATGGCCGCGTACGCCGAGGGCTTGGGCATCCTGCGCGCCGCCAACGTGGGCAAGCAGGCCCATGCGATCGACGCGGAGACGACGCCCCTTCGCGACCCCGAGCACTACCAGTACGACCTCAACCTGCCCGACATCACCGAGCTGTGGCGGCGCGGCAGCGTGATCGCCTCGTGGCTGCTCGACTTGACGGCAAGCGCCCTCATCAAGGACCCGGTCCTCGCGGGGTTCGCGGGGCGCGTCTCGGACTCGGGCGAGGGGCGGTGGACGATCAAGGCCGCCATCGACGAAGCCGTGCCGGCCCACGTCCTCTCCTCGGCCCTGTACGAGCGCTTCAGCTCGCGCGGCGAGGCGGAGTTCGCGGACAGGCTGCTCTCGGCCATGCGCTACGAGTTCGGCGGTCACGTCGAGAAAGCGACCGGCAAGTGACGAGCGACACGCGCTCCGACGCCCTCGTGTTCTTCGGCGCCACGGGCGATCTGGCTTACAAGAAGATTTTCCCGGCGCTCCAGGCGATGGTGAAGCGCGGGCATCTGGCCGTGCCCGTCATAGGCGTGGCCAAGGCCGGCTGGAATCTCGACCAGCTCAAGGCCCGCGCCAGGGACAGCCTCGAGAAGCACGGGGGCCTCGATCCCGCCGCGTTCGCCACGCTGAGCGGCCTGCTGCGGTATGTGGACGGCGACTACAAGGACCCGGCGACGTTCCAGGCCATCCGCAAGGAGCTCGGCTCCGCCCGGCGGCCGGCGCACTATCTCGCCATCCCGCCCATGCTGTTCGAGCTGGTCGTCGAGCAGCTGGCCAAGGCCGACCTCATCAGGGACGCCCGCGTCATCGTCGAGAAACCCTTCGGCCACGACCTCGCATCGGCGCAGGAGCTCAACCGGATCCTGCTCGGCGCCTTCGACGAAAGCTCGATCTTCCGCATCGATCACTACCTCGGGAAGCGGCCGGTGCACAACATGCTCTTCTTCCGTTTCGCCAACGCGTTCCTCGAGCCGTTCTGGAACCGCAACCACGTCGAGAGCGTGCAGATCACCATGGCGGAAGATTTCGGGGTTCAGGGCCGGGGGGCGTTCTACGACGAGACCGGCACCATCCGCGACGTCGTCCAGAATCACCTGTTCCAGGTCCTCACGAACCTGGCGATGGAGCCGCCCGTCAGAACGGACAGCGAGTCGATCCGCGACGAGAGGGTCAAGGTGCTCAAGGCCATGCCGCCGCTGGACCCAGGACACCTGGTCCGTGGGCAATTTCGCGGGTACTGGAAGGAACCGGGGGTGGCGCCGGACTCCACGGTCGAGACGTTCGCCGCGCTGCGGCTCGAGGTCGATTCGTGGCGCTGGAGGGGAGTGCCCTTCTACATCCGGGCGGGAAAGTGCCTGCCCGTGACCTGTACCGAGGTCGTGGTCCGGCTGCGCCAGCCTCCCACGATGTACGAGGGCTACGATCTGAAGCCGAACTACTGCCGGCTGCGGATCAGCCCCGACATCGCGATCGCCGTCGGCACGAACGTCATCGCAGAAGGCCAGGAGACCGTGAGCACGTGTTTGGAGATGCTCGCGATCCGACATCCCCGCGCCGACGAGATGGACGCGTACGAGCGCGTGCTCGGAGACGCCATGGAGGGAGACCCGACCCTGTTCGCCCGCGAAGACTACGTGGAAGAGGCGTGGCGCATCGTCGACCCGGCGCTCCGGGCGCGCACCCCGGTCTTCGAATACGAGCCCGGCACCTGGGGGCCGAAAGACCTCGACCAAAAGATCTCTCCCCCCAGTGGCTGGCAGAACCCGGTGGTGACACCGTAGTGCCCCGCCTCGACCGGCGTGCCTTCGAGTCCTGAAATGGAAGTCAAGGTGCTCGACGACGCCGACGCGGTCGCCCGGGAAGGCGCCGCGGTCATCGCCGCGGAGGCGCGAGCGGCTGTCGCCGCGCGCGGCCGATTCATCGTGGCCGTCAGTGGCGGTCATACGCCGTGGCAGATGCTGCGCGCCATGGCGGAGGAAGACGTGCCATGGAAGAGCGTCCACGTGGCGCAGGTGGACGAGCGGGTGGCACCGGCGGGAGATCCGGACAGGAACTTGACCCGCTTGCGCGAGAGCCTGCTCGCGCACGCGCCGCTCCGCCCGGAGCAGGTCTATGCGATGCCGGTGGAATCGCCCGACCTCGAGGCCGCGGCCGCGCAGTACGCGTTGACGCTCCAGGAGATCGCCGACTCACCACCAGTGCTCGACCTCGCCCACCTGGGGCTCGGACCGGACGGCCACACCGCGTCGCTCGTCCCCGGAGACCCGGTGCTCGATGTCACCGACGCCGACGTCGCGGTGACCGCCGGGGCCTACCAGGGCAGACGCCGGATGACGCTGACGTTTCCGATGCTCAACCGGTCCCGGCGCATCCTGTGGCTGGTGACCGGGAGCGAGAAGGTTGATATGCTTGCCCGCCTACGCGCCGGCGACCGGTCGATTCCAGCCGGCCGAGTGAGCCAGGATCGGGCCCTCGTGCTCGCCGACCGCGCGGCCGCGCGATACTGACAGATCGGAGGAACCACGATGGCGAAGGACGATCCGCTGCCCCCGCTGGTGCCCGAGCTCCACCAGGGCAAGTACAGCGACGGTCATCCGCTCGACGACGTGCACTACCTCGAATGCAAGATCATCCTGAAACCGGACCGCTTCACCTCGAGGCAGGGCTTCGTGGATTTCGCCAAGCTGGCCCGGCGCGCGGCCGAGAAGGCCGACGTCGATCTTTCCACCGACCACCTGGATGGGCAGAGGCCCGAGATCCGGGAGGTCGTCTTCCTGGACACGGCCGACTTCCGCCTTTACAACAACGCCTTCATCCTGCGGCGGCGCATCAGCTATGAGGACGGCTTTCCCGTGGGCGACCCTGAGGTCGTCTTCAAGTTCCGGCACCCGGACATGCAGAAGGCCGCGGAGCTGGACGTGCGGCCGCACATCCCGGGCGTTCACCGGATCAAGTTCAAGGCGGAGACCCTGCCCCTCAAGGACAAGGTGGGGGGGATGCGCGTGCTCTACTCCCACAACGTGGAGTTCGGCCTGAGCCAGCTCAAGGAATCGGACCGTGCGGCACTCTCGGCGCTCGTGCGCCTCTTCCCGTGCCTGGCGCCGCTCAAGGGGTCCGGCGGCGACATGGTCGAGCTCGTGAACCAGACAATCGTGGAGGAAGTGCTCCTCGACCTCGGCAAGCTCGATTTCGGCAAGGGGGTCACCGCCAAGAGCAATGCCGCGCTGTGGCGTCAGCGGGGCGATCACATGCCGCTCGTGGGCGAGTACGCGTTCCAGGCCAAGTTCGACCGGCGGGACGAGCTCCACCCGAAGGTCCAGCGCCGGTGCGAGGACTTCTTCATCGGGCTGCAGAACATCGCGCACGACTGGGTGTCCGTCGGCACGACCAAGACCGGGGTGGTCTACCGCCTCAAGGGCAATCCACCGCAGGCCCATGAGTGACCCGGCGCGTGAGTGATTCCGCCGCGCCGCCGCGCGTCGCGACGCTGAACGAGATCTTCTTCGCTTTCCTGCTGATCGGGGCGACGAGCTTCGGCGGCGGCGCCGTGGCGTACCTGCGGAGCAGCCTCGTCGCGAAGCACGGCTGGCTCGACGACAGGGAGTTCGTCGAGCTGCTGTCGATCAGCCAGACCCTGCCCGGCCTGAACGCCACGAACATGGCGGTGCTCGTGGGAGACCGCCTGCGCGGCACCCGTGGCTCCATCGCCGCGATATGCGGCATGTGCCTGCCGGGCGCGCTCATCATGATCGCGGCGGGCATCGTTTACCGCCGGCACGGGGACCGGCCGGCGGGGACGGCCATGCTTCACGGCGTGGCGGCGGCGGCGGTAGGGCTCATCCTGGCCACGACGGTGCAGCTCGGCCGGAGGTCGATCCGGCATGTCGTCGACCTCGTGTTCGTCGCGCTGACGGTCGTCGCCGTCAACCTGCTCCACCTGTCCGTACCGGTCGCGCTGCTGGGCGTCGGCGCCCTCGCGATCCTGTGGTACCGGCCCCAATGAATCAGCTTCCCGCGCTCGTCGGGGTGTTCGCGTATCTCTCGCTGCTGACCATGGGGGGCGGCATGGCGGCCTTCCCGGAGCTGCGGGTGCTCGTCGTCGATGTGCACCACTGGCTCACCTTCCCACAGCTCATCCACCTGTATAGCGTCGGGCAGATGGCTCCCGGGCCCAACATGATGATGGTCGCCTCGATCGGAGAGTGGGTGGCCGGTGTGCCAGGCGCGGTGGCGGTCCTGCTCGCGTTCTTCCTGCCGACGGCGCTGCTGACGTTGGGCGTGGGGCGCCTCTGGATCAGGCTCGAGACGTGGCCGTGGAGGACCTCGATCCAGCGGGGCCTCGCCCCCGTCTCGATCGGGCTCATCCTTGCCGGGTCCATCAGCCTGGCCGAGGGTGCGCTGACCGGCTGGCTCACCGTCGTCATCGCGGCCGCTGTGTTCGCGGTGTTGCTGCTCAGCCGGGTCAATCCAGCGCTCCTGGTCCTGTGCGGCGCGCTGGTGAGCCTGATCGCGTTCAGCCCTCGCTGAGCGGGGGAGACTTGGATATGCGAGTGGGCATCGCCTGCGATCACGGCGGGTTCGGCTTGAAGGAGGACATGGCCGCCCGGCTGCGCGCCGGCGGACACGACGTCGTCGACTTCGGCGCCAAGACCCTGGTCACGACCGACGACTATCCGGACTTCGTGATCCCGCTCGCCAAGGCCGTGGCGGCGGGGACGGTGGAGCGCGGGGTGGCGATTTGCGGCAGCGGCGTCGGCGCCGCGGTCTGCGCCAACAAGGTGCCAGGCGCCCGCGCCTGCATGATCGAAGATCACTTCTCCGCCCGGCAGGGCGTCGAGGACGATCACATGAACGTTCTCTGCCTGGGCGGACGCGTGGTGGGACCCGAGGTCGCGTGGGACCTCGTCGAGACCTTCCTCGCGGCGGAATTCAGCCAGGCCGAGCGCCACCTGCGCCGCCTGGGCAAGGTCGCGTCGCTCGAAGCGCAGCGCGGCGCCCAGTAGCTGCCTACCTGGCGGGCTTGACCGCCGGCGGCTTCCAGGTGCCGTCGAGAATCGACGGGTTCTTGTCCTTGGGCCAGTAGAGTCGCATCATCAGGGCGAATCGGCCCTTCGGAGCGGGCAGCCAGTTCGACTCCTTGTCGGCCCCCGGCGAGTCGCTCTGGAGGTACAGGTCGAGCGAGCCGTCCTTGTTGTACTTGAGCGCGTCCCGCGGGCTCAGCGTGTAGCGGTTACGCTCATTGTCCACGAAGAAGTACTCCGCGTTGTACATCGTCAGCGACCAGAAGCCGTTGACCGGCGGCATCTGGTCCTTGTCGAAGTGCATCACGTACTTGTTCGCGCCGTCGTAGGCGTGACCGTCGCCGTCCTTCGTGGAGGTCGGGTACACAGCGTCCTGGGGTCGGTTGGCGCCCAGGCCGACCGCGGTGAGCGTCGCCCGGTCGAGATATCTGGTTCCATAGATCCCGGTTTTGGTGGTGACGACCCACCCGTTCACGGGCGTCGCCATTTTCATGAAATTTCCCGCGATCGCCTCGAACCCCGCTTTCGGCACGGCCAGAAGCGCCTTGGCCGCGACCGGGTCGAGCTTGCCCGCGTCGAAGTCCTTGCCCGGGACGATGCCGAGCTTCGCCATCTTGGCCACGGTCGGAGCGTCGGCGGCCGCCGGCGGATTGTCCTTCATGAGCGCGGCCAGCAGCTTGAAATAGGCTCCCGCGTCCATCCGGTTGACCTGCTCCCGCACCGCGGTCCTGGCATCGACGGACGGGTCCACGACGCCCTTGGGCGGTGTGTACGGCTTGCCGTAGGCCGAGAGCGGCACCAGCTTGTACTGGTCCTGGAGGGCGTGCACCGCCTTGTAGTCCTCGGCGGTGCCGGTGCAGTAGGTGCGGCCGAGTACCCAGACCAGCGCGGTGGGCGACTTGAGCTGCTTGACGCCCGCGGGGAGCGCGCCCTTCCAGCTCGGCCCGGTGATGGCGTAGGCCTGCGCTTTGTCCCCGGTCGTCCGCTTGCCCGGCACGTCGAACACGTCGGTCCACCCAGAGAGCATGGGCATCAGGTAGTAGCGGTCTCCCTGATCCGGTAGCGAAAGGACGTACGGCTCCTTGGACACGTCCAGGAAGGCGACGGAGTACAGCGTGTCCGCATTCGGCGCGGTGACCGCTCGAAACGACGCGTTCGGGTACTGGCGCAGATAGGCGAACTGCCCCATCGGAGCGCGTTCGCCCTCGGGCTCGGCGACGTTGGTGACCACCCGCCGTGTCATCTCCATCGTCACGAGCGGGTAGCCGTAGACGTAGGCCTCGATGCCGAGGGCGAGCGCCTCTTGCTCGCTGAGCTTGGCGGCCGGCTGGGCCCAGGCGGGCGAACACGCGAGCGACAGAAAGAGGCCCAGGCAGAGGGCGCTTCGAAGCCAGAGGGCGATTCGAAGAAGGTCACGACGCATCGGGGGTCTCCTTTGACGCTACTTGCCGGCCAGCAGCGCTCGCCGTGCCGCGGCCAGCTCCTTCAGCTTTTCGGGGCCGACCTTCGGATAGGTGAGATCGAGCGAGCCCAGCGTGCTCACAACGGCGGCGGCGACCACGACGCGCGTGAACCACTTGTTGTCGGCGGGCACCACGTACCAGGGCGCGTCCTCCGTGGCCGTGTGCCGGATCATGTCCTCGTAGGCCTCCTGGTAATCGTCCCAGAACGCGCGCTCCTTGAGGTCGCTGGCCGAGAACTTCCAGTTCTTCTCCGGGTTGTCGAGGCGCGCGAGGAACCGCTTCTTCTGCTCCTTCTTCGATACGTGGAGGAAGAACTTCCGGATGACGACGCCGTTTCGCGTCAGGTAACGCTCGAAGCCGCGGATGTCCTTGAAGCGCTCGTTCCAGATGTCCTTGGTGACCAGCTCGGGCGGGATCTTCTGCCTCTCCAGGTACTCCGGGTGCACGCGCACCACCAGCGTTTCCTCGTAGTAGCTCCGGTTGAAGATGCCGATGTGGCCCTTCGGCGGCAGGTTCTTCACGCAGCGCCAGAGGTAGTCGTGATCGAGGTCCTCGGAGGACGGCGACTTGAAGGAGGTGACCTGGCAGCCCTGCGGATTGACGCCGGACATGACGTGCTTGATGGTGCCGTCCTTCCCGGCCGCGTCCATGGCCTGGAAGATGAGGAGCACCGCCCACGAATCCTGCGCGTAGAGCATGTCCTGGAGCTCGGCCAGCGCCTCGACGCCCATCACGAGCGCCTCTTTCGCTCGTGGCTTGTCCTCGGAGCCGAGGTCGAGCGTGTCGCCCGGGTCGATGTCCTTCAGGCGGAAGTCCTTGCCGTCGGTCACGCGGAAAGGCTTCGCGAAGCTTCGCGCCTTCTTGAGGAGAGGCTTCAGTTTCATACGCGATACTGTGCCACGAGTGCCCGAAGCCTGTCGACCCCCGTCCGGTCCGATGCGGATAGTGTTTGACCCCGGCCTCGGCTTGGTCTAGTTGTGGGGAGGCTTTTCACGCCCACACCGGGAGGAACGCATGGCCGGACGTCCGCTGCCGACAGAGCAGGAGGTGCGCTCGTGGATCCGCGAGCGCCGCAACTGGGGGCGCTGGGGCAAGGACGACCAGCGCGGCGCGATGAACCTCGTCACGCCGGAGAAGCGGGTCAAGGCGGCGCGACTCGTGAAGAGCGGGCGGAGCATCTCGCTCAGCCGGCCCTTCCCGACCTCGCCGGGGCTCAACAACTCGCTGCCGGCGCAGCACTACATGCGGGTTATTCCACGTGGCAAGGGCGCGTTCGCGGGCGACTACTACGGCATCTTCTACCACGGCGTCGCGTCGACCCACATCGATGCCCTCTGCCACACCTGGGACGACGAGGCGATGTGGAACGGGCGCGACCCGAAGAAGGAGATCACCTTCGACGGCGCCACGTTCGGCTCGATCGAGCACTGGTCCGACGAAGGCATCATCACTCGTGGCGTCATGCTCGACGTCACGCGCCACCGCGCCGTCCCGCACGTGACCCAGGACACGCCGGTGCACGGCTACGAGCTGGAAGACATCCTGACGAAGCGCGGCATCAAGCTCGAGCCGGGCGACGCCATCTGCGTCTACTCCGGCCGCGACGCCTGGCAGGCCGCCAACCCGAACACGCCGTACGGGCGGCCGTACGGCGCCGGTCCCCAGGAGAGGCCGGGTCTCCACGTCTCGTGCCTGCCCTTCCTGCGCGACCACGACGTG
>Ga0137390_10004347_pt1 | contig 11771 bp, 9 predicted proteins | sample 15con2h24AmetaG_FD_104937 | JGI IMG/M metagenome (GOLD analysis project Ga0137390, IMG submission 104937) | Vadose zone soil microbial communities from Angelo Coast Range Reserve, California, USA - 15con2h2.4A metaG | ecosystem: Environmental > Terrestrial > Soil > Vadose zone > Saprolite... | reverse complement strand
TATTTAGCGGAGGTTAGACGACGTTCCATTCATTCATCTCCGTTGTTAGTCAGCAGGGTGTTTGGGGGCGCAAACATTCACTATTCAAATTCAAGATCAACGCTCAACGCACGCCCAAATCCATCAGATATCTCAAAAGCGAAGAAATGGGATCATCCAGTGCAGATGAACACTGATTTAATAGTCATCAGAACGCACAATTTCCTTTTGGTGGCTGAGAACCGTATTCCAGACGCCACGGCACGAGGTCAGCCTTTTCTTTGTTACGGAACTGGTTGGAACTGTTGGCAGTGCTCGCCAGGGACAGAACGGTTCTCAGACGTACTTGTCAGAAAGAATCGGTTTGGGGGCGGCAAACCCCAGAATTTTGGCTGGACTTGATGTTTTCCCATAGTGGACAATATGATGTTTTGGGTTCGTTCAGTTCAGGTTTTTGGGTGCAAAATCGCGACTCCTGTTGATTAGGCTGTAAGGGCTACATGATCATGACTAGTACTCCCCGGAGCCGCGCAATACCTGCCAAAACGCGAACATGGAAAATTGGATATGGGGCAGAGAAATCCCAGTATTGCGAACTCGATGTGGCCGAATTTTTGCCGGGTACAACAGCGACGAATCGCGATGGCAACAGGAAAGATAAGTGTACAAACCCGATGTCGACAGACACCCTTCTTCCCTTGTTGGGCAGCCCCGCCTGCCAGTGACTACGCTTTCTACCCCCAAGTGCCGCGTTCCCACCTTCTCGCCCAGCGCAGTTTATCTCTTCGTCTGTCATCTGAACTTATTCCCGTCAAAGAAGAAAGAAAGAAACTACCGCTGGTTGATCTACTATCATAGAACGCGGCCGAGGCCTATATATGCCAGAGAGCTTTCCAGTTGGCAAATCAACCAGAGGTATGAACCATTGTGGCAATAGGTTATCCCTCTTTCAGCTGTACAAGTACAGTCGGTTTCTATCTTGGCGTCTCGGCGAAAAATGGCGGATCGTTTTCCCAGGGAATACGCAGTGCGCTAGGCACTTGCAGCAAATAAGTGAGTCAGAGGTACAGCAACTTCAAGTTGTCGCGGTCGCGATCAATGACAGATGTATTAGATATTTTTTAATGGACCCCGGACTTGGTGGCATTCAGGCCGTAACGTGAAAAACTTCATCGGTGATCCCGATTTTCAAGTGCTTCCTGTTTGGGAGATTCCATGCAATACGCCCCTGTCCTCATGGCTTTCCCGTCCCAGCGAAAGCGCCTGAACACTGACTCGAATCCTATAAAGCACCTTTGCCCTTTTCGTCTCCCCTTCTCCATCGCTGCCACGATTGTAATCTCCGTTTCCGGGGACCAGCATACGGTCTGACAATCACCCGCAGAAGTCATTAGTGCCTTAATCTCGGTGCTCTGGCAAGCCTTCACCACTTGCAGTCCATCGTTCTGCCATGTCTCCTCCGCCCGCTTTACTCCCCCTATTCCAGAACTTGAGACAAATGTCAGTTTCATTCGCCCTTCGCCATTCACGATAACCATGTTGTGCTGATTATCGTTCCCTACTTCATCGTCTTAGCCAAATCGGGAAGGTAAGACAGGCCGCAATATTAATGCAGCTGTCTGAACGCTACATCACCATTTAACACCTGCACTCATCAGTACTTTTTCCTCGCCGCGTACACAATCTTGCTGTACGACCATCTCTTAACCCTTCCTGAAGAGGTCCGGGACTCTCCCCTCAATGTTGTGCCTCCTCGACGCTGATCCCTTGTGCCTGTTTACAGATTCAAACGGTGTGGAAGAAGAAGAAAACGTTCCGTACGTTCCTTTCAAGAGTTTCATCAACTTATCAGCCCTCTAACCCTTACCTCATCCTCCAGCCCTTTACTTGTTCATTCTGGTGCCATCGTCATTTATTGAATCCCTCGCTGAAGTTTAGCCTGACTACGGCTCGCTCAGGTAAGATATTATGCGTTACTTTCTGTGAGCGTGGTGGCATTCGGTACGTTTTTGACCACACCATGTCTTGTATCTTTTCATCGACCCACGTTTCCTAGGCTACTTTTCAACAGAGATTACGCGTTCTCGGTGCGCAAATTTTGACTATCTCAGACAGTTTACGTGACTTACGACTAACCTATAATACGTCCTCATTCCTCATGTCGTCCTCCTTTCTCCTTTAGTTGTGGTCATTGGATGCCCTTCCTCCCTCTCGGAATCACGGTGCCTCTAACGCTCTTTCCTGGAATACTCATGCTTATTCGGTGAGGCGCAACACCTGCCATGTGCCTTTCTCTACTTTGAGGCTTAGGAATCATTTTATATAGGGTGTATGCGATCTACAACCGTAATAAGATCATCCTCTATGGCCTATCTGCGAGTTTGCTTCTGCAAACCATCGCCGGGCTCTGGGAGTATACTGTCAGGGGTGGCAGACGTGAGCACCGCTGTGTCAGATCCGAATGTAGTTCCTGACAAGTACCAATGCTTCAGCTGCGCCTCTCCCTCTCGATAACTACGAGTATCACTGTAAGTCCATGCTCTAGTCACACCAAGCAGGGGACTTCTACTGAGTGTGACGTCTAGTTTGCATTTATCTTCCACCCAAGAGAATGTGCGTCTTCGTCGACTTGCCTTCTCACCTGCCTTGGCCAATATGTTTGCCTTTGAAGTGGCCATTTATCGATCATGTATGTTTCTTGGGAGCTTGGGTACGATAGTCTAGTCTTCCTCCTCACGATAGCGCGGACGGTCTACATGCATTGGAGGCACCAAGGTGTCACGAGCACCACAGGCAGAAAGTCTAGTCTGATTAGTAACCTGGTGCGCGACGGCGCCTTCTACTTCGGGTGAGTATCGCTTTTCCTGGAATCGACCAAAGCTGATCTGTATTAGCTGCATCTTCTCCATGAATCTGATGTGGGTTATCATGATTTTGCATGCGCCAACTGGCCTCCGCGCTATTGCCGCCATGTACGTCCTAATATGTTTGTTTAGCTGCGCTAGTAGCTGATCACGATCCGGCGATGGAACACATCAAGCCCCTCCTCCTGGTCCGTGACCTAGAATGACTCTACAATGTCAGATGGCTGACTTGATTTCATACTTCAGTATTAACACAGTCATGGTTTGTCGTATCACACTCAACCTGCGAACGACAGTGTACGGGCCCACTACATTCGAACGTACCCAAAACACCAGCATCCCAATGGGTGAGATGCGGAGCCCCCGTTCAGGGCGATCGGACCAAATGCAAATGCTTCACTCAACAGAGAAGGATTTGGAGGTCCATATCCGGAAGGATTACGATCAGTCAAAGGATTACAGCCACTCTTCCGGATTCACCAATAATGATGCATCAACGACTGCCCATCAGACGGCAGGACAAGGGGTTATTGTGATAGACGCAGTTGTGTAGATACCCCTCAGACTCAGCAGTTCCTTCCTCGTGGCCAAGGTGAGCTCACCGATGCGGAGAGTCGCTTACGCCAGTTGCACGTGCTGTTGATTGATAGTATAATCTATGATTTATGATTTCGAACGAGTAAACACGGCTTTCATTTGGTTGTAGTATGAGACATTAATATTGGTCTTTTGGTATCGACAGTGTTATTACGACTTATCGCGACATCTCTACATCATCCCAATCGTTGGTGCCGTAAACTCTGATTGATGATTGATGCACATTGATGCGTTGATGGGCCCACCACTCACGGTGAACGTCACGCCAAAGTAAATACATTTTTGAATTTTTCTTTGACCCTCTCCATCGCCTTTTCTGCCTCCCTTTTCTTGTACTCTCCGAATACGCGTGACTTGAAATAGTTTTCCCACCCAGGTACCCTTTCCAGCCTCGCCCACCACGCGGCGCTAAACGGATGTCCTGGCGCCCCTGCATATCCCCACGGTTTTGCCGTGTATGGCTGAACCCAAGGGTTCAGGACGATCTCGACGTCCGGATTGGTCTGCCCCGTGAAGTGGACAAGCGCCGGATTGGCCTTCATTTCCTCCAGCTGCTCTGCGATGAGTGCGCGGTCCGCACCAGGTCCATCGGCGTAGGTCCCTAGGCCTTGGGCATTCCACGTCAAGGCGAGCTCGCGCCATCCTCCTCGGAAATGCACGTTCAAGACGTCCTGGTCCTCGAAGTTCCCGCGGTGTACACCGCCCCTCGCTAGGTGCTTTAGCTGTGTCAGGCGACTCCGTATTTTGGCAAGATCCATGAGTAGGACTCCGGCGTTGAAATAGCTTCCCTCGCCTACCGCCTCGTGACCCCGGGGATGCCCCACGTCCACAGCAGCGCCGAGCGCCTTGCCGTCCAAGTCCGTCTTCCACAGATCTTGAATGTCTTTGAGAATGAAGGTGTCGGCGTCTAGGTACAGAACGCGCTCGGTAGGTATGGTGGAAATGAGGTCGATCCTTGCCCACGTTGCACCCTTCTCCTTCGTCAGGCTATCCGCAGGAAGGTCTAAGAACGTGAGCGTTACGCCTTCTTTGCCAGACGGGACAGCTTTGACGATGGCCCGCTTGCCTTCTTCCGACAGCCCACAATCAAGGACGTAGATGGTGATTCTCCCCGTAGAAACGGACAGAAGGCTGTGGATGGAGGCGACAAGAGGGGTGACGTACGACTCGTCGACCGAATATGCCACATTTGCGCCGTATTCGAGTGTCTCCTCGAGGCCGCCATCGTTGACCGCGTCTCCAACCAAGAAGCCAATCCGCATCTCTGACGTTTTTTGGAGGATCATCTGGTATTCTCCCTCCCCGGAGAGTATTCGGTATTCGCCTTCGTGGAGGACGAGGAAGGCATCGATCCCTCGCTTTGGATGGTGGCGGCTGTCTTTGGGCTGGGTCTCCCAGCCGTAATCGTCGAAAATGATCACGGCACCCTTCCTCGCGAGGCGCCACGCGAGTTCTCCGTCCAAGAATGTATCGTCGGCTTCGTGCGAGCCGTCGACATAGATCCAGTCGAAGCCCGGCTCAGGCGCTGACATTTCTTCGATGAGGACCTCCATCAACGCAGGGACGCTGAACTTGTCCTTGATGCTAAAGCGACCGCCTGCGAGTGCCAGGTTGTGCTTGATCTTGGAGTAACGGTCTCGGCCTGCTTGCGTTTGCATGAGGTCAAAGTGATCGATACAGACGATCTCGCCCTCCGTCTTGCAGAGCTCAGTGAGAAGGAAGACAGCCGAACGGCCCTCCCACGACCCTACTTCCAGCGCCCGCGGGGCTTTGGACTCGACGTGGGTGAACAAGGTCTTCCATTTGTCGATGTTGAACGTAAAGCAATCTTGGGTAGATGTGAAGATGAACTGTCCCTCCGATGTGATCGTCTAAGCTCACATATGTCAGTACGTGTCCAGATAGACCTCAAGCGAGTCGATGAACTGACCATAGTATCGAAGGGCGTTGAGCTTGTACGCGAAAGAGGGGGTCCTTGGTTTGCGACTTAGGGGGACTTGGTTCAGACCCCTTTGCCTTATCGATTGAACTTTGTATATAGAAGGTCAACCTCATTCATGTTTCTTCCCGGCGCAACCTGTGCGCAGCTCGCAGGAAATCTGTGCTTGCCGCCCTCCAGTGTCCGCAGCGACACTGCGGCCTACTGCGCCGGACACACTGGATCGTCGACATCCCTTTCAATGTCAGGCATTCTGCCGCGCAGCATTGAAGGCTCAGCGTTTCTCCCAACTCGTGCTGGTTGGCGGCGTTCCCACCAGGAAGGCGGCCAGCGGCTTCGTCTGTACTTGGGTTCAGATTCGGAAAGAGCCTGCTATCGCCAACACCTGCCTACGGTACTTTTTTTCCCTTTGAAGCCTCCGCAGCGCCATATCACAGCGCTCATGGATGTTATCGAACTGTCCAGAGCGTGCCTAGCCCCAACATGATGAAGAATTTCATGACGATGTGAACCCGATTATAATTGTGGGACCGTACTCTACCCAACTAGCTTGGCTTAAAGCCAGTGTGCTTTCCACATTGACGCTCTCCGCCATCCTTTCGAAATGCAAACCGACTCTAAAATATTCGTTATAGCCGGAGGCAACGGCTTCATTGTAAGCTCCAACGATATGCTCTCATGACTTCATGTTGATGGATTATGATCAGGGTTCTCATCTTGCTGCCCACCTTTACAATACCGGCAATTACGTTCGGATCGTTGATGTTGTCGGTCACTCATCCTTCAGTACACGTATATGCCACGAACAAATCATTGGAAATCTCTGCGATTTTGCCATTTGTGAGCGCGCCGTGCGCGGCGCACATACCGTCTTCCATCTCGCCGCCGCGATGGGCGGAATGGGCACCATCCACGCCGCCAATGATTTCGTGATCTACGAGGCGAACCACCTCATGACGCAGAATATTCTGTCCGCATCCGTCGCTGCGGGCGTGAGGCGCCTTTTCTATGCGTCCTCTGCCTGCGTCTATCCAGAGCAGCTCCAGAACGACAGATCGCAAGACGTCTCTCTCTCAGAGGACGACGTGTGGAAGTATACGCCACCCAGCTCTCAGGGCCTTTACGGTCTAGAAAAGCTCCATTCCGAAAATCTTCTCCATCAGTACAAATCGGCCATCGATATCCGTGTTGCACGGTTCCATAACGTGTACGGACCCAGAGGCGCTTGGACCGGCGGACGTGAGAAGGCCCCTGCGGCCCTTATCCGCAAGGCTTTGGTCGGAAAGCTACTCGGCGTCTCCCCGGTAATCATAGAAATATGGGGCGACGGGATACAGCGCCGCAGTTTTCTTTTCATAGACGATGCTATCGATGCCATTCTTCTCCTCCTCAACTCGGATCACCGTAACCCGGTGAACATTGGCTCCGACCAACCTATCACCATTCTCGAGTTGGCCCGTCTTGCCGTCGACGCTGTTGGGTTGCCCGCCTCTGCCGTTAAATTCCGATTCGACGCTTCAAAACCTACTGGTGTGGGTTCCAGGAACTCGGATAACACCCTTGTCAAATCCGTCCTCGGTTGGTCTCCGCGGGTGACGCTAGAGCAAGGCTTCGTCCTCACAACAAAGTGGATCCGGGAGGAGCTAGAGCGAGAGAGCGAACAGATTGTCGATGCCTCCGCGTATAAAGCTTTCCTCGATGGCCTGCAGCGTAGCCGACTCGTCGAATTCCGGAAAGAATCCATCGTCTTCGCCATACTCCTTCCCATCACGTCCAGGGGTACCGCAGACCCGAGGGACTGCCTCGAGCGCCTCAGAACGTTTGCTCGATCGCTGTGTCAGACAACCTGGCGCGATAGGAACGAGGTCGGCGCGACTCGCTTCCATGTTCGCGTCTATCTTGCTATCGACCAAGATGACCCATTGTTGGCCCCGGACGGCCGCGAGGCCTGCGATGTTCTTATTTCCGAAGGGTTTCCGGATATCGTCGTGCACTCGTACACATTTCCCAAAGGACATGTCTGCAAACTATGGAAGGCTAGCGCGCACCACGCATGGGAGGGGGGCTGTGACTATTACGTCCTCATGGGCGACGACGTCGAGCTGCTCGACGAAGGCTGGATGCGGGATACGGTTGAAGAATTTGAATCGCTTGCAAAACGCGAAGGCGTTCCATCCAACTTCGGCTGTGTAGCCTTCACAGACATATCGTTCCCAGGAATGCCGACTTTCCCCATCCTACATCGGATGCACCTCGACATATTTGGTGGCGATGTCATACCCGACTGCTTCATCAACCAGGATGGAGACCCTTATCTGTACCAGCTGTATCGCCGCTGGGGCTGTGCTGTTATGTTTCACTCCCGAATTCGCAATAATCTGGGCGGTAGTAGCAAGGCTCGATATGAAAAACGTCACGTCGTCGATTGGACTTTGGAAGTTCTTGAGGAGTCCTGTTCCCGAGTCGAAGCCTGGCTCTCCACCACCTCTCCCTCTGTCCAGAGGAAGACGGCTTTAGACGTCATTATACCCAGCTACCGCGTCGACATGTCCTTTCTGGAACCTATTCTTCAGCTCCGGCCATCCCCCACGTGCACCGTCATGTGGATCATCATCGTTGACAATCCCAAAGCGGCGGGTATCAGCGCCCTGCAGTCTCAGCACGGGCACCGTGCAGACGTCCGCATCCGTGTTAACAATACTAGTGCGGGCGCGTCTGCCTCCCGCAATCGCGGATTAGACGAGTCTGCAGGCGAGTGGGCACACTTCCTCGACGACGACGTGCGTCCTGCCCCAGATCTACTAGTGCAGGCGGAGAAGGTGGTTCGTGCATACCCGGATGCGGCTGGCTTTGTCGGTAACAGTATGTTTCCCCAAGCCACCGGTATCTTCACGAGCGCGGTCCATCTTGCGGGGGTAACATATTTCTGGGATATCGCATCAAAAATGGACGAGGACATTCCGTGGGGCGTCACTGCAAATTTGATCGCGCGGCGTAACGTGGCCGACGGCGTCCGTTTCGATCTACGTTTCCCAAAGACCGGCGGTGGGGAAGACATTGACTTTTGTCGACGAAAGCGCTCTCGAGCCAAGGAAGGTTTCCGAGCTGCCCCCGATGTCAGGGTCACGCATCCATACTGGAACAGAGGCAAACGATCGTATTGGCGTTTCTACATGTGGGCCAAGGGCGACGGCGCTCTGACTAAAATGTATCCAGAGTTATCATACGTCGATGGTGCGCCCAACAGCGCCGAGTTGCTTCTCGTCTCGGTGGCGACTCTTCTTACGGGCGCCCTGCTCGGGAGACGCGGTCTCACGTGGCTTGCCGGGCGTGCAGTGACGGCGCTAATACTGGCTAACGTAGGGCACGACTTGTACCGACACCTGCTGCGCGATGCGGCGCGTACGCAAGGGGACCCGCGTTACGTGCTCTCAGGACCGTTGTGGGTGGTAGCGGTAGCGGAGAGCGCGTTTATCCGAATGTTTAGCGAGTTGGGGCGCACGGTAGGACAAGTAGAACGCGGTGAGCTCGGAATGCTGGGACATCGCTTTGATTGGTTCACGGGCCGGGCGGGCAGAGGGCCGATAGAGGAGGAGAAGAGGAATTCTCAGCAGCGATTGATGTTGTTTGTCGGGGTGCTGGGCCTGCTGGTTTGCGTTTAGGTCGTCGCGTGTTCAGGGTGGAAGCGAATCAGAGATGACGTGGGTTGAGCTTGTAATTGTAATTAAACACAGTGGTTCAGGGTGGAAGTGAATCAGAGATGAGATGTGCTTGTACTCGTAATTAAACAGTGTTCAGGGTGGAAGTGAATCAGAGATGACGTGGGGTTGTGCTTGTACTTGTAATTAAACACAGTGGTTCGGTTCAGGGTGGAAGTGGATCAGAGATGAGACGACGTGGATTGTGCTTGTACTCGTAATTAAACAGGGTGGAAGTGAATCAGAGATGACGTGGGGTTGTGCTTGTACTTGTAATTAAACACGGTGTTCAGGGTGTTCCGTGAATCAGAGATGAGTGTTCAGTGTTCAGTACTAGTACTGTACTGTACTAGCGAACTAGTGATCGAACACAGTGTTTGCGCGCATCAGAGATCGTACGTAAAACCCGGTGCTTTATTCTCTTTAGGAAAGTGAGGTCAACCCTAGCGCGCGCGTCTGCTAGCATATATTTCACCCTGAACGAACGACTTTCCCCCCACTAAACACCCCCCTCCAACAATCCTCACCCAATGGCCCCAGTTCACGTCAAGAAAATTTGCTGCAGTTCGTAACACGTCCTTCTCCTCTCCTTACAGACGTTTGACCTTTTATTGCAGTCGGTGCCGGTTACGTCGGTTAGCCTCTCCACATGACCACGGTACCCGCGGCGTCTCGCTCACCGTCTTTTTTTCAGGTGGCCCGACTTGCTCTGTCATTGCCCTGAAGTGCCCAAGCATCCAGGTCACCATCGTTGACCTCAACCAGACTCGGATCGATGCCTGGAACAGCCCCAACTACGCCTTGCCCATATATGAACCAGGCCTTGACGATGTCATCAAAGAAGCACGTGGTCGCAACTTGTTTTTCTCTACGGACATAGACCGTGCCATCCAAGAGGCGGACCTTATTTTCGTCAGTGTCAACACTCCTACAAAGAAGAGTGGCGTCGGTGCTGGTTTTGCTGCCGATCTCAAGTGCGTGATCGCTCTTTTTTTTCTCCTCGTCGGCGTCCATGTTGTCCTCTCGGTTCTTTTTTCGTTCTCCGCGCTAAGGAGACATTGCGCGCATAGTTGACTTGTTGGCGTGAATTTTTTTTCCCTGTCTTCTTCGCGCGCGCGTCAATTTCAGGGTCCAAGGGGAGCCCAACCTCGGCGCGAAAAAAAAAGAATGCTTCCTTTGAGGGCCTAGCGTGAAATGGAACACGCGTCAATGACACCTTACTGATACATTTCCGTGACGTTTATTCAGTTATGTCGAATCCGCCACCCGCCGCATCGCCGCTATTGCGACTGCTTCCAAGATTGTCGTCGAAAAGTCCACAGTACCCATGCGTACAGCGGAATCTATGCGCACTATCCTCGAGGCCAACTCGAAACCAGGCATCCGCTTTGACATACTTTCCAACCCCGAGTTCCTCGCGGAGGGTACCGCTATCAGCGATCTGTTTAACCCGGATCGGGTGTTGATTGGATCGCTGCAAACACCCGAGGGCAAAAGTGCATGCCAGTCCCTGATCGACGTCTACGCAAACTGGGTTCCGTGAGTCGGCATTACATTATGTCGGCAGTGTTCCTGACCTGACGCTTACCTCGTGCAAAACACGCAGGACCGATCGTATCTTGACCGTTGGCCTCTGGTCGTCGGAGCTGTCGAAATTGGCCGCCAATGCCATGCTGGCGCAGCGCATTTCGTCCATCAACGCGCTCTCTGCCATTTGCGAGGCGACGGGAGCCAACATTGAGGAAGTCGCCCACGCCGTCGGCCAGGACTCCCGCGTTGGGTCCAAGTTTTTGCGCGCATCTGTCGGCTTTGGCGGGTCCTGCTTCCAAAAGGACATCCTTAACCTCGTTTACCTTTCCGAGAGTCTTCACCTGCCCGAAGTGGCTGCTTATTGGCGTCAAGTCGTCACCTTGAACGAATATCAAAAGCGTCGCTTCTCGAAGCGCGTCGTGGACACTCTCTTCAACACTATTACGAATAAAGTACGTCCCGTTCTTTCCTTATGGCGATCGTCCACGTTGAGCAGCTTTTGCCTAGAACATTGCCGTCCTCGGCTTTGCTTTCAAAGCGGACACCGGAGACACCCGCGAATCGGCTGCCATCACCCTCATTCGTGATTTCCTTTCTGAGCGCGCTCGCGTCACGATTTTTGATCCTCAAGTCGAAGAGTCTCAGATCTGGTACGACCTCTCTGAGGCTCTCCCTGACGTTCCCCTCGAACAGAGTACGCATTCCCTCTTCCTTGCCTACTAATGCCAGCTCACATGGCTTGACGCGCCTCTCCCATTTTTCATAGTCAAAAAACAGGTCACAATCGCCAAGACTGCGCTCTCGGCCGCGCAAAACAGTGAGGCGGTCGTTGTTGCGACTGAATGGAAAGAATTCCGTGACATCGACTGGTCCGCCGTGTACGACACGATGAAGAAGCCTGCGTTCGTGTTTGATGGACGCATGCTCCTCGACAGCGATGCGCTTCGCCAGATCGGCTTCAAGGTAATGACCATCGGTCGCGGCGACAAGTTCTAGAGAGCCCAAGACACATACCCGGCACACATCGCGTTGCTTGTCGTGGACTCACCTTACTGAATTCTCATATTTGACTCTGATCTTATGGATACCACTCTTCTTCGTCCGCTCTCTGTTCCTTACGCTTCTGTAGAATTAGAGAGGATAAAGTGAAGATGCGTGGACAGG
>Ga0137390_10004344_pt1 | contig 11775 bp, 10 predicted proteins | sample 15con2h24AmetaG_FD_104937 | JGI IMG/M metagenome (GOLD analysis project Ga0137390, IMG submission 104937) | Vadose zone soil microbial communities from Angelo Coast Range Reserve, California, USA - 15con2h2.4A metaG | ecosystem: Environmental > Terrestrial > Soil > Vadose zone > Saprolite... | reverse complement strand
GTAGGGGTGGACGCCGGGAATCGTGGTGGCGCAGAAGGCCCCGGGCTGCTTGTTGGGGCGCACCGCCGCATCGATCCACCGCCGCTCGAAGAAGTCCGAGACGATGGCGCCGGTGACCGGCGACCTGCGCGCCGACCAGGGGATGAGCTGGATCCCGCAGACCGGCATGTACCTGAGCTACCTGCAGGTCAACACCCCGGCCGTCAACCTGCACTACGACCTGGCGGTCGACGCGACGGGCCAAGGGGCTCCCTCGCCGGTGGCCGCCGGGCTGCCCGACGGCGTCGCCCCGGCTCCCCTGCCCACAGGATCCAGGGATGCGTGGATCTGGGCGGCCACGGCGCTGGGTGTCCTGCTGCTGGCCGGGTCGTGGGCCTTGACCTACCGCCGGAGCGCCCAGGCATGAGGGTCGTGCGGGGGCTGGCCCTCCTCCTGGCTATGGCGGTGGTGCCGGCGCTGATGCCGGCCTGCACCGCCGCCGCGGGAGCGCCGGCGGTGAGAACCATCGCCGTCACGATCCACTACTCGCACTTCTCGCCGGCGAGCCTCACGGTGTCCGCCGGCGATACGGTGCGCTTCAGCATCACCAACCGGGACCCGATCGACCACAAGTTCATCCTCGGCGACCAGGCCCTCCAGGACAAAGAGGAGGCGCGGACCGACGTCATCCACGACAGTTCCCGGCATGGTCTCCGCCCCCGCCGGCAGGACCGTCTCGACGGTGGTGTCGTTCCCGAAGTCCTCAGCTCACGGGTCGCTGATCTACGCCTGCCACCTGCCGGGCCACTATGCGTACGGCATGCGTAGCCTGCTGACCATCACCGGCTGAGGACCTGAGGGCTCCCGCCCCCGATTCCCCCCGGTCGGTCGGCCTTATGGTCCTGCGGCCAGTCTCCGGAGGCAGCTAGCGCGGGAGTGTCGGGGATGGCCAGAAACAGGAGCAGAGCGGACACGCTGGTCGCGGCCACAAGCCGGGTTGGGCATGACCGCCTGCGAGTTGGCATCGACCTCGTCTGCAGTTTCATCCTGTCCTCCTCCCCTGGTCTGATGGTCTGTGGTCCGCGTTCGCCAATGGCGCAGGACAGGTCGGAGATTCCAGTCCATCCGCAGCCGGATCCCCCGGGGGCGAGCGGAACTTTCCGGGAGCGTTAGGTTAGAGACCAAAACGGTCGGAATCTACGCAAGAGTCATGCCCCCCAGCAAGAAACTAATGGCCATTCGGGCTTCGTGTTAGGGCGCGACAATAGGCCCGTAACAAAGCTTCAGCCCAGGCTGCCATATCGAAGTAAGGGCGCTGGGAGTTTCTGTCGAAACGAGGGATTTAGCAACAGATCGTCATTCGTTAAGAATCTCTGATGCGTGCGTCTTGTTTTTCCGGAAAGTGTGGTATAGGGTCACATTCCGGAGGCAGGGTGGGGGGTTAATGGTAGCTGTGGGCGTTAACGTGACGGCGATCCACCGCCAGATCGGCCTGACGTTTCCGAGCGCACAACTCGCGCCTTTTCCCGCGGTGCCACGCGGGAACTATCCATTGGCACCGTAGCGCGGATATAACCGAAGGGGGGACGGACCGGCACGGTTTTGCCACACCAAAGTCTGTAGTAGATGGGGCAGGCGCAATGCGTCGCACGGGGGGTCGCATGCAGATCCAGTTACACGCCGTACAGCCAACCGGTCACCGGTTCGTGTCCCGGCAATGTCCAAGTAACACCGCAGCTCTAACGGCACGCACGTTGCCCACGGTTGAGCTCGAAATCAGACGGCGTTGAGCCCCGCCACAGCCATGACCGAGCGCATGAAATCCCGTACGCGAAGATCTCCCAAGAGCAGGATGGCAGCTCGGGCCAGGCACGGCGTGCCTCATCCCCTGTGTGGTCTGAAAACTTCCAGGCGGGATCACACCCTCGCTCCCTCGGCAACTGACGAGCACCCGCCACAAGACGACGCATGGCCGGGACACGCGACAACACTCGGCCATGGGAATGCCCATGCCGCCAAGGGTGTCGCCGTGAAGATCGACGACCTCGAGTTGGAGGCAAACCGTCGAGACGACGTCCCCGGCGCCCCGGCGTCAGACACGCCACAACCGGATCCTGAACCGGTCTCTCCTCGGTCACGCTCTCGTTTTCGGTTGTGGCAAGCGGCTGCCCTGACCGGAGCCGACGGGGCGTGCCTGCTCATTGCCCTCTCCGTCGCCAGGCCCGAACCCTCGACTCTCGCCGCCCTCGCCAACCACGAGCTAGCAGTCGCCCTCGCGGTCGCAACCTGGGTTCTCACGCTTCAGGTCTTTGGCCTGCACCCATATGCGCGTCTACAAGGGGGGGAGGAATTCCGACGGATCCTTGCCGCAACGGGCATCGCTCTTCCCCTTATGCTGCTGAGTGGCTGGTGGCCGGCACAACCGGAGCCGCTGCGTCAGTTTGCGGTGGCGTGGCTTGCTCTGGTCGGCCTGACGACGGCGTCCCGGCGGGCGAAAGTATTCCACACGCAAACGAGAGCACGTTGGGATGATGCGGCCTTGTCGACCGCAATCGTGGGCGACAAGGAGCATGCACTTGCCGTGGCCCAGACATTGCGCGCCACCCGGCGATTCTATCCGATCGGTTACGTCGGCCCCGCGGCTGGCTCGGGAGAACCGGACGGCCTGCCACAGCTCGGGGAACTGAGCGGTCTCTGCGACACGATCCGTGAGCACGGAGTTCGGTGCGTCTTCGTCGGTGCCGGGATTCCCCACGATGACGTGATCTCGGTCATGCGCGCGGCGCGCGAACATGGCGTTGAGATCCGCACCGTCACCGGGCTGCCGGTGATTCTGCCGTCCAGGTTGCGCCTCGAGGATGTTGGAGGGCTCGCCACCGTTGCCTTCAAGCCACCGAAGCTCTCCGGACCACAGGCAGCCCTCAAGCGATCGTTCGACCTCCTGGTCGCCTCCATGGCGTTGGTGGTTCTGAGCCCTGTCCTCGTGGCCGTTTCCGTCGCCATTCGGCTCGCCTCTCCGGGACCCGCCATCTACCGCCAACTTCGAGTCACTCTGCGGGGTCGTACCTTCACCATGTACAAATTCCGCACGATGATAAGCGACGAATCCCTCACGGACACCGCGATCGATCTGACGCGGCCATACTTCAAAATGCGGGATGACCCGCGGATCTGCCGATTGGGGAAGCTCCTTCGCCGTCTCAGCATCGACGAGCTGCCTCAATTGATGAATGTCCTCCGGGGTGAGATGAGCCTTGTCGGTCCACGACCCCTCTGGGTTCGTCAAGTCGGCGAGGACCTGGAGCGTCTTGAGGCTCGCCACGACGTTCGGGCAGGCATTACGGGCTGGTGGCAAATCAACGGTCGGAGCGACGTTCCGCCTGACGAAGCCCTCCGAATGGACGTGGCCTATGTCGAGAACTGGTCGTTTGGTCTCGATCTCTATATCCTCCTCCGAACCGTAGGTGCAGTGCTTTCCGGCAGGGGCGCATATTGAATGAAGGAGGTCCTGGCGAAGACAGAGCCACATGACCGGACTCCGGCTTCCCCAAACGGGAGCGGGGTACATGCTGAGGTGGGCACCGCCGACATGGTACCGGCGCGGCGTATCTTGGGGATGCGGGTGGACGCGACCAGCTACGCCGACGCGGCTGCCCGGATCATGGAATGGGCCTCCACGGGCCAGTCGCGCTACGTTTGTGCCGCTTCGGTCAACAACGTCATGCAGGCGCACGATGCCGCTCCTTTCCAACGCCTGATGAACGATGCGGATCTGGTCACGCCGGACGGTATGCCTCTCGTGTGGGCTCTTCGAGTCCTCGGGGCGCGAGACGCCCCTCGGGTCCGAGGCACGAACCTGCTCGAAGCACTGTGCGATCACGCCGCTGCAGCGGGAGTTCCGGTGGGGTTCTACGGCGGCACGCCCGAGGCGCTCCGGGACCTCGTGGCAACCATTGACCGGCGGTGGCCCGACCTGCATGTCGTGTATGCATGGAGCCCGCCGTTCAGGGCACTGTCCGACGAGGAAGCGGATGCCGTCCTGGCGGACATCGTCAGCTCGCAGGTTCGGCTTCTGTTTATTGGTCTGCCGACCCCGAAGCAGGACATCTGGATGGCTCGCCACAAGGGAACGGTCCCGGCCGTGATGGTGGGGGTGGGCGCGGCATTCGACTTTCTATCCGGACGAAAGAAACAGGCGCCTCTTTGGATGCAGCGTGGCGGCCTCGAGTGGCTCTTCCGTCTGCTGACGGAGCCCCGACGCCTATGGAGGCGGTATTTGTCGCAGAACCCCCGGTTTTGTGCGCTTTTTGCCATACAGCTCCTGAGACACACCTCTTCGACATGGATCGATCGATGGCGTCAAGACCACCGGCACGCAGAGGAGGTGGGTAAATGAAGAAGCGAGCACTTGTCGCGGGAGCGGGGGGCTTCATCGGTCACCATCTCGTCAAATTTCTGAGAGCTGACGGGTACTGGGTTCGGGGGGTTGACCTCAAGCTCCCCGAGTACGAAGAGAGCGACGCGGACGAGTTTGAGCAACTCGACCTCCGCGAGTGGGAGAACTGCCTGCGGGCGACTCGCACTGTCGACGAGGTTTACCAGCTCGCCGCAGACATGGGGGGGATGGGCTACATCTCTCTGTTCCGCGCAGCCATTGCACGGAACAACGTGCTCATCAACGTCCACATGCTCGAGGCGGCTTGCCAGAATGGCGTCTCCCGCTTCTTCTTCTCCTCATCCGCCTGCGTCTACCCCCTCTACCGGCAATCGATACCGGATGTGGGTGGTCTTCGGGAAGAGGATGCATTTCCGGCAGAGCCGGAGGAGGGATACGGCCTGGAAAAGCTTTACTCCGAAAAGCTCTGTCAGTACTACCAGGGAGAGGAAAAGCTTCTCACGCGCGTGGCCCGGTTCCACAATATCTACGGACCCCTGGGGACCTACGACGGGGGGCGGGAAAAAGCACCGGCCGCCATTTGCCGCAAGGTGGCTCTCGCAGGTAACGGGGATGAAATTGAGGTCTGGGGAGACGGCCGCCAGACTCGCTCGTTTCTCTACATCGACGATTGCATCGAAGGAATCCATCGGATCGCCCAATGCGATTATCCTGCGCCCCTCAACCTTGGGTCCGAGGAGCGGGTCACGATTGACGAACTTGTCGATCTGGTGGGGGAGGTGGCCGGCAAGGCGGTCCTCAAGCGGCACAGACTCGACGCGCCGCAGGGCGTTCGGGGACGCAACAGTGACAACTCGAGAATGAGCCTGGTCCTGGGATGGCAGCCGACGAGAACCTTGAAGGACGGCCTGGTGCCGACGTACGCCTGGATCGAAGCCCGGGTCCGGAAGCAGGGGGCGTCCCCGGTCGAGTTGGAGCTGGAGGGCTCAGGAGCCTTGTGAGCGACAACGTCGCCGAAGTCGCCCGGTCAGCGACATGCGAGCCAGGTTCGGAAGCGGTTTCCGAGGTGCTGAGGCTGCTGGGTCGGCGGGTCTGGGTTCTCAATGCGCCGGGCCTCGAGGGCAGCGCAGCCGTGCACCAGAGCGGGGATGTCGATTGCGTGGTCGACGAACTCGATGCCTCCTGGCCGTTGAGGCTCGATCGCGGGTGGCGGCTCTGCCAGCGTCTCCAGTACAACGCCGTGGGTTGTTACTGGGTTCTCGAGAACAACGGACAGGTCCTGGCGGTCGACACGTTGACAGACCCCCAGGGCATCGGGCCGGATGCCTTTCCCACGACCATCTTCACGCTTGGCCACAGTGACCCGACCGCTGCGCAGCGCGCCGCGTACCTGACCGCGAAGCGATTGCGCAAGAACCTGCGCGCCCCGCCCGAGTGGCAGCGAATTGCAGTGCTCGCCGGCGACGAGCCGGCGGAGTACGTTCGTGCGCTGGCGCCTGTCCTTGGTACCCGCATGAGTCGGACCGTGGGCATGTGCGCGCTCGAGGGCCGCCCTCCCGACGCGGCCCTGTGGCGTCGGGCTCGTGGAATGCAGCTCCTACGCCGGTTTCGCAATCCGGCCAGGATCATCAATGCCTGCATGCGGGGGGCCCGTCGTTTCGTGGGGCGAATTGTTCGGCCCTCGGGGCTATTTGTCCTGCTGGCCGGCCCGGATGGTTCGGGCAAGTCGACGCTCGCGCCGCTGATCCCCAAGGTCTGCGCAAAGCTCTTCCGCCGAGGGACCTGCTGGCACTCACGGCCGGCGGTGCTCCCACGGCCGGGATCGCTGCTGGGTCGACAGGCGGCGAACACAAGCCACCCCCATGGTCAGACGGCGCATGGCAAGGTTGTCTCCAACACCCTCTTGGCGTATCACTGGCTCGACTTCATGCTCGCAGGCTGGCTTCGGTTACAGCCATACCGCACGCGAACGGGCCTCGCTGTTGTGGAACGGGGCTGGTGGGACCTGAGTGTCGATCAGCGAAGGTATCGCCTGAACGTGTCCCCCTACCTGGTGCGAGCGCTGGGAAGGTTGCTACCTCAGCCGGATCTCGTCGTCTTGCTGGAGGCAGCGCCTCAGGTTCTCGCAGCGAGAAAATCCGAGATCGATGAAGACGAGATTGCGCGACAGATGGCCCGCTGGCGGTCTGCGGTGCCAAAAGGCGTCCCGCACGTGGTCTTGGATGCCAGCGCACAGCCCTTGGAAATCGCCTTGCAGGTAAAGGAAGTCCTCATCGAGCTTCTGGAGCGGCGTGCCGTGGGCGGGCTCGGTCCTGGATGGGCCGGGCTGCCGCGACGGTCCGAGCCCCGCTGGTGGATGCCGCGCACACCGCGGCGGTCTGCCCATGCGTCGCTTGCCGTGTACCAGCCCGTCACCCCGAGAACGCTTGCGGGCTGGCACCTGGCGCGTTGGTCAGCACTCGGGGGAGCTTTCCGTCTCTTGCCGCGGGTCAGCCCTCCCCCACGTTTCGTTCGCGAACTGGTGGCCCCGTACGTCCCTCCGGGCGGCAGCTACAGCGTGGCCAGCGCCAATTACCCTGAGCGCTTCATTGCACTTCTCCTCGACCATCACGGATCTTGCTCGGCGGTGGCGAAGATAGCCGGGGACGAGACTGGTCGGGCCTGTCTGCAACGAGAGGGGCACTCTCTCTCAACCCTCGCCAGCCTGCTCCCGGAACCGTTGAGGGCTCCACGTATCCTGGCGCAGGAACAGGGTCTCCTTCTTCTTGAGGCATTTGACTGGCATCCTCGACTCCACCCAGTGAGGATTCCCGAGGACGTGGCGCGGGCTCTGGGCGAATTCTTCGGTCGGCGAGCCCGCTGGGCCGGCGATGGCCCGGTTGGCCCCGGTCACGGCGATTGCGCTCCTTGGAATCTCCTGCAGACTTGTGACGGCTGGGCACTTTTGGATTGGGAGGACGCGTCACCCGACGCCCCCGCCTTCTTCGATCTGTTCCACCACGTCGTCCAATCCCACATCCTGCTCGGCAAACCCTCGGGCAGAACGATCCTTCGGGGCGTCCAGGGTCACGGCTGGATCGGCGCAGCCATTCGCGCGTATGCGCAGGCGGCGGGGCTCGAACCCCCGCACGCACAGGCAGCATTGCTCCAGTACCTGGACCTCAGTCAGGCTCGTCTTGACCTGACCACCGAGGAAGGGCTCGTCGGGCTGAGAGGACGGCGCCGATTGTTGACGGCTCTGGGCGTGAGCTGGTGACGATGGCTCTCGTGGAGGTTGGGACCGGCCCACGGGCGTTCCCGTTCCAGTTGGCCGCTGCGCGGCTGTGGGCCACCGCTCGTGCGTAGAGGGCGGTTCGCCCGGACGGACGGCGTCTTCGGACTAGCACGACATCGATGGGCCTGGGGGTTCATCGACCAGGGTTTCTCGTCCGTGAGCAACTTCGGCCTGACGCTGCTGGCAGCGCGCCTGCTGGGACCGCGTGGGCTCGGCGTCGTTGTCGTTGGATTTGCTCTGTATCTCGTGGCACTCAGCTTCCAGCGGACCTTGATTTCCCAGCCGCTCGTCATCTCTTCGTCAACCCGCACGTCCTCCGACCGGTCCAACGCCACTGCATGCAGCGTGACCGTGACGTTGCTGCTCGGCTTGACGTCGGCGATCCTGCTCGTGGGGTTCGGATGGTCGCTGGGCGGGGCGGTCGGACATGGCCTCGTGATGATCGGCCCGTGGCTGGTGCCTGCTCTTCTGCAGGACCATTGGCGGGCCGTTCTCTTCCGCGACCAGCGGGGAATGGCCGCTGCCGTCAATGACGGCGTCTGGATTCTCGGGATGATCGTGTCGCTCCCCCTGGCTTGGTGGCTCCACACCACAGGGGCCGTCATCGCCTGCTGGGGTGCAGGCGCAACGTTGGGAGCAGGCCTCGGGGTGCTGCAGACGAAAGTCCCGATGGCAGCACCGACTGCTGCCTGGGAATGGTGGCGGCGAGTTGCCTGGCCGATGGGACGATGGCTTGCGAGCGAGGGAACCGTCTATCTGGTCATTTCCCAGAGCACTCTCTTCGTCCTCGTCGGGATCCTGGGCACGGCACCAATCGGAGGCTACCGGGCGGTTGCAACCATCTTCGCCCCCCTGACGTTGCTCCGTCCCGCGGTTGCCCTCCCCGGTCTTCCGGCAATGACCAGTGTGGTCTCTTCCTCGGAGCGGGAAGGACGGCGAACGGCAGCGAAGTGGAGCGCAGCCCTGGCGGCGCTCACCGCTACCTATGTCCTGCTGCTCGCGACGCGCAGACACCAGCTTCTCGTGCTGGCCTTCGGGCCGTCGTTCGGCCGCTTCGCCGGCTTGGTCCTCCCGATAGGGATCGAGGAGATCTTCAATGCGCTCGGAATCGGCTTCTCGCTCTTCCTCAAGGCAAGCCGTCAAGGCAAGCCGATCCTGTGGTCTACCGCCATCGGGGAAACGAGCACGCTAATCGCCGCCTCCGTCCTGGCCATTCGATACGGTCTGAGCGGAGCGGCATGGGGAATGACCGCTGCCGCCGCGTTGGAGTGTGCCGCGGTCCTGTACTTCTCGCTGATGACGTCGACCCGCCGAGCGCCGGAACAGGAGACCGGTATAGCCCATTGAGTTGCGTCAGTACGTGAAGTCCTCCGGTGACACCAGACGGGCCAGCCACATCGGCGCTCGCTCCTGCCACACTCCCAGCAGATCGGTGCTTCCGCCAATCTTCGATTCCAACTGGGTCAGGGAGTCCCTCGTCGAGTAGAAGCGCGGGATCGCCAGGGCGTCGTCGCCTTTGCGAAGGGCACGGAACGTCACGGATGCCCCATGCTCGTACCCGGCGTCGGCTGCCATGCGCATCGTCTCCGACGTGAAGTGGCGTCGGGGCTTGCCGTACGGGTAGGCAAACGTCGTCACCGTCTCGCCCAACCGTTGTTCGAGGACCTCCTTCGGACGGGCCAGTTCGACGGCCGCGCTCTCGTCGTCCAGACCCGCCAGGTTGGGATGGCTCCATGTATGAGTCCCGAACTCCATGCCCGCTTCTCGCATCCGCAGGACCTGATCCCAGGTCAGCGGCTCCACGTCCTCGTAGGTGCCGGCACGCTGCTGCCGGAAACGCTCAACAACCCGGGGCTCCCGCTCGATCAGCCCGACCGTGAGAAAGAACGTCGCGGGAACCTCGTGGGTCGTGAGCACGGGGACGGCAAAGTCGTAGTTGTCGGCGTACCCGTCGTCAAACGTCACCGCCACAAAAGGAACGTCGTCCTTCTGCGAGACCCGGGTTTGGTGCAAGGCCTCAGAGAAGCGGATGAGTCGACAGTTGTTCTTCAGCCACGTGATCTGCTGCGCGAAAAGCTCCGGCGTGGCCGACGAGAAATGCTTTGTCGGATGAACGGAGTGGTAACAGAGCACGACGACCCGGCCGTGTGCCCAACTCGGCGGAGGAGGCAACCGAGTAAGGGAGGACTTCAGTTTGTGGCGTGCGGAGGGGGGAAGGAGCCGGCGTCCCACCCTCATTCCACTGCTTCGCTGATCTCATCCCGGGGGATGGGCGCTGCGGCGATCACTCGCTCGGCGATCTCATCGATGTGCCTCGGTGTGAGGCTCTGGTGGATTGGAACCCACAAGAGGTGCTCGTACAACCACAGGGCAACCTGGTGGCACTCCGGCTCGGACAGGACTTCCGGAGGGATCTCTTCGAACCGGCCCGTCGCAACGCCGGCTTGCCGGAGCCGTTCGACCACCGTGGCGTTGCCTTCAGTGGTCAGCAATGGGAGAGCCATGGGGCAGACTCCTTCGGGCACATCGGGGAACACTGGCCGGACGCCGGCACGGCTGCCCAGGCGTTCGACCAGGCGCTGATAGTTCTCCCGTCTCACGTGGACGAATCGATGAATCTCGCCCTCCATGCTGGCGAGGAGCTTCAACGCGAACACGTTCTCCTGACCGAGCGGTCCTTGCTTGGACGGTGGCGGGACGGTACCGCTGCCGAGTGCGTCGCGCTTGAGTCGATGCCACGGCACGTGCAGCTGCAGTGCTGCAGCCTGAGTCAGACGCTTTGCCAGCCAGGTCAGCGTTGCCTTCCATTCGGGTTCGCCGGGCGGTTGGGTGATGTTCATCGCCCAACCCGGCGATGTGACAAGGATGCCGACGCTCGGGACGGCCATGATCTTGTGCGGGCTGAAGATTCGCATGTCTCCCGCCTCCCCGATCGACTGGGGCAGCAGCACATGGACGGCATCCTCGATCAGAACCATCCCCTCGCGGTCGCAGAAAGCGCGCGCCTGCTGCGAGGGACCCGGGAAACCGAAGAAGTGGACCAGCAGGAAGGCCTGAGCTTCGTCAGGGCCCGCCGGCTCGACATCGATCCGATCCCAATCCGGACTGAGATCGTCCAGGACGGGATAGAACCGAAACCGTACTGGCAACTGGCGGACCAGGCTCAGCACCGGATAGCAGAAGTACCCGGGTATCCACAGCGTGACGGCTGCGGCATTCGTCTTTCGAAGGACCGCACCCAGGCCGGCGGTCAGGGCATAGGTCCCCCGAGCAAACAAGCGGACACTGCTTGCCGGCCCCGTTGTCCAGCGGGCTCCCGACGCGGGGGGCATGCCCACGCTCCGGATCACCTGCCAGGGACCCGGTAGCGGAGACAGCAGGAACGTCGTGCCACCCACGGGAAACGTCTGGGCATCGCCCCTTCGCAGGGAGCTCATGGCGAGGAGCCTCGATCAACCCGTGGATCCGGATGCGTCAGCCCAGGTGCCAATCCATTCCCCCCTTCGGTGGAACCGGCCACCATCCGGTCGTGGATGCCCCCTGCGGACCGGAATCGGCCCCCTACCTGCACGGCCGAGTGAAAGATCTGGCGCGTCACGCCCCAGGCAGCGAGCTGACGGATCACGGCCCGAGCTCGGTCACCGTGCCAGAGCTGAAGCACGTTTTCCGCTACGGTCTCGCCTCCGAACGAGAGTTTGAACTTGGTGATGTTGTACATCGGGGAAGCCTCGTCTACGACAACCCCACCGAAATCGTAGCGGCGGACGCCACGATCCTTGTAGTAGTTCATCTCGTGCCAGTGCAGGAGGCGGTTCATGGGCCCCGTCATCCCCAGGGCCCGGCTATCCGTCGGGTCGAGCTCACCGCCGATCGTGGCACGGGCGCGAGCCGGCCAGTCGACCAGAACGGCATGCGCTGCAATGAGCACACCCTCACACCGGATCGAGAACACGTCGCCATGCGACAGGATGCCGTCCCACTCCGACCTGCGAAGAGCCCCGCGGTAACCCTTTCGGCGGATATGGTCGTTGATCAGACGGAATGCGTCATCCGCGTACTCGTTCACGACGATGTCGGGGCGCAGCTTGAGGGCCCTGTTGATGTCCTGCCTGCAGGACTTGCGCTT
>Ga0137390_10004343_pt1 | contig 11775 bp, 7 predicted proteins | sample 15con2h24AmetaG_FD_104937 | JGI IMG/M metagenome (GOLD analysis project Ga0137390, IMG submission 104937) | Vadose zone soil microbial communities from Angelo Coast Range Reserve, California, USA - 15con2h2.4A metaG | ecosystem: Environmental > Terrestrial > Soil > Vadose zone > Saprolite... | reverse complement strand
CAGGACTCGCCACGGAGAAGCGCCGGCCGCGTGACAGAATGCCTCGGGCGGCAGCAGCCGCCTGTACGACTCTGGAACCGAGAAGTACGCGTCTACCACCTTGCGAGCCTCAGGATCTTCAGAAAATCGTAGATAGTCGAGAGCGCGGAGCAAGTTCCACGGGTCATTTCTGTCGGCGCCATGGTTAATACGACGAGCGATGCGTCTCAACTGGATGGCAAAGAACGGTACACGTTGCACGTCCTTCGAGTCTATGCCGAGACGCTCGTAGGCTAGCTGGCGCTTATAGGCGGTCTCCCCGTCACCCCTGCAGACCATCGGCCTCGCCCTAGGAGTTTTCTCGGGCTCGTTCACTATGGCGTCCTCCCATGATGCTTCGTGCTATTGCTCGCACATTTTCTGGCTCTTCGCAACAACGAATTAAGGTTCGGAGAACGTCGACGTGTCACGCTTCCGCCTGTGATTTATGACGATGGGCATTCGAATCTAGCAGTATTCCATTTTCAGGCGTCTCCAGCCTGTCCGTTTGCCTCCACATATCGTGTAAGAATTCCATGCCGACTTCCGAGAGCGTCCTCCTGGCTTGCGTTTGACTCGCAATTCTTCATGACACGTATTCGAGATGCGGGGTAAGGTGATTACTTTCAATGGCGGAATCAGAAATGCAGTGTTCCGGAGAACGGCACCGCTCTCGCGTCTATGCGTGAATCAAACTGCAATCAGTCGCCCGGCGATTTCTGACCGAGACTCTGAGCCTTTCGCGACGCGACTCACAATTTTCTAAGGAAGCTTCGCAATGTCTTTTACCACACCGTCGAGCAGTCTCGTTTTCATGCGGATACGGCGGACCAGCCCTCCCAAGTTAGTGCCGAGCGCTTGGCTGGGATCTCCACCCTCCTGCCGAACGGTCCACTCCGAATTCCGAGCGACGAGCAAGTTCAGCGGACCGCCGTACGCACTGGCGTAAAGCGTGCGCGTTTCAAGCGTGTATGGCACGTCCTGCCGCGTCATGGTCGTCGTCGTTGTCGTAGCCGTCCCCTGGTAGGTATAGGACCAGATCGAGCCGTAGTAGTCGGTGACAGAGCCACGTCCAGAAACATCCGCCGTGCTCGTTGCAGTAGTGAACCTGACGACGGGCTGAAATCCAGACAACATGCTCGTGGAGGCGGAGAGCACTACGAGATAGTTCTCCGCTCCTGAAACGGGTGTTTGTGAACAGCGAAGCGCCGGAAATTTCTTTGCGTTCTTCTGCACCCAGTCATCGGCCCATTTCGGCAAGCCTAAGTACACGCCATACGAGTCTGCCCATGCGAAGGAAACGACCTTCGGTTGGGGGCCGGTCGCGGGAGGGGCAGGGCGGGGCTGCTTCTTTTCTTCAATTCTTGTGCTGACTAGTGGGAAATCAATCTCGTACCCGGTTGCCTCGTCCATGACAACGCAGCCTTTCAGCCCTGAGAACTCTGAACGGAGAAAATTCATCACGTAATTTTCGTAAGTCGCTTCACCATCCGCGCTTCTTTCCGCCCTTTGCCGTAGTGCCTCTAGCAAGGCAATCTTGGCCTGCGCGGACATCTTCGCCAGTACCGCTTGCTGCTTTCCTTCATCGAGCGCCAGGAATGCCTCCGCGGTCTTACGGGATACCTGGGCATTATTGGGGTTCGCCAGCGTCACATGCAGTATCGTTTTGGTCTTTTGATGAGCGAGAATTATCAGTGGAGGGTCAAACGATACCCCTTGGTTGAAGCCGTACAGCGAATCGTCTACTGTCAACCCGGCAGTTGTGATCTCATCCAGCCGATCAATTCTGTAATCGGCGTCCGTCGTGTTGGTGAGCGTATACCAAAAATCTATTGTGTCCTTCTCGTGACTGGTCGCAAGCTCGACGAATTCAGCACGAATCGCAGTTCTATTTCGCGCTTTTGATCCCTCAGCCGATGCTTGAGTTTCAGTCGGAGCTTCCGGCGGAAAACTCAGAACAGTCGTTGTTTGGCGGGCTGCCTCTAACGCTTTCAAAAGATGTTTGGTTGAAATCGCGAAATTCAGATTTTGCGCGTTTGCGACCTGCCAGCTATTCATCCCGAGCAAGTAGCCGCTCGAATCAAGCAACGCACCGCCGCTGCTGCCAGGTGAAATCGCTGCTGTGTGTTGGATAACTTCCTCTTCACCTGCGGAGCGCAAGGCGGACACGATCCCCTCGCTTATCGTGTTGCTCAAGCCCATTGGATTGCCGATCGCGTAGACGGGTTCTCCTACATGCGGCACGCAACCTGTCTTGGCTACGCATTCGAGAAAAGGCAGGGTCTTGGAATTCACTTTTAGAACAGCGATGTCACGCAAAGCATCGGCGTAAAGCAGCTTCGTTCCATTGAAGCTTTGATAGTTCTCCGAATCCTCGGGGTTGGGGAAGAACCTAACCTCGATTGCATCGGCACCTTCTAGAGCATGGTAGTTGGTGGCGATATATCCATCAGCCGTTAGGATGATCCCGCTCGCACGCGCGCGAAGCTCTCCCGAATTTCGCGCAATAAGAAACACTACTTTCGAGGCCGCGCTTGCGAAAACTCTTTCCGCACCATTTTTCTCGGGAACGAGGATTGCGGAATTCGCTTGCGGGTTACCTTGCTCCGCACACTCAGGTACGAGTGGCAGGGTAGCCAACAGCGGGCAAATCAGCAGGGCGCGACCTAGCATACTGCCTCTCGCAAGAAAAACTGCACAATTAGCCTTCGCATCGCGTCGCTGTGCTTTGACGGCTATAGCCGATTTATCGTCGAAAGCCTACAGCCATAATCTGGGGCGTGTCCACCGATATTTGTGTCCGGCTTGGAAAGCGGCTTCGGACTCTCCGCAAGCAGCGAGAGTGGACGCAGGTTTATATGGCTGAACACGTGGGAATGGACCGGAGTTTCATCTCGGACTTGGAGAACGGAAGGAAGGAAATCTGCATTCGCAATCTGGAACTGCTGGCTACTGCCTTCGACATGACCGTTTCGAAGTTGATGTCGCGTCTCTGAAGCTCTATCGTAGTTGCTGGCCGGCCTCGACCTGATTCTTCTCTCGCCTTCTCTTGGCAACACACCTTCGCAAACCGGATCGCCTCTCACTTGACAGTGTATCGGTTCGGGTTGAGGTAATCCCCGCACAAGTTCACAGACGGGGGTCCCAGCCCATGAGAGTCGCCTGCTCACTTTTCCTCTCGGCATTGTTGGTTTGTCCGAATTTCGCCCAGTCTCCCGCTCAGTCGCCACAAGAAACTAAGCCTCAGCAGTCGGTACAAAAACCTGAGCCACCACCTCTCCGTTTGTCCTTGGCCTCGCGGCGGTAAGCTTGACGGTCAACATCGATGATGTGCATCTTGTAGACGGAGAGAAGGCACGATTGCGAGCGGTTAAAGTTTCTGCCCAATCAGCCCGGAACAGATTCGCTGTACTTGCGGCGCAAAACGACAATTCTTTTTTAACCGAGACGGCTGGTTCTGGAAGGCGAAGGAACGGCGCGAATCGGGCGAAGACAAGCGGGAGTTCGAAGAACTTTTTCGGCGGGACACTCTGGAGTTCGAACGGCGGAGAAAACGACGAACGCGGCGTTCATCGACTAGAGCAGAACCAGCTTGTGTACTCGGTCGAAGGAGCCGACGCTGTCATCTACTCAAAGTCCGCCGGCGGTTTCGGGCTCAAATTTCGCGGCACGGATGGCAAGCCGATGTAACTTCGCAATTATGCTAGACCCGAAACTCGTGGTCCGCGCGAAAAATGATGCGCCACGTTTATGGAGCCGGGACATGACCCGTGTTGCCACTAATGAGACCACTCACGCTGGTGGAGAGGCCTGCGTTGTCTACGACGAAGAACAGTCCGCCGCGCCCGTTCTGGCTGCTGGCGCAATTAGGCCCAGAGAGAGAGCCTTGCTGATTCATGTCGCCGAATATTGAGTAATGACTGTTTCCGGAAGTAGACACGCCAACCTTTGCATGATTGTGATTGGGACCCAGTCCTCCTTCCAAGCCGATTTCTTTTCCGGACCAATGCCCGGTAGTGGCAATTTCGACAGGCCCCGGTTTACCCAGCGAAGGGCTCCAACAAGCGACGCTCGTCGTCGCCGTGGTCGTATCGATTGCGGGTCTCGTCCACCATGTGGCGGCCCGCAGGGGGACGCCGCCCAGAAGAGCCGAAACCATCTGCCACGGCGGCACATGCAGCCCCGAAGGCTTAGAAATCAATTCCACACCGCTGGAAAGCGTCGCTTTTATAACGGTCGTGTTCTTGGATTCTTTTCCGAGATTCTTTACCAGCCCTTGGACATCTACCGGCCCTCCGTTACTAACAATCTGACGGTTTGTGGGGTCGGTGACGACGCTCGCATTTTGAAGGGCCGTCAGGAGCTTGACGAGATCGTCCTTGGTCACCCTCAAAGCGAAGAAATGCTGGCTGACTTGCACGTCGTTGTCCTTCACGCAACCCAGCGTGTTGCCGTCAGCCTGACGGGGGGAATTCTTGCTGCCTGCCGCAGGCCAAGACGGCGTCGAGACCTGCATGACAAATCCTTCGCCGGCATCATTCCAGGCCATCAGGCCTTTGGAATGGCCCCAGGGAGACCCGCACGATGTCATGCATCCCTCAATTTCGGGATCGTCATAAAACTGGTCGTTCCAGATCACGTAGTGGAAGGAGCCGTTAAAGATTTGGTCGAATGTCGCGCCTATCGGCTCAGTTGTTGTGTCGCCAGCGCAATTGCTTCCCTTTTGGAGCGAGCGATTCTCACTACTCGCGTAGACGAACTGCTGGCTGAACCCTTTGTAATTCTGCACTTCGCCCCCAAACAGACATGTTCTCGTTGCTTCCCCGTCGCACCCAGGAAAGGATTGCGCATTGAACTTGAAAACGAACCACCAATCGACTGGATGTCCTTTTGCGAGTAGCGGTGCCGGAGCAATTGACGAGTTCCCGGCAGATGTCTTGTGTTGAGGGTAAACCGAGGGAGTCGCGAGTAAGATGGATACGATTGCGAGCTGGAAGAAAGAGCGGAACCGTGGCCTCCGTTGATTGTTCTCCATGGCCAATTCCTCCTGTAAAGCTGCCCATGGGGTCGATTCTGTGCGGTCGGCTGGATAATCGTGCGACTAATTGACGCGCTGTTCCAGTCTTTTGTCAAGTACTCCTAAAATAAAGACTAGGAACGCAGATTTTTCATGCTGCGGTCGGAGATGGTTCGGGTGCACGATTATCGGCCGTTGTTAAAGTTTCATGGCTGCATGAGCCGGGATAGGTCAAAAGGCGCGTCCTCGTAACCGGTCAATTCCACGAGTCCATTGCAGGGTGGAATCACGGGCTTAACATTTGGCCGCACAATCTTACGTGTCGGCCCAATGCCGGGCTGTTGAACACCGGGCTCTGAATCCTGGTCCAGTTTCGGCAGCAGCGGTGCAGGACAGGAGTAACGGATCTGCTTCCCAGTCGGGCCCACATCTTTGCTATTGATGTAGACTTCCCCATTTTCCTTCTGCCCCGTTTGAGCATCGACGGCATTAACAGTTGCCGTGCGCATGTTCACGCCGCCGGGTTGGGGGGCCATGGGCCCGGGAATCACGGTGACTTTTAGTTTAAGGATCGGGGGCTGGATTTTGAATGCAGTTTCAGGACAACCGTTTCCTCCTACACTTCCGGCTGGAGGCACAAGCCCCCCATACCAGGGATTTCGCTGGGAACCAGCTAGGCCAGGTTGCAGCGCAACGGTTATGGGTTGCCCCACCAAGCCGCGGATCGTTCCATTCAATTTCACCTGACAGGTAACCCCCGCGCCGGTGATCCAATCTGCTGCGAACACAGTCATCCTCACTTGCTGGGCGGTCCGCTGGTCGTACTTCACATCCAAGTAAAGCGGGGCGTGAACAGGAGGTGGAGGGATGATCGTGCTAGACGCCCATTGACTTTGCCACTCGGGAACAAAGGATTGCAGTTGTCCAATGATCGCGTTGGCGTATGCCTGAGCGCCCAGGGCATTTGGATGTCCCATGGACGCGACAGAGCAGAGAAGATCCCCGCCGGTCCCAAGTTCATCAGGGGTACTGGAACAAAGCTGTTGGCGTTGATCCCAGACTTCGTCATGTTGTCCGGTCAGCCAGAGCCAAGTGTTTGGCCCTGCGCCATATGCGTTGCTGGGGCCAAAAGGTATGCTGGCGAAGCGCACGCGATTTGCGCCGTGCTCTGAGTTGACTTGACCAGCTACCGCACCGAGATCATTGTTGGACTCATCGTACCAGGCGAACGACTGAGCAGCCAGCTTCGTTCGCACTGCCGCGCCCACCGGATCGAGGGGAATGGGAGGAAGTATGCGTATTTTGACAAAATCGATAAGAAGGGCGATGTCGCTCTGTTCAGAAGCAATAAGGGGGTAGCCAGTGATTACGATTTTGGCGTTGGGGAACAGGTTCTGCTGGAAGGTTTCGGTGAGCATATCCTTCATCGCATTCCTGCAATAGCGGTCAGCAAGGGTGCGGACCCACTTGGTCGCCGGGGCCAGGATCGTTGCTGGATCCAAAATCGCAGCGGCAATACCCCACTTATCTAAGCCAAGGTCAGATACGGTTGGATCGAAAGTGATAATATTTGTGACGTGGGCGTCGTTGATACAGCCATCCATCAGAATCAAGTCGATATCTTCGCCGCTGCCAGTCCACCTGGCAGCTCCCATCGCTTCAAAGGTGATCGAAGGATACGAATTCGGCACTTCGCCCGGCGTGGCGGTGTTCTCTTCCGATGCATCTTGTGGTGGCACAATCACGGCACCGGAGTGAGCCGAGGTGTAAAGATTCACTGGCCTGCCGTTTAGCTGGCTTTCCAGCCATTCCTTCACTTTTGTGGAGAATTTTGATTGGTCGCGCAGGCCTTGGCCCCACACGATGGAATCCCCGATGGCGACAATGTTAAACGCGCGGAAAGATACAGAAATCGGACTGCTCTTATCGCTTGAGACTTCTCTGTTCCCTTCCACCTCGTAGACTGCTGCAATCTGGTAGGAGAAAGAGCCGGCCTCCAGCCCCAGCGGGTCAACATACTCGGTGGAGACGAGCCGTGCAAGGACTGCATTGTTCCGGTAGAGAACGTACGCAAGTGCGTTGCGTCGCGGTGACCAGCTCAAACTGATGGTGTTGGGACGCGTCCTGGCAACCTTGAAGTCGGCGGGAGGCAACGCCGGTGGTGTTAGCACAATGAGCGGTTTAGTCCATCCTGGGGAGTTCTTTCCCTGCTGGGCGGAAGCGTACACTGCCGCTACAGAAAAACTGTAGGTCGTCTCAGGACTGCGTCCCAGGTCCGTGCAAGTGGTGGCGGTAATGGGGGTCAGAGTAAGCGGCTGATTATCGCGCATTACGTAGTACCCGACGGCGCCCCGCACCGGATTCCATTTCAGGGTAATCTCCGTCGGCCCCAGAGCGCTGCCCGTGAGGCCAGTTGGGGACTGCCCCGGCGGCCGATTGTCTTTTGGAAAACCTTGCGAACCGGTGGCGTTTTGTCCGCACATTTCTGCGGCTTGAGGCTGCGGCTCGGGTGGCGGTGGGCTTAACACTCCACCCGGTTCTTCCAGAGTGAGGGTCGACCAAGGACCAATCGCATTCTGGTTGGCTTTTACCTCATCTCCCCCGCCGCCCTGTGCCGCCACGTACATCCCGTTGTTGCTCCCCAGAGCAACTTGATCCCCGCCCCGAATCACCGTGTTTCCGTTTTGTACGCCGCCACTCCGATCAATCGGAAAGAAGGTCTTCGACGGTCCTGCCTGGGCGCTCCTGGCGTTGACCGCACCACCTCCACCGCCGACGGCCACGAGATACTGATCGTCACTGGCGCGCAGATGAACCATGAGTCTCGCTTGTGCGTATGCCTGGTTGGGAAACCCAACCAGACTGAGCATCAGCACGAAACCAGGCGCCACATGGTTCATGACGCACATCCTGTTCTTAACAACCGTGGTCAATCCAGAGTTGCCAGGAATTCATTGCGGCCGCTTTTATGAACTCGTTTCTTCAGCTCCTCGCCAGACAGCCTCCCCCAAGATCGCGTTCTCGACTGGGAAGGGGCTTACGGCTGGGGCGGCCTGGGGCGTTCAGCGTTTTCCCACATTTGGATATAACCTTCCGCAGACCGGAAGAGCGGACCAAGCTCGCTCTCTGTAAGCCCCACTACTTTAAGGTCTTGGATAAGGTCCGGAAGCATTCCAATGTGCGCCAAACCGTCTGTGTTGAAATCAAAGGTCCGTGTGCAAACGTCCTTGGTGGCCGCATTGTAATCGCGGCCGTCGCAGGCGCGACTCTGAAACAACGGCAACGTCATTCCGGGCAGCGTAAACGGGTATTGCACCATCGGTGTCGGTGTCACGTTTTGCGCCGGCTTCTCGCGATTCTTGACACGTTTGCCCTGCGCGCTGGGCTCCTCAAGCTCCACAGTCGGCCTTTGCGCCGTCTTCTCGCCATCCTTGCCACCGAAGCACGCGTCGTCTCCAAAGCGCGGGCCGGGCTGGTAAATGCCTCCCATTAGGTCAGTTGCCAGCGCTACGTGGGCGTTCTGAGGCCCTCCCATCTGTTCGACCGCATACAGGTATGCCTGCGCGAAGGTCTTAGATGAGTTGCTGCAATCATTTGGGATGCCGTCCTGGCTAGCCTTGCGACGCCACGTAGGGACATACTGACTGATCCCATGCTGCGGATCTGCTTGTTCCGTGACACCTTGCGCAGTGATGACGCCCGCCATCCCCCCAAGAGCGGATATCCGTTGCAACTGACCTTGGTTCTTCTGTGCTTCATGTTTTTTCTGGCCGGTCGACGTATCGATATACCCGGAGTGTCCAGAGATCATAGGGTACTTATCATTCCTCTCTGCCATCGTGAGCGCTTCATCTGCAGCTCTCCAAGACATATGGTCGATGTCGATAATCATATGGAGGTTCATCATATCCCGGATGAGAAACTTCCCGAGTCCGGTCAGGTCTTGTGCGTTGCATTGCCCCTTTGCCGGGTAACTGGGGATCTGCCTAGGCGCCAGACTATGAAGAATCTGGAACAAGGGCTGCTCGATAACCGAGATGCTTAGAGTGAAGTTTACATTTTCCGGCGAGCAGTCATACACAGTAAAGCCGTCCCGGTTGAAAAACATGTTGTTCAGTTGGTAGATATCTTCGAAAATCGCGGTGCCCCCAAACGCATTATCGGTATGTGCGATCGCGAACAGGTGCCGCACTCCAGTGGCGTAATATTTTTGGAGTTGCGTTCGAACGTATTGTTGCCCTTTCTGATCGTTGGTACATGGATTTGGCAAGCGCGCGCAGCCAAACAGATTTGCGACCTCAATTCCTAGCACGACTGCGAGTTGTCCTTTGTGAATCGCCTGGCGAGCCTCTGCAGGGGAACGCACGATGCGGTACCAGCCCCCATCGTACTTGTCGACGTAAGCTTCGAGTTCCTTGGCTGCAGCCAATTGTCCGTCCACAGCTTGCATGTCGTCGCAACCCAGCGGCGCATGTCCGGTTATGGCCATGGGTGCACACAGCAACTCCAGGTTGACGGCCATCATCACCATGAGTTGCATGCCGCCGGCGTGCGCGCGTTTCAACCACTGGTAATACGCCAACTGATGGTCTAGAGTGTTCCAACGCGGCCAACCGTCGAATTGCGGATAACCACCTACGAAGTGCCCCGGAAGTCCCATACCCGGAGCTAGGCCCGGAAGTACAATATGAGCAGCCGCGTTCGCCCCCGCCAGAGCATCAACCTTTCCAACACCAGAGGCCAACGTCATGGCGCTTCCCAGATTGTCTGCCAGGCCGCCAGAGCCGTGAATCTCATTTGGAGCATGCGGTGGACAACCCAGGACGGTATGTGTGCCTATGCAGTCGCACCAGGGAAGGGCCGCGGCGATGCCGCCAGGATCGAAAGTCTTGCCCCAGATAAACCGCCCTCCGAAGCCCAAATGAGCAAACTGATGGTTGTGTGTGTCTGCAAAACCCCAGATAGGAGCGTTCGGATTGGGATTCGCATTTGGCAACTGGTTGGGAAGGAGATGGATTTCACATGTGGTGTCGTTTACGTCGAATTCACCCCATTCGCCGCCGACACCGACAAACGTCTTGTTGCACCTGGACGGTGTGGCAAAAAACTGGCCCTGGACGTTGGCTGGAGTGGTTGCGCAAGCGTTCTCCCAAGTCTGCGGTTGACGAACATTCAGAATCTGTGCGGAGTACTTCCGCTTCCCATCCGCGGTGCACTCGCCCCGCTGGAAACTGTCCCATTGCGCCTGTCCTAGAGCGGCAGGTGCGACAAATGCGAAGAGTAAGAGGAAAAGTAGGGCAATTCGGCGTGTCATCGGACCTCCTTGACAGAAGTAGATGGGGGGGCGTTACTACCCGCTACCTACTCTATTTAACAACGCATGTCAACGAGTTTTGGAAGAGTCCCCGCGTAAGTTGCGGGCTAATTGGTACGACTGTTGCGCCTACCAACTCGGGCCACGGAGGTCGAGTACACCGAAAAACGAATTTGCGACAGGGGCAAGATCACGGCTTATGCGGGACTGCCGGAGATCGTCGCAGACGATCCGCGACAGTTAAATGTTGAGTCAAACAGATGACTAGCGAGCGAGCCTCGGCACGTCGACGAACGTGGCGACGGTTAGTCAAACAGCGAAGACTCCTGTCGCACTTGTCGTGGCTTGTCCAGCCCCGGCAGTCCCTTGGCCAGCCAAAGATTTCGAAACTGTTCGATCGTCGCCGGAGCGTGGCCCGCATAGTGGTTGTTGGCGTAGGCGAACACAATCACGCCACGCTTCCTCATCTGGTAGCAAAAATCTACCCAACTGCTGAGTTCACTAGTGCGATCAACAACGGTCCTATCCCACGTCGTTGTTTGCTCCTCGATACTTTTGCGATCACCGAGCCACCGGATGTACGTCCAGTCGGCAGTGATCGGGTCAAATTTCAGTTCTGCCGGACTTGGCATGAATGACCGATCCTGAAGCACTGGGATTAGAGGGGTCTCAAAATCAGGATTAAAGACGCGCAGTCCTTGCTCCATCTCAAGGTTGATTGATGCCAGATGACAGTCCTTGACTTCAGGGAATAGCTTGGCAAAGTACGGCATTTGCAGTTTGAGCGTCAACGCCGCAGCGCCGATTCCTGTAACTACTGTTCCTCTTACAGTGGTCATGTCATGATCGCTCATCCTTGGCGACTTATCCTGCTATTTTCTTCGCTTGCCTCCGAACCTTCGCCCACCGCTTTTTCGCCGCCTTCGCAATCTTTGCTCTGCCAGCGGCAGACAGGACGCGCTTCTTTGCACTCTTTAGTTCTCGCTTCGTTGAGTCGCCCAACACCGTTGCAGCCGCTCGTACTCCGTTCAATTGTTGCTGTATCTTGTGTAACTGCTTTTCGAGTTTTCTCTCTTCGCGCTTGATTGCTGCCAGAATGTCCATGAATCCTCCGGCATGAAATTTATCCCAAAGCAGAGGTAGGGCACCAGACGTACCGCACACGGCAAGTAACTCGGCAGTGGCGAAGGAATGCGAGGGCCAATCAGTTAACCGCCATCCCACGATTTGCGCTAATGTGAGTTGCTAGGTTGACTAGGGCGCTCTGCGCCAATGCAAGGGTAAAATTTTCGGCGAATGAAGGTGCCTCAGGAGGTTGCCAATGAACATGATGACAAGCAGTCGACAAGTAGGTGGCGTGACCATTGTGGACATCAGTGGCCGGATTGTTCTCGGCGAAGAGAGCGGCGCATTGCGCGAGTTGGTT
>Ga0137390_10004342_pt1 | contig 11776 bp, 8 predicted proteins | sample 15con2h24AmetaG_FD_104937 | JGI IMG/M metagenome (GOLD analysis project Ga0137390, IMG submission 104937) | Vadose zone soil microbial communities from Angelo Coast Range Reserve, California, USA - 15con2h2.4A metaG | ecosystem: Environmental > Terrestrial > Soil > Vadose zone > Saprolite... | reverse complement strand
GGGTTCCGTCGCTGGTGGCGACCAGGACAGTGACCCCAAGGTCGAGGCCGACTGCCTTGCCGGTGGGCGGGAGGGGTTCGGCAGGGACGTCGACGCAACGGAGGGTGACCCACCAGCGTCGGCCCTCGCGCCGCACCGTGATCGCCTTCGGGACACCGCGGAGAGGCCGGTGCAGGTTCAACTTGACGTGACCGATGCCCTGCAGGCACAGCCGGCGAGCCGATTCGTCGAGCTTCCAGCCGGAGGTGTCCTCCCATTGCGCCGAGTCCCAGCGGTGCCTGCCCTTGAAGCGCGGGAAGCCCGCCGTCTCGCCCGCCTTGCAACGCCGGTAGAAGGCGGCGAAGGCTCGGTCCAGGCGGCGCAGGGACCCTCGGCAGACTGTCACCCCGTGGGCCAGCGTGTCCGGCCGCGCGACCCGCAGGCCGGTTAACGTTTTGCACTGATCGACGTAGCTGACCGAACGGCGCTCCCACTTCCACGCCCCGATCCGCTCTTCCAGGGCTGCGTTGTAAAGCTCCCGCTGCGAATCGAGCAGGGCCCCCAACGCTCGGCGCTGCTTCACGGTCGGTTGCAAGAGATACCGGAAGGATCGGCAGCGGGCCACTTGGTCATGATGCTCTGGGTGTGTGACAGCCCGGAGCTTGTGGGTTTGTGAGCAAGGCCCATGTGCTGCGTCTCCCCCGCGGCCGCGGGCATGAGCAACGGGGTCGGCGTTACGGAGTCGTGGTCCAGTCCGACGCGATGCTGCCGCGCTCGGTCGTGCTCGTCGCTCCCACGTCGCGGAGTGCTCGCCCAGCCTCGTTCCGGCCCGAGGTTCGCATCGGCACCGAGCCCACGAAGGTGCTCGTTGAGCAGGTCGGCGGCGTCGATGCCACTCGTCTCGGGGAGCTGGTTGGTCGTGCCACCCCCGAGGAGATGTGGGGGATTGACGAAGCGCTGATCACGGTCCTCGGTCTGCGGTTACGTCGCCGGAGGGGAGGAGCGCTGGCCCATGACCACCCGAGGAGCGGGGGCCTCCACTTCTTGTCGTCGAACGTTTAGAACAGCTCTATGTAAACGAACAGCTATAAGATAGGGTTGTGCTCGTTCATGTACCAGCTGCCATGAGAATCGACACCCCACGAGACCTGGCCGGAGTCGTCCGGGGCCGCAGGATCAGCCTGGGCCTGAGCCAGGCCAACCTGGCGAAGCGGGCCGGTGTCTCCCGACCATGGCTCAGCCACGTGGAGACGGGGAAGGCGACGGCCGAGCTCGGGCTGATCATGAGGCTCCTCGACGCCCTGGGGCTTCGACTCGACGTGGCGGAGAGCAGCGGCGCCCCGGACCACGCTTCGGCTGCGGCGGTCGATCTCGACGACGTTCTCGAGGAGTACCTCCGGCGTTGACGGACTCGCTCGTAGTGGTGCTCGACGATGCGGTCGTCGGGACCGTCACCCGCCTCCCGAGGGGACGGCTGCGGTTCGACTACGACGACGGCTATCGGCGGCGCCCTGATGCCACCCCGTTGTCTTTGTCGATGCCGACAGTGGTGGCATCTCATGGCGATCACGCGATCACCCCGTGGTTGTGGGGCCTCCTCCCGGACAACCAGGCGGTTCTCGATCGATGGTCCCGGCAGTTCCACGTGTCGGCGTCGTCACCGTTCTCCCTTCTCTCCACCCCGGTCGGCGAGGACTGCGCAGGTGCTGTTCGGTTCGCGGCACCCGACCAGCTCGACCGGATCCTCGGCCGGTCCGGCGGCGTCGCCTGGCTTACCGATGACGAGGTGGCCGAGAGGCTTCGGGACCTTCGGGAGGACCCAACGGCCTGGCTGGGCCGGTCGTTCACCGGCCAGTTCAGCCTCGCCGGCGCCCAGGGGAAGACTGCCCTTCTCTTCACGGACGGGAAGTGGGGAGTGCCGTCCGGGAAGACCCCGACCACCCACATCCTCAAGCCTGCCGTCGTGGGGCTCGACGACCATGACTTGAACGAACACCTGTGTCTGGCCGCGGCCAGACATGCCGGCTTGCTCGCCGCCCGCACTCGGGTGGCCCGTTTCGGCGACGAGAGCGCGATCGTGGTGGACCGTTACGACCGGGTTACCCGTGACGCCGCCATCAGGCGCATTCACCAGGAGGACCTTTGCCAAGCCCTGGGCGTTCCGCCGGCTGGCAAGTACCAGAACGAAGGCGGTCCCGGACCGGCGGACATCGCCGGGCTGCTGCGCGGCGTGATGCCACCACGCGTGGCCGACGTCGCCATACGGCGATTCGCCGATGCGCTGATCTGGAACTGGCTCATCGGCGCGACTGACGGCCACGCCAAGAACTACGCCGTCCTTCTCGCCGACAAACAGGTGCGTCTGGCTCCTATGTACGACGTCGCAACGGCTTTGCCGTATGGCACGCACGAGCGGAAGCTGCGCCTGGCCATGAAGGTCGGCGGCGACTATCGGGTGTTCCCCCAGCGCAACACCTGGCCGAGGGCGGCCCGTGATCTCGGCATTCATGTCGACGAGCTCGTCCCTCGCGTACGCGAGCTGGGCGCGGCCGCTCCCGACGCCTTTCTCGCCGCCGCTCGAGATCCTGATGTCAGAGCACTCGATCGACCACTGCCTCCCAAGCTCGTCGACCTGATCGCCGATCGTGCCGCACGCTGTGTCGCCGTGCTCGACGTAGTCGATGCTTCGAGCTGACGAGCAACATCGAGCGGGGCCGGTTCAGGAAGCGCGCCGCTCATCGGACCGGGCAAAGGCCGTCCGGCGGGCCACCACGCTCCGGTGCCTCGCGGCCACCCTTTCTCCCCATGAGCCTCGGACACCCGCGTACGATCGCGTGATGGCCCTGGCGCTCACGCGGGACGGATCGGAGGCGGTGGCGGCGTTCCATCCGGCCGTCGCCGAGTGGTTCCGGCGCCGGTTCCCGGCGGGGCCCACCGAGCCGCAGGCGCAGGGCTGGCCCCTCATCGCCGCCGGCCGGGACACCCTGATCGCGGCGCCCACCGGCTCGGGGAAGACCCTGGCCGGGTTCCTGGTCGCCATCGACCGGCTGTACCGGGCCCACCAGGCCGGAGAGGCGATCGACGACCTGGCCCGGGTGGTGTACGTGTCGCCCCTGCGGGCCCTCGCCGTCGACATCGCCGAGAACCTGGAGCGCCCCTTGGCCGAGATCGCCACGGTGGCGGCCGAGCTCGGCTTCGACCCTCCCGGGATCCGGGTCGCGGTCCGCACCGGCGACACGACCAGCTCGCAGCGGGCCTCGATGCTGCGCCGCCCGCCGAGCTTCGTGGTGACCACGCCCGAGTCGCTGTACCTGCTTGTCACCAGCGACCGGGGCCGCCAGGCATTGCGCACTGTGGACACTGTGATCGTCGACGAGATCCACGCCGTCGCCCGCGACAAACGGGGCGCCCATCTGGCCATCACACTGGAGCGGCTGGAGGCCCTCTGTGACCATCGGCCGATACGCGTGGGCCTGTCTGCCACCCAGCGCCCGATCGAGACAGTGGGGAGATTGCTGGTCGGGGACCGGCCGCTGCCGGCCGTCGTGGACGTGGGCCACCAGCGCCACGCCGATCTCGCCCTCGAGCTGCCCGACGGCGAGCTGGAAGCGGTCGCCTCGGCCGAGCAGATGGCCGACGTGCTCGACCGGATCGCGGCGCTGGTGGGCGAGCACCGCACGACGCTGGTGTTCGTCAACACGCGCCGACTGGCCGAGCGCCTGGCCCACCAGCTCGGCGAACGGCTGGGTGACGACGTGGTGGCCGCCCATCACGGGAGCCTGTCCAAGGACCGCCGGTACCGGGTGGAGGCCCGGCTCCGGGCGGGCCAGCTGCGGGCCCTGGTGGCCACCGCCTCGCTGGAGCTGGGCATCGACATCGGGCCGGTCGAGCTGGTGTGCCAGATCGGCTCGCCCCGCAGCATCGCCACCTTCCTCCAGCGGGTCGGGCGGTCCAACCACAGCCGGGCCGGGACGCCCAAGGGCCGGCTGTACCCGCTGACCCGCGACGAGCTGGTGGAGTGCGCGGCCCTGCTGGCGGCGGTGCGCGCCGGCCGCCTCGACGCCATCGAGCTGGCCCGGCTCCCGCTCGACATCGCGGCCCAGCAGGTGGTGGCCGAGGTGGCCGCGCGGGAGTGGTCGGCGCCCGAGCTGTTCGCGCTGGTGCGCAGGGCGGCGCCGTACATGGAGCTGACGCGGAAGCAGTTCGACCAGGTGGTCGACCTGGTGAGCGGCGGCATCGAGACCGGGCGGGGCCGGCGGGGCGCCTACCTCCATCACGACGGCGTCAACGGCGAGCTGCGACCGCGCCGGGGCGCCAGGCTGGCCGCGGCCACCTCGGGCGGAGCCATCCCGGAGACGGGCGACTACCGCGTGCTGGCCGAGCCCGACGACACCCTCGTCGGCACCGTGAACGAGGACTGGGCGGTCGAGTCGATGGCCGGCGACATCTTCCTTCTGGGCTCGCACTCCTGGCAGATCCGGCGGGTAGAGGCGGGGGTGGTCCGGGTGCGCGACGCCGGCGACAGCCCACCGACTGTGCCGTTCTGGCTGGGCGAGGCGCCGGCCCGCACGGCCGAGCTGTCCCAGGAGGTCTCCGAGCTGCGCCGCCGGGTCGACGACCGGCTTGCCGCCGAGGACCCGGACGGGGCCCGCCGGTGGCTGGTCGAGGTCGCCGGCGTCGGTCCCGAGGCGGCGACCATGATCGTCGACTACCTGGCCGTGGGGCGTGCCACGCTGGGCGCCATGCCGACCCAGGAGTGCCTCGTCCTGGAGCGCTTCTTCGACGACACCGGCGGGATGCAGCTCGTCGTGCACTCGCCCTACGGGGGTCGCATCAACCGCGCCTTCGGGCTGGCGCTGCGGAAGAAGTTCTGCCGGACGTTCAACTTCGAGCTCCAGGCGGCGGCCACCGACGACGCCATCGTGCTCTCGCTCGGGCCCCACCACAGCTTCCCGCTCGACGAGGTGCCCCGCTACGTCAACAGCCGCACGGTGCGCGACACCCTCGAGCACGCCATCCTGGACTCGCCGATGTTCCAGGCCCGCTGGAGGTGGAACCTGAACCGGTCGCTCATGGTGCTGCGCTTCCGCAACGGCCGGCGCAACCCCCCGCCGATCCAGCGCATGGAGGCCGACGACCTCATGGCGGCCGTGTTCCCGCAGGCCGCGGCGTGCCAGGAGAACGTCACCGGCCCGATCGACATCCCCGACCACCTCCTCGTGCGCCAGAGCATCGACGACACGCTCCACGAGGCGCTCGACGTGGACGGGCTGCGCTCGCTGCTCGAGCGCATCGAGGCCGGCGAGGTCCGCACCCACTGCGTCGACACGACCGAGCCGTCCGTGCTGGCGCATGAGATCGTGACCGCCCGGCCCTACGCCTTCCTCGACGACGAGGAATTCCAGAACCGCCGGACCAACGCGGTGCGACTCCGCCGGGGCCTGGCCGTGGACCTAGGGGCGATCGGTGCGCTCGATCCGGCCGCCATCGACCAGGTCGACGCCGAGATCCTCCCCGCGCCGGTCACGCCCGACGACCTGCACGACCTGGTGTCCTCCATGGTGGCGGTCAGGTCCCGGCCCGAGTGGCGGGAGCTGTGGCGCGACCTCGCCGCCCGGGGCCGTGGGCGCGTGATGGTGCGCGAGGGCGCGGAGCTGTGGTGCACGACGGAGTCTTTCGACGAAGCCAGGCGCGCCCTGGCCGGCGGCGACGACGAGGCGGCGGCGCGTCTCGTGCGCGGCCATCTGGAGCTGAGCGGGATCACCACCGCGGCGGACCTGGCTTCGGCGACGACGCTGACACCCGGCCAGGTGGCCATGGCCCTGGCCCGGTTGGAGGGCGAGGGCTTCGCGCTCCAGGGCCACTACCGGCAGTCGGCCGATCCGGGCGCGGTGGAGTGGGTGGCCCGGCGGCTGCTGGCGCGCATGCACAGCTACTCCCGCCGGTCCCGCCGCGAGACCGTCCAGCCGGCGACCGCGCAGGACCTCGTGCGGTTCCTGCTGCGATGGCAGCACGTCGCCCCCGGATGCCAGCTGAGCGGCGAGGCCGGCCTGGTCGCGGTCATCCAGCAGCTCCAGGGCTACGAGGCCGCCGCGGTGGCGTGGGAGCCGGAGCTGCTGGCCCGCCGGCTCCGCCACTACGAGCCGGCCTGGCTGGACCGGCTCTGTCATGACGGCGAGGTGGCCTGGCTCCGGCTCGTGCCCCGCGCCCGGGCTGACGCCGACGGGCCGGCGACGGGGCCGTCCAAGGCGACACCGATCGCGGTCGTGTTCCGGGAGGACCTCGGGTGGCTGGTGGCCGCGGCCCGCGCCGCGCGCGCGTCCGCGCCTCCCGCCGAGCCGTCCGTGGGCGCCACCGCCGAGATCATCGACAGCCTCACCGGTCACGGAGCCTCGTTCGCCTCCGACCTGGCCTCCGACACCCGCCGCCTGCTGGAGGACATCGAGCGGGGACTCTGGGACGGCGTGGCCCGGGGCCTCATCATGTGCGACGGCTTCGGCGCCATCCGGGCGCGGGTGGCACGCGGGCCGGGCCCCGTGCGCCCACGACGGATCTCCCGGATCTCCCGGCTCCCCCGCGGTCCGCGGCTGCCCGCCGCCGCCGCCGGGCGGTGGGCGCTCGTGCCGGCCCCGTCCGTCGACGTCGATGGCGACGACCTGGCGGAGGTGGTCGCAGAACAGCTCCTCAACCGGTGGGGCGTCGTCTTCCGCGACCTGGCGACCAGCGACTCCCTCCGACTGCCGTGGCGTGACGTCCAATGGGCCCTGCGCCGGCTCGAGGACCGCGGCCTGGTGCGGGGCGGGCGTTTCGTGGCCGGCTTCGGAGGGGAGCAGTACGCGCTGCCCGAGGCCGTCGAGCAGCTCAGCCAGGTTCGCAAGACGCCTCGAACGGGGGAAAGGGTCACGCTCAACGCCACCGACCCGCTCAACCTGGTCGGGCTCATCGTGCCGGGCGACACCGTGCCGGCCGTGCGCACCAACCGGGTGACCTACCTGGACGGCGTGCCAGACGTGCCACACGGTGTGTCCACCAGTGCGGGCGCCCTTTCCCCGTCCGAGGTGGTCGTCGGGGCGTAGGGGGAGCTGACGTCGAGGTCAGCTGCTGCGTTTCGCCAGCTCCCAGCGGTACGAGACGTCCCATGCCCGAGCGCACCCCTCGATGTAGGCTGTATCGATGTAGGCTGTATCGAGGCGATGGCCGGCGCTCAGGATCGGTAGAACGTCGTCCTGGTCGCGGGCCGGCCAGGCGATCAGCTTTTGGACGATCACGTCTTCAGCCGTGAGCACGTGATCGACGGCCCGCTTGAGCGCGACTCGCTAGTAGTCGACCAGGGCGACCAGCAGGTTGGCACGCATCGGAGTGCTCCCTTCGGTCTTCCGGACCAGCAGGAGGTGAGGCTCCGCATCCATGTCGGCGCCTCCTTCACGGCCCATCCCGCTGAGCGCACCTGGAAAGCGACGTCCACTGTTGGCGCAAGGCGAGGATGTCGACGTCCGCTGTCAACCTGGACTCGGCTCGGTAGTGAAGGGTCGCGAGCCCACGGATCAGCGTCCAGCGAACGTCGAGGGCGTCAAGGATGGCGTCGATCGGAGCGAGGCAGGCCCGAGGGCAAGGGCTCGTCGATAGAAAGCTTGTGTGGGAGGGAAAACCGAAGCGAGTACCTGGTGGGCCACAGAAGGAGGCGTCTCGTCCTCTTGGGTGTCAAGGTTTTGAGATCGAGCATCGGGTTTCTCGCCGCGCGTCTTGGCGACGTCTCGATTCCTGCCCGTCAACATCCTAAGGACCCTCGGATGTTATCCGCGATCGGCCATTTTCGGGCTTGGATATGCTGAGCGGTCCTGTGGGACAAGACACCCAGCGGCCTCGTTCTATTCGGCCGCCCCCACCAGCGACTATGCATTTCGCTGGACCCTCCTAAGTGCGACTAGCCGCTGTGGCTACGACGCGTGAGCCATACTCATAGGTGGATGGCGATCCCCTCAACCTGACCGACCCGAGCGGGCTGTGCAATGAAGCGACGGTCTGGTGCGTTATAGGCATTCTTTCAGGGACATAGACACTTCCGAACGGGTTTGCCGCCTGGGAGTACGCACGGTCCGGTGGCTCCGTCGACTACGTCGACACTCCTCACGGAGTCCAAGCGATACTGACGACGGGCGGCTGCTCGGTGCCAGCTTTCGGCGATAGTGTTGGGCCGTTCGGCGACCCTTGCAAGACTCATGACTTGGGATACGACCTCATGCGATGCTTCGACTCAAGCGGACCGGGCGGCTCGATCCGGAAGGCAGTTGACAACTTCTTCTTCAATGATCTGAAGGCAGTGGTCGCTAGTAAGCCGTGGTGGGATAGACCCGCCGGCGCCGCTCTCGCGAGAATCTATTATGAAGCGGTATCCGCCAATAGTCGGAGGCAGGGCTATGGTGTTCCGTGATCCCGCGGTGAAGAGGCAAACACTGCTTTACTCTGGAATCGGTGGGGCGGAGTGGCTACTTCTAGTTGCAGTGCCGGCAACACATAATCACAACTACTCCGGCGCACCTTACTTTCTTGCGATCTTTGCGAGCGCGCTGGTTCTCGGCGTGTTTGATCCGATGATGCCGCACATTCGCGCGGGACTTCTGACCGTTGGCCCTGGACTTCTGCTTGCTGGGTGGACCGCCCCTCGTGGAGACAACGACGGTATCTGGATCCTGTGGTTCCCTTTCTTGCTCATGTCAATATTTCTGACTGCAGGTTGCCACCGGATTGGCGCACGGCGCAAGGGCGCGATTAAGGCCTAACGTCCCCAGAGGAGCGTGGGGGGACTGCATCAGGACATGGCTGGGGCTACGCTTGAAACACCTCCGCAGGTTTGAGATCAAATCTCGAGTGCGATGGACGTCTCCTTGCTGAGACGTTTATCGTCGGCATGTCACAGACCCATGCTACGATGGGTACATACGTTCGCCTCAGGCGGACCGCTCGGGGACCAGCGTCATGCCCCCCTTTCCGGCAGCAGAGGCCTGATGTTGCGACAGGCCCATCTCGTGTGGGGTTTCGTCTTGGTAGAAGAGGAGCGGTTGGCGAGCTGTTCGCTCGACGCGGTCGCATCCGCGATGGAGCAGATGGCGGCGGTCCAGATGGCCGCGCTTGTTGGCATGCTGGACCTCCTGGGCGAGTACGAACGCCGTGAGGGCTGGCGGGTCGACTCGTTCGGGTCCATGGTCGATTGGGTGGCGGCCCGGTTCTCGGTGAGCCGGGAGACGGCCGCGGCCTGGACCGCCACGGCGGGCCGGCTGCGCGAGCTGCCTCGTATCCACGAGGTGGCCGCGGCGGGCGGGCTGTCCTGGGATCAGCTTCGCCCCCTCGCCGAGCTGGCCACCCCGGACACCGACGCCATGTGGGCCGAGGAAGGTCCGGGGTTGAGCCCGGCCCGGCTGCGTCTGCTGGCCCGCCGGGCGCGGCCCATCACCAAGAGGGAGGAGGCCGATGCCCACGAGCAGCGTGGCCTGCGGATGAGGTGGCGCAGGGACGGGATGTTCGCCCTCAGCGGGCTATTGCCGTCGGACGGGGGAGCGCTGGTGCGCAAGACCATCGGCATGCTGGCCGAGCGCGACGACGCCCTGGGACCCGAGGGCCAGCGGGACTCGTGGCTGCACCGGTGCGCGGACGCCCTGGTCGGTCTGGCCTCGGGCCGCGCCGCCCAGGACGCTGACGCCGCCCGGGCCACGATCGTGGTGCACGCGCCGGTCGACGTTCTGGCCGGCGAGGTGGGCAACGGCGACCTGGAGGACGGCCCGTCGCTGTACCCCGACACGGTCCGGCGCCTGTCCTGCGACGCCCGGATGCGCTGGATCCTCTACGGAGGCAACGGCGAGTCGACCGAGCTGACCGAAGCTCGGGCGACCATTCCTCCCTGGATCCGCCAACTGGTCAAGGCGCGGGACCTGACCTGCCGGTTCCCCGGCTGTGAGCGCCGCTACTGGGGCCAGGTCCACCATGTCGTGTGGCGGTCGCGGAACGGCAAGACCAAGCTCGACTGCCTGTCGCTGCTATGTCACGAGCATCACCGGGCCGTCCACGAGGGCGGCTGGATCGTCGAAGGTGACGCCGACGTCGAGCTGACCTTCACCAGTCCCGCGGGCAACCGCTTCACCAGCCGGCCGGCCGGGCTCCGAAGGTCCACCGCCGACCGGCTCTTCGGACCGCAATGGCCGGCCCGCCCACCGCCGGACGCCAACTGAGCCGAGGGCAGATCACCGGTATATACAGTTGGGTGCTCGGATATACTGGGCTGCATGGCGAAGCATCTCGTGGACCTGGACGAGGAGGCCCTGGCAGCGGCGCGAGCCGAGCTGGGAACGGTCACGATGAAGGACACTGTGAACGAAGCACTGCGCCAAGCGGGTGTCGCCCGCCACGAGCGCGTCCGGACAGCGCTCGATCGGCTCGGCCGCCGACGCCTTCCGCCCCGCGAGCAGGCATGGCGCTGACCCACCTCCTCGACACCAGCGTCATCGGCCGCCTCGGCACCCCAGTCGTGCGTGAGGTCCTAGACCCGCTGGCTCTTGCCGGCCGGCTGGGTCGAGCGGGCATCACCGACCTGGAGGTCGGCTACGGCAGCCGCAACTCCCGAGAGTGGGACCAGGACATGGCCGATCTAGCGGTGTTCCAGCTCGTGGAAACCACCGCGGACCATGTGCGACGGGCGCGACAGGTGCAACGGATGCTCGCCTCCCGTAGCCAGCGCGGCCGGAAGGTCCCCGACCTGCTCATCGCGGCTGCAGCTGAGCAACGCCGCCTGACGTTGCTGCACTACGACAGCGATTTTGACCTGATCGCCCGCGTCACAGGCCAAGCCTGCCAATGGATCGTTGCCGCAGGGAGCATCGACTGACGGCCCGTAGGTCCTTGGGCTCCTGCATGGCTGAACCGGGCACACCCGCATAATGGGTTGGTATACTCACGGTATGAGTCGATCGGCTCCAGGACTTCTTCCGATCTTCCGGTCAGACAGCCAGATGATTCTGCTCGCCCAGCTCTTCCTGCACCCCGACAGGGAGCAGACCATTGCCGAGCTCGTGGAGACCACCGGCATCGCCCAGCAGACGCTGTCGCGGGAGGTCGAGCGGCTCATCCAAGCCGGGCTGCTAAGTGGTCGTCGGGTCGGGCGCATGCACTTGGTCAAGGCGAACGTCTCGAACCGTTACTTCCCCGAACTGTCTGGACTGCTCCTCAAGGCCCTCGGGCCTCTCCCGGTCCTGGCCGAGCACCTCGCCAAGTTGGAAGGCATTGACGAGGCATATCTCTTCGGGTCATGGGCTCGGCGATATCGCGGTGAGCCAGGCCCTCCGCCCGGTGACATCGACGTGGTCGTCGTCGGTGAGCCCGACGTCGACGAGCTGTACGAGGCATGTCGTGCTGCGGGCGCCATTCTCGGCCAGGAGGTCAACCCGGTGATCCTCGCCCCCGCGGAGTGGCGAGAGAGGCGCTCGGGCTTCGTGCGTGAAGTCAAGTCAGGACCCCTCGTGCCCGTCGAGGTCATGTAACGGATGGCCCAGGTCACCGTCGCCACCCTCGTCCGCGACGGCCGGGTCGAAAGGGTTGCGGCTGACGTGCCCGCAGCGTGGACCCGCGTCGACGAGGCAAAGACGCATCTCGCATCGTCGGCCGTGCTGGCGAAGACCGACCCCGCCCTCGCGTATGTGGCGCTCTACGACGCGGCCAGGAAGGCCATCACCGCACACATGCAAGCTCTCGGCTATCGGGCGACCAACCGTCCCGGAGCCCACCACGCCGTCGCGCTCTATGCGGAAGG
>Ga0137390_10004339_pt1 | contig 11780 bp, 6 predicted proteins | sample 15con2h24AmetaG_FD_104937 | JGI IMG/M metagenome (GOLD analysis project Ga0137390, IMG submission 104937) | Vadose zone soil microbial communities from Angelo Coast Range Reserve, California, USA - 15con2h2.4A metaG | ecosystem: Environmental > Terrestrial > Soil > Vadose zone > Saprolite... | reverse complement strand
TACTCTGCAATTAACTCCAGCGGCTTCAAGTCTCTCCAGGAAGGCCAGCGCGTAACGTTCGACATCACTACTGGCCCCAAGGGCAAGCAGGCTGCAAACATCCAGCCCGCCTGACCCCCTGCGGCACGCTGCAGAAATTCTGCAGTGACACTCCGTCCCCACTCCACACATCACCCACGAAGGGTTGCAAGCGCCGTCGCGTGCCGCGCTGCAACCCTTCGCGTTTTAAGCGCTACAACTATTGAGTAATTCTGTACCTCAGTGGTAACTGCTAAGTTACGTCTCACTGCTCTCCCCGCAGGAGGTACCCCGATGACGCTCCTCCAGAAACTCTCCCTCGCCGCAACCCTTGGTTCCGCGACCTTCTCCATAGCAGCAAGCATCCCCAAAACCATCCAGAAAACCATCCTCCCCGACAACGTTGTCCGCTGCGAGCCCAGCGCCGGCTGTATCAACCAGACCCTCTTCGGCCGCAGCTACAAGGTCATCACCACGCCACGCTTCACCGTCATGGTCTCCATCTCCAATGAAGGCGTCTACACCCGCGCCGACGTCAGCATCGCCAACCACACCGACACACCACTCAGCATGACCCCCGAAGACTTCCGGGTCGAAGTCCTCACCCCCAAGCCCAAGGTCCTCCTCTACATCTCCCCCGCCAACTTGGTCCTCCCCCCTCCGCCCCTCCCGCCGGCCCCAGCCGCCAGCGCCCCCACCCCCCCACCCTCCGCCGCAGCCTTCATCGAGACCAAAGCAAACCCAGCCCCCCCATCAACCGACGTCGAAGCCCTCTACGCCGCCGCAGAACAAAAGGCCGCCAGGCAGGAAGCCGCCGACAAGGCCGCTGCCGAGCAACATCTAACGGCAACCGCGATCGGCCCCAACGAAGTCACCCGTGGCCGGGTCTACTTCGAACGCGACAAGAAATCTCACCTCGTCAACGTCGTCCTGCCCATAGCCGGCCTCGTCTTCGAATTTCCCTACGCAATGAAACACTAACCCGCGCAACCATAACGGCGGCTACGTCTGGGTCGAAGGCCACCGGCGCTAAGCCGCATCGGACCGCGATACCCGGCGGGGCCAACTGACCGGCCCGTCAAGGTATCATCATCGAATGACCGCTGAATCCCGCGCAAAAAACATAAAAGTTCTGATCTTCGACGTGGACGGCGTCCTCACGGACGGTCAGATCTTCGTCATCCCCAACGCAGACGGCCACGGCATCGAGGCCAAAGGCTTCGCCGCCCACGACGGCCTCGGCATCTCCCTCGGTCGCCTCGGGGGTCTCCGCATCGGCATTATCACCAAGCGCAACTCCCAGACCGTCGCCATCCGCGCCAACGACCTCAAGCTGGAGTTTATCTACCAGGGCCAGGCCCACAAGATGAACGCCATCAACGATATTCTCGCCAAGACTGGCGCCACCCTCGACCAGCTCGCCTACGTCGGCGACGACATCGTCGACCTTCCCGTTATGCATCAGTGCGGTCTCTCCATCGCTACCGCCAACGCCCGCAAGGAGGTCAAATCCGCCGCTCACTACGTCACCCCCAACCCCGGGGGCTTCGGAGCCGGCCGTGACGCCATCGACTTCATCCTCACTGCCCAGGGCACCCTCGAAAAAGTCATCGAGCAATACCTCGACGAATCGAATGTCGCCGCAGCCAGCGCCGACGTCGGCGCAGGCAACATGTAGATAACGAGGCGGCGAATAAACAACGAACAAAACCGCGCTACAATCAGCGAATGCCGTTCGAAATCCCCGAATCCCTCGCCTGGGCACACCCCGTCACAGCCGAGTGGTTCCTCAACAAATTCGGCAGCCCCACCGAGCCGCAGACCTACGGCTGGCCCAGTATTCTCGCCGGCGACGCTACCCTCATCTCCGCCCCCACCGGCTCCGGAAAAACTCTCGCAGCGTTCTTAGTCTGCATCGACCAACTCCTCCGCGCGTCTCTCTCCGGCCAACTCGCGCCCTGCACTCAGGTCGTCTATGTCAGCCCGCTCAAAGCCCTCTCCAACGACGTGCAGAAAAATCTCGACGCCCCCCTCGCCGAGATCCAGCAACTCGCAATGCAGCGCGGCTATCTCTGTCCCGAGATCCGCACCGCCGTCCGCACCGGCGACACCCTCCCCAAAGAGCGTGCCGCCATGCTCCGTAACCCGCCTCACATCCTCGTCACCACCCCCGAGTCCCTCTACATCCTCCTCACCGCCGGCAAATCGCGCGAGCATCTCCGCAGCGTCCGCACCGTTATCGTCGACGAAATCCACGCCGTAGCCGACGACAAGCGCGGCGCCCACCTCGCTCTCTCGCTCGAACGTCTCGACGCCCTAGTCACCGGCGAAAACCGTCTTAGCCCAGGCCAATTCCTTACTGGCCTCACCACACCGCCTCAAAGAATTGGCCTCTCCGCCACACAAAACCCCATCGAACTCGTCGCCGACTTCCTCACCGGCATTCACGAGAATCCAGACGCCCGCAAGCCCGCCACCATCATCCAGGTAGGCCAACGCCGTGAGCTCGACATCGCCATCGAGGTCCCGAGCGACGAGCTCAGCTCCGTCACCAACACGGGCATGTGGAACGAGATCTTCGATAAACTCGCCGCCCACGCCCAAAACCACCGCTCCACCCTCGTCTTCGTCAACACCCGCCGCCTCGTCGAAAAGATAGCCTTCGAACTGGCCTCCCGCATCGGCCCCGAACACGTCGCCGCGCACCACGGCTCTCTCTCCCGCGTCCTTCGCCTCGACGCCGAGCAGCGCCTGAAAACCGGCGAAATCAAAATCCTCGTAGCAACAGCTTCGCTCGAACTAGGCATCGACATCGGCGACATTGACCTCGTTTGCCAGATCAGCACCACCCGCGCCGTTGCCGTTGCCATGCAGCGCGTCGGCCGCGCTGGCCACTGGCGCGGAGCCATCCCCAAAGGCCGCTTCTTTGCGGCCACCCGCGACGACCTCATGGAGCAGGCCGCCCTCGTCCGCAAAATGCGCGCCGGCGAACTCGATCAGTTACAAATTCCCCCGCAGCCCGCCGACGTCCTCATGCAGCAGATCGTCGCCGCCTGCGGAGCCGAGCCCTGGGAAGAGGACGCCCTCTACAACACTCTCCGCCGCGCCTACCCCTACCGCAACCTCACGCGCAAGGCCTTCGACGACCTCCTCACCCTTCTCACCGAGGGCATCGAATCCACTCGCGGCCGCTACGGTGCCTACCTCCTCCGCGACGGCGTCCAGCACCACCTTCACCCACGCCGCGGAGCCCGCATGATCGCCATCTCCAATGGCGGCGCCATCCCCGACACCTCCCTCTACAGCGTCATCCTCCAGCCCGACGGCGTCCAGATCGCCACGCTCGACGAGCACTTCGCCGTCGACTCCAGCCCCGGCGACGTCATCCTCCTCGGCACCTCCAGCTGGCGCATCCAGCGCATCGAAGCCACAGGCCGCGTCCTGGTCGAAGACGCCCATGGCGCTCCGCCCACGCTGCCCTTCTGGGAAGGCGAAGCCCCGCAACGCACGGCCATCCTCTCCGACGGCGTCGGCGAACTCCGCGAGCAGATTTCCGCCCGCACTCCCAACGTCACCCCCGGCTACATCTCCCCCGCGCAACCGGAGGTCGCCGCGACCAACGCATGGCTCATGCAGGAGTGCGGCCTCTGCGCCAGCGGTGCCCAACAGCTCATCGCCTACATCGTCACCGGCCGCGCCGCCCTCGGGGCCGTCCCCTCCAAGACCACCATCATCGCCGAGCGCTTCTTCGATGACGGTGGCGGCATGCAGCTCATTCTCCACGCCCCCTTCGGCGGCCGCATCAATAAAGCCTTCGGACTCGCCCTCCGCAAACGCTTCTGCCGCGGCTTCAACTTCGAACTCCAAGCCGCCGCCACCGACAACGGCATCAACATCTCCCTCGCCGAACAGCACAGCTTCCCCCTCACCGACGTCTTCCACTTCCTCACCGAACACACCGCCAAAGAGCTCCTCGAACAAGCCTCCATCGCATCGCCCATCTTCAAAAACCGTTGGCGCTGGGCCGCCGGCCGTAGCCTGCAGCTCCTCCGCTTCTCCAAGGGCAAGCGCATCGCCCCGCAGATCCAGCGCACACGCTCGGAAGACCTCATGGCCTCCGTCTTCCCCCAGGCTGCCGCCTGCTTCGAGACCATCGTCGGTGACATCCAGATCCCCGACCATCCCCTCATCAACGAGGTCATGCAGGATGTCCTTCAGGAAGCGATGGATCTCGAAGGCCTCATCGAACTTCTCCGCCGAATAAAAGACGGCACCATCCGTTGCCTCGCCGTCGACACTCCAACTCCTTCCCAGTTCGCCCACGAGCTCCTCAACGCCAATCCTTATGCCTACCTCGACGAAGCCGGTCTCGAAGAACGCCGCGCCCGCGCCACCTCACTAGGCCGCAACCTCCCCGACGAACCCGGCAGAATCGATCCCACCGCCATCGCCGCCATCCGCAAAGAGATCTGGCCCGACCTCCGCGACGAAAACGAACTCCACGATCTCCTCCACTCCCTCATCGCCCTGCCGATAAGTTTGATTGAGACGCCCGGGGCGCCCAATCCACCGGGTGCCCCATCCTTTGCGGATGTATCGCAAAGGGTGGGTTATCGCGCGGAAGCGCGATCGTCTTCTCCCGACACCCGCGACTGGCCACTCTTTTTCGAGCGCCTCAATCAAAAGGGTCGCGCACAAATCTTAGATCTCAACGGCACCCCCGGCTGGGTCGCCACCGAACGTCTCCCCCGCATCGCCGCTCTCTACTCCTCAGTTCAAAACGTTGTCATTTCCTCACCTCAAAGCGTTGTCATTCTGAGCGAAGCGAAGAACCCCCGCATTTTTCCCGAAGTGCCGCAGATGTCCGGTGAACAAGCAACCGAAATAGTTACAAAAGAGCAATCCCTCCAACAATTAGTTCAAGGCTGGTTACAAATTGTCGGCCCAACCACTGCCAACGCTCTTGCCGGTACCCTCAACCTCGACCCCGCCTCAGTCTTCCAGGCCTTCCTCGCCATGGAGATGCAAGGCCTCCTCCTGCGGGGCGCTTTTGAGTATCCAGCCACAATAGAAGACCACGAAATCGAATGGTGCGAGCGCCGCATCCTGCAACGCATCCACCGCCGCACCGTAGCCACCCTCCGCAAACAGATCGAACCCGTCACCCCAGCGGTCTATATGCGCTGGCTTCTCCAGTGGCAGCACCTCGCCCCCCAGACGCAGCTTTCCGGCGAAGAGGGCGTCTTTGAAGCCCTCCGCCAACTCGAAGGCTTCGAAGCTCCCGCCATCGAATGGGAGCGTACCCTCCTCCCCACTCGCATCGGCAACTACGATCCCCGCTGGCTCGACGCCCTCTGCCTCTCCGGAGCCATAGGCTGGGGCCGCATCTCCCCCCACCCCGCCTGGTTTTCAGGAGACCAGTCCAGCGAAGGAGCTTCCCGCCCCCGTCGTGTCATCCCCACCAATGCCGCCCCCATCACCTTCTACATACGCGAGACCGCCGGCTGGCTCCCCCACGCCCTCGCCCAGCAGTACGTCGAAGAAGAAAAACTCGCTGCCGCCCTCAGCCCCCATGCCCTGCAACTCCGCACCCTCCTCCAGCAGCGTGGAGCCTGCTTCGCCAACGACATCCAGCGCATCGCTAACCTCACCCGCCAACAGACCCAGCACGCCCTCTGGGAGCTCGCCACCGCAGGCCTCGCCGCCGCCGACGGCTTCGATCAGCTCCGTGTCTGCATGGACCCGCGCCGCAGATCCACCATCACTGAAGTGCCCAACAAGCGTCCCACCCGCAGTTCCGCCGGCCGCTGGGCGCTCCTTTCCGAAGAACTGCATGCTGCCCCGACTGCAATCGAACAAGCCCGCCGAACCGATGCAGCTCTCGAATCTTTCGCCCGCCAACTCCTCGCCAGGTACGGTGTTCTCTTCCGCGACCTCCTCATCCGCGAATCCAACGCCCCCAAATGGCGCGACCTCCTCAACATCCTCCGCCGTCTTGAAGCCCGCGGTGAAATTCGCGGCGGCCGCTTTCTCTCCGGCTTCGGCGGCGAACAATACGCTCTCCCCGAGGCCGTCGAATCGCTCCGCGCCGCCCGCACCCGCGACTGCCCCGCCATCATCTCTGTAGCCGCTGCCGACCCCATGAACCTCGCCGGTATCGTCATCCCCGGCGAGCGCGTCCCCGCCGTCCCCGGTAAGCAGGTCCTCTATCGCAACGGAAATCTGCACACTGAGGACGGTACAGTAGCTGCATCCTCGGGCCCGACTGACCTCTTGCCCGCGATGTTCACTAACCCAGCCCCAACGGGTCTAGGATTACCGGCCCCAACGGGTCTAGGATTATTTCAGTAATGCTGGATCCCACCCATAACGCCGCAAAGGATCAACCGTTAGAAGAGACCTCGAAGCTCGCGGAAAGCGAACTCAGTCCCGAAGACTTCTACTATGAAGGTCCTTATCTAGTCTTCACTGCGGCCTATCACCTCAAGCGCGGCTACTGCTGCAACTCCGACTGTCGCCACTGCCCCTACAAATAATTGTCAGGCTTAGTTCGGCTGAACTGGCGGCAACGGCGGTATCTTACTGGACGCATCGTCAACCGAGGCGCGCCCGCTCCGCAGCGCCTTTGCATTCTGAACCAATAGAATCACGCGCGTATCTTTGCGATAGCGATCCAGCTTCGCGTCAGAACGCATCTCTCCCAGCACATCGAAGCCTCCCTCGCTCGCCATCGTCAAATAGCGCAGCATATTGGTCTCGTCTCCGAGCTCCGCATACAACCGCGCCATTTCGAAGCAATAGCGCGCGTGGTCTTCCGGCGAAAGCATATGTGCTGTCAGCCCGCCCGTCCCATCGTGGTGGGCCATGTCCGGGTCAAGTTGCAGGGCAATTTTGTACTGCGCCCGCGCATCTTTATATCTCTTTTCCTCGAAGAGAGCTGTCGCCAGGTTGGAGTGGTAGATAGCCGATGTCTTGTTCAGCTTGATGGCACGGCTGTAATCGGAGATGGCAGTCGCAAATCGCCCATCCATATACTCGACCGCACCCAGATTGTTCCACGCCACCGGATCTTTCTTCTGTAGCTGAATCGCACGCTGGAAGTAAGCTCGCGCAGCCGCCGTGTGCCGAAGTTCCAATTGTGTCACGCCGATCTTGTTCATCAGCATGACGTCATTACCCCCACGCCGCAACGCGTGCAGGTAATAGTCCAACGCATCCTCAGGGAAGCGTCGCGCTCGCAACACATCACCGACTGTCTCCAGTTGTTCCTCAGTCGCTGTCGCTGGATCGGGAAGATGCGCCTTGACTGTCTCCCACTGCGGGTCCTCGTGCCGCAACTCACGATGAGCGTCAGTATTAGTATTTGGCGTATTTGGCGCGTTCTGTTGCAAATCATTCGGCAACTCGGCAACCAACGGGGACGGAGTACTCAACAGACCGAAGAGGAGAAAGAAGCAGGCGGGACGAAGATGAGGACTCATGGGCGAACCTCACGAGATGATCCATATCATCCTCTCCGGTCTTGCCTCTGTCAATAGTCCTAAGGAGTCGGCGATACCGCCGCAGAACTCCCAACCGCGGGAGCGACTACCGGTGTTGCTCCCGGCTGTAACCTCATCGCCATCCGCGGAAAGCTGAAGCTTCCTCCAGCATCATCTATCACGTTTACCTGGCACACATACGTTCCCGGCTTCAATTGCGTCAGCGGCACATCGAATTGAAACGCCACGGCACCCCGCTCGGGAATGTTGATCGCCTTAGCTTCAACCAGAAGTGTCTCATACACCTTCACGCCGCCGCTCAGGAACTCGATATTGGTCAGCACCCGCACAGGGCCGCTCTCGCGACGCGTCAACCCCGGAGAACTCGCCGGCTCGGGCGTTCCCTTCTGCTTCGACGGGTCGTACACCTCGTACAGAAAATAGAGATGTTGATCCTGCCGAAACACATGCGGCACATTCGGGATCCACTCCACCCCGTCGCGTACCAGCGGACTCGCTGTCTTCTTCGCCGTATTCGGCACTCGCTGACTCGACAATACGATCGAACTTAACTTCAATGGGCTCTTCTTCAAATCCGGTACCTGGAGGTCCGTTTCAAAGCTGCCCATCGCGCCCGTCTGATTCTCCCGCACCACAAACTTCAGGTGGTACTTGCCCGGCGCCAGCGTAAATCCTGTCGAATACTGAATATTCTTCCGCTGGACCTGCTGCGCCGCATCCAACGTCAACTTCACGTTGTCGCGAACATTCCCGACGACGATCCCCTGCGCATTCTTAACCTGCCCCATCACGTCGATGTTCGCCTTATCGCGGTCACCGTTCTTCACGCTATGAATCTGTGACCCCGGCACAATCAGCGACACCGGAATGAAGAACTTGTCGCCCTCAACGCGGAAGTACAACGCCTGCAGATACACCGCAACGTCGGTCGCCGGCAGATCGCTCTGCAGTTGCTCCGTCAGAGCCACCTCGCGGTCTTCCGTCTTCTGATGTTGAAAGTCCGCGGGCGCATAGTATCCCGGACGGTAATCAATCTTCACGTCGTTCCGGTTCAGCTTGACCGTCAAATGCCGATAACTCCCATCCCGCGCTGTATTTGTCGAGTGAAATCCGACAATGTAATAGGCTTCCGTATCATGCTGCACCTGTTGAAACGCCGGAGCAAAATCGTTCGAGTCAAAGAACGCCTTGCCTCCCGTATCGGACGAAAGAGTAGCCAGTGTCTCCTGCGAGCCGAAGTTTGCATCCAGTTGGCTCTGCATCGCCCCGCCGCTATACGCAGCCGTTCCCCGCAGGCTCCCTTTCGACGCATTCCCCACCGGTGGCATCGCCTCCAGCCCGCGTGAATCGACACTGTAGATCGCCATATTGGCCTTCACTGCTTCATTGGTTGCGGCCCGCATGCTCGCTTGATTTTCAACGCCTTGCCTCGTCAGCCCCCCGCTGAAGTACAACATGCTCTTCCGCTGATCCACCCGCTCCAGGCTCTTCGCGATCGTGCGAATCGCGTACAACTCCCGATCCGTATTCAGGCTGTTGTACTCGCTGTCGTCTGCCGTAAAACTCGACGCATTGTCCGAGGTCCCTCCCGAGTTCCCCCCCTCGTTGCCATTTGCAAACCCGGTCCCTTCCGTTCCGTTGTACTTTCCCAGCCCCTTCAGCAGCGCGGCCTTATCCGAGGTGAAGTCCTGGTCCATGCTCAACCCCGTAGCCATGCTCACCAGCGCCACAAGGTCCGCCGGCTGCATCTTCTTATTGACGTAGTCCTGCGCCGCCTCAACCGCACGGTCGATATCCTCCGGCTGCATGCTGCTCAGGTCGAAGAACATCACAATCAGACGATGGTCCCGCAGAGCGGCGGGGCTCGCCGCGAAGTCTCTATTCAAAAGATCCGCAATCGTAGCTTTACCAGTTACAGTTGCACTTTCCCGGAGTACCGCAGCTTCATCCACGTTCTGGTAATCGAAGCTCGCAATCGTCTGCGGCTTCCCATTCTCCAGAATCGTAAAGTCGCTCTGCTTCAACCCCTTCACCACCTCGCCGGTCTTCTTGTCCCTCACCACCACATTCGTCAGCACAATATCGGTCTGCACCTTCATCGTGAAGGTCCGATCCCCCGCCTGCTGTTGAGCAAAGCCCGGCAACCCCGCCATCAGTCCAACCAGAGCCGCCGCCATCAATCGCCGCATAATCTCTTTCCCCTCAAAGCCGACAGCTCACTGCTCACAGCTTTTCCTAAAACCTATACCGCGCCAGCACCGTCAAACGCCGCATCGCAGCCGTCGACGTCACCTGTCCAAACGTCTGCGAGTTCAGCGTCGTATCGATCCCCGAGTACTGCACCGTATTGAACACATTATTCGCCGTCACCCTCGCCTCAAACGAACGCGTCTCACCCAGCGCCACCGTCCGCGACAGCGAAGCGTCCACCGCCACAATCCCCGGCCCCTCGATCGATCCGCGGGAAGCCGTTCCAAATCCATTCGCCGGCGTCACAAACGCAGTTTTATTAAACCAGTCCAGGACCGTCCCCGCTCCGGCAATCGGCTGCGAAAACACTCGATCCGGCCGCAGCGAATTATTACTCCCAGTTGCCGTCTCCGCCACTGTCGACACATAATGCGGCGTGTAATACGTCCCTGTCGCAAACGTAAAATCCCCCGACAGCGAAAACCCATCCAGCGCCTTCGACCAGAATCCGCCCTTAGTAAAGTACGTCCGGTTCGGCCCAAACGGCAGCTCCAGCACCCAGTTCCCCGTCACCTGCTGCCGCACATCGAACGAGCTGTTGCCCTCCTCCGCATTCAGGTCCTGATCATTCTGCGCCACCGTCGGCTTCCCGCCGCCAATCGACGAAGCATTATCGATCGAGTGTCCATAGTGATACGTCGCTTGCAGCGAAACGCCCTTCTGCAGCCGTTTCCGCACATTCACGCTCAGTTGTTCAAACCGCGAATACCCCAGCGAGTCCTCATAGTTAAACGGCTGCGCCCCAGTATCCGAAGCGCCGTTCGCCGTTCTGTTCGGCGCTCTCAAAATATCCAGATCGCCGCCCTGGGTTCCGTTGTATCCGATATTCATCACGATCCCCATCGGCAGCGTCCGTTGAACATCCAGGTTCCACACCTGCACATGTCCCAGCCGATAAAACCGGTTCACAGCATAGTTGTTCTGCACCGGCGTCGTCGAGCACCCGAACCCATTCGCCAGCGTCAACGCCCCTGGAGTGCATCCTGGCTGCCCCACGATATTCGTCTGCGTCAGCGCAAACGGTACTTGCGCCGAAAGCTGACTCGCAAAACTCGAATACTGTCCCGTGTTGAAGTTGATCCCATAGCCGCCGCGAATCACGGTCTCTTTGAATATCTTCTGCTTCGGCCGATACGCAAAGCCAACCCGCGGCGAGTACATATTCCTGTCCGGATTTACCAGCGACCGTGGAGAACCCGCAGCGCACGCGCCCGGCACCGCGACCGGGCACACCGGCAACACCTGTGTAAAGTCGGAGTTGTGGTCAAGGTTCACGAGCCGGTTGTCCTTCTCCACGTAGGGCGAAAAATACTCATACCGCAGCCCGAAGTTCAACGTCAGATTAGCCCGCGCGCGCCAGTCATCCTGCGCATACCAGTCGAAGACATTCGCCCGCAGACGCGTCTTCTCCTGCGCCGCCTGAATCGCCGACTGCTGCGGCCGCCCCAGAAGAAAATCCGCAAACCCATAGCCGCTCGGCGGCAGAATCGGACAGCTCACCGTCGAAGAGGGCGTGCACCCACTCACGGTCGCTGGATTCTGCGTCGCATATCCCGTAAACGTAAACGCACCGACGACATTGGTCCCGCCGATCGAATCCGCGTGCACCCGGCGAATATCGAAACCAAAGCGCATGTTGTGTTTCTTGTGGCTGTAGCTCACAAAATCGGAAAACGAGATCGTCTGGTTGATCACATCGCTAGGCAGCGCCTGCGTCAACCCGGTAAAGTTCGAGATACTCTCACTTGGTAGCCCGTAGTAGATTCCAGGATCCGACCCGATCACCGGCTTCGGTACGTTGATCCCCGTCCCAACCAGCGGATCGCTCACATTCGTAAAGTAATTTGTCAGCGTACTATGCGAGCGGTTCCAGTTGACTGACGCATTGTTCGTCAGCCGGCCATACCCAATCGTGTAACCCGCCGTTACTCCATATCCATTCGTCTGCGTCTTTCCACCCATGGGCAGAAAGATATTGCGATTGTCCGACGCCGTATGCGAGTAGCTTCC
>Ga0137390_10004338_pt1 | contig 11780 bp, 9 predicted proteins | sample 15con2h24AmetaG_FD_104937 | JGI IMG/M metagenome (GOLD analysis project Ga0137390, IMG submission 104937) | Vadose zone soil microbial communities from Angelo Coast Range Reserve, California, USA - 15con2h2.4A metaG | ecosystem: Environmental > Terrestrial > Soil > Vadose zone > Saprolite... | reverse complement strand
CGCCAGGCGGCCTGCCCGCCCAAGGTATTCGACCGCTTTGCGTAGATTGCCGCTGCGGTCGTAATGATGGGCCAGTTCGGACAGATGGTCCTCCAGCCGATCGGAAAACAGCGCCTCAATCGCTTGAGCTGCGCTTTCGTGGAGCAGCCGGCGGCGTTCAAGGAGCGGCCAAGAAGGGTTCTGGCCAGACGATTGAGTGGGTGGGTGCTGCGAATCCGGTCAAGTCTGGAACATGGGTGTTCAAGCTATATAGCTTGATGCAGCGGCATATATCGGTCGATGGCTGGTATGAGGCGGCGAAGCCGTTCGTACCTAAGGGCAAAGGGCCGATGTACACGCTGCAAGTCGCGGCTGATAGAGGTCTGATTAAGCTCAAACATGCTTCGGGCGAAGAGCTTCAAGCAACTAAGCCGCGCAAGAAGCTGACCATTACCGTCGAGGACTCTGTTTAAAGAGGCCTTTACCAGGTCATTGGCCGGCGCAATATCAGCCGCTTCCTCAACGACCTGGTGCGCCCGCACGTGGTGCGAGATGGCCTGGAGGAGGGTTACCAGGCGATGGCCGCCGACGAGGCCCGTGAGGCAGAGGCTCTTGAGTGGAGTGAGGGGCTGCTGGGCGATGTAGCGGATGAGCCGCGCTGAGCGTGGCGCGGTGAAGTGTGGTTGGTGGCGTTCGGTCCGTCGCTTGGCGGAGAGATCAGAAAGACGAGACCAGCGGTAGTCGTCAGCAACGACTCTGCGAATCGGATGCTTAACCGGATCCAGCTCGTGCCACTGTCCAGCAATATTGAGAGGCTATATCCCGCTGAGGCGTACTTGACGCTAAGCGGTCGCAAACACCAAGCGATGGCCGATCAAATCACAACAGCCAGCAAGCAGTGCTTGCGCGAGAAGATCGGAAGACTCGGCGCGGCTGACCTTGCCGCGAGAACGGCGAGAAATACGCGCTGCTGACCGCCCAGAACGCCGCCGCGGCCGTCCAGCGCAGGCGCGGCCAGGAGGCGAAGTAGGGGAGGGCCAATCACCACGCCGCGGGCTTGGTAAACGTGCCGTGCGCATCCGTCAGCGTCGACGGAAATTGCGCCGTTCTTAAAACGCCCGCGCGAATCTGCTTGATGAAGTCAATATGCGGCAGGAGGGCGCGGCTTGGATTTGGATGCGGATTCAGTATGCCCACCCGCTTATGAAGCTGCCCGCGCACGATTTTTATCGGCTCCAGAAGGTCTGAATCGTTCGAGATGATCACCGCTACGTCGAACCTGCCCACGTGGGCGTCGTGCAACAAATGAGTGGCAAGGTTCACGTCGGACCCTTTTTCCTCTGTCTTGATGACCCTCGCGTATTTTGGCGGCTGGCCAGGAGGCACAACCAGCGCCATTGTGACCTCGTGGGTCAGGAAGTGACCAAAATGAATGGAAACCTTGGGCAGCGTTCTTAGCGCGCGTAGGTAAAGCTGCTGCCTGACGGGCTGGTCGGGATCATTCGGGCGGGCCGACACCAGGGCGGTGAAATACTTGATTTGCCCGATCGTGTTTTTTGGCAGCAGGAGCTGGCAGAGCGTTTCCAGGTTGAGCCAGCGGTAAGGGGTCCTGCGCAACGCGCCATAGTACAGGTTGAAGCCATCGATGTAGATGTGCGTGATCAAGGGGAAGGGCTTCCAAAAAATGCAGAAGCCGCCCTTTTAAGACGGCTTCGCGCCCGGCCACCAAAGCGACCGGGGGGATATGGAACCTCAATTTAAGCCCTGGGGCGTGACCGGTCAACAGCAAAGTAACGCTTGACCCCGGCGGCCTACTCTTCAGGCGTCGCCCCCAACTGCAGGGGTCATCCCATAAATTCCGGGAATTCCAACCCCGAGGCAGCACCGAAAATACGCTTGCGGGTTGCGTTTCAGCTTCTATATCTATACTCCGGCCCGGTACACCTATCTTCAACCCACCGGAGGACACCATGGCACACGCACAACGCGCCGATGAAGACGAAGGGCAGCAATGGGTTGGGCGCACCGGCTCCGCGCCGACCGCAAGCTCATTGTCCACGCCGCCGCCCAGGCGCAGCGCGCGTGCGATTACGTCCTGAATGGAAAGAGCGCCGATTAATGGCGGTTCCGAAGAGTGGGTGCCGACCCCCTTAAACGGCTTGGCGGTCGGCGCTTTCTCCCCCTTCTGCGTGTCGTAGAGTCTGCACCGCACCAGCTCACGGCACGGCCGTCCCTCGAAATGAACCCCGTTGAGCACGCTCGCTTCTGCGTAGAAGATCAGAACGTACACCATACGGCATAAAGGCGGCGCTGTTTAACGATGCTTGACCAGGAAGCTATGCAGATTGTGCGAAACCGACTCCAAGCTGAAACGCTGCGCCGCCATTACACCTTTCAAGCAGAATTGCAGCGCGTGCAGAACATCTCCTCGACTTCTGTCCGGCCGAGCTCAGCAGCGCCCGCGAGGAAGGACGGCCGAACTACGTCCGCCGCACCGTGACCCGCGCCGCGGCGTCCGTGGACAGGGAGAACCAGGCGATAAAATCGACGCCCAAGCCCTCCTGAAAAGATTTGCGCCGGGTCGACGGAAGAGAGGAGTACACACACCCTGAAAAACCCAGAGCATCCTATAGGGAAATAATTCTTGCGTTTTGCCCCGAACCCGACCCAGAGCCAGGGTTTCCGTCAAAAGCGGCTTGCAGCCAGGCCCGGCAGAAAACAGCGCTGCTGCAGATGCAGCAACCGGGTTGGCCCTGAATTGAACTAGTACTGGTCTGTTCGCATAATCGAAAAATGACTGACGCAGTCGAGATACCTGAGGAGTGCAATCAACATCCACCTCGCGCTCAGGTGATGATGCCATTGTTTTCCGCGATGGTCCCCGAGGCGCCGCTTTTCTGAAGCGCCTGCCGGCTCCGGGGGTCCGGGTCGCGTCCATACGACTTTTACGCTCTAGCAGGCTACCGTCATACGGTATCATCGCCTGTGAACAAATCACGCCGGTGTGGGGAAAATTCGCTCCGCAACGAGCTTATGCGCCGGCACCAGCATTGCCGCTGGCCGGCTGGACAGTAAAAATGATTATGTTATTCATATCCGGCTCGCAGCGAGGGTTCCCGTGGCAGGCACTCCACAAAAACTCGAAATGTTCTATGAGGGCAAGGCCAAGAAGCTCTATGTGACGTCCGACCCCGATCTCGTCGTCTGTTATTTCAAGGACGATGCAACTGCCTTCAATGCCAAAAAACGCGGCACTATTGAGGACAAGGGCGTCATCAACAATCGCATGTCCGAGCTGTTTTTCAGACTGCTCGAACGTCACGGTCTGAAGACCCATTTTGTACGGCGGCTAAACGACCGCGAGATGCTGTGCAAACGGCTTCAGATCATCCCGGTCGAAACGGTGGTGCGCAATATCGTCGCCGGTTCGATGGCGAAGCGGCTGGGACTCGAAGAGGGCCGTGAGCTGACCTTCCCAATCGTCGAGTACTATTACAAATCGGACCCACTCGACGATCCGCTCATTTATCCTGAACATGCGATTCTGCTTGGATGGGCAACGGCACCCGAACTTGAGACGATTCATGCGCTCGCGCTAAAGGTGAACGAAGTGCTGCGGTGCTTCCTCGACGAGCGTGGCATTATCCTGGTCGACTTCAAACTGGAATTCGGACGGCACACGGGGGAGATTCTGCTCGGTGACGAGATCTGCCCCGATACTTGCCGTTTTTGGGACAAGGCCAGCCGCAGGAAACTCGACAAGGATCGCTTTCGCTGCGACTTGGGCGATGTCGAGGAGGCCTACCAGGAAATGTTGCGGCGTGTGGAGGACTAGTGCAGATCAAAGTCTTCGTTACGCCGCGCCAGGGAATTCTCGATCCGCAGGGGCGCGCTGTAGAAGCAGCGCTGGCGAATCTCGGCTTCGCCGGAGTGAGTGGCGTCCACTTGGGCCGCTATATTGTGCTCGAGCTGAACGCATCGTCGCAGGCGGCCGCCGAGGAGACGATGCGGAAAATGTGTGAGCAGCTCCTCGCCAACCCTACGATCGAGGATTATCGTTTCGAGGTCGAGCCCGGATGAGATGGGCAGTCGTGCGTTTCCCCGGGTCGCTCGACGATGACGATGCTCTTTACGCCCTATGCGACGTGCTTGGGCAAGATGCGTCATTGCTTTGGCACAAGGACGAGGGGCTCGGCGACGCGCAATGCATCGTGCTCCCGGGCGGCTTCAGCTACGGAGACTATCTGCGATGCGGCGCCATCGCGCGCTTCTCTCCGATTATGAAGAGTATCGCCAAATTCGCCGCCGACGGCGGCCTGGTGCTGGGAATTTGCAACGGCTTTCAAATCCTCTGCGAAGCTCATCTGTTGCCAGGCGCGCTCACCCGCAATCGCTCGCTTACGTTTGTATGCGATACCGTTACCGTCAGAGTTGAAAATTGCCACACACCATTTACTCGTTCGATACGGCACGGCGATTTGCTGCGGTTACCTATCAAGCATGGCGAGGGATGTTACGTCGCGCCCGAACAGGAATTGCGGCAAATGGAGGAACGCGGGCAAGTGCTGTTGCGCTACGTGGACAACGACGGCCGCCAAAGCGATCAGGCAAATCCGAATGGTTCGATGCGCGCAATTGCCGGCATCGCCAACGAACGCTTCAACGTCTTCGGCCTGATGCCGCATCCGGAGCATGCGGTGGAAGCGATGCTCGGTGGCGATGACGGTCTCAAGATCTTCCACTCCATCGTGGCGAGTGGCGGATGACGCCGGTTTCCCTGGCGGGCGAGCCTGTGGTTGACGCGGCGCTGGCGCGCGCCCACGGACTGACTGACGACGAGTACGCGTCGATCGAGAAATGGCTCGGGCGGACGCCGACCTTCACCGAACTCGGCGTGTTCTCGGTAATGTGGTCGGAACACTGCTCTTACAAATCTTCACGCAAGCATCTGAAGATGCTGCCGATGGGCGGCCCTCGCGTGGTCGGCGGCCCTGGAGAAAATGCCGGAGCGCTGGACGTCGGCGACGGATGGGTGGCTGTGTTCAAAATCGAAAGTCATAACCATCCGTCTTTTGTCGAACCATACCAGGGGGCGGCGACCGGCGTCGGCGGAATCCTGCGCGATATCTTTACGATGGGCGCGCGTCCAATCGCCACTATGGATTCGTTGAAGTTCGGCGCGCTGGAGCATCCGCGCTCGCGTTATCTCGTCAGCGGCGTTGTCGGCGGCATCGGGGGTTACGGAAACTGCGTCGGTGTGCCGACCGTCGCCGGCGAAGTGATGTTCGACCCTGCCTACAACTCCAATATCCTGGTCAATGCGTTCTGCCTGGGCCTCGCGCGCAAGGAGCAACTGCAGAGCGCACGCGCGCGCGGCGTCGGCAATCCGGTCTTGTACGTGGGTTCGGCGACTGGCCGGGATGGAATCCATGGCGCGAGTTTGCTGGCCTCGGCCGAATTCGACGAGACTAGCGCATCGAAACGGCCCACCGTTCAAGTCGGCGACCCGTTTACCGAAAAGCTGTTGATAGAAGCTTGCCTTGAGGCGATGCAGACCGGCGCCATCGTGGCTATTCAGGACATGGGCGCAGCCGGGCTCACATCCTCGTCCAGCGAGATGGCGGGGCGCGGCAATGTGGGCATCGAACTCGTGCTCGACAAAATTCCCCTGCGCGAGGCGGAGCTGACGCCGTACGAAATTTTGTTGTCGGAATCGCAGGAGCGGATGCTGCTGGTGGCGGAGAATGGACGCGAAAATGAACTGCTGGCCATCTTTGAGAAATGGGACCTCAACGCGATTGTGATTGGCCGGATCATCCGCGAAGAACGCTGGCGGGCGCTGTGGAAAGGCCAGCCGGTGGCTGATATTCCCGTACGAGCATTGACTGATGCTGCTCCAATTTACGACCGCCCCGCGAGCGCCCCAAAACCGGACTCTACCGCGCGTCCTACAAAAGCGGAGGGTTCCCTCCGTCTGAAGGGGGATGGGGCAGGAAAGGGGTCGCCCTCAAGGCCAGCGCCGAATGCAGCCCTGCGAGCTCTACTCGCGAGTCCGAACGTGTGCTCGCGGCGATGGATCTTCCGGCAATACGATTGGATTGTGCGCAGCAACACGGTGGTGGGTCCCGGCAGCGATGCGGCAGTTTTGCGGATCAAAGGAACGCATCGCGGACTTGCGTTGAAGGTCGATTCGAATCCGCGCGCCTGCGCGCTCGACCCGTATATCGGGACTATTACGACGGTCTGTGAGGCGATGCGCAACGTAGCCTGCGCGGGAGCACGCCCGGCGGGGATCACGAACTGCCTCAACTACGGGAATCCAGAGCGCCCTGAAATCATGTGGCAGTTCGTCAAGGGAATTGAGGGCCTGCGTGATGCGGCGCTCGCTTTTGACGTCCCGGTCATCAGCGGCAACGTCAGCTTTTACAACGAAACCGCAGGACGCGCGATTCCGCCCACTCCGACCATTGCGGTAGTCGGAATTCTCGAAGACATTGCGAAGCACCTCAAATCCTATTTTGCAGTGCCGGATGACCTGATCTTGATGATTCGTACAGCGCCACCCTTGCTAGAGGCCTCCGAGTACGCGGCCGTCTTTGGAGAGGAATCGGACGAGCGCGAGACGAAAGACACGGGCCATGATTGCCGCGTCCCACAGGGCGCAATTGATGCGATTCGCGGAGCTGAAGTGGTCCTTCATCCTTTATTCCTCGAACGCCGACTGGTCGAAGGGCTGGTTGATGGAGCGGAGCGCGGCTTGATAAGATCCGCTCACGATGCTTCTGAAGGCGGAGCTGCCGTCGCTCTGGCGGAGGCGTGCTTCAATCCGCATCAACCGCTTGGCGCTGATATCGCCGGGCTGGAATCGGATAGACAACTGTTCGGCGAAGGAGCGTCGACCGTAATCATTTCCGCGGCCGCAGGACATCTCGAAGAGTTGAGAAGGGTCTTCGAGCCGCTCGAAGTGACGGTGCTCGGGCGGGTGACAGAAAACCCCAGACTGAGAATAGCCCCAGAAGTTGATGAAGAAGTTAACGAATTGATGCAAATCTACGAAGACGCGTTGCCTCGGAGGCTCGGCTCCAAATGATTGACGAGCAGCTCACCAGTCACCCCCTCGCCCGCCTCCTGACTGTCCCTCGCCCGCTGTCTGTCCCTCTCCCGCTGTTTTGCGGGAGAGGCGAGGTGAGGGTGACTGCAGGAGAGGGTGAGGGTTCTGCCGACTTCTCCGTCGCCACCGACGAAACCAAGGTAAACCGTGAGTCCTTTGCTGGAGTTGCTCGTGGGTGTTCGGGCCCGCCCATTGTCATGAAAATCCCTCCCCTTGACCACGGGGAGGAGGGGAGGGAGTTGTCTGGCTCCGCTTTCACGGCTGCGGGTGAAGACGGGGACTCGCGGTGCCTGTCTGTCATCGTAGACGAGGCCAAGCTCGACAGCTTCCACGAAGAATGTGGAGTGTTCGGTGTTTACGGCCATCCCGAAGCCTCCAATCTGGTCTATCTCGGGCTATACGCCTTGCAGCATCGCGGCCAGGAATCTGCCGGGATCGTCTCTTCCAATGGCAAGGTCCTGATCGCGCATCGGGGAATGGGGCTGGTGGCCGACATCTTCAACAGCGAGGTGCTCGAGCAATTGGAGGGCACCAGCGCGATCGGCCACAACCGCTATTCCACCACTGGCTCGACCACGCTCAAGAACTGTCAACCGCTGGTGGTGGAATATGCCCAGGGCGGCCTCGCACTCGCGCATAACGGCAACCTGGTCAACTTCGACGAATTGCGCGAACAGCTCGAAAAGAACGGCTCGATTTTTCAGTCGTCATCCGACAGTGAATTGATCATCCATCTGATTGCTTCAGCGCAGACGGCCGAACTGCCCGAGCGGGTTGCCCAAGCGCTGGCGCAGGTGCGCGGTGCATATTCACTGGTCCTGCTGACCGAGCGGCAGATGATCGCCGCCCGCGACCCGTTAGGTTTCCGGCCGCTGGTGCTGGGGAAACTCAATGATGCGACCATAATCGCTTCCGAGACCTGCGCGCTTGACCTGGTGCGTGCCGAATACGTGCGCGAGGTTGAACCGGGCGAGATTGTGGTAATCGGCGAGGACGGAATTCGCTCGCTACGGCCGTTTCCGCCAATGCCGGCGCGCCGATGCGTTTTCGAGTACGTTTACTTCGCACGTCCCGACAGTCTGCTTTATGGCCGCAACGTCTACCAGGTGCGCAAGATGCAGGGACACGCACTCGCCCGCGAATGTCCAGCCGAGGCGGATATCGTGGTGCCGGTTCCGGATTCCGGCAACGCGGCGGCGCTGGGCTATGCGGAAGAATCGGGGCTGCCGTTCGAGATGGGCCTGGTGCGCAGCCATTACATCGGCCGCACCTTCATCGAGCCGCGCCAGTCGATTCGCCATTTCGGCGTCAAGATAAAGTTCAATCCGGTCGTCGGCCTGCTGCGCGGCAAGCGTGTCGTGCTGATTGAGGATTCGCTGGTGCGCGGCACCACTCTCCGTAAAGTGATCCCGATGCTGCGGCAGGCGGGCGCGCGCGAGGTGCATATGCGCATCGCCGCGCCGCCGACCACCAACTCGTGCTTCTATGGAATTGATACGCCGACCCGCGAAGAGCTGCTCGCCTCTCATCAGTCGGTCGAGGAGATCCGGAAATACATTACTGCCGACTCCCTGGCTTATCTCAGTTGGGATGGGCTCTACTCGTTTCTCGGCGACGGCAATCGCGAAGGGTTCTGCGATGCCTGCTTCACCGGCAAATATCCGGTCGAGATTCCCCGCGATCGCGCACCCCATCAGTTGCACTTGTTCGAGGCCGCCGACCATCAGCTAAATAGCAACGCGACGCGCTCCGACCGAATGGCCTGAGTAGTCGACGCCGTCGTTGTTCCCGAAACCTGAAGGATCCTAAACAACTACCGGCGCTGCCGGTGCGTGGCATACCGCTTCGATCCGGTGTCCATCAGGATCCAACGCGAATGCTGCGAAATAGTCCGGATGATACTGCACGCGCACGGCTGGCCTTCCATCGTCTTTCCCGCCAGCCGTTAGCGCCGCCGCGTGAAAAGCGCGGACTGCCTGGCGGTCGGGCGCACGGAAACAGACGTGCATGCCCTGCGAGGGCGATGCGCCGCCCGTTTCAACCGTTATCGTGAACTCCACTCCTAATTGGCCGGCCATCGTGCCGTAATCCGAGCCGCGACCTTGAAAATCGACCGTGCGAACGAGCCCGAGCGGCCGCAACACCGTATCGTAAAAGCGACGGCTGCGTTCCAAGTCTGTCACGCCCAGGGAAATGTGGTCCAACATCTGACCCTCCAGCCAATTTTGCAAGCAGGGAATTTGCGGCTGTGCTTCAAGCCCGGGTTCCAATTGTGATGATGAGTCGCTCGCAAAGAGATAGCCTCACGTTATGTGGCGATTAGCAACCACTTCGGATGACGAGCACATCGTTGCGATGTGTATGGCGCTGAACGCTGATGATCCTGGTCCTGTTCCTGTACACCCTCAGCAGGTGCGCCGCACGCTGGCCAGGCTGCGCGAGGAGCCCCACCGCGGCCGCGCCGTGGTATGCGAAGTCGATGGTCATCCAGTCGGATACGCCCTGCTGATTTCATTCTGGTCGAACGAACTTGGCGGAGAGGTCTGCAACATCGACGAGTTGTTTGTCGCTCCGGAGTATCGCGGGCGCGGTTTGGCGACCGACCTCTTCACGATGCTTGCCGGTAGTGAACAATCCTTATGGCCGGCGAGACCGGCAGCGCTCGCACTCGAAGTAAGCCCGCAAAACGAGCGCGCCCGCGCACTCTACGGGCGGTTCGGCTTCCGTGGCAACAACCTCGCAATGCGACGCCCGTTGTAGACCGGGTTATTCAGTTGAAATTGTCGGCTTGGCTGAACGCGTGACCAGTCCTGGCGAACCGCAACTATTTGTCTCGAAGCGATTTTCGACGTAAGAAAACACCCTGCTAGGGCTTTGCCTGGATTACGCCTGCTTATGTGGCTAGTAACGACTCATCGTCGACGGTTAGCCGATATTTGACACTCTTTGCACATTTGCGAAGAATCAAGCTGTGGACAGGATCTTCGATCTCTGTGTCCCGCGGGGGGATGTCGTAAGCGGAGAGATCGGCAAGTCCGATTTTGCCGCCGATCTGGCCCAGGTGATAAAGGAGACCGCGCCGGAGGAATATCGCGTGGCGCGGCTGTTTTTTGCCAACACGTACCCAACGCGAGGACTCAAAAGTCTGCTTGCTAACGTGTGCGCGCGGCTGAGCGCGAGACCCGGCGAGGTCGCTGCGATTTTCAGGCTCGGCACCTCGTTCGGCGGCGGTAAGACTCATTCACTAATAGCGCTGGTGCACGCCGCCCGCGGAATGCAGGGCGTCGCGAACGCTGCTGAGTTTATTGATAGCAGCCTTCTCCCTAACCGGCGCGTTCGGGTTGCTGCATTTGATGGTGAGAACGCCGACCCTGCAAATGGCCGAAATATGGGTGAGGGCGTCCTTGCTTACACTCCGTGGGGCGAGATCGCTTGTGCGCTCGCTGGCAAGCCCGGATACGACCGAGTTCGCCGCAGCGACGAGGAGGGTATCGCACCAGGAGCGGAAACGATCGCCGAGCTGTTCGGCGGCGAGCCGACATTGATCCTGCTCGATGAGCTGTCCGTGTACCTGCGCAAAGTCCGCTCGAGGCCGAATGCGCGCGATCAGCTTACGGCGTTTCTGACCTCACTCTTCAAAGCGGTGGAGTCTGCACCCCAGGCGGTCGTGGTCTACACGTTGGCTATCGGAAAAGACGGCCGGGCAACCGACGCTTACAGCGAGGAGAGCCAATTCATTGCCGACAAGATGGCCGAGATTGAGAGCGTCTCGGCACGCAAAGCGGCTTTGCTCAATCCGACCGAAGATGATGAGACCGCACAAGTACTGCTACGTCGTTTGTTCGAACGAATCGACGAGGAGCGGGCCCAGAACGTAATAAATGCGCACCGGGAGTTATGGTCGTCGCATCGCGAGGCTCTCCCTCCCGACGCTGCGCGCCCGGAGACCGCGATTTCCTTCCGCGACAGTTACCCGTTCCATCCCGATGTTCTCACTACGCTCACTGGTAAGACCGCCACATTGAATAACTTTCACCGCGTGCGCGGGATGCTGCGCATGCTCGGCGGCACCATCAACTCGCTGTGGAAGACGAGGCCCCCGGACGCGACCGCGATCCATCTCCACCATATCGATCCCGGTTTTCCGATGATCTACGAAGAAATCGCGACGCGCCTCGGGCAGAGTGCGTACGTGCCCGCCATTCGCAATGATATCCTTGCCGCCGACCCGAGCCGAAAGGCGCTTGCCCAGGAAATCGACGCCGCGCACTACTCCGGCATGCCGCCGTATGCGACCTACGTCGCGCGCGCGGTTTTCATTCATACGCTCGCCTTCAACGAACAGCTCAAGGGGCTTACGCCTGAACACCTGCGCTTCTCGATGCTGGGACCTGACATGGATCTGAGCTTCATCGACGATGCGCGCAAGCGGTTTGCTGACGATTCCGCATATTTGGACGACCGGCCGACTTCGCCCCTGCGCTTCCTGGTCGAAGCTAACCTGAATCAGATCATTCGCCGTCAGGAGCAGAACGTCGACCCGGCGGAAGTGCGCTCTGAACTTAACGATCGCATCAAGCGCATCTTCGGCGGGAATTCCTTCGAACTCGTTCCGTTTCCAGGCGACGCATGGGAGATTCCCGACGATGTCGGCAGCGGACGCCCACGGCTGGTGGTCGTCTCGTATGAT
>Ga0137390_10004333_pt1 | contig 11787 bp, 11 predicted proteins | sample 15con2h24AmetaG_FD_104937 | JGI IMG/M metagenome (GOLD analysis project Ga0137390, IMG submission 104937) | Vadose zone soil microbial communities from Angelo Coast Range Reserve, California, USA - 15con2h2.4A metaG | ecosystem: Environmental > Terrestrial > Soil > Vadose zone > Saprolite... | reverse complement strand
GCCTTCGACAAGGCGCGCCAGGGCGCGGTGCGGGATCCCGAGTTCCGCTCCCTGCCCCGGCCGGGAGGGGCCAAGCGCGAGCTCTTCGACTACCACGATCCCGCTCTCCTCGCCATCAGCGACGCCCAGCTCGTCGAGTCGGGGTGGAAGGTGCTGCAGGGCGGCCTCCGGGCTTTCCTCGCCTCCGGGAGCCTGGCCGACCTCGCGGGCTCGGAGGCCGACCTTCGCGGGCTGGGCTTGATCCTGGGCGGCGACGTCACCATCGTCCAGGAGTCCATGGCCATCGCCTCGAGCCAGATGCCCGAGCCCCAGACCGATGTGTCCACGCCCATGATGGGCTTCGTGACGGCCATGGTGGAATCGCGCGAGGCCAAGGGCTCGGGCTGGTCCACGGGCACGCGGCTCGATCATTTCACCGACGAGGCGGGCGTGGAGGCGGCGCAGCGGGCCATCGAGGCCATCGGCGGCGAGCGCGTTCCCTCGGGCGACTACACGGTGATCTTCGGCCGGCAGCCCGTGGCGGATCTCATGAACAATCTCGTCATCCCCTCCTGCCAGGCCGGCTCCTTCTATGCCTCCAGCACGCCCTTCCTGGGCAAGCTCGGCAAGCCCGTCGCCTCGTCGCGGCTCTCCATCTACGACCACGGCGCCATGCCGGGCTTCATGGGCTCCAAGGGGATCACCTGCGAGGGGCTGCCCACGGGACGGACCGACCTGATCCGCGACGGCGTCCTCACGGGGGCGCTCACCAACTGGTACGACTCGCAGCGCCTGCTGCACGATCCCGGGCTCGTGGAGAAGCTGGGCGTGGACGCGGCGGCCGCCGCGCCCGCCCTCGTGGCCCGCAACGGCTTTCGTTTCACGGGCGCGGGCGGGCGCGCCTTCGACACCGCCCCGGAGACCGCGGCCTCCAACATCATCGTGGAGGGCAGCGACCCCGTGGCCCTCGATGAGCTGATCAAGAGCGTGCGCGAGGGACTCTACATCGGCCGCATCTGGTACACCTACCCCATCAACGGGCTGCGCGCGGGAGACTTCACTTGCACCGTGGTGGGAGACTCCTTTACCATTCGCGACGGACGCATCGCGTCGCCCCTCAAGGCCAACAGCGTGCGGATCAACGACAACATTACGAGGCTGCTCACGCACATCGCCGGCATCACCAAGGACCAGCGCGGTACCCTGGTGTGGGGCGTGGACGAAGTCGTGTACACGCCCGAGATCGCCGTCACCGGCGTTCACGTCGATGCCATCGCCGGCTTCATGGAGGCAACTGACTGATGGCCAATCTCGATCTCGCCAAGCTCGAAGCCATTGCCCGCGACGGGCGCGTGCAGATCCTCCGCATGCTGACCCATTCGGGCTCGGGTCATCCCGGCGGCTCGCTCTCCGTCATCGATATCCTGACGGTGCTCTACTTCAGCCGCATGAAGTACGACCCCAAGAATCCGACCTGGGAGGACCGCGACCGGTTCGTCCTCTCCAAGGGCCACTGCGTGCCCGCCCAGTATTACTGCATGGCGCGCGCGGGCTTCTTCCCGGAGAGTCTGCTCCTCACCCTGCGCAAGCTCGGCAGCCCGCTCCAGGGCCATCCCGATCGCGTCGCCCTGCCCGGCATCGAGGCGGCCACGGGCTCGCTCGGCCAGGGACTCTCGGTGGCCATGGGCATGGCCCTCGGGCTCAAGCTGGCCGGCAAGAGCTCGCGCGTGTACTGCGTGCTGGGTGACGGCGAGAGCCAGGAAGGCCAGGTCTGGGAGAGCCTGATGTCCGGCCCCAAGCTCGGCGCCCCCGACCATCATCTGGACAACCTCTGCGTCATCCTGGACTACAACGGCATCCAGCTCGACAACTTCGTGAAGAAGATCCTCGACCTCGAGCCCATCGTCGAGAAGGTGAAGAGCTTCGGCTGGCCCGTCCTCGACATCAACGGCCACGATCTCGCCCAGATCGACAAGGCCCTGGACCAGGCTGAGGCGACCAAGGGCGCGCCCACCTACATCGTGGCCCACACCGTCAAGGGCAAGGGCGTCTCGTTCATGGAGAACGACCCCGAGTGGCACGGCAAGGCCCCCAAGCCCGGCGAGGCCATCGAGGCCATTCGCGAAGTGGTCGGCGAGCCCGTTCCCGCCTCGGTGCAGCCCATTCTCGACGAGCTGAAAGCTCTGGAGAAAAAGTGATGCCCGCCAAAGCCTCCCGCGCCGCGTTCGGAGAAGCGCTCGTCGACCTCGGGGCCAAGGACGAGCGCATCGTGACGGTGGACGCCGACCTGTCGAAGTCCACCATGACGGCCAAGTTCGCCAAGACCTATCCGGGCCGCGCCTTCAATGTCGGCATCGCGGAGTCGGGGATGATCGGCCTCGCCGCGGGCCTGGCCCTGGCCGGGCGCGTTCCTTTCGCCTGCTCCTTTGCCTGCTTCGTGGTGGGGCGCTTCGAGACCATCCGCGTCTCCGTCGCCTACAGCAATGCCCCCGTCATCCTCGTGGGCACGCACGTGGGCGTGGCCATCGGCGAGGACGGGTACACGCAGATGGGGCTCGAGGACATGGCCTGCGTGCGCTCGCTGCCCAACATTCCCATCATCCAGCCTGCCGACGAGATCGAGACCAAGCAGGTCGTGGCCTACGCCGTCGAGCACCGCAACCCGCTCTACCTGCGGCTCACGCGCCAGAACCTCGAGCCCGTCCACGACGACACGTACCAGTTCCGCTTCGGCAAGGCCGACGTCCTGCGCGCGGGCACCGACGTGTCCATCCTGGCCACGGGGGGCACGGTCTGGAATTCTCTGGAGGCGGCCAAGAAGCTCGCCGCCGACGGCGTCAACGCCGAGGTCGTCAATGTCGCCACCGTCAAGCCGCTCGACGAGGAGGCCCTCCTGCTCTCGGCGGGCAAGACCGGGCGCGTGGTCACCGTCGAGGACCATTCCATCCACGGCGGGCTCGGCGGCGCGGTGAGCGAGCTCCTGAGCGAGGTCATGCCCACACCGGTCAAGCGCCTGGGCGTGGTTGGCTTCGGCGAGTCCGGCGACGCCAAGGGGCTCTACGCCAAGCACGGCCTCGACGCCGACGGCATCGCCAAGAGCGTGCTCAAGTTCCTGAACCGGTAGCCGAGAGGGACTCATGATCGAGATGACGCTCGAGATCGCGGAGAAGGCCCTGCGCGCCGCGCAGGGGAAGGCCAAGGCCCTGGGCTCGCCCATGAGCGTGACCATCGTCGACGAGGCGGGCCGGCTCGTGCTCGCGGCCCGCGGCGACGGCACGGGCTTCTTCAGCACGGACACGTCGCGGGCCAAGGCCATGGCGGCGGCCGCCTTCAAGAAGCCGAACTCAGAGCTGGCCCCGATGGTGGCCAAAGGCGGGTTCTGGGCGATCGTCCCGACCGTCCTGAAGGGAGAAATCCTGCCGACGCTCGGGGGCGCGCCCATCGTCCGCGGCGGGAGGGTGATCGGCGCCATCGGGTGCGGCGGCGGCACCGCCGAGCACGACCAGGAATGCGCCGACGCCGGGGCGGCCGCCGCGGGCTAGCTGTGGAACCCTGACTAGCCGCCGGCCATGGCGCCCACGACGAGGAGAGGCTCAGCGCCCATCGCGACCGCGTCGGGCAGCGGTGCGTCCGGCGGCTCGTGGGACAGAGCCTCCGCGCAGGCGAAGAACCTCACGAAGGCCCGGCGCTGCTGGGTGACCTGATCCCGGATGGTCCCGCGCAGCATCGGATAGCAGGTCTCCAGCGCGTCGAGGACCGAGCGCTGCGTCACCTGCCCATCGACGTCGAGCTTGACCTCGCCGTCGACGCGCGCGAGCGTCCGCAGATGGGCGGGGAGCACCACGCGGATCATGGCAGCGTCTGCACCTCGACGGACACCACCGACGGCAGGTCCCGCACGATGGGCGCCCAGCGGTCCCCCGCATCCGCCGATACGTACACCTGCCCGCCCGTGGTCCCGAAGTACACGCCGCACGGATCGAGCGAGTCGACGGCCATCGCGTCGCGCAACACATTGACGTAGCAGTGCTGCTGGGGCAGGCCCCTGGTGAGGGCCTCCCACTCGTTTCCGCCCGTCCGGCTGCGGTACACGCGCAGCTTTCCCTCGGGCACGTAGTGCTCCGAGTCGCTCTTGATGGGGACGACGTAGATGGTATCGGGCTCGTGGGCGTGCACGTCGATCGGGAACCCGAAGTCGGTCGGCAGGTTCCCGCTCACCTCCCGCCACGACTCGCCGGCGTCGTCGCTGCGCATGATGTCCCAGTGCTTCTGCATGAAGAGCACGCCAGGGCGCGACCGGTGCATGGCGATGCGGTGAACGCAGTGGCCGACCTCCGCATTCGGGTCCGGGATGCCCTCGGATTTCAGTCCACGGTTGATCGGCCGCCACGTCTTGCCCGCATCGTCGGAGCGGAACACCCCCGCCGCCGAAATGGCGATGAAGATCCGCCCGGCATGGCTCGGATCCAGCAGGATGGTGTGCAGGCACATCCCCCCCGCCCCCGGCTGCCAGAGCGGCGCGGACTTGTGCGTTCGCAGGCCGGGCAGCTCCTGCCAACTCTGCCCGCCGTCGCTCGAGCGGTACAAGGCCGCGTCCTGGATCCCCGCGTAGACCGTGTCGGGATCGTCCAGGGAGGGCTCCAGATGCCATACCCGCACGAACTCGAAAGGCCGCGGCGTGCCGTCGTACCACAGATGCGTGCCGGGCTCGCCCTCGTAGACGAACTTGTTCCCCACCGCCTCCCACGTCTTGCCCCCGTCATCGGAGCGCTGGATCACCTGCCCGTGCCAGCCTGTGTGCTGCGCGGCATACAGCCGATTCGGATCAACGGGCGAGCCCTTTAGGTGATAGAGCTCCCAGCCCGCGAAGAAGGGGCCGCTCACGTCCCACCGGTCGCGCTGGCCATCCGCCGTCAGGACGAACGCGCCCTTGCGTGTACCAACAAGCACTCGTACCCCGCTCATCCGCTGCTCCTTTCTGAGATTCGCGAAGATGCCCGTAAGAAGAAACTCTCCCGTCTTGTAGTCGAACGGGCGGCTCTGAAATCGACAGTACACCCCTGCTCAAGCGAAACCTGTGTCGGATCTTCCCACCGACGCCCTAGCGGCCGACCAGCCTCCGCGGCTCCCACTGTTGGCTCCCGTGCGCCATCACATCGTCTCGACGGGCGAACAGCTTGATCAAGACGAGGCCTGCGGCGAATCCGCCGGTGTGCGCCCAGAAGGCCACCCCACCCTGCTCCTGGGAGAGGAGCCCGAACAGGCCGCTCACGAACTGGATGGCTGCCCAGTAGAGGAGCATCGTCCAGGCCGGCAGGGCGATCGATGTGACGAAGAAGCCGAGGATCAGCAGGGCGAACACGCGCACGCGCGGGTACAGGACCAGATAGCCGCCCATGACACCGCTGATGGCGCCCGAGGCGCCCACCATCGGGATGCCGGACGCCGGGCTGACGAACACCTGGAGGAGGGCCGCCGCGACACCGCAGGTCAGGTAGAAGATCGCGTAGCGGACGTGGCCCATCGAGTCTTCTATGTTGTCGCCGAAGACCCACAGAAACCACATGTTGCCGATCAGGTGCATCCAGGAGCCGTGCAGGAACATGGACGTGAAGATGTGGGAGATCTGCCGGCCGGGATCGGTGAGGCAGACGAGGCCCTCGCCCATGGGGAACCGCGTGCCGGGCGGCAGCATGCCGGTCAGCTCGCCAGGGATCAGCCCGAGGTCGCAGACCGCCCGCGCCACCGCCCCCGAGGCGCCCGCCCCCTCCACAAGGAGCCAGACGAGGACGTTCAGAACGATGATGGCGATATTGATGAAGGGCGTGCGCTGGGTCTCGTTCTCGTCGCGATAGGGGAACATCGCGAGCACAGCATACCGCTCTCGAAGCTGTTACGGGGATCGGACCTCCTGCGTGCTTCGGGCGATGTCCGGGGCTTCTCTCACGAGCCCTGAGCGCGCCGGCACTCAGGCAGGACTTTCTCGGCGATGTCCACCATCAGCGCAGTGATGCGCGCCAGCTCGCCCGAGTTCAAGGCCAGCACGATGTGCTCCACGCCCGCGCGCTGGTAGGCTCGGATGCCGGCGATCATCTCCTGGACGTCCTCGCCGACGAGACGCGCGCGGCTCGCCGCTCGCGGGCTCGACGCCCGGCCGCCCACTTCCACTTCCACCCGGATGGACATCGCCAGGGCTGCCGGGTCGCGGCCCGCCGCGGCGGCGAGCTTGCGCACCTCCTCCCGGCCCGCGGCGAACTCGTCCGGAGACATGCCGCTGGGATGCCATCCGTCACCCATCGTGGCGGCCCGCCGCAACGCTCCCGGACTCGACCCGCCGACCCAGAGAGGGATGGCGGGCTTCTGCGCGGGCTTGGGGGCGAACTTGAAGCCGCTCAGGTTCCAGCGCTCGCTCTTGTAGTGGGGATCGGGGCTGGTCCAGAGCTCTCGCATGATGGCCATGCACTCGTTCGTGAGGGCGCCGCGTTGCTTGAACGGAACCCCCAGCGACTCGAACTCCTCCGTCATTGCCCCGACGCCCACGCCCAGGATCACTCGGCCGCCCGACATCTGGTCCAGGCTCGCGGCGTACTTCGCGAGCTCGACGGGATTGTGGTAGGGCAGGACCAGCACGGAGGTGCCGAGCGAGACGCGGCTCGTGGTTGCCGCCAGGTATGAGAGCGTGGCCAGCGGGTGATAGTACGGCTTGTCGTCGAGGCGTTCCCGGATGTAGCCGCTGTTCAGCAGGTGGTCCATGACCCAGACGGAGTCGTAGCCCAGCGCCTCGGCGAGCGGGCCCATGGCCAGGACCTGCCGCGGATCGGCGATCCCCCAGTTGTTCGGGATGGTGACGCCGAATCCAAGCACTAGCTCAGTACCTCGCGGAAGGAACGGATGGCATCGATGTGGGCCTTGGGCGAGGTGAAGCCGGCGCGCATCGTGTCCACGGCCACGTGGCTGGCTCCCAGGGCACGCCACGCCTCGACGCGGCGGTGCCACTCGTCCTTGCCGAGCCCCTGAATGCTGATCCAGGGGTCGATGCCGAACTGCTTGCGATCACGACCGGCCGCCGCCAGGTAGCCCTGGAGCTGGTCGACGTAGCCCTTCATGCGATCGTCGGGCGGCCTGCCCGCCGGCATCCAGCCGTCCCCGATGCGCGCCGCGCGCTTGAGCACGGGCTCGGCGGCCCCGCCGAACCAGATGGGGATGGGCCGTCGGATGGGCAGCGGATTGATCCCGGCATTGTCGATGACGTGCTCCGCGGTCTTGTGGGTGACGAGCGGCTGGGTCCAGAGCTTGCGGAGCACCTCGATCTGCTCCTCGACGCGGCGGCCCCGCGTCCGGAAATCCTTTCCGAGCGTGTCGTACTCGACGTAGTTCCAGCCGATGCCGATCCCGAGGCGCAGGCGGCCGCCGCTCAGGACGTCGACCTCCGCGGTCTGCTTGGCCACGAGAGCGGTCTGGCGCTGGGGCAGGATGAGGATGCCCGTGACCAGCTCGAGCCTCGTGGTGATCGCGGCGAGGAACCCGAAGAACACCATGGGCTCGTGAAAGGGGTGCTCGTACGTGTAGGGCCCCGTCAGCTTTGGCTCACGACTGGAATGCGCCCCGAGCACGTGATCGTAGACGAGCAGGTAGTCATAGCCGAGCCCCTCGGCCGTCTGCGCGTAGTCCTTGATGGCCTGGACATCGTTGCCGAACTCGATCTGCGGAAACACGACTCCGTACTGCATGGCGGCTTCTCCTCATGGCTCGGGTGGCCCCTCGGTGACGGTCGCTGCGTGGCCGACATCCTATCACCGGACTGCGTGCTATCGTGGGGCTCGAGGAGGGGGCCATGGACAGGACGCTGATCGCCAACGCGATGATTCTCGACGGGAGCGGGGCGGCGCCGTTTGCCGGCGACGTGCTGGTGGAGGGCCAGCGCATCGCCTCCGTGCAGCGGGGTGGAGGACTGCCGCGGGGCGGTGCGCGCGTCATCGACGGCGCCGGCGCCACGCTGATGCCCGGGCTCGTGGAGCCGCACGGCCACGTCAGCTACCCCGACGCCGCCTCGAACGCGGACTTCACGCGCCTGCCACCCGAGGAGCACGTGCTCGTGACCATGCGCAACGCCCGGACCATGCTCGACTGCGGCTACACCAGCGTGCTGTCGGGGGCGGCGGCCAAGCCGCGGCTCGACATCGTGATCCGGAACGAGATCAACGCCGGCCGTATCCCCGGGCCGCGCTACCTCGCCAACGGCCCGGAGATCACGGTCACGGGCGGGCTCGGCGACGACAACGCCCTCCACCTCCCCCACCTCGAGACGCCGACCTTCGCCTGGGTCGCCGACGGGCCCGACGAGATCCGCAAGGCCTGCCGACTGCTCGTCCGCGAAGGGGCCGACCTTCTGAAGCTCAACATCTCGGGCGACACGGGGCCGCGCAACAGCCGCTCCCAGCGCGCGGTGATGACCGACGCCGAGGTGGCGGCGGCCATGGAGATCGCCCGCGCGGCCGGGGCGCGCGTCTGCGCCCATGCTCGCAGCGCGGAGTCCGTCAAGATGTGCGTGCGCCACGGCCTCGGCATCATCTACCACGCCAACTTCGCCGACGAGGAGGCGCTCGACCTGCTCGAGGCCAACCGAGATTGGTGCTTCGTCGTCCCTGCCCTGGGCCTCACCTACCAGGCCTGCTACGCGGCCAGCGAGTGGGGCTTCACCCCGGAGAAGGCCCGTGAGCATGGCCTCCTGCACGAGCTGGAAGTCTCCGTGGACACCATGGGCCAGATGCGCAAGCGGGGCGTCCGCGTCCTGCCCGGGGGTGACTACGGCTTCGCGTGGAACCTGCACGGCACGTACGCGCGAGACCTCCTCCTCTTCGTCGATGTGCTCGGCTTCACGCCGATGGAGACGCTCGTCGCGGCCACCCGGCTGGGCGGCGAGATCATGGGGCGCCCCGACGAGCTCGGCCAGATCAAGCCCGGCTACCTCGCGGACCTCTTGCTCGTGGACGGTGACCCCCTCGCCGACATCAAGCGCCTGCAGAGCCAGGATGCGCTCCTGGCGATCATGAAGGACGGGCAGCTTCACAAGGCTCCGGCAACCACTGCCGGGTAATCTCCATCGCCTAACGTGGCGAACTCATTTCGAAAAATCTCAGTGGATTTCTGGGGATAAGTGGATAACTTCTCGGTTGACAGGATCGCCGTCTGGGACTACCAAGCGGACGTATGGGCAACACAGGCACGCGTGCTCGTGAGATCCGTGCCCTTGCAGGTGTCGCCGGCCACCTCGCTTCCGCTCTCGACGTGCTCTTGCTCAGCGGATGCGATTGGTTCGTGTGCGACATACTCGAGATGCTGGCTGTCATCAACGAGCAGATCGCGGTGCTGGAAGAGTTTGGTCGCGAGGATTTTTCATCGAGCCTCAGCACGTAGCGATCCGCTGACTACCAGAACAGCCCGGTCCCCGTGAGCACGAGCGCGGACGTTGTGGTGATCGGCGCCGGCATCATGGGCGTCAGCACGGCCTATCACCTGGCCCGGCGCCGGGCTGGCCGCGTGATCGTGCTCGAGCGCGACGACGTCTGCTCCGGGTCGACGGCCCTGGCCAGCGGAGGGATCCGCCACCAGTACGCCAACCGCGTCGGCATCGAGCTCACGCTTGCCGGCATCGAGACCTTCGAGCGCTTCGAGGTCGAGTTCGGCGTCGACCCGTCGTTCCGCCAGCACGGCTACCTGATCCTTGTCACGACCGAAGGCGAGCTGGCGCAGGCCGAGCGCAACGTGTCCCTGCAGCGCAGCCTGGGCGTGGATGTCCAGCTCCTGCCCCCAGGCGAGGTGGCGCGCCGCTTTCCGTACCTGCACACCGAAGACCTGCAGGGGGCGACCTGGTCGCCGCGCGACGGTTACGCGGACCCCTACCTCGTGACGACGGCGATCGCCGCGCGGGCCCGCGCGCTGGGAGCCGAGATCCAGACCGGCCACGAGGTCATCGCCATCGAGCGCGCGGACGGCCGCGTGTCGGGCGTGGCCACGCGCGAAGCACGGTTCGAGGCCCCGGTCGTGGTGATCGCTACCGGCGCGTGGTCCGCTGCCGTCGGTCGCCTCGCCGGAGTGGACATTCCCGTCGCGCCGCTTCGCCGGTCGAAGTTCATCACCACGCCCTTCCCCTTCGATCGGATCCCCGAGACCACTCCCTTCATCATCGATCCGCACCAGGGAATCTCCGTGCGGCGCGAGGGGGCGGGGCTGCTCCTCGGCATCGGGCGCAAGGAGGAGGCGGGATCGTTTCGCACAGACGTGGACTGGAGCCTGACCACGTCGCTGATCGAGCGCGTGGTCCATCGCGTCCCTCCCCTCGCCGACGCCTCGCTCCTGCGGGGCTGGGCGGGCCTCTACGAGATGACGCCGGATCAGACCGGGATCATCGGCGCCGCGCCGGGGGTGGCCGGCCTGCACGTGATCGCGGGTTTCAGCGGCCACGGCTTCATGCACGGCCTCGTCGCGGGCCAGCTCATGTCAGAGGTGATCCTGGACGGACGGGCGACCACCGTGAACATCGCGCCCCTTGCCCTGGAGCGCTTCGCCCGCGGCGAGCTCTCGGTGGAGCCGCTCACCTTCACCTGAGGGCGCTGGGCCAATTTGCTTCGCCATACTGACTCAGCCCTCGCCTCGCAGCTGCGTTGCTCAGCTCGAAAGGCCACGTTGCGAGCGAGCCGGCAGCCCTCAACGTACGTTCAACTCAGCCCTCGCCTCGTGGCTGCGCCCCTCAGCTCGAACGGCCACGTACGCCTCGGGCTGCCGGCTCGCTCGCGCCTCGTCTGGCTCGCAACTTGTCCCAGCGCCTGCCGCGTGGGCTGGGATGTGTGTGATAGGCTGCCGGCGTCATGAGCAGCGTTCCCCCGCCCCCCGCGACACCACCGGAGGAGCCCATGAACACTCGCCGCGAATTCGTTCAGGACGCCGCCGGCGCCGTGGCCGGCATCGCCTTCGTTGGATGCGGACTGGTGGGTGGGGCCCCCGCCCAGGCGCAAGCGCGCCGCCGGGAGGTGGTGGTCAACGGGCGCCGCGTGAAGGTGGTCGACGTGCACGCGCACTGCGCGGTGCCCGAGGCGATGGCCCTGATGGGCCTGAAGGTGGCGGGCCCGTCGCGGCAATTCCCGCTGCTGCTCATGTCGCAGCCCGCCGAGCGCATCCGCGCGATGGACGAGCAGGGGATCGACGTCGAGGCGCTCAGCATCAACGCGTACTGGTACAAGGCCGACCGTGACCTGGTCACCCAGCTCATCAAGATCCAGAACGAGAAGCTTGCCGAGGCGTGCGCCGCGAACCCGGATCGCTTCGTCGCGTTCGCCTCGGTCGCGCTGCAGTTCCCCGATCTCGCCGCCCAGCAGCTCGAGGAGGGCGTCAAGAAGTACGGGCTGCGTGGGGCTGCGATCGGCGGCAGCGTCAACGGCGAGGACCTGTCCGATCCGAAGTTCCACCCGTTCTGGGCCAAGGCCGAGCAGCTCGGCGTGCTCGTGTTCATTCACCCTCAAGCCGCGGGTGCCGCGGCCGACCTGAAGAGCCGGCTCGGGGGCAGCGGCGGGCTCGAGAACACCATCGGCAATCCGCTCGAGACGACGATCGCGCTGTCGCACCTGATCTTCGAGGGCACGCTCGATCAGTTCCCCGGGCTCAAGATCTGCGCGGCCCACGGTGGTGGCTACCTGCCGTCGTACGCGGCGCGCTCCGACGCGATCTGCGTGACCTTCCCCGACCGTTGCACCAAGGTTCTGAAGAAGAAGCCGATGGAGTACCTTCGCCAGCTCTACTTCGACTTGATCG
>Ga0137390_10004331_pt1 | contig 11791 bp, 5 predicted proteins | sample 15con2h24AmetaG_FD_104937 | JGI IMG/M metagenome (GOLD analysis project Ga0137390, IMG submission 104937) | Vadose zone soil microbial communities from Angelo Coast Range Reserve, California, USA - 15con2h2.4A metaG | ecosystem: Environmental > Terrestrial > Soil > Vadose zone > Saprolite... | reverse complement strand
TCGGCGCGCAGCTCCACCTTGAACGGGTGCGGCTGGGGTGGCCCATCGTAGAAGCGCGATCGCGGCGTGACGGTGAGTTGCGCGTAGGCCGACTGGCCGGCTGCGATTTCGAGGGCCAGCGGTTCGAACTGGAAATTGAGCAGCTCGTCGACATCGCTCGCCTCGAGGGTGGCGCGCAGCGATGCGTTGCCATGGTTCTCGACCGTGACCCGGTGGCTGACCGATTCTCCCCCGCGCGACGTCCGCGGCACGATCGAGAGGCTGGCTTCCTGGTAGAGCGCCACGTCGATCGAGCCGTCCTGGAAGGCGGCGATGTTGGGCGATGCCTTCGATTGGACCGCGATCGAAAATTGCTTGCTGCCGGACGCGACGCCCGGGGAGCGGGCGGGGCGGAATCGGATTCTAGCCACGCCTTCGGCATCCGGGAAGAGCGAGAGCGTGGTCGGCTCGACGATTGCCCATCGGGACGGTTCGCCGACCACCTGGATGTCGTACTGGTCGACGACGTTGCTCTTATTGCGGACGCGTACCTCGCAGGTGGCCTCTTCTCCCGCCTTGACGGCGATCATGGCCGGCGCGATCGCCACGGTCACGCCACCCGAGAGGGCCTCGGTCTTTGTGCCTACATAGGCCAGGAAGGCGCCGCACCCCTTTGGGTTGGCGCAAAACTCCACACCGTCATCGTTGCGAAAGCCACACTTGGAGCAAATGACCACGACGAGAGCAGTTTAGCGCTCGCGCTCCTTCGTTTCCATCGCTGCTTGCGCCCCGGCGAGCCGCGCCACGGGCACGCGGCACGGCGAGCAACTGACATTGTCGAGGCCGAGCGTATGCCAGAAGCGAATCAACGGTGTCGGGCGAATCAATCCGTTACCGCACGGACGTTCTCGTTGACTTGGCGGCCGGAGCATAGTAAAAAGAGTCGACCTTCGTCAGCAGGCTGATCAGTGAGGGGGGTTCCATGCGGGTTTTGGGACTACTTTGAGGGGATCTTCTGGTCGCCTTAGCATCCGGTTGTCCACCTCCGTCATCCTAACCCTGACCCTGACGGCGTTTCTAAACGGCCCGCCTGGCACCCTCGTACAACTCGGTCCTCGTAATGCTGACGCCGCTTCCAAATCGAACACTGCGAAAGGCGCCACCTCGAAGCTTAACCTCTTTAATCCGACAACGCTCAAGAGGTCTGGCCCGCCTGTGAGATCGTTGCCAGCGCCAGCTTCCGGCCAAGCGACCACTCCGCCGCCGAAGCCGCTTCTTCGTCCTGTTCGACTACCAATGCAACGGGGCCTTCTCACGCTCGACCCGATGACGCCAAGCCAGTTCCTGGGTAGCGACGGGCGGTTGGAGATCGATGTTCCCGCAGGAGCGGTGACGTCAACGGACCTCGCGACGGCCGGAGGTCAGCTTGCGTTGTCGGTTAAGCAGATTGCGCCGCCGTCAGGTGGAACGGGGGGAGGCAGCGGCCGCTACAGCTTTGGCACGTACCTTATTCAGACGGTCAACGGGCAGAAGCAGGAATGGAGCCAGCCGCTCAGGAAACCGTTGATCTTCAAGCTTCATGTCAGCCCAGAGGAATACGCCGTCGACGTGCAACATGCCGTCCTGGTTTTCAACGGGGAGTTCCCATCTGACACTAACTTCAACCCCGACGACGCCGGTCCAATGATTTCGGCCGCGCAGGCTCACCTGACGCCGGCGTCGGCAACACAGGCCACTTTTGATTCGACCGGTCCCTTGTTAACGGCAACGGCGTTCATGCCGAGTGATCCGGTCGCAGCATTCAATACCGATTCGCCGGTCGCCACCTTCGGCAAACCGGACATCTTCGGCGCCGATTTGAGTGCGGGCGCGCTGAGCGGCGGTTATCCCATTGAGGTCCCCGCTGGCCCAGCCGGCTTCACACCGCCGCTTGCGCTGAGCTATTCGAGCGCGGCAGTGAACGAGCAGCACAACCCTCAGGGCGCAGCAGGCTGGGTCGGCGAGGGCTGGAGCCTTTCCCTCGGCTCAATCAGCTGGGCCGAGCACAACGTCGCCGAGTCGGTGGGCACGAACTGGGAAAACAGCTGGGAACTCAATGATGCCTTTGGGACATCAGCGGAGTTGATCCCGCCCACAACGGCCGTGACGACCTTCTGTGGCATTGGCACCAACAGTGCGCCCACGCCTCCGCCGCTCGTCTGGCACACAACGCCTGAAAACCATGCCAAGGTGATCGAGATCGCCGGCACCAGCCAGCTTACGTGTGGTGGCGCAGCTCGGACCCTGCCGTGCTTCCGGACATTCCTCCCAAATGGCGTCATGGAAGAGTTCGGCTGTACCCCATACTCCGTGCAGTGGTATCCACTGGCGAATGGCGCCTATGCCGTCAACCAATGGAACCTTGATCTCATTCAGGATCCAAAGGGAAACCAGATGCGGATTAATTATGGCGACGACCTGGTCTCGTCGAACCATAATTATCCCCGCGATATAGTCATCAGCTCGATCGAGTGGGGCTCGCCGGGATGTACGGCAAGCAACTTGGCAAGCAAGCCGACACGGCCGCCTATATCGGAAAGCCGGGATTCAACGTCCTGAACCTCCCCAAAGAGGAGTGGAGTATGGCCAATAACGATGCCTGGGTCCAAGGCGGGATGGACCGGGGAGCACCGTTCATGCCGGCTTCCGAACCCAACCCCTCCAGCGTGTTCAACCTGTCGCGAGGCGAGTTGAGCGTGTTCGGCCGAGAGCTTCGGCAACTCTTCAACGGTGGCTACGACATCCAAGGTGCTCAGCAGGGCGAACTGCTTGGGCCAGGACAGGATTGGGCGGCGGCGTCAGGACAATGAGCGAAGGAATCGTGTCACTGGTAGATATGAACGAACGCTGGGAGTCCTACAAGGCCGAAGCTGATTCTGCAGGAAGACATGACCCGTACTTGCTGGAACCATTCCCGACCCCGCTCGACGAGGCGCTTTACTCGGTGGTGACGGGTTTCCAGTCGATGGCAGATTCGGACCGGCGTTCCTGGCCGGGCAGTATTCCCTTCAGCATCCGCGACTCTCAGATTCTGCTTACATACGCGGCCCGAATGGCGACGCAGGTGCTCCGCGAGGGCTCTACGAGTCGCCTAACCGACGGACTCGTCGCTCATTTGATCGAGGGGGAGCGGGATGACTGGCGAGAGAACGTCATCGTGCTAACCCTCCTATTTGACGCCGCGAGGAAGCTCGGGGTCGATCCGCTGCCCATCTTCGACCATGTGGCATCTCTCGCCGCGGGCGACGCCGCAGCCGAAACACTCGGAGGGTTCCGCAAGCGAAAGCCCGAGATGCTGACCATCGAGTCGATGGGGTACAGGACGGCGATGTCGGCGCAGGGGGTCAGGTACGAACCAGATCCCGCGGTCTGGAGACAGTGAGAGCGGTACCACCATAGGCACGCGAAGCCAGAAGAGCCACTCCGGCTCAGGTCGAGCGAGACGGGAGCGCGGCGGGCCTGTCGGGCAGTTGCAGCCCGACGTTGTCGGCTGCGGAACGCTCTCGACGTTTGCTCACCCTTCCCCGATCCCTTAGCCGCCGATTAGGGCGGCGAGGCGGCCGACCGTGCCCGTTTTACGGGGACTGTGACGTCGGGGCGCCCCTGCTAACGTGGGCAAGATGACCCTACGCGCTCCAATCCCCGGTCTCTGTACCCCCATGGTTTGGCCCAAAGTCGCGATGGAGCGGCAGGTGTCTGACGGCTATTCCGGTATGGCATAACTCTGGATGCAGGAGGAGGGCGGCCTGTGGCCGTGATCTTTCTACGAGTCGGCGATGCGTACACGGCGAGGGTTGGGGCCACCTGAGCCCGATCACGAGTGGACTACGGATAGGCCTTATCGTCGCGACGAGTTGCGCAGCATGTTGAAAATCTGGGCGTTCATCCGATTGACGTCGCGGACGCTTTCGACCAAGCCGACCGGAGGGCTGGCCTCGACCGAGGCCGAAGATCAACTGTCCCGGGCCTCCCTTTACGGTGATGAGCCATGATGCTGGCGGAGCTGCGAGCTCAGTTCCCGTTTGGGGTGTTGCTCATTACCGACGAGAAGTCGACCGAACCGATCCCGGACTGGTCGTCTGACGACCAGCAGGTTACGAGTACGGGCACCGCAATGGTAGTAAAGATTCGGCACGAGGTCGACGGTCCCGCAACTGTCCGCGTCTGGGACGATGATCCACACAGAGCGGGTCTCGCTGCGGTGGAAAGAGAGCTGACGGTCAAGAGCGGTGCCCTTCGGGTGTCGACCGCTACAGGCAATCACTTTGTTCGCATTCCCGTTCCCGCGGGCACTGTCCGGGTCAAAGTAGTCGCGTCCGCGTCGCACGATCCTGAAGAGATCGACCTCGTCGTCGTACCGGGAAAGACGGAACGCCAGCACTCCAGGATCCCGACACCGGAGCCGACGGCGGGGTAACTTGGCTTCGCCGTCGGCCAGCTGGACGTCGTAATGGGATACCGCCGTCAGCCTACGAACCTGGTCGCGGGAAGAGTGGGTGTGTTGAGTTTGTTTCGGTTGGCGATGAATCTCGCATGAACGTCGTCTACCGCATCAACTTCCCGGAGTACTTCGACGATTACGCCAGGGAGATCGAGGCCAAAAGGGTACTTCGACGATCTGACGGTGGATGCAGGCGATGCCAGCAATAAGCCCCTCTTCTACGACACAGCACGACTACGTCAAGAGTACGAGGACCACCTGGCGGGCGGGGCCGCGGCGTTCGCCGAACGGAACCTGGTGGTCCTGCCCAAGGTAACGAGGGCGACTATCGAAGCCGCGATCCATGAGCTGGCACGGACTGGTTTCCGTGCGCTTAATCCCAAGACCAAGTAGACCCGTAGCTGTCCTGGGACAGCCGCCTCCACCGCGACTCCTGCAACTGCTGCTAGCGCCCGTGTTAGTGACGACCAGCGTCGTGGCCTCATCGGCCAGACCGTCAGCCGTGCTGAGCCTCTTGTAACCTCAACCGGGAAGGTCAAGGGTGCGACGCTCTACACGTCCGCAGGAGCAATTCGCAGCAAGGTTAGAGCCGATGACCTTAATGTCGACGTCATGATCCAGCCAGCGGGATGAGCTCGATCTGGCGCAACACACCGGAAAGGTTGCCCGGGAGGCCGACTACCTATCCCTTTCTTTTGTCTCCATCGCCGCCTGGGCCGCCGCCAGCCGCGCCACAGGGACGCGGTATGGCGAGCAGCTGACGTAGTTCAGGCCGAGCGTGTGGCAGAAACGAATCGACGCCGGGTCTCCCCCATGCTCGCCGCAAATCCCGATCTCCATCTCAGGTCGCGACTTGCGGCCTTCCTCGACCGCGATCTTCATCAGCCGGCCCACGCCGACGGTGTCCAGCGACTCGAAGGGGTTGACTGGCAGGATCTTCTCCTCGACGTACTTCAGGAGGAACTTCCCCTCGGCGTCGTCGCGCGAGAACCCGAAAGTCGTCTGGGTCAGGTCGTTGGTACCGAAGGAGAAGAATTCCGCGACCTTCGCGACCTCCCCGGCCGTTAACGCGGCGCGCGGGATCTCGATCATCGTCCCGAACTTGTACGCCACTTCGGTCTTCTGCTCCTTAAACACCTCCTGGACGACTCGCAGCACGGTCTCGTGCGTACGCTGCAGCTCGTTGACGTGGCTGACCAGCGGAATCATGATCTCGGGCTTGACGTCGACATTCTTCTTCTTGAGAAAAATGGCCGCCTCGATGATGGCCCGCACCTGCATCTCGATGATTTCCGGGAAGAGCAGCCCCAGGCGGATGCCGCGCAGACCGAGCATCGGGTTCTGCTCGCGCATTCCCTCGATTGCCTTGAGCAGCGCCTCTTCCACTTCCAGTTTCTTCTTGGGCGCCTTCTTCAAGCGCATGGTCGTGACCTTGACCAGCTGCTCGTCGTAGTTCGGCAGGAACTCGTGCAGCGGCGGGTCGATCAACCGCACGATGACCGGCAGACCGTGCATCTCTTTGAACAGGCCCTTGAAGTCCTCGCGCTGGAACGGCAGCAGCTTCGCCAGCCACTGCCGGCGCTCTTTCTCGTCGGCGGCGAGGATCATCTTCTGCACGAACGGCAGGCGCTCCTGCTCCATGAACATGTGCTCGGTACGGCACAGTCCGATGCCCTCGGCGCCGTAGCTGCGCGCCACCTTGGCGTCGCGCGGGTAGTCGGCGTTGGCCCACACACCGAGGCGCCGCCGGGCGTCCGCCCAGAGCAGCAGCTGGTTCAGGTCCTTGTTGATGGCGGGCTCGATCATGGGCACCGACCCCAGGATCACCTCACCAGTCGAGCCGTTGATCGTGATCAGGTCGCCTTCCTTGACCTTCACGCCGCCGACGGTGAAGAAGCGCTTCTCGAGGTCGATCTTCAAACTCTCGGCACCGGCGACGCACGGCTTCCCCATACCGCGGGCAACCACGGCCGCGTGACTCGTCTTGCCGCCGCGCGCCGTCAGCACGCCCTTGGCCGCGATCATGCCGTGGACGTCGTCGGGGTTGGTCTCGATCCGGACCAGGATGACGGCTTCGCCCTTCTTGCCGCGCTCCTCTGCCCGGTCGGCATCGAAGACGGCCTTGCCGCTGGCCGCGCCCGGTGAGGCGTCGATGCCCTTGGCGATGACCTTCGGCTTGGCCTTCGGATCGATGCGTGGGTGTAGCAGCTGGTCGACCTGGGTCGGCTCGACCCGCTGGACCGCCTCGTCCTCGGTGATCAGCTTCTCCCCCACCATGTCGACCGCGATCCTGACCGCGGCCTGCGCCGTTCGCTTCGCGGAGCGCGTCTGCAGCATCCAGAGCTTGCGCTTCTCGACCGTGAACTCGAGGTCCTGTACGTCGCGGTAGTGCTTCTCGAGGCGTTCGGCGTTGGTTTCGAACTCTTTGTAGACGTCGGGCATGGCCTTCTTGAGGGATGAGATCGGCTGCGGGGTACGGATGCCGGCCACGACGTCTTCGCCCTGGGCGTTCGGCAGGTAATCGCCGTAGAGGACCTTCTCGCCGGTGTTCGGATCGCGGGTGAAGGCGACGCCGGTACCGGAGTCGTTGCCCATGTTGCCGAAGACCATGGTCTGCACGTTGACCGCCGTTCCCAGGTCGTGCGGAATCTTGTTGAAGTTGCGGTAGTCGATGGCACGTTTGTTGTTCCAGGATGAGAAGACGGCCTCGATCGATGCGCGCAATTGCTCCATCGGGTCGTCCGGGAACGGCTTGCCGCTCTCTTTGAGGATGATGTCCTTGTACTCTCTGACCAGCTTCTCGAGCTGCTCAGGCTTCAGCTCGGGGTCGGTCTTGACATTCGCCTTCTCCTTCGCGAGCTCGAGACGCTTCTCAAACTTCTCGGCCTCGATGCCGAGCACGATCTTGCCGAACATCTGGATGAAGCGGCGGTAGGCGTCCAGCGCAAACCGGCGATCGTTGGTCAGCTTCGCCAGGCCCTCCAGCGTTTGCGGATTCAGGCCAAGATTGAGAACCGTGTCCATCATCCCCGGCATCGAGAACTTGGCGCCCGAGCGCACCGAAACCAGCAGCGGGTTCTTGACGTTACCCAGCTTCTTGCCGGTCTTCTCTTCGACGTGGTGCAGCGCCTCGATCGCCTGCTCCCACATGCCGTCCGGAAATTTCTTGCCCGACCCGTAGTAGGCGTTGCAGGCTTCGGTGGTGATCGTGAACCCAGGCGGCACCGGCAGCCCGGCCTTCGTCATCTCGGCGACACCGGCCCCCTTGCCACCGAGCAGGTCGCGCATGTCCTTGTTGCCCTCTTCGAAGAGGTAGACCCATTTCTTGGTCGTGGTTACGCGCGATTCGGGACGAGCTTGGGTGGTGACAGCCATGAGAAAGAACCTCCTTGGGCGCGACGACTACGCGGTCAAGGATACCAATGGAAGCCCCCACCCTACCCTCCCCCGCAAGCGGGGGAGGGAAAAGAGATCCCTAGTTGTACCAGCCCTCGACGTCGATGATCAGGTCCGCGGACCCGGCCGCGTTGTAGAGCACGACCTTACCGTCCGCGCCCAGGGCGGCAACCACGAGGTTGGTGACGGTAGCGCCCGCGGTCACGTTGAGGTCGGACGTCGCCGGCTGGCTGGCCCCACTCGCATAGACCGTCAGGTAGCTCGCGGCCGTCGGGTTCGTCACGGTCAGGTTCAACACGACGGCGCGAGGCTGCACCGGTGCGCCCATCGCGGGGACTCCGGCGAACCCGGCGATCGTGACCAGCCTCGGGCCCACGCCGACCGGGCCACCGGCGGATCGGGTGTCGAGGACCCGCGTCGGGATCGTGCCCGTGTACTCGCCGCCGGTCAGCGTCGTATCGGTGCCGTCACTGAACCAGCCGGACACATCGACCAGGACGTCGGCTCGCCCGCCCCCGTTGTAGAGCGTGACTTTGCCACCGGTGCCGAGCGGCACGATGGCGCGGTTGGCAATCGTCTGGCCGGCCGCGAAGTTGATGCTCGAGGTTGGCGGTGTGGTCACCCCGGTCGGGAAGGCACTGAGCCAGCCGGCCGATGCCGTGTTGGTCGCCGTCAGGTTCATGACGACGGCGGAGACCCCGGTGGCCGGGACACCTCCCTGGCCGGCAACCTGCAAACTAAGCGACTGCCCCGGGCCCAGCGTGCTGAAAGTGCCGCGGGTATCCAGGATCCTCGTCGAGGGAGTCGGCCGGAAGATGCCGGCGGTTCCGGTCGTGGTGCCGTCAGCGGCGACCCACCCTGACACGTCGAGGATGACGTCCGCTGCCCCGGCCGCGTTGTACACGGAGATCCGTCCACTGGGGCCGACGCCGACCACGGCCAGGTTGGCGAGGGTCTGCCCGGCGACAAAGTTCATGTTGGACGTCACCGGCCGCGCGATGCCGCTGGAATGGATGGTCAGGTAGCTGCCCTGGCTTGCATTGGTGACCGTGGCATTGAGGACGACGGCCGCCACGCCACTGGCCGGAACCCCCGCGCTACCGGCTACCTGGACCTCGATCGTTTGGCCGCCGGCGATGCGCCCGGTGGTTCCGCCGATGCCGGTGCGGGTGTCGAGCAGGCGGGCCGGCGTCAGCGGCCGGAAGAAGCCCATCCAGTTCGTCGGGACCACGGGGTTCGAGGCCGCGGAGGTCGCGTTCGCGATGCCGTTCGACGCCGTAACCGTAAGGGTGTATGAGGTGCCGTTGGTCAGGCCGCCCACCACCGCGCTGGTGACCGAGCCGCCAACGTTGACCGACTGGTTCCCGGGCGTCGCCGCGACCGTGTAGCCCTGGATACTGGTGCCGCCATTGAAGTCCGGCGGCGTCCAGTTCACAACCGCGGAGACGTTTCCGGCGATGGCCGTGACGTTCGTTGGCGCCGTCGGCACCGGAAACCGCGCGGTGCCGGTCAGCCACAGATTCCCCGGGTCGCTCGGCCATGGGTCGGCACCGGCCGCGCCCGACCATCCCCAGGGATCAACCGCGGTCCACGAGGAGGTGACGTACACACCAAAGTGGAGGTGAGGCCCGGTACTGCATCCGGTGTTGCCGCTGAGGCCGATGACCTGGCCACGGTCGACGAGCTGCCCGGGACCGACGTAGAGCTGCGACATGTGGCCATAGCGCGTGCTGTATCCGTTCGGGTGGTCGATGATGACGTTGGTACCAAAGCACGGATTGACTGAATCGATACCCGCGAGCCGGACCGTCCCCGCGGCCGCCGCGTAGATGTTCTCGTAATAGAGCGCGTAGTCCCAGCCATTGTGGCCGTCGTAAGAGAGGTAGTCCGACCCACCCCGCGTCTGCGCGTAGCCCAGGTAGAAGGACGGATCGACGCCATTCGTCTTCAGCCCGACCGATCCATCGAACTCGCAGACCTTGCCGTCGACGCTGTAGTCGGGGTTGCAGTGATCGAAGATCGAGGTGATGTTGTGCCAGAAGAGGTAGGGACGGGTGAGAAACCCGAGCGATGAGCTCGTGGCTGTCGCTACCTGCGTGGCGCGCGTGGCTTGCGTCCCGCCCGGAGCGCCGGCGACTTCGCTGCGGCGCAGGTTCATCGGCGCCGACAACACCCACGAGGCCTGAACCTTGGTGGCGGTCGTGACCGGCCGAAGGTGTTCGTCCTTGATCAGCCCGGGCAGCGGCGCCGCAGCGACCACTTCGGTCGATGGGGCGGCGACCGGACTGGCCGCGGCCGATACGCCAAGGGAGCGCGATTGCCACGCTCCGGCGAGCAGTAACCCGACCGCACTGAGCGTGATAAATCGGCTACTGGAGGGGCGCAAGGCTGGCAGAATAACGCAGGCCGTCGGGCGACACCTGCGGAAGCACTGTCACGTTTCCCCCCGCCCGCAAGTCCCCCTCCCCGCTCGCGGGGGAGGGTCGGATCAGCGAGCCCCGGTGTGGAAAGGCGAGCGTGTCCTGTGGGCGACCCTAGTTAAACCAACCGAGCACGTCGACGATCGCGTCCGCGCTTCCGAACCCGTTCGCCAGGGTGATGCGCCCGTCAGCGCCCAGCCTGGCCAGCGTCAGGTTGCACACCGTCCCGCCGCCAATCCAGTTGAGGTCCGAGCTGTTAGGTTGCAGGGCATCGCTCGGGTACACGGTCAGGTTGCTGGCCGTCGAGGTGTTGGTCACCGTTACGTTGACGACGACGGCGCGCGGCGGGACGACGGCGGACATGGCGGGCACGCCGCCGAGGCCGGCAACCGGCACCGTGAGCGCGGCTCCCGCCCGTACCGGCGCCCGAGGGATGCCACCGGTCCCGAACCGGGTGTCGATGATCCGGGTCGGAGCGAGCCCGTTGAAGCGGCCACCGGTCGCCGCCGGATCGGACGCATCCGTGAACCAGCCGCTCACGTCGACCACCACATCGACGCTGGCGCCCCCATTGAAGATGCTGACCTGGCCATTGGCGCCGACCCCGACGATGACCCGGTTGGGGACGGTCTGTCCGGCGGTGAAGTTCACGCTCGAGGTGCGTGGCCAGCCACCGGCCGGAAAGAGGGTCAGGTAGCCGGCCGCGTTGGGGTTGGTCGCCGTCACATTCAGAGCCACCGCCGCGGCGCCGGTCGACGGCACGCCGCCCCGATTGGCCACCGTGAAGGCGATCGTCTGGCCCGGCCCCATCGTCGTTGAACCGCCCAGCCCCGTGCGGGTGTCGAGCAGCCGGCTCGGCACCAGCGGGCGGTAGAGCCCGGCGGCGTCACTGTCGTTTCCGGTAATCGATGTCCATCCCGAGACATCCACCACGACGTCGGTCGAGCCCGACGCGTTGAAGATATTGATGGCGCCGTTGCGGCCGAGCGTCACGTCGACGAGGTTGGCCACCGTCGCGTTCGCCAGGAAGTTGACGTTCGAGGTCGCCGGCTGGGCGTTGCCGGTCGGATAGACCGTCAGATAGCTCGGGGCGCTGGGACCCGTGACAGTGACGTTGAGGGTGACGGCCGCAACCCCGTTGAGTGGAACCGGGACGCCTGGCGCGCCCGCGATCGCGACGGTGCGAGTCTGCCCCGAGCCGATCCGCCCGGCTCCGGCCCGGGTGTCGTAGATGCGGGTCGGCGACACCGGATGATACTGGCCCGGCCAGGGATTTCCGAACTTGACTCGAAGCGCATTCCAGAGGTCCTGCGAGGTGCCGTCGTAGCCCAGCGCCCACATGCCGGTCCCCAGCAGATTGTTGTTGATCACCAGGTCGTACTTGTCGCCCAGCGAGGCGGCGTTGTCGTAGTACAGCTCGCGCCAGCTGCCGTGGTTGCCGCCACAGGGATCGTTGGTCGCCGGGCTGTACCACGACATCCAAGGCGAGGCCGCGATGCTGTCCCACGATTGGGTC
>Ga0137390_10004328_pt1 | contig 11796 bp, 12 predicted proteins | sample 15con2h24AmetaG_FD_104937 | JGI IMG/M metagenome (GOLD analysis project Ga0137390, IMG submission 104937) | Vadose zone soil microbial communities from Angelo Coast Range Reserve, California, USA - 15con2h2.4A metaG | ecosystem: Environmental > Terrestrial > Soil > Vadose zone > Saprolite... | reverse complement strand
AGGAATTCCACTGTGCCCGCGTTCGTATAGCTCGCCGCACGCGCGAGACTCAGCGCGGCGTCGATTATTTTCGTGCGCATCTGCGCAGACAGTCCTGGCGCGGGCGATTCTTCGACGATCTTCTGATGGCGGCGCTGGATCGAGCACTCGCGCTCGCCAAGTGCGACCACGCCGCCGTCTTCATCGCCGAGAATCTGTACTTCGATATGGCGCGGACGGGCGAGATATTTCTCGATGAAGATTCGCCCGTCGCCGAACGCCGCCGCCGCCTCGTGGGAAGCCGCTTCGAGCGCGCTCTCGAGTTGCGCGGCTTCGCTAACTACACGCATCCCGCGTCCGCCTCCGCCGGCGGCGGCTTTTACCAGGATTGGGTAATTTACACGCGCAGCGAACTCGCGCGCCGCGGAAATTTCAGCGGTTTCGATTCCCGGCACGACCGGCACGCCGGCCTCGGCTGCGATTCGCCGCGCCGCGACTTTGTCGCCGAGCGCCGCCATGACCTCGGGTCGCGGTCCCACGAATACGATTCCCGCGTCGGCGGCTGCGCGCGCGAACTCGGCGCGCTCGGAAAGAAAACCGTAGCCGGGATGAATCGCGTCGGCGCCGGATTGTCGCGCTGCGCCGATTATTTTTGCGATGTCGAGGTAGCTCTTCGACGCTTCCGCGGACCCGATGAGAATTGCTTCGTCGGCGGCGGCGACATGCGTGCTGGTCGCATCGGCCTCGGAAAAAACCGCGACCGTCCGCAACCCGAACAGGCGCGCGCTGCGGATGATTCGTAGCGCGATTTCGCCGCGATTGGCGATTAGTAATTTCTTGAGCTGGCGTTTCATCGATGGCGACGAAACTACCATGATTGATGGCGGCTTCCGAATTGCACCGCGCACGCGCTACAACCTAACCCCCTAACCCCTTCCCTCCGAAGGAAGGGGTAACCGAGAAGAATGGGAACTCCCTTAGGGACGTGGACAAGAATTAGGGGAGAGTCGCGATTTGAGGTGAGATGATCAATGACTCGTTACTTTGAAGATTTCAGCGTCGGCCAGATTTTCAAGCATTGGCCCGGGCGGACGATTACCGAGTTCGACAATACCTGGTTCACCTTGATGACGATGAACACCAACCCGATTCACTTTGACGCGGCCTACGCTGCGACGACGCAGCATGGGCGGCCGCTGGTTAACGGGCTGCTGGTGATGGCGACCGTGGTCGGGATGAGCGTCAAGGATGTGAGCGAGAATGCGATTGCGAATCTCGAGTACGAATCGGTGCGGCATAGCGGGCCCACTTTTGCGGGCGACACGCTCTACTCGGTCAGCACAATTATCGAGACGACTGCGTCGAAATCGAAGAATGATCGCGGCGTGATCTATGTCGAGACGCGCGGACTCAATCAGCGTGGGGAAGAGGTCATGATCTTGCGGCGTAGAGTTCTGATTCCACGGCGTCCCGGAGTAGGAACCTAACCCCTGACCCCCTTCCCTTACAAGGAAGGGGGAACCGAGAAGGGGGGGCGCCTCTTCCCTCGAGGGAAGGGGAACAATTTTAAAACTTGAGGGATCGTTTAGCTGAGGGATGGTTTCTGAGGGCATGGACAGTTTGTACTTTGTTGTTCACACCCATTGGGATCGGGAGTGGTATCAGCCGTTTCAGCAGATGCGGGCGCGGCTGGTCGCGATGGCCGATCGGATGATCCCGCTGGTCGAGTGCGGGACGATTCCGTTTTTTCATTTCGACGGGCAGACGATCGTGCTCGAAGATTATCTCGAAGTGCGCCCCGGCGCCGAGCGGCGGCTTCGCGCTCTGATTCGCGCCGGCAAGATACAGATTGGCCCATGGTACGTGCTCGCTGACAGCTTTCTCGTTAGCGGAGAGTCGCTCGTCCGCAACCTGGAAATCGGGATGGCGATTGCGCGCCGCTTCGGCCGATACCTCGAGGTGGGGTACCTGCCCGATCAGTTCGGGCATATCGCGCAGATGCCGCAAATTCTTGCCGGGTTCGGGTTCACGACCGCCGTTTTATGGCGCGGCGTCGGCGCTGATGTAGATCGGAATCGCTTTACGTGGGAAGGGCTCGATGGATCGTCTGTACTGACAATTTATATGCCAAATGGCTATTCGAACGGCGCGAACTTGCCGCTCGAATCGGTTGAGAGTTTTGTTGCGCGCGCCGAACAAATCGCGGGGCGTGAGCGCGAGTTCGCAGACGGCGCACCTGTTCTGGTGATGAATGGAACCGATCATGCCGACCCCGACCCGCGCCTGATGACCCGAATCAACGAAGCGCGCGAGATTTCCGCGCTGACATTCGAGGTCGGTCCGCTCGAGACTTACGTGCGGCGAATCGCTGAGCTTCCACTAAATGGAACACCGGCTCATCGCGGGGAACTCCGCTCACCACTGCGGGCGCACCTTCTGTCCGGGGTGACTTCGGCACGCACGTGGATAAAGCAGCGCGACTTTGAGAATTGCCGCGCGCTCGAGCGTTATGCCGACCCGCTCGCGGCGTTCGCGAACGCACTCGGACGTGGCGGCGGACTCGATGCATACAACGAGATGGCTTGGCGGATAACGATTCAGAATCATCCGCACGACTCGATTTGCGGATGCTCGGTCGATCAGGTGCATCGCGACATGCGCTATCGCTTCGACCAGGCCGCGATGCTCGCTGAGACGGTGACGCGCCGCGCGTCGCGCGCCTGCCTCAACGCGGCAGCTGACGCTTCGGAGTTCGCGGTTTTCAATCCGTCGTTCAGCACGCGCGCGCTGGTGAGTGGCGAGGTTGAAGTCGCCGAACCTGACAGGTGTTATGCTGTCGAGACGCTCGACGGCCGGCACCTCCCGGTCACTATCGACGTTGCCCATGCCGAGCGGACCGTCGATTCGGAGATGCCGTGCGCGGAGTTCAAATCAATCGTCGGCGGACTCAGCCAGCCGGCGATTTTCGGGCGCACGGTGAATGGCTACGAGATCGTCAACTCGCCCGACGCCGGGCCGCAGGTGAATCTCTTCATGAGCCGGGCCGCGTTCAGCGATCTGGATCTCGAAGGATTCAGGCAGGACATCCGCGCCAAAATTCCCGAATCGGGATCCGTGCGGATTCACGCGATCAGCGCACCGCGATGCTTTGTAAACTTTATCGCCGATAATCTTGCGCAGGCGGGCTTCAGCTCATACCGGCTCGTGCGCACCGATTCTCGCGAGACCAGCTCTGGTCAGTCATCTTCGACGTCAATTGAAAATGAGTTCTTTCGCCTGGCTGCGACGGATCGCGGGTTGGAGATTGGCGATCTCAAGCACGGCGCTCAGATGGAACTGTATTTCGAAGACGATGGCGATCGTGGCGACGAGTATAACTTCGACCCGGTCGCAGAAACCGCGGCGATCGCGCATCCGGCATCGATCTCCGCGCGCGTTCTTGACGACGGGTCCGCGCGCCGGCGCATCAGTCTCACGCTGGTATTCGATATCCCGTCCAGTCTTACCGCTGATCGACGCTCGCGCTCACTGGAATCCGAAAAACTCACAATCGAGCTTTGCGCCACGCTCTACTCCGGACTCGACCGGATCGATTTCACCGCCGCCTTGACCAATCCCTCGCGAGACCATCGCTTACGCGCCGCGTTTCGCACGCCTGTGGTCGCATCCGACGCGGTTCACGACACCAGCTTCGGCGTAGTGCGCCGGCCGCTCGCGCCGTCGGAGCCGCGCGGCACCGAAATAGTCTATCCGACGGTGCCGCATCGGACGTTCACTGCCATCGAGGGTGCGGATTTTTCCGCCGCTATGATGAGCAGGGGGATTCTTGAAGTTGAAGTGCGGCCCGAACCGGCGAGCTCGACGATCCTTCTGACCTTGCTCCGATGCGTGGGATGGCTCTCGCGCTCCGACCTCGCGACCCGGCGCGGCGGTGCGGGTCCCGAGTTGGAGACTCCAGACGCACAGGAGTTGGGCGCGCATCGCTTTGAATTTGCGATCGCGACTTTTCTTGGCAGCTACCTCGACGCCGACCTTCTGCATCGCGTCGAGGCGTACACTTCGCCGCCGCGGTTGTTTCAGGGCTGCAACATCGGCGCTCTCGGCGAACCGCGCTCGCTCGTTCAATGCGACAATCCGCGGATTATTTTTTCCACCGCGCGACCGGAAAGCCATGCTGGAGCGTATAAAGTGCGCGTTTATAGCGCGTCGCCCAACTGCGAGCGCGCGAAATTCACATTCGGAAGCCGTAGCCACGCACGACTGGTCGATCTTGCAGGACGCGCGACGAAGCACACGGGAGTGAAACGCACGCGCGACGGGTCGCTCACGCTCGAGCTGAGGCCTTTCGAAATTTTGACCTTCGAAGTTCGGCCGCGAGCGATCTAAATAAATTTCATCTTTTGATCGTCAAAAGGATTGATCGACGATGTAATTTCACTATCTTGTTTCATTCGACCGGCGGCTGAATCGAAACAGGGCGCCACACGTACAAGGAATGCGACATCAAAATGAAGGAGCGCTAGCGGAAGAATGAACGAGAAGACCACGGTTCGGACCGTGTACGATTTCCCAGTCGCGGGCCATCGATGCAGCGATGGCGCGGTGCGCTACGTCAAGCTGGTCCGTCGCAGCGGCCAGCAGCCCGAAGGCACCTGCACCCAGTGCAACACTTCCTTTCAATATCGAAAGCCCAAGCCCTCGAACGTGCGGCATCCTGAGGGCGAGGGTATCGTCCACTTTTAGAAGACATTTCAAGCTGCAGTTTTTTAGCGGCGCGCTAGAACCTAACCCCTAACCCCTTCCCTCGAGGGAAGGGGAACAATAGTTCCGGTGGGCGGCTCTGGGCGCTTAATCGCGGGGCGCGGCGATCGCGTCTTGCTTCTTACCGCGTGGAGCGGAGTTGCGGGGCCAGTGCTACGGGGTGCGTTTTCACCAGCATTATTTTGTTGCCCTGGTAGTAGCGCGCTGCTTCGTCGCCGACGAACGCCCATTCTTTGCTTGGATCGAACCAGGCGTGCAGCTTTGGAACGAACGGCGCGATAATTATGTTGATCCATCCGAAGTCCGGCCGCACTTCGACCCTGAGCGCCTCCTTTCCGTAGGCTGTAAATACCGCGGGGCCAGGATCGGTAGCCAAGCTAATCGCGAATATCTTTGGTCCCGGCGCGCAATTGAAAACATGCAGGCCAGGGAGTTCCTTTTCGCCGGCGCGCAGATAATGTTGCATCGGAATCACGACGCTCGCGCCCGCCCAGGTGTCATCGGGAAACTTCAGCACATCCTCGGTGTCGCTTGTAGTTCCGCCGTTAGTATGGGTGCAGACCGAGGCGCCCGATCTCAGATCGACGTGCGAGCGTTCCACTATGGTGCGATTAGCGTCGTAAAATGTATGGTCGAATTCCACCAGCTTCGGCATCCCGTCGCCGACACCGACCAGCGTACCGGTCTCGACGTCGGATTGGCCGTCGTAGAAGCTGGACTCTCCGTGCAGGATCCCGCCGTCAACCGTGCCCTCGACGCTGTACTTGCTCTGCCCGATGACGGCGCCGGTATCGGGATTCAATATTGCGAAAGTGGTCGGCGGAAAGCTGATCGCGGCAAACGCGCGCCGCGCTCCGCCGCTTATCATCAAAATAATTAGTGCTGCGATAATTCCTGTTCGACTGACTCCATTACCCAAGGTGTGACACCTGACCCTGAAAAGACTCGCGCCCGATCTCGCTTGCCATTGCGGCTCATGTTTGGAAGCGTTGGTCCGCTAGCTAGATTGTCCAACTACAAATGAAGCTGGGCAAGTCTGGCGGGGCAATTCGTTTCTAAATGAGCGTTAATATGCTCGATTCGGTTCTTAGCGCGACCCCGGATGTCCGTAACGTGCAATCGCGAATCGCGCGATTGCTGTTTCGCGTCGGAGTTAGCGCCAATGTCGCGACGATGCTCGCGCTGGTCGCGGGAATCGTGTCGGGGATTGCGTTTGCGCGCACTGCCGTGATGTTGGGGCTGATCGCGCTCGCGGTGAGCGCCGGACTCGACGCGATCGACGGCACGATCGCGCGCGAATGCGCCACGCCGAGCATCCTCGGCGGTGTGCTCGACCTGACCACCGATCGCGTCGTTGAGATTTTCGTGATCGTCGGTATCGCATGGCGCGATCCGGCGCTTTATTTCCCGGCGTTGGTCCTGGTCGGCAGCTGGTACGTGAATATCACCGTCTTTCTTGCGGTGGGCGCCGCGCTCGAGCGACGCGGTCCAAAGCTGATCGATTATCCGCCAGGAATTTTGGAGCGCACTGAGGCGATAATTTTTTTCGCCGTGCTCGCGATCGTCGAGGCTACCGCGATTACCCGCCCGCTCGGGCCGATCCTCGCCTACGCGATGACTGCGCTGGAAGTTGCGACTGGTGCGCAGCGGTTGATGTTCGGGGTTCGTCTGTTGCGCGCGGAAACCTAACCCCTAACCCCTTCCCTTGAGGGAAGGGGAACAATCGCGTTTGGGGGCTCGCGTTGGGGCAGGAGGGAGTTGAAAGAGTAATCTTCAACTAGAGGGAGGAGATCAACCGTGCGCGCGGATCAGCTCGGCGAACGTTTTCAGTTCCGGTTGATTCAGATCAGACACGACCCAGCAATTCATTCCCGCGACCATCAACTGCTCGACGTGGTAACCCTGCTCCGGCTGGATTCTCTCGGCGCTGGTTGCGGTGCCAGTGCTCGGCCACATGAAAACGTTGATCACGTGCTTGCCATGCTGATACACAAGCGCCGCGACCGGCCGGTCATCTATATAGTCGAGGCGGCCGCCGACCAGCGGAAATCCTTCCTTCGCAAAATCCGTCACCGGCGGCGAGAAATCCAGCTTGCCGTTGAACCACGGCTTCACCGTGTGCTGATCGGTCGAGGCTACGTCCATCAGATGTGAGCCCATCATCGAGCGCACGTGGCTCGCGACCACCTCGCGCGCGACAATGTCGTTTTCATTCGGACGAATCGCGCGCGGCGCGATGAACAGCGCCAGCATCGCGCCGATTGCGAGCGGGATCGCGAACTGGATCGCGCGCGGGACGAAGCCGCGGCGTCGTGACAAATAGCCGTTAGCACGCAGCGGCGCCTGCGGCAGCGCGCGGCGAATTTTTTCCTTCAATTCGGCGGGCGCTTCGAAGCGAAACGTTTCGTCCTTGAGCCGCGCGCGCATCGCGCGGAGAGTCGCGAACTCGCGCGCACATCGCGGACATTCCTCGAGATGCCGCTCGATCTCAAGGTCGCGCACGACGTCGAGTTCCCCGTCGAGATGGCCGTGCAGCAAAATCCTGGCGTCGTCGCAGTTCACGTCGATTCCTTGCTGACGCGTTCTTTGATCGATTTCGCGAGCCTGCCCCGTGCGCGCGCCAGGCGTGACATCACGGTGCCTATCGGCAGGTCGGCGGCGTCGGCGATTTCCTTATACGAGAGGCCTTCGATATCGCGCATCACAATCACCTCGCGAAATTCTTCGCTAAGCTCGTTTAGCGTATCGCGAATCATCGCCGCGTCCGCGCCGCGAACCGCGTCGGCCTCGAGTCCGGCATCGGCAATATCGCCGTGATGAAGGCTCTCGTCGAATTCGGCCGGCGAATTGGATCCACGGTTTCGCTTCAGCCAGGTGAACGCCGTGTTCCGCACGATCGCCAGGATCCACGCTCGCGGATCGCCGCCGCGAAAACCGCCGGCGAACCGGAGCGCGCGCAGATAGGCGTCCTGCACGACATCCTGGGCATCGTGATCGTCGCGCACCAGCCATCGCGCGAGGTTATACGCAGCATCCATATGCGGCAGAAATATACGGTCGAAATCGACGCCTTTGTATGAGTCCGGCAATCGCCTCTCTTTCGCCCGCTTTCCTCGTTTAGTTCCAGACTGCGGGCGTGGGCATTTTATTCCCGACCGCGCGGATGTCTCAATCGCGGGAATTTCCGCCTGCGACTCCAAGTCTACCCCGTGAAGCGCGCATTGAAGCGCCGCTGTCTGGCATTCGCAATTCGGAGGTTCTTGGATGAAAAGCAAGTTAGAAAACAAATTCGATCGGCGATCGTTCCTGCGCGTCGCGGGAACTTCGCTCAGTATCGGCGCGCTCTATAGCGTGTTTCCCGCGCTGACGCGTAGCGCCGGCGCGCAGAATATCGTGCGCACGCTCGCGGAGCTGAACGGAGAGGCGCCCGCGCCGTTTTCGTTCATGCAGCTCAGCGACACTCACGTCGGATTCAGCGGGCCGCCCGATCCGCTCGGCACCAAGGCGTTCGAGAGCGCAGTCGCGACTATTAACGGCCTCAAGAACAAGCCGGAGTTGATAATCGTCACTGGCGATCTCACCCATGACGCCGACTCTCCCGACGAGCATGCGAAGCGCTTCAAACTTTTCAAAGAGATCTCGAGTAAGATTGGCGGCGCGCAGATCAAGGTAGTGCCGGGTGAGAATGATGCCGCGCTGGACGGCGGCGACATGTTCCGTGAGTACATGGGGCCGACGCACTATTCGTTCGATCATCGCGGGGTCCACTTCATCGCGCTCGACAACGTTTCTCGCGGACGGCCGGAAGTGGGCGCCGAGCAGCTCACCTGGATGAAGTCCGATCTCGCGCGCTTCCCGAAATCCGCGCCGATCATCGTGTTCACGAATCGTCCCCTGTTCGATCTCAAGCCGGAATGGGAATGGTTCACCAGCGACGGCGACGACGTAATGAACGCGCTCGCGCCGTATGAAAACGTGACCGTGCTCTACGGACACATCCATCGCGAGAATTTTCATCAGCAGGGCAACGCGAAACTCTACGCGGCGCGGTCGCTGATCTTCGCGTTCCCCGATCCTGCGACCACGCCTGCGAAAAAGCCGCTGCCGTTCGACAAGGCGCAGCCGTTCAAGAACCTGGGGCTGAGACGAATCAACGGCAACGCGAACGGCAGCGATTTGCAGATCGAGGAAGTCGAGCTCGCGACGGCGGAATACTCGGGCACGGTCGGAATGGATCAGATGCTCAAGCATGGGAGCGGAGACGCAAAGGACGAGTAGAAAATGAAAAAGACAATAATCAACAAAATCGTCAGCACGTTCACCAGTACGATCTTGCTCGCGGGGGTATGCGAACTCGGGCTCGCCTTTGTTCCGCCCGCGATCAATCTCGCGCGCGCGCAGCAAGCGGCAAGCGCGGCGACGGAACCAACCCCCAAGGTTGTCGAAATCAGCGCGAAGAAGTTCGAGTTCACGCCGGCCCAGATCACTCTCAAGAAAGGCGAGCCTGTGATCTTAAGGCTGAGCAGCTCCGACCGCGTGCACGGCTTTATGTCGAAGCCGCTCAAGATCGATACCGATATCGCAGCGGGCAAGACTACCGACGTCGAGGTGACGCCCGATAGCGCCGGCGACTTCACCATCATTTGCGATCACTACTGCGGCACCGGCCACGGCAACATGAAGATGAAGGTCTCGGTCGTCGAGTAGCAGGGGCCAGCCCCTGCACCCATGTCAGGAGCCCGGCTCCGCTGTCGCCGGCTTTTTTTCTCCGCGTCATGATCCCCCTTACTCGGGAGAGGTGAGGCTTTATGTTTGCGCAACTGGTCAGCACGTATCATCTGCATCCGATCGTCGATCACTTCACGATCGCGCTGCTGGCCTTCGGGATCGCCGCGGAAATCCTCGCGGCCGCGGCGATCCTGTTTTCTCGCGGCCGGCCGGGCGTCGCATCACTGATGAGCCAGAAGCTCCGCTCTACTTCGCTCATCCTGATGGTCGGCGGAGCGGCCGCCAGCGTCCTCTCATACTTCACCGGAGACGCGGAAGCCGATCGCCTCTGGGACACGATGACGCCTGCCGCGCAGCAGATTCTTTCATCGACGACTGGCGGTCGCGATTACCTGTCGCACGCGGTGCTCGGCCAGTACCTCATGTATGCGTTTCTGATTCTTGCCGCGTGGAGGGTGATGATCGAGTTATCAAGGCAGTTACAACGCACTCGAATTGCTTTCCTGATGATCGCGATAGTCGCGGCGGGCGCGCTGCTCTACCAGGGCAAGACAGGTGGGGAACTCGTTTACGAACATGGCGCCGGAGTTTCGAGCCCTACGGCGCGTGCGCAGAGTGCTGAGCGCAACTGAAATTTTAGGAGAAATCAAATGCAAAATCGAAAATTGATTGCTGGTTCCTTTGTGGCGATGATGGCGCTGGTCGGGTCCGCGAGTACATCGCCCGCGATGACTAATGACGCGGTCGCTGCAATGACGCACTCGCAAATAATCGGAGAGCTCCGCGCTGCGAGTGCGCTCGCGGATCGCAACTCCAAAAGCTGGTCGCAAGAGCCGCTCACGCAGGCTGATTTCGACGCGCAGAAGTTGACAATCGAGAGGCTGGTCGAGCGTTTGCAAAAAGGCGAGACGGTTTCGTCGCCGGAGATCAGTGAGGCGCTCGCTGATCCCGATACGGATTATTAGGGACCTAACCCCTAACCCCTTCCCTCGAGGGAAGGGGAACAATATTTGGGGGGCATCTCCTTTCCTCACTCTATAGTTCTAACAGGCCCGTAGGGCCGCATCCTTTCTTTTTCACACAGGAAGTCCGAAACCCAGTCTGGGTTTCGGGATCCGGATCTGATTTTTCTTTTTCCCCCGTCCCCGGCTTTATGGTTCGTCGCCTCGTTTGAATAGGCGCATCAGCTCTTCGAGGGTTGCTGGGGGTTTTGCGGCGGTCTCCAGGGTGTCGCGTACGTGGTCGGCTGACTTCATTCCGACTAGCGCTACGTCCACGCCCGGTGTTGAGCGGACGAACTGGATCGAGCGCTGTGCGTCGGTGGCGAATCCGCCGAATGCGTTTGCGACTATTGGCGGCAGTCCGCGCGATAGTTGTCCTTGTAGTAGCGACGCGCTTGCCGAGACCGCGATTCCGAGTGCCTTTGCGGCGTTCAAGGCGGTTGCTTTGACGCCTTGTACTATTTGGTTCGAGCGCGTTACCGCTTCGGGCATCGCCAGGTTGTAGGGCAATTGGATGGCGCGAAAATGATGCGCGTCGCCGCCGACTTCGCGTGCGGTGCGGATTAATTCATCGAGCGACAGCCATCCGCGCTCGGTCTGTTCGGCGCGAAAACCGTTCCAGGTCGCGGTTCCGTACACGCTGATCTTGTTCTCGGCGGCAGCGCTTTCCAGGAATTCGAAGATCGTCGCGATTCTTTTCAGGAACTCGTTGCGATCGACGGCTTCGAGCTGCGTCTCGGGATTGTGCAGGTAGTAAATGTCTATTGTCTCGAGGCCGAGATTCGCGCGCGACAGTTCCAGCATCGTGGAGATATATCGCGGCGTCATGCAATGCGAGCCATCGACCAGGTCGCCCGGCGCGACGATTCCGCTCTTGATGAAGTGCTCGGCGAACCACGCGCGCGGGTCCGGCGGCACCGTCCCGTCGAAGGTAACGTAGCCGCCCTTGGTCGCGACGACCACTTCCTCGCGCTTGAGCTCGCCCGTCGCGACTAGCTCGCCGACAGCCTTGCCGATATTGCGCTCGCTGCGCTGGAAGCGATAATTCACCGCGGTGTCGATAAGATTGATTCCGCCCCGAAGCGCCGCCTTGATTGCTGCTTCGTAAGCGCGATCGGTTTCGTCATCGGGATCGCCGAGGTAAGTGCCGATTCCGATCGACGACGCCGACACTCCCAGCATCGGACGGAAATGCCCCGGCAGCGTGGGAAATTTTTTTGCGTACGCGTCGGTGGCTTCAGCGGTTGCGCGCCCTTTAAGCATCGCTATCTCCTCTATCTCCGCAGTTGCGCGTGAGTTATCGGATTCAGTTAACGACTAAACGTGT
>Ga0137390_10004323_pt1 | contig 11801 bp, 5 predicted proteins | sample 15con2h24AmetaG_FD_104937 | JGI IMG/M metagenome (GOLD analysis project Ga0137390, IMG submission 104937) | Vadose zone soil microbial communities from Angelo Coast Range Reserve, California, USA - 15con2h2.4A metaG | ecosystem: Environmental > Terrestrial > Soil > Vadose zone > Saprolite... | reverse complement strand
GATCGCGATGATGTGTGGACCGTAGATAGATTGTGAATTACCGGCCATAAATCTGAGCGCCGATCTTGTTATTGTGTTGGGGTGTCTTGACTTCCACATCTTATCTTGACACTGCCGGTCGCGACAATGCCGGTTGCTTACGGCATCCCTGGCCGGTCGCACCCGATAACGGCAACCAATGAATCACAACGAATCACATTTTTTTCTCGGACGCAGCCGGCGCTCGCATCGCATCGCCCAGATTTCCTATAAAAGAATGGCAACAAAAGAATTGATCGGGTTAGCTACCTCCATTTTTCTCTCTCTCTCATCTCCTTTATCTCACATAGAGGTATTGTATTTCCCTCCATTTACCGCCACTTCTCTCTAACAATGCATTCGTTTCCTCCAGGTTTCGGCCGTTAGACTTTTAGAGGTTCCTTTGTCCTTGTTCTCTTGTGCGCTTCTTGGCCCCATAGACCCATAGACAAATTTTACCAATTCATATAACGTCCTACGAGGTTCGTGCATCCGCTTTTGCCCTCCCTGTTTCCTATCATGTCGACTCATAATTTCTCGCAGAATCTACAAACATGCCCACTGTAACTGGCTCTGCGCCCGCTACTGCTACTCCTTCCCCGGCTGTCCTCAAGGCGGCCGCTGCCAATGGCCCCGCCGTAGACAGCCTCTTCGTGGCCGACAAGGCTGCTCGCCAATCAGCCTCTGAGGGTATCGCATCCCTCGCTCAAAAGGACGGGCCCTCCGCCATCAAGTCCACCGGTTTCATTGATGCCGTCGTCAAGGCGCTCGGCGACAAAAAGTCACCGGCCGCCCGTGAGGGTGCCGCCGAAGCTGTCCTCGCCGTTTCGAATGCTGCGGCCCACGCTCTTGAGCCCTTCTTTATCGAGTCGGGCCTCTATGCCGCTCTCCTCGAGATATTCGCCGATAAGATGCCCGCTGTGCGCACAGCCGCCGTCAAGGCGGTCCGCACCTTTGTGGCGAACGCGAACCCGTGGGCTACGGCGCTTTTGCTCCCTGCGCTCCTCCATGAAATCAAGACTGCCGGCAAGTGGCAGGTCAAGACGGGTGCTTTGGCCATTCTTGACCAGCTCGTCGTCAGTGCACCTCAACAGACCGCCAAGCTCATGCCCGACATTGTGCCCGTCCTTTCCGAGGCGATTTGGGACACGAAGGCTGATGTCAAGAAGCTGGCCCTCGAGTCCCTCACCAAGGCCACCGCTCTGGTTTCCAACAAGGATATTGAACGTTTTATTCCCGCCCTTATTCAATCATTGATTAATCCGGTTGAAGAAGTTCCCAAGACTATTCAGCTTCTCTCTGCCACCACATTCGTTTCGGAGGTTGATTCGCCTACACTCTCCCTAATGGTTCCCCTCCTCGCTCGTGGTCTTTCCGAAAAGTTGACTGCCACCAAGCGCAAGGTCGCTGTGTAAGTGGCGTCTCCATGCTTTCACCATCATTTTCTGATCTCAATCCTTAACAGCATCGTTGATAACATGTCCAAGCTCGTCGACTCTCCAATCACAGTCCGTCCTTTCCTGCCCAAGCTCCTCCCGGGCCTCATCAAAGTCGAGACCACCATCGGTGACCCAGAAGCACGCAGTGTTGTCGGCCGTGCCATTGCCACTCTTCGTCAGATTGGCGAGGTCCCCACTGGCGATGCGTCGAACCTTCCTCCTCTCAAGTCTGCCGACGTTGGTCAGCTCGCCCAGTCGCTGGTAGCTATCTACAAGAAGGCGGGTGCCGACCCTCTCCCCTCTGCTGTGGACGAGTCTGCCATTTACGTCTCACGCCTCGCCGCTAACCTCATTACTGCCAAGAACTTCGAGGTTGCCGAATGGGATACGCTCGCGCCCTACCTTGGTTTCCTTACCCAGACCCCTGAGCCCGTCTCGATTGCTCGTGACTGGGTCGTCCGCTCAGCATCTGAGGACTCGGATGACGCTGAGGACCTCGAGGATGAGGAAGAAGGCGAGGACCTCTGCAACTGCCAATTTTCTCTCGCCTATGGTGCTAAGATCTTGCTCAACACGGCCACTCTCCGCCTCAAGCGTGGCCACCGCTACGGTCTCTGTGGCAAGAACGGCACCGGAAAGTCTACCCTCATGCGTGCCATTACCAACGGCCAAGTCGAGGGCTTCCCATCACCCGACGAGGTTCGCACATTCTACGTTGAGCACGACATCGACGGCTCCGAGGAAGATACCTCTGTGCTCCAATTCATCTTGACCGATAAGCGTATCCTTGCTACTGAGCAGGAAGTCATTGAGGCCCTCGCTTCTGTTGGCTTTAACGGCGAGCGCCAGAAGGCTGCAATTGGCTCCCTCTCTGGTGGTTGGAAGATGAAGCTTGCGCTTGCCCGTGCCATGTTATTCAAGGCTGACATTCTCCTACTCGATGAGCCGACTAACCACTTGGACGTTATCAACGTTGCCTGGTTAGAGAACTACCTTACTGGCCTCACCCACTGCACATCTATCATCGTCTCGCACGACTCTGGTTTCCTTAACAACACGATTACCGATGTCCTTCACCTCAACCGTTTCAAGCTGCGCCGTTACCGCGGTAACCTCGAGGCATTCGTTAAGGCTGTTCCCGAGGCCAAATCGTACTACACGCTCGAGGCGGCCGAGGACTACACCTTCAAGCTCCCTGCTCCCCCCCTTCTCGACGGTGTCAAAACCAAGGAGAAATCGCTCCTCAAGATGCGCAAGGTTGGTTTCCAGTACCCTAGCCAACCCGTCCAGCAGTTATACGACATCACGCTCCAAGTTTCGTTGTCTTCGCGTGTTGCCGTCCTCGGTCCCAACGGTTCCGGCAAATCGACTCTTGTCAAGTTGCTCACTGGCGAGATGGAGCCGAACAAGGGTGGCGAAGTGTGGAAGCATCCCAACTTAGTCATCGGCTATGTTGCCCAGCATGCGTTCCACCACATTGACCATCACCTCGACAAGACTCCCCTGGAGTACATGCTCTGGCGTTACCAGACTGGCGAGGACTTGGAAGAGATGGGCAAAGCGGCTCGCCAGATCACAGCCGAGGAAGAGCAGAAGATGAAGGATGGTGCGCTTGTGGTTGTAGAAGGCCAGAAACGATTCATCGACGAGATCGTTTCACGCAAGAAGCTCAAGCAGTCATATGAGTACGAGGTGTCGTTCAAGGGCCTCAGTTCGTCCGAGAACATTTGGCTGCCGCGTGATGACCTGGTCAAGCGTGGGTTCGAGAAGAAAGTGCTCGAGGTGGATACTCGCGAGGCTCAGCGGCTGGGTCTACTCCGTCCACTCGTCCGCCGGGAGATCGAGAATCACTTTGCCGACTTCGGGCTTGAGCCCGAGTTTGTCTCGCATAACAGCATGCGCGGTCTTTCTGGTGGTCAAAAGGTGAAGATTGTGCTTGGGGCAGCGACATGGCGCCGGCCTCACGTTATCTGCTTGGATGAGCCGACGAGTGCGTTCTAGGTTTTATTTGCTTCTGTCTATGGCCTTGCTCACATTTGCGTGTTGTATAGACTACTTGGACCGTGAGTCGCTTGCTGCACTCATTGCCGCTCTTAAGGTGTTTGAGGGTGGTGTTCTCGTCATTACACACAACCGCGACTTCTCTGAGTCCCTCTGCCAAGAGGTGTGGGCGATGCGGGACGGCAGGCTCGAGGCGTCAGGCCACAACTGGGTTGAAGGCCAGGGCTCGGGCCCACGGATTGACAAGACGGACGGACCGGAGGAGGACCAGTTTGATGCTATGGGGAACAAGGTCGACACGAAGAAGGCCAAGAAAATCACGGCGGGCGAGGCACGGAAACTTAAGAAGGAGCGCATGGCACGGAAGAAACGCGGCGAAGACGTTGATGACGACGACTTCTGATTGCGTTGGTTTCTTCGTATCCCCTTTTCCGCATGTATTGTCTACCCGTGCCGCGTGTGTCTGGTTTGCCTTGTCTTGTTTTGCGTGCCGGTCTATGATTGATGATAATTCCCGAATGTCTTGCTTCACTTTATAGTGTATATGGATATACGCTTCACTAGTTACAGTAATATTTTATGATTCCCACCACTAGAATGACTATTATTCTACATGACTATTCGAGGGCGTCTTAAAACAAGTCTGAAACGGTACTAAAATAAATCTGAATTGTCTGCGGTTAGCTGTGCAACCGCCCGAGGCCTGGTCCACGTGTCACGTGCTCGTCCGCGGTGGTGACAGGCCGGGCGCGCGCACTGCCTCGAGCTTCCTTTATTTAACACCCCCGTCGAGCCCCCCGGCCAAATCACACATATCCCCCCCCCTTTCTAACGGAATGGCATTGCTATACCCTCATGACTATGACGCTCGCCAACTATCTACTCGCAGCTTTGCCTCGGATATCACTCCCAACGCGACGCAGCGCACGACCCTCATCGTCGCAGGATGCTACATCATCGTCATCGGCATCCTCTGGTATGCCCCCTCTTCATTCTGCGCCATTCTTCTCTCTTAGATGATCGCCATGCATGCAGGCATGTGCCATATTTGAACTTTATCAGTGAGTGTGCCCCACCCTCCCGTTCCCCCCCGACTGTCGCTTACCGTGGCATCGCGCGCAAAATAGTTTACCCGTTCAAGTGCGTGATTATCATCTCATCCGGCTCTAGCGGGATATGAGAAATTGATTGTGATCCGATCGCTCGTTTGACTTGCTTTTGGTTTTGGGGGTTTCGACGGTCATATCGATGGCAGATTGCTCACGGTCGGGTTTCACGAGGTACGTAGCGTGTTTATTGTTGTCGTTGCTGGGGCGCGCGAATTTTTTTTTTTGGGGGGGGGGTTCGTCGTCGTTATGTGGAGCTGATGTTATGTTATTTGAAAACAAAATTTAGATGAGCCACGCGTTCGTGGGCATCCTCACATGCGCACACATCCACTCCATCGAGCTCGATCGTGCGTCTTTTGTCCTCCTTTCTGCCTTTGCATCACCCACACACATGTTTCAAAATCCCGCGTGTGCGCGCGCGGACATAAAACAGCGGACGAGGGCGGCGCGACGAGCATGTCCGGCGGCATCGCATGGCTCACGCTCCCGGCTGGGTACCTCGGTTCTGGGCTGATAGGCGCGACGCTCATCGCGTGCGGGTTCGACACCAACGCGAGCAAGGTCGCGAGCCTCGTCCTTGCTGTGTTTTTCGTGTTTACGCTTTGGTGGGCGAGGCGGAATCTCTTGTGCGTTCGCCCCGTTCTGCGCGTTGTTCGTGCTTTTTTTTTTTGGCGGCTGACGGTGTGGGTGCTGCGTTGCTAGGACATGGGTCCTCTTGTTGGGAATGTCTGGTTTGATCGTCCTGTTTTGGTTCCTCAATGGAGGCGAAGTACTGCGATTCCTCGTAAGTGGGCGCGTCTAGCGAACCTTTGATTATTAAAAAAAAAATCTCGTTCGGGCTTAGGTGCTCTTCATCGGCGTCATGTCCTGTCTGTATGTCCTCTGGGACGTAATCGGTATGTCCCTTTATCTCATTCGGAAATCGGATAGCGGTGGAGCCTCATAATCATTGGTGGCGTTGCGCCCATAGACGACACCATTGCGCGGAAAGTAAATGCTTCTGATGCATCAGCCTTCGCGAAGATTTGTGGCTGTTTCCCATCGCAGGGTACGCCGATCATGCCTACGCCCCCCTTTTTTGCAGTGGAGCGTGTGTGCTGACCGTAGCGCTATTCTCAAAGTGTGGGGCGTTATCTGGCTCTTCATCGCGTTCATCTTCTTCGTCCTGGGCGTCATGGTCGGCATCCTCGCGTTCAAGGTACGTCGCCACGGGGAGGACATATGCTGTACCGCATTGTATTTGCGTGCTCATCGTGACGTGTTCTGTGTAGGAATCGACGGCTCAGCAAGAGAAGGACGCGGAGCACTTCTTGCCCGTGCCGGGGTCGAAGAACGGCGCGGGCGCTTTGCCGCTGTTGTCGACGCCTCTCACGCTGCTCGTCGGCACCCTGTCGTCCGCATTGCTCGCTTGGCTATGATCGGCGCAGCGTGAGGGTGCGTTACGTGGGACTGTGTAGCGGTACATCTGATCTATGTAATCTTCGTTGGACATTCTTTTTGTTGTTGTCGGTTTCTTTCGTTAAATTTGTATCGGTGCATCGTTGTCATTGACTCTTGAGACATTTCGGTGTATCTGTCCATCATAAATAATGGCACTAATATTGTTTACGACGCTATGGTCTCCATAATGTGTGAATCAACAGCCTAGATTAAGAAAAAAAGCAAACAAATAAATGGAGAACACGTGAACGAAAACTAGGCGGTGACCAAATACATCCAAACATGCCCATTTCTCCGCTTAGGCCCGACGCCAGCAGAAACCCCACTAATGCTATCGTGGTGCGTCGCATTCCCAAGTAACTTTGAGTCTGGATCTTTTCAATAAGCATGTCCAACGACACACTCTATTTTTCTTCTGTCTCAGACCTGCTGTGGAAACTGCTCTAAACGCCACTGACTAAGACAGAGCGAGCCTGACTGCCGCCTGAGGTTGACCCCGGCTTTTTTATCAACATCCTACGAGCTCATCAACCTTGTCCTCACCCCCAACGGGTTTCGATACTTTGATCATATCTCTCCCCTTTTGACGTCACATCACAGCCCGATGGCCCCGGTCTCGTCATCTTTCCCCAGGCTCTCAGGCAATACTCTGGACTGGCGTGATTCGCAACCGTTCGCTTTCTCACTTCCTCGTGACCTAGTAATTCTTGAATCCCCCCCCCCTTTTTTTTTTCTCTGGTGCACAGGCCATGCCCCCAACTTTTGGATCGACACTGTCCCAGATGTGTTTCGGAATTTGGTGACCTCTTCGTTTCAATTTCCGCTATCGAATTGAACGATTACTTCTTCTCGATACGCTGTTCCGGGCATTCGTTGTGTCCTTTCAATGCACCTGTCCGCATAACTTCAGTAACTTATCTTGTGTGCTGTACCACTTGCGGTGACGGAAAAGCAGGTTCAGGAAGGCTGTCTCTCATCTCCGGTGCTAATACGCTAATGCACCGTCAGCCTCTAATTTTCTTGACGGTATTTGCACCACCAATGTAAGAAATGCATGTGCAACGCAAGCAGAACCTCCGCATCTAACTGCGCCCTCTGTTCGGGGTTTCACTCACCATTACTTTCGAAGTCTCGGCCTGCACTCCCGGACACTTCTATGGCTGGCACTGGCTGCTAGAAAATTGCGAGGGACGCACTATCCTCGGGCACGCAGCAACTACGCTGACACGCAACGAGAGACGCTCTCTATCGTTTCAACTAGACAGGAGTGAATATATGTCGGGGGTAATCCTGGGATGCCATTGTCTCTGTACGATATTCGCTAATACATATAGGCCGACAAAATCCGAGTACATGTTATTCATAATCGATAGGCCAAGCCTAAGTGGCAACGCTAACTTCACCCAGTCGTAAGGCGTCAAACTCAGCAGAAGAATATCTGACAACGACCCCTCCTCGCCGCTCCATCGCGCTGCAGGCTTAGTCGTTAGCGTTGATGCTTCGACAAAACAAACTTGACCACGAACCAACAAACTCGAATCATGCGCCATAATGAACGAAATTCACCCAACGTTCCAAAGTTATTCCCCCCTTTCGACGCAAGTGGAACACAGCATCACGAAGTGCTTCGGCCGTTCTCTCGTAATAGTGTGCTCCTTGCGCCTCGTCTGAGAAAACTGACCTGTAAAAGCACCTAGCCAGGTCCCGCCCATCTATATCAGCCATTGCCCACATCGTCCCAACGACACTCCGGAATCCGCAGAATTGCATAGCAGCAGCAAGATGAATCACCTCGTCTGCAATACTCTCCTCTGTCAGCTCCGCGGTGTGACAGGCAGACAGGAAGGCAAACTCGGCATCGGGGAGCTGAGACCGTACGATGTCGAGCAACTGGAGGTGCTTCTCTTCGTGAAGTTTGAACGAAGCCTCGAATGGCTTCCCCGGCTCGAGTATTCCATGGCATACAATATGGGCAAACCGATGATTGCGGAGGCGTGCCCGCACGGCAGTAGGTGTGGCTTTGGCGGAGAAGAGAGTCGTGACTTCGGTATTGACTGCTTGTACGGCCTTCATCTCCTTGAATGCCAGTAGTATTTTTTCATCTGGCTGTGTGACGAGAAGTATCGAAGGCTTGCAGACCGCTTGTGAGCGTGGCTTATGGGATTCAATGAGGGCGGAGAGGGATGGGGTATATGAAGGGATATACAAGTCGAGGAAATATTTCGGGGGGCCCTCGTCTGATGGGATCGGACCCATTGCGTGAAGCGGAAGTGAACAAAAAGCAGATGTTGGGCACCACCATACGCGAGATTGCTCCGGTACCTTCAATTCGTTCAGCCTTTCGATCACCTGTCGGCCAACAAGCTCATATAGCTCCGTGAGCACGAAACGTAGAGCAGCTTCATATTTATCCGATTCGAGGCCCTTCTTTCGTTCTCCGAGTAGTTGATCTTGCAATTTGTTTGCGCGTTCATAGAAGTCATCGGATGTAGGAATGAGGGAGGGAGGAGAGTCGCGGAGGAGGATGAGAATGTCCGACCGCCATCTGGAATGATTGATAATAATTACTGGCCCGTGAGATGCAGCGGAGTGGAGAGTGTCAAAGGAAGGAGGCTTCAAGAATGTGGCAAAGCCCGGTAGTGCTTGTATCTCGGAAATAAGCTTCTCGCGATCACCCAACAGCCCTTGTTGTCGTGCCACGAGATGCCCAAATGAACCAATCCCCTCGATATCATTGTCTCCGTCATCAACATTGTTATTTGGTGAGAGGGCCAAGGTGAGCGTTTCGAGATCCTTATTGATTGCGGCGAATTTGTCGGCTAAACGGCCCGGGGGGTCGGCCAAACGAATTCGATTGATTGTGGTACGGAGGCCACGCATTTCTGACCACAACAATGCCCTCCCTTGCTCGAGAATCTCGATCGCCTGCTTGGATTGACCAGTGCGGATCTGATAGGATGCGTAATCCAACGGCAAGGCCTTGAAATTATCACTCATGGCGACGAGTCGAGAATGCTGTATGTCAACAGTTGGAGAGAATGTAAGAGAGGCTTGCATCGATGACATGGCACGGTCGTACGCTGTCGAGGCGGAGGGGTGACCGAGATCGTGCGCAATTGACGCCCATTCACATGAAATCGAGAAGACGTAAAAGATGCCCGTATGTTCATGGTTAGCCACCGTTGCGAATAGTTCCATGGTTTCATCCAAGTCTTCTCCGCGATGGAGCAGCTTGAAACGGATCAATAGGAGCGTAGTAAGCCAGAGATGCAAGAGTTTACGGGTCGCCAGTGGATTTGAAAAATGGATACTGTCACGAGCAGCTACGATTGCCTCGTTGAGGTACTCGATTTGATCGGTGCACTCAAAGGCATGGTTGAAGAGCAAGCATAAGGCCTCGCGGGCGTCGGGGGCAAGTGCACTGTCGGGGTAAGAAGCGACTAATTCCCGACAATACTTGACACCGTCTTCGATGTCTGCTATGTCGGTAAGGCGTTCGATGGAGGAAATTTGAAGTGCGTTATAGTGCTTCTCAAGACTCTCCTCCGGAGTCCTGATATCGTTCAATTCAGGGAGAGAAGCAAACAGATCATGGAATGATGGAACCTCGGTAGAATCGGAAGAAACGGACAGCAGGTCTTCAAAATCCATTGCGACACTGGAGTCATTGAAGAGCAATCCCTGCAGGAAAGAGAGATATTGGACGAAAAAAGGACGATCAGAATCTTCAAAAGGCCAGGGAGTCGTATCAAGAAGGGCACGAAGGCGGTATATCGCCTGCTCTAAATGCTCTGGCTTCCCATCTGCCATAAACCGAGGCAACGCGAACGAGGCAGCCAACTCGACTGTCTTCTTTGAGTATGGACTGAGCCTACCTCCGGGGTCGCGGAATGCGATGACTTTGTCCACGATAGCCATTCCTTCTTGGTAATCTTCCTCTGAAGCGGTTAAAACGAAACGATTGAGGAGTGATTCGGCAAGCACGATGGAGACAAGGTGCGAATCTGGTAGGCATATGGCTGCCTTTTGTAGGCATTTGATGACCTTCTCGGAAGGGGTTTGCCGATCGACAGGTACTTCGAGCCGAGCATCGTTGACAGCCTTCGCAAACGCCACAATGGGGTCAGTCAGGAACGTTATCGAGATATCGGAGTTGAGAAGTTCGTCGCAAAGGTCGGCTATCTCCTCGATGTCCTTATCCGCATCTCTAAGCTCCAATTCCACCTGGACCGCCAACGCACAGACAAGAGCTGCCGTGACAGAGATGGGAAAGTCAACGGAAACTTCATGCCACTGTCTGCGCAGATAGCGAAGGTAGAAAATGCAACACTTGTTATCTTTGGGCTGCCTAGATTGGTTGGCGCGGAGAAAAATGGCGAGCGTGAGGTAATAGAATATCTGAACAATATTTAGGGGACATGGACCATGGGTCAGTGGGAGGAATATCGCTTCTGTGAAGCCGAGGATTGATTGTTCGAAGTCATCCTGTTGGCTCGATAACGTGTAGCGCACAAATCGTGCCCTTGCTAGGCTTTGAGTACAGCGAACGCGGTCCGGATCGGATCTGGGCGATGACACTACGACGTTTTGAAGGGAGGAAATGCCATTGTCAAGTTCACGGAGATGGCCTGAAAGAATAGGAGATGAATAAGAAACTGCTGGCTAACGGACGGCTCGAAAACATTGGGTTTGGTTCCTAAACTTACCCTCTTCCGCATCCATAGCTCAACATTTGACAATTAGAAGGTGAACCACGTATTCTCGGATGATTACTTGGGATTTCGTATGAGAAGACAGACGAGAGTCACAAGGGAATGTCCTGCAGCAGACAGGGGCAATGTTTGAAGCGTATGAGAGGTGGAGCGCTCGACCCGGGTACAGCTCTAGAACTCCAACGCGTGAGCGCCCGCGACCGTGTCACAACACGTGCAAACAAAGCCTAGGTGCGAACTTCATCACTAAATCAATGTAGATCTCATGAGCCAATATCTACTGGTGTGAGTCATCATTGCTGGTGTGAATCAGTACTGGCCGCGTACCTGCCGCATGAATGTTTTACACATGTTATAATGCTTCCCTCAAATTGACGAGTGTTGCAAGGTGATATGGTCTGGCTGTGAAGTCATGAATCTAGTGCCTCCTGTCACCTCTTCTGCAAGTTGTTATGATTGTTTTTGAGGAGCATGAGTACTTTGCTGCCACATCCTTGATCCCTGTCACCGCCATCCCCAATAGTGCCTTGGGTACAGTGGTCTAATGAGCTGGCAAGGGAGATGTACATAAAGCATGCATTGCAGCATCTCAGCCTCCAGTATCCTGACAGTCCCATGGACTCCTGATTACATACATACCAGGCCTCTAAGGTCTAAGGTCCTTGCCCCTGACTCATACTGACTCACGTCCTTGATGGACAGCCTCATCTCATTGTTACAGCCTCCCCTTATTGTTACTGCACATGACTCCGGCTCCTTATTGTTAGGACTACGGTTAGGGATCTGCACGGGTAGGGTGGCCTGCATAGGTGTAAGGCCCGGGTGGGCGTGGGCACGGCCTTGGGCTGAGATATCACTGCCTGAGCACCACCTGTGCCCGTGCCTTGGGTTGCTCAGGGTGTATGGGTTTTTTTTCACACACATTGAATCTCCGCAGCGCTTTTCGAAATGGTGGATCGCTTTCAGATTGCCTTGCCCTTTGTCGTCAACACTCAGCTGCATTTCATCAGTGTTTCCTTCATGGCGACTTCAGAATTGTGCGGTCTTTCATGTTTTCTCATCCGCCATTGGCCACCTTTCCT
>Ga0137390_10004317_pt1 | contig 11806 bp, 9 predicted proteins | sample 15con2h24AmetaG_FD_104937 | JGI IMG/M metagenome (GOLD analysis project Ga0137390, IMG submission 104937) | Vadose zone soil microbial communities from Angelo Coast Range Reserve, California, USA - 15con2h2.4A metaG | ecosystem: Environmental > Terrestrial > Soil > Vadose zone > Saprolite... | reverse complement strand
GACGCACCCTCAATCCTCCATTTCGGCTCCGCCCAGGAGGGGCCGGTGATGCGCGAAGGCATGATCTTCACCGTCGAGCCGATGATCAATGCCGGCCGCTGGGAGGTGAAGATTCTGGGCGACGGCTGGACCGCGGTCACCAAGGATCGCTCGCTCTCGGCGCAGTTCGAGCATTCGATCGGCGTCACCGCGACAGGGTGCGAGATCTTCACCCTTTCCCCCGCCGGCCTCCACCGCCCGCCTTACGCGGTGTGATGTGCCTGCACTGCCACCGTGCGTCCTCTCACCGTGAGGAGTCGCCGCTTGGCGGCGTCTCGAACGGCGAGACGGCCGCTGCGCGGCCTCCTCAGGATGAGGTAGATCGGCAATGGCACAAAGATTTCACCTCATCCTGAGGAGCGCTCGCAGAGCGCGTCTCGAAGGACGCGCGCTGCCGATCCAATGCCCGGAGCAGCGCCGGCCGTGACCCGTCGCGCCGCCTCCTCCGTCGGCCTCGACGATGCCGGCTTTCTGCCGCCGGTCGCCGAAGAGAAGCCGCACTATCTCGGCCATCGTCAGCGCCTGCGCGAGCGGCTGCTCGCCGCCGGCGCCGCCGCCCTCCCCGACTACGAGCTGCTCGAATTCCTCCTCATGGCGGCGCTGCCGCGCGGCGACGTCAAGCCGCTGGCGAAGAAGCTGATCGATCATTTCCACGGTTTCGGCGCCGTGCTCGCCGCCGATCGTCAGGCGCTGCATGCCGTTTCGGGCGTCGGCGATGCGGCGGTTGCCGCTCTGATGGCGGTGCGCGAGGCCGGCTTGCGCCTCGCCCGCGCCGAGCTGCGCGAGCGGCCGGTGCTGGGGTCCTGGCAGAAGGTCATCGACTACTGCACCGCCCATATCGGCTTCGCCGCGGTCGAGGAATTCCATCTCCTCTTCCTCGACCGCAAGAACGCGCTCATCGCCGACGAGCGCCAACAACGCGGCACCGTCGATCACACGCCGGTCTATCCGCGCGAGGTGGTGAAGCGGGCGATCGAGCTCGGCGCCTCGGCGCTGATCATGGCGCACAACCATCCGTCCGGCGACCCGACGCCGTCGAAGGCCGATATCGAGACGACGCGCGAGGTCGCCAAGGCGGCCGCCCTCCTCGGCGTCGCCCTGCACGACCACATCATCATCGGCCGCGGCCGCCACGCCAGCCTGAAGAGTCTCGGGCTATTCTGAGGCCTTACTTCAGGGGCGAGAACGCGGTCGGAACGAGAATGCGATTCTCCATCGTCTGGATGACTTTCGGGGCATCGCGCAGATAGGCCTTCCAATCGGCATCGGCGGCGAGATTGGCGCGCGCCTGCTCGCGATGGGCCAGGCTGTCATAGGCCCAGAGATGGACGACCTGGTTGAGAGTGCCGATCTCGCTGGTGAAGAAGCCGATCAGCCTTCCGAGGAGGCGCTGCTGGATCGGCAGCCCGCGCTCGCCATAGAAGGCAAGCCATTCCGCCGCCTTGCCCGGCTGCATCGTGTAGACACGTTCCTCGACGATCATGCGGTCCTCCTCAGGGTTGGGGTGATAGTCGCGTCAGTCGCCGGCGAGCACGGCGCGCAGGCGCGCCGCGATGCGCGGGGGGTCGGCCTCCTCGAGGCACATCGGGCCGAAGCGCAGGATGCCGTCGTCGAGGCGCCCGACATTGAGATAGATCGCGGGATCGCCGGTCTGCAGCGCCCGCGCCAGCTCGAGCGCAGTGCGATTGCTGGCATGCCGGTCGAGCATCACATCGAGCAACGGCATGTCGTCGTGGCCGGAATCATGCACCATCTCGACGCGGCAATTGGGCAACCCGTCGAGCGAAGTCGCGAGCGACTGCAGCAGCGCGGTCCACCGTTGGCGACGCTCCGCCGGATCCTCCTCGATAAAGAGACGCAGCGCCGTCAGAAGGCCGACGATCTCTTCCTTGCCGATCTTGCAGACGCGGCCAATGCCGTGCTGAGGCGCGCCCGGGAGCCTTGTGCGGTCGATGAACTCGGCGGGCGGCGACCACAGCGCGGGGTGCGCGTCCTGGTCGAGCATCTGCAGCGCGGCGGCGGCGATGAGGTCGCGTCTGCCGCACAATATGCCGGAGGCTTGCGGACCGCGCAGCGCCTTGCCGCCGCTGAAGACGACGAGATCGGCACCCTCGGCGATGAAACGGCGCAGATTGCCGACCGGCGGCAGCTGCGCCGCCGCGTCGACGAGCACCGGCACGCCGCGCGCATGCGCCGCCGCGACCGTTTCCGATAGGCTCGGGCGCGACCATGGCGTGGCGACATGCAGCACCGCAGCGGTCTCGTCGGTGATCGCGTCGGCGATCTCCCAGGCCTCGCAGTCGCGCACGCCGGCGCCGCTGAAGCGGTCGGCGATGCCGACCTCGACGAGGCGCACGCCGACGGCTCGAACCGCGTGGTCGTAGAAGTTGCGCTGACTGCGCGCGACCACGACCTGGTTCTTCATGCCCGTCGTGTCGGGCAAGCGGTTCATCCTGCCGGGGTCGAGCCCCGTAACGCAAGCGGCGGTCCCCAGCATGAGGCCGGCGGCAGCGCCTGCGGTGACCAGCCCGGCCTCCGCTCCGGTCGCCTCGGCGATCGTGCGGCTCGCCGCCGCCTGAAGCTCGGCGATGTCGACGCAATAGCGCGACGCCTCGACCATCGCCTGCGCGACGGCCGCCGGCATGATGCCGCCGCTCAGCCGCGTCGCCGGCCCCTGGCCGTTGATGATGGTGCGCACGCTCAGCCGCTGATAGACATTCGCCATGCGGCGATGGTAGCGGCAATCCGGCAGCGGCGCGAAACGAATGTTTCCGACCCGGCCCCGGTGGTTGAGGAATCAGCTTCGCCGGACGTTCCAGAACACCGGATTGCCGTCGAGCGCGCCGGTCAAATTGGCCTGGTGGACCGTCGGCACGAAATATTGGCCGAGCGGAATATAGGGGACATCCTGGATGGCCTGCAGCTGGAGTTCCGCCGCGATCGCCTTCTGCGCCGTTTCATCCGGCGCTGCCAGCCAGGCATCGCGCAGCTCCTCGAGGCGACGGCTGTTCGGCCAGCCCACCGTGGCATCCTTGCCGTTGCCTCGCAGAAAAACATGGCCGACCGGGTTCATCTGATCAGTGCCGCTCCATGACGTGTGATAGACGCTCCAGCCGCCCTGATCGACCGGCTCTTTCTTGGTGCGGCGCTGCACGAGCGAGGCCCATTCCATCGTCTGGTAGTCGACGTTGAGGCCAAGCTTCCGCATCATGTCATCGGTGATGTCGGCGAGCGCCTTGGCGCTCGCGATATCGGTCGGCCCGAGGAGGACGATGCGTTCGCCCTTGTAGCCGGCGGCTTCGAGCTCGCCGCGCGCCTTGGCAACATCGCGCGGGCCCGTCAGCGCTGCCAAGCCGGCATCGCTCGCCATCGGCGTGCCGGGACAAAAGAAGCCGCAGCGATCCCGCCACATCGATGAGTCGGTTCCAACCATGCCTATCATGTAGTCCGGCTGGGCCACCGCGCCGAGCATGGCGCGCCGGATTGCCGGATTGTCGAAAGGCGGGTTGAGGTGGTTAAAGCGCATGGTCGCGATGAAGCCCGTCGGATCGGCGATCCGCACCGTCAGCTTCCCGTCGCGTCGCAACACCGGCAGAAGGTCGGAAGCAGGAGTCAACCACCAATCGACCTCACCGCGCTGCAACGCCGCCGCGACCGTCCCGCCGTCGGGGATGATGCGCCATTCGACGCGTTCGAAATGCGCCACCTTCGGTCCCGCCGTGCCGCTCGGCGCGCCGGCGTGACGCGGGATGTAGCCGGCGAAACGCTCATAGACGACGCGTGAACCCGGCACCCGCTCATCCGCCTTGTAGCGATAGGGACCGCTGCCGACCATCTCGGTGATCTGCTGATGGGGATCGGTCGAGGCCAGACGTTCCGGCATGATGGCGCAGATGCTCGGCGGCGTCTTGCCAAGCGCATTCGGCAATAGCGGGAAAGGCCGCTTCATCCGGAAGACGATTGTCTTGTCGTCGGCGGCGAGGATCTCATCGCACGCCGCGATCAGCGCCTGGCCATAGGAATCGCGCGCGCCCCAGCGCTTTATGCTGGCGACACAATCGCGCGCCAGAACCTTGCTGCCATCGTGAAAACTGAGGTCGGGACGCAAGGTCAGCCGCCACAGCCGGCCGTCATCCTCGCTTGTCGAACCCTCGAGCATTTGCGACTGGGCGCGATAGGAAGCATCGACGCCGAACAACGTGTCGAAGACCAGGAAGCCGTGGTCGCGAGTCTGGTAGCTGGTGGTCCAGACGGGATCGAGCACCGCGAGATCCGCCTGCGGGATCACCGTCAGTACTTGGCTTGATTGCCCGCGCGCGACCGCCGGCATCGCCAAGGAAACCGAGGCTGCTGCGAGGAACTCCCGGCGATTCATCGACCCCTCCGCCCGCGCATTGGAAAACGAGATATCTTACGCTAAGCCGCGCGGCGCCGGGAAACGAGATTGGCCGTTTTGCAATAGAAATTGACCCGAAAGCGCAAGCGGACCGCGCCTACGCTTGCTATGGTGATGAGGTGCTCGACGGTGACGGATGATCGGGATGGCGGTAGCGGACTTACGGCGGGAAGCGCAGGAAGGCGATCTCGGGCGCGATGTCGCCATCGTCGGGACGATCAGCGCCGCTCATTTCTGCAGCCATTTCTATCAGTTCACCATCCCGCTGCTGTTCCCGCGCATCCAGGCGGAGTACGGCGTTGGCTTCACCGAGCTTGGCCTCATCGTCACCGTCTTCTACGCAGCATCCGGCTTGGCACAGACGGCGGCCGGCTTCCTCGTCGACCATGTCGGTCCCGCCCGCGTGCTCGCCGTCGGGCTCGGACTCCTCGCCGCCAGCATGGCGCTTGTGGCCCTCGTGCCATCCTTCTGGCTGATCTACCCAGCAGCCGCGCTCGCCGGGCTCGGCAACGCCGTCTTTCATCCCGCCGATTACAGCATTATGAGCCGGCGGGTCGAAAAGTCGCGCGTCGGCCGTGCCTTCGCTATCCACGCCTTGAGCGGCACGCTCGGCTACGCCGCGGCCCCCGCCGTGATGGTCGGGCTCGCCAGTATCCTCCCCTGGCGCAGCGCAGTTCTCTTTGCTGCGCTCGGCGGCGGCCTCGTCTTCCTACTGGTTGTCGCAAAACAGCGCCTGCTCGCCGGCCCGCAGACCACGTCGCCGCTGCCGATTGCGACGGGACCCGCCCCTTCGCCGCTTGCCGCCTTGCGCCACCCGGCGGTGCTCGTCTGCTTCAGCTTCTTCTTCCTGATGGCGGTGCCGACAGTCGGTCTTTCGGGCTTCACCACCACCGCACTCGGTCGGCTCTACGATACGCCGATCGCCGCCGTCGCCGGAGCCCTGACCGTCAATCTTTTCGGCAGCGCCATTGGCGTCATGCTCGGCGGCATTCTCGCCGACCGCAGCAACCACCACGAGCGCATCGTCGCCGCCGCGGTTTTCCTGTCGGCAATAATCTATCTTGCCGTCGGCGCCGCCGGCTTCGGCGCGCCGGCGCTCGCGATTGCGCTCGGCGCCGCCGGATTCAGCTCGGGCCTCGCCACGCCGTCCCGCGACATGCTGGTGCGCTCAGCGGCAGCAACCAGCGCCACCACCGGCAAGATCTTCGGCTTTGCCTATTCAGGATTCGATCTCGGCTCGGCCGCAGCGCCACCGCTCCTTGGCTTCCTTCTCGACCATGGCCATGCAGCGTGGATCATGCCGGTGATGACGCTCAGCCTGATGCTCGTCATCCTCTCAGCCCTCGGGCTCAAGATGCGCAAGGCCTGACTTCGAGGAAAGCGTCGTGCTACCGTCGGTCTCGCAACCGCCAGGGGAATACGATGACCGAACTCTGCGACACCGGTGCCGTCGAACTGCGCCGAATGATCGGCGCCAAAGAGATCTCACCGGTTGAGCTTCTTGACTCCTGTCTCACGCGGATCGCTCAGGTCAACCCCGCCCTCAACGCGATAACCGCAATGTGCGTCGAACGCGCAAAATCAGAGGCTAAGACGGCTGAGCGCGCAGTCTTGATCGGTGACCCGCTCGGCCCGCTTCACGGCTTGCCGATCGGCATCAAGGACCTCAATGAAACGGCGGGCTTGCGTACCACTTGGGGCTCACCGCTCTTCGCCGAGCACGTACCGGAAAAAGACGAGCGCATGGTTGCAGCGGTCCGCCAAGCCGGCGCCATCGTGGTCGGCAAGACCAACGTGCCGGAATGGGGCGCCGGCGCCAATACCAAGAACCCGGTCTATGGCGCGACCGGCAACCCCTTCGATCCGAAGCGCATCTGCGGCGGGTCTTCGGGCGGCTCGGCGGTTGCGCTCGCGACGTCGATGCTGCCGATCTGCACCGGCTCCGACACCGGCGGCTCGCTGCGCATCCCGGCGGCCTTCTGCGGCATCGTCGGCTTCCGTCCTTCGCCGGGCCTGGTCGCCAGCGAGCGGCGGCCGCTCGGTTGGACGCCGATCTCGGTGCAGGGGCCGATGGGGCGCAGCGTCGAGGACACGCTGCTGGTTCTTCAGGCACAGGTCTCCAGCGACAGCCGCGATCCGCTCGCAGCGCGGGTCGATCCGGCCGAGTTCGCGACGATCTCGCCGGTTGATCTCGCGGGCCTGCGCGTCGCGGTCTCCGCCGATCTCGGCTTCATGCCTCTCGATAAGCGCATCCGCGCCACGTTCGAGGAGCGCGTTGGTCTCTTCCAATCCCTGTTCAAATCCTGCGAGCGCCGCGACCCCGATATGATCGGCGCCGACGACGCATTCGCCATCATCCGTGCCTGCAGTTTCGTCGCTGCCCATCGCGAGCGCTACGAGAAGCATCGCGACATGCTTGGCCCCAACATCGTCGCTAATGTCGAGCAGGGGCTCAAGATGTCGCTCGCCGACGTGGCGCGCGGTCATGCCGCGCAGACGCGCATCTATCGTGCCTTCCAGAATTTCTTCAAGGATGTGGACATCCTGATCAGCCCCACCGTTTCGGTGCCACCTTTCCCCCTCGATCAGCTCTACCTCAAGGAGATCGACGGCCAGGAATTGCCGACCTATTTTACCTGGCTGGCACCGACCTATGCTCTCACCCTGACCGGCCACCCGTGCATCTCGATTCCGTGCGGTTTTGAGCCCACCGGCACGCCCTTCGCGCTGCAGATCTGCGGCCCGGCGCGCAGCGACAAGTTCGTCCTCGACGTTGCTCATGCCCTCGAGCGCCATCTCGCGCGCGACAAACGCACTGCTCGGCCAATGCCCGATCTGGAGAAGCTCGCACGATGAATAGGTATTTGCTTGCCGCGGCTGTACTCGGGCTTCTCATCGGTTCTGCCGGCGCTTCGGCCAAATCTTTCCGTTGGGCCAATGACGGTGATGTCAGCTCGATGGACCCCTACGGCCGCAACGAGACGTTGCTTCTCAGTTTTCTCGGCAATGTCTACGAGCCGCTGTTCCGCCGCGACGCCGATCTCAAGCTCGAGCCGGCGCTCGCGGTGTCGTCGTCGCAGCCGGCGCCCGATGTCTGGCGCTTTCAGCTGCGGCACAACGTGAGCTTCCAGGATGGCACCCCGTTCGGCGCCGACGACGTATTGTTCTCGGCGACGCGCGCGCGTCACCCCAACTCGCGGATGAACACCAAGCTGGCGCGCGTCAAGGAGGTCCGCAAGATCGACGACTACACCGTCGATTTCGTCACCGACGGCCCCGACCCGATCCTGCCGGAGGAGATCAGCGACTGGTACATCATGAGCAAAGCGTGGGCCGAGAAGAATGGTGCCGTTGAACCCGCTGATCTGTCGAAGCTGCAGGAAGGCTATGCCAGCCGCAATGCCAACGGCACCGGAGCTTTTATGCTGAAGGAGCGCCAGCCCGACGTCAAAACCGTGCTCGTGCCGAATCCGAAATGGTGGGACACCCCGAAACACAATCTGGACGAAGTCGCCTTCCTGCGCATTGCCAACGACTCGACGCGCGTCGCCGCCCTGCTTTCTGGCGAGATCGACATGATCTACACCGTGCCACCGCAGGACATGCAGCGGCTGGCGCAGACGCCAGGCGTGCGCATTCTCGAGAAACCCGAGCTGCGCGTTGTCTTCTTCGGCTTCGACCAGATGAGCCCGGTGCTGCGTTCAAGCGATATCAAGGACCGCAACCCATTCAAGGACGTTCGCGTCCGCAAGGCGCTCTATCAGGCGATCGACATCGAGGCGATCAAGACCAAGGTGATGCGGGGCGCCGCTGTCCCGGTCGGCAACATGATCGCGCATGGCATCAACGGTTTCGATGCGGAAGCCGACAAGCGGCTGACCTATGACCCGGCGGCCGCGAAGAACCTGCTGACCGAGGCGGGATATCCGCAAGGCTTCCGCTTTATGATGGATTGCCCGAACGATCGCTATGTCAATGACGGGGCGATTTGTGAAGCGGTCGCCGCGATGTTCTCGCGCATCGGCGTCAAGGTGGAGCTCAACGCGCAGACGCGCAGCAAGCATTTTGGCAAGCTGCTCAACAAAGAGACCGACTTCTACATGCTCGGTTGGACGCCGTCGACATATGACGCGCACAATGCGATTTTCAACCTGATGATGACGTGGAACGACAAGGACCAGGGCACCAACAACATCCTTGGCTACTCCAACAAGCGCGTCGACGAACTCGGCAACGCCATCGGCGTCGAGCTCGATTCGGTGAAGCGCAATGCCATGATCAAGGAGGCGCTGATGATCCACCGCGACGAGGTCGGGCATCTGCCCCTGCACCAGCAAACCGTCGTGTGGGCGGCGCGCGCCACGGTCCAGCTGACTCAGGCTGCCGACAACACCTTCCCGCTCAGATTCGTGCGCCTGGAATAGGTCCCCGCGGCGAAGCGCCGGCGCAGCAAAACGGCCGCATCGCTGTCGATGCGGCCGTTTCCGAGTCGAACGCCGCCCGGGGGGCTGGGCGCCGCGTACTATGCGGAGGTGAGGACCCCGCTCTTGCGGCGATGCAGTTGCAAGCCGACGCCGGCGAAGCCGATAATCATCATCGCCCAGGTCGACAGCTCGGGGATGCCGATGGTGATGGTCTGTGCATTGATCGAGTCTTCAAGACTGAACCATGCCGTCTGGCCGTCTGCCAAAGACGGGAACAACACGGTCCCCTTGAAGAAATTTATCGGTGCGAAGGTCACGCCGTCCGGACCGTAGCCAGTCGAGTCGACCGTGGTACAAACACCGGGAGCGATGGCGCAGGCGCCATCGCCATCAAACCCGAAGATCGGCTGTGACGACGACAGTCCAACCGACGTCTGCGCATGCCCGGAATGATTGACTATACCGATCAGCGTGTCGTCGCCGAACGCCGAGTCATAAGTGTGACCGGCACCGACCGCCAAGCCCTGATCGGTGATGACAGTGCTGCCAGGGTTGAAGGTGATTATGAAGGCGCAGCTCGGGCTTGATCCGACAGCTGGACAAACCACCGCCGCTGACGCGCTCGTCGCAAACGTGGTGATCACGCTCAGCCCGCCCAACAGGCCCAACGCCGCCAGAAGAAATTTTCTCATCAGCCTTTCCTCCGAAAAAGACGCTTGACAGGGCTGATGTAATCACAACCAGCAGTTAAGAACCTATACGCCCAATAGGGCTAGTTTCAGATGATTTAGGACTATAATTCCCCCTTTTCTACAAACGACTGCGCCTATTCTCCAGTTGACGCATAGTTCGCATATATTGACCTATATTTTCCCTAAACATCTTGACCTAAAAGAACGTCTTGATTGCGGAGATCACGGTGTATTCATCGTCCACGATGGGAATGACCTGCCATTTGTCAAAGGTCGTGCAGGGATGCGAAACGCCGAAACCGACCATATCGCCGACGGCGAGCGGGCTGTCTTGCGGCACCGCCATATGGCAATGCTGATCGTTGAGGCCGGTGACGAGGTGTCCCGGATTAAGGGCTCGCACCACGCCGCCATTGCCGTCGCCAGGCCGGAACCATTTGAGCGCCACCGGCAGGTCGACGTCGTAGGAGACGTCGCGCTTGCCCATAGTAAGGATGGCTTTCTCGCGCTCGGGCCGCGACTGCACATAGGACCATAGCTCCAGCGCCGCGTCGGGCTCGGGGCGGAGCGTTTCGATCTCCGGAACCCGTTCGCGGATATGTGCAAACGCCTCGCGGTACATCTTGGAATCGTGCGTCAGATAGCAGCCGCTCCGCAGAACGAGGAGAAAATCACGGGTGACGCCGGCGTTGCGAAAGCGCTCGACGACGATATCGTAGAAGGCCGAGCCGCCGGCGCTCAGGATCAGCGTGTCGGCGGCAAATAGTCCCGCGCGCTCGCACGCGGCGGCGATCGCGCCGAGAAAATCAAGGAAGCGTGCGACGGAAGCTGCGTCGTCCTTAGGCGAATCACTGTGGATCAACCCTTCGAACCCTTCCACGCCACGCAGAACGAGATGGGGCGCGGCGCTCTTGACCGCACGCGCGACTTCGAGCGCCGTGGCGAGATCGCGGCAGCCGGTACGCCCACCGGCCATGCCGCCCTCGAGAAGAAGCTGCAATGGCCGTCCCGGCGCCGCGAGCCGCGCAGCGGCTGCCAGCTGTTCGACATTGGCAACAGAATCGACGAGGCAATAAAAATCGAAGGCGGAATCGCGCTTGATCTCGTCGAGCACATAGGCAATCGCCTGCTTGCCGACGAGCTGATTCGCCAGCACAACCCGGGCGATGCCGGATTGCCGGCAGATGTGCAGCTGCTGGACCGTCGCCACCGTCATCGCCCAGGCGCCGTCAGCGAGTTGCTGCCGGAAGAGCTGCGGGCTCATCGTCGTCTTGCCGTGCGGCGCGATGACGGCGCCGGAGAGAGCAAGAAATTCGCGCATCCACCTGCTATTGCCGACGAGCGCCGAGCGGCGCAGCACGGCGACCGGCAGCGGCAAATCCTCGCGCAGCAAATTCCAGCCCTTGTCGCCGATGCTGCCGAGGGGAAAGCCGGCGACACCGCCGGGAATTCCCTTGATGCGGCCGTCGAGGAGCGTGGCGTCGATCTCGGCGAAGCTCATTTCCGGGCCTCGCCTTCCTGCCATTTGCCGCCGAGCACGAGGCCACGCGACGCCATTCGCTGCTTGCCCGGTAGCGCCTCGCCGAGCACGTCGCGATAGGTAAAGCTGCCCTCCTCGATGGCGATCACCGTCGCGTCGCCTGGGCTTCCGGGCTTGAGCGTGCCGATCTCGGGATGACCGATCGTGGCGGCCGGCGTCGCCGTCGCGCTGCGCACGATGGCGCCGAGATCCATACCAAGGCAGAGGAATTTCGACATGGTGACGAGCAGATCGTAAGCCGGCCCGTCGATGCTGAGGCAGTGGACGTCGGAGCTGATCACGTCGGGTAGGAAGCCGGATTTCAGCATCTCGCGCGTCGTGCCGAAGCCGAACGAGCCGCCGCCATGGCCGATATCGAAGATGACGCCGCGATCGCGCGCCTTAAGTACCTCGTCGCGCACGCCGCCGCCCGGCGCCGTCGGCGCGTTCGGATAGGGCCGGAAGCAATGCGTCAGCACGTCGCCCTTGCGCAGACGCTGGAGCACGTCGCGCCGGCTCGGCGGCGGGAAATCGAGATGCGCCATCACCGGCAGGCCGGTCTCCTCGGCGACTTCGAGCGCCATGTCGAGCGGCGCGATGCCGTTATCGCCGCTGGCGCCGCGGCCGACCCGTACCTTGATGCCGACGATGAGATCGCGATTGGCCTCGGCGACGCGCCGGCACTCGCGCAGATCCAGCATCCTGATATCGGTGCTCTCGCCGATCATCACCGAGG
>Ga0137390_10004312_pt1 | contig 11810 bp, 9 predicted proteins | sample 15con2h24AmetaG_FD_104937 | JGI IMG/M metagenome (GOLD analysis project Ga0137390, IMG submission 104937) | Vadose zone soil microbial communities from Angelo Coast Range Reserve, California, USA - 15con2h2.4A metaG | ecosystem: Environmental > Terrestrial > Soil > Vadose zone > Saprolite... | reverse complement strand
GCGGGCACGCGCCGCGGCGTCGGCGTCTCCGCGGAGGGCCTGCTCGGCCACGAGGACGGCGCCAATCCGCTCGGCCTCACCGCGAGCGGCGGCGGCGCGGAGACCTCGCGCCGCGGCTTCGCCGTCGAGGTCCAGGCGCTGTGGTACAGCGCGCTGATCATCGGGGCGGACCTCGCCCGCGCCGCCGGGCAGACCGCGCGGGCGGGGGACTGGGCCGCCCTCGCCGCGCGCGCTCGCGAATCCTTCCTGCGCGCTTTCTGGTCCGACCGTCACGGCTACCTGGCCGACGTCGTGGACGGAAGCGGCGCGGACTTCGCTCTCCGCCCGCATCAACTGCACGCGATCGGCCTGCCCCACGCGCTGTTGCCTCGCGACAAGGCGCAGCGCGTTCTGGAGGTCGTGCGCCGAACCCTTCTCACCCCCGTCGGCGTGCGCTCGCTCGCCGCCACCGACCCCGGCTACGAAGGCACCGCGGGCGAGCAGGGCCTGCGCGCCGTGTCCCTCGACCAGGGTGCCGCCTGGCCGTGCCTGGCCGCGCTCTACTTCGACGCGCTCATCCGCGTCCATGGCGAGTCGGCGAAGGCCGAGGCCTGGCGATGGTTGGACGAGTTCGCCCCCCGGCTGGCCGAAGGCACCCTGGGCAGCATTCCCGCGGCTTTCGAAGGCGACGCGCCGCACCGTCCGCTGGGCGAGATGGCGTCCGCGCGCGCGGTGGCGGAGGTGCTCCGGCTGGTCACGCGTCTCGGACGGCGCCCGTCCGGACGTTCCGTCCGTCCGGACCAGCGGGCCTGATCGCGGTCGATTCCCTGCGTGCTATCCTCCGCGCGGAGGCTCGCCAGTACACGGATGGACGTTCCCACGCGCATCGCCCAGGTGTTGACGCCCCACCTCGGGGCCAACACCGCCGACGCGGTCGCCCGACACCTGTGCGCGAAGCACGGCGTGGTGGGTGAGGGCCCGGTCGACCCCGCCGTCCTCACCGCGCTCCAGGAGACCATCCGGCGCGGCCTCGTCGCCTTCGTGGGCGCGGAGCGCGCGCACGAGCTGGCCCAGCTCTGCTTCCGAGGGAACCGCTGAAAGGGGCGGAGGGCCCACCGCCTCCCGCCGGCCGGTCGCGCTATCGATTCAGTGGATTCACGCTCTCGCCCGGACGGCGGGTCCTGGTCCGCGACGGCCGTGAGGTGCCGCTCATCCCGCGCTATCTCGACCTCCTGATCCTGCTCGTCCAGCGGCGGCACGAGGCGGTGCCGCGGCGCGACATCCTGGACGTGGTGTGGAGCGACGTCGTCGTGTCGGACGGTGCCCTGACCCAGGCCGTGCGCAGCCTCCGGCGCGCGCTCGGGGACCAGTCGCGCGAGCCCGCGTTCGTGCGGACGGTATCGCGGCACGGCTATCAGTTCGTGTTCCCGGACGTCGCCGAAGGTCCCGATGACGGACCGCTCGAGGCTCCGGCGGCCACGCTCCCGTCCGCGGCCGCCCCCGCCGATCCCTACGAGGCCGCTCTCTCGCGGCTGCTGGTGACGGAGCCGGTCGCCGCCGGCGAGGAGGGCGAGGCGGAGCGGCGCGAGGCCGCGGAAGCGCTGCACGCGCTCGGGACGGCGGAAGCGCTGCGGCGCCTCGACCAGCGCCCGGGCCATGCTTCCGCGCGCGCTCTTCTGCGCGACACGCGCTGGGACGTGGCCGGCGCCGGCCTCGTGCCGCTGCTCGGCGCGCCCGCCGGCCTCACCGCGGCGCGGATCCTCATCCACATGCGGCTGCGTCGCGCCCTGCGGCTGGCCGGCCGGCGATGGACGGGCGCTTCCGCCGGAGGCGCGACGGCGGGGCTCGTCGGCGGCGGACTGGGAGGCATCGCGCTGGTGCTGGCGCCTGGCTCCGCGGCGCGCGCGAGCGTGGTCCTGCCTCTGGCCCTGGTCGGCGCGCTCGTCGGCGGCCTGGGGGCGGCCGGCGTGGGCGCCGGCCTCGCCATGGCGGAAGCGCTCGCGCGATCGCTGCGCGGCCTGGCCCTGGTGGCCCTCGGTGCCCTCGGCGGCGCCGTGATCGGGTTCGCGGCGCACGTGATCGGCCGATGGACGCTGGCCGCGCTGTTCGGCCAGGATCTGTGGATGGTGGGCGGCGGGCTCGAAGGTCTCGGGCTGGGCGCCGCCGCCGGCCTCGGCTACGCACTGGCCACGCCGCGGCCGGAGGGCGGGATGGCCGCCCCTCGCGGCGCCGAGCGCGTGATGGCCGCGCTCGTCGCCGGCTTGTGCTGTGCGCTGGCGGGCATTGCCCTCACCTGGGCCGGCCGCTCGCTGGCCGGCGCCAGCCTGAACGCGATGGCGCGCGCGTTCCAGGGCTCGCAGGTGGGGCTGAGCCCCGTCGCGCGCCTCGTGGGGGAGCGCGAGATGGGCCCGGTCACGCGCACGGTGCTCGCCGCGTACGAGGGACTCCTGTTCGGCTTCGGCCTGATCCTCGGCCTCACCCGCCGCCTGCGGTAAGGGCAGGGAGTAGGGGCAGCCGACCGCAGAGCGCGGCCGGCGACGCGCAGCGGCGGCGACGCGCGAGGGGGGTCTTAGGGGGGGCCGCGCAGCGCCCGTCGCGGATGGTGCGCAAGTGCCCCCCCTAACTTAGTACGCTAGACTGAGAGGCTCGGAGGAGGACCTTGGCAGAACCCACGCGACGCGAGCTGGGCCGCAACGATCCGTGCCATTGCGGCTCCGGCAAGAAGTACAAGCAGTGCCACCTGGTCAAGGACGAGGAGGCGGAGCGCGCCAAGCGCGCCAAGGAGGTCGCCCCGGCGACCGAAGCCGCCCCCGAAGCCCAGAAGCCGGCGGCCGTTCCGGCCAAGCACGGCACCCGGCAGCCCTGGAAGGGCCAGCAGAACACGCGCGGCTTCGGCAAGCTGAACATCCCGCGCCGGTCCGGCGGCAGCTAGTCCAGCCCGTCTCCGAAGCCGATGGCCTGGATCAAGACGATTCCGTTCACTCAGGCGGACGAAGTGCTGCGCCAGGCACTGGAGGCGCAGCGCAAGCTCTATCCCAAGGAGTACGCGCGGGACCCGGGTGACGACGGCAGCACGAGCATCGTCGCCACCCACACCCTCATCCCCGAGGCCTTGCACCACGCCTTCTCGACCTTCGGAGCCTTGATGTCGCCGGACCTGCCGCTCACGCGCCGCCAGCACGAGATGATCACCACGCGCGTCTCGGCCGTGAACCGGTGCCACTATTGACTGGAGTCCCACGCAGAGTTCCTGCGTGCCGTGACGTTGGACGAGGCGTTCGTGAAGGCGCTGGTCGAGGACTACGAGAACGCGCCGCTGTCCGAGGCGGACCGCGCGATGCTGGACTACGTCACCCAGCTCACCGAGGACGCCACCCGCATCCAGAAGGAGGACCACGAGCGGCTGCGCGCCGTCGGCTTCGACGACCGCGGTATCCTGCAGATCACGCTGATCGCGTCCTGGTTCAACTACATCAACCGCGTGGCGGACGCGCTGGGAGTGGGCAGGGAACAAGGGGACACGTAGAGCACGGCGGCGCCGCAAAGCGGCGGCGACGTGCGAGGGGGGTTTCAGGGGGGGTCGCAGCCAATCAGCTCGCTGGTGGCCGCAGTGCGAACGCCCATCTCGCGATGCATGAGTGCCCCCCCTGACTTAAGAAGACCTGTCTACTCGATCTTCAGGCTGCGGAACAAGAACGCGTATATATCGGCCAATTCGTCGATCTGCTTCGACACGGGTTTGCCGCCACCGTGTCCCGCCTTCGTCTCCACCCGGATGAGGATCGGTGCCTCTCCGCCCGTTGCGGCCTGAAGCCGCGCCGCGAACTTCTTGGCCAGGCCCGGCGCGACGCGGTCGTCGGTGTCCGCGGTGGTGACGAGCGTCGGCGGATACGCCGTCCCCTCCTTGACGTTGTGATAGGGCGAGTACATGTAGAGGAACGCGAACTGCTTGGGGTCGTCCGCCGAGCCGTACTCCGGAATCCAGAAGCGGCCGACCGTGAACAGGTGGTAGCGCAGCATGTCCGCCACCGGGACCTGGCACACGGCGGCGCCGAAAAGGTCGGGACGCTGAGTCAGGACGGCGCCCACGAGCAGGCCACCGTTGCTGCCGCCCTGGACGGCCAGCCGATCGCGTGACGTGTAGCCGCTCTTGACCAGCCACTCGGTGGCGGCGATGAAGTCGTCGAACACGTTCTGCTTGCGGTCCAGCATCCCGGCCTGGTGCCAGGCCTCGCCGAACTCGCCGCCCCCGCGCAGGTTGGCCAGCGCATAGACGCCGCCCTGCTCGAGCCAGTACAGCCTCGACGCGCTGAAGCTCGGCGTCATGTTGACGTTGAACCCGCCGTAGCCATAGAGAACCGTCGGCCGGCGCCCGTCGAGGGCCAGGCCCTTCTTGTGCACCACGAACATCGGGACCTTCGTCCCGTCCTTGGACGGATACCAGACCTGCTTCACCTCGTACGCGGAGGCATCCACCTTGGCGTCGACGTGCGCGAACTCGCTCGTCTTGCCCGTCTTGAAGTCGTAGCGGAACGGGGTCAGCGGATACGCGAAGGACGTGAAGTCGAAGAACATCTCCGTGTCGTCCGTTTCGCCGGTGACGGACGAGATCGTGCCCAGCGCGGGCAGGGCGATCGTGGCCACCTCGCGCCCGTCCAGCGCATGCACGAAGAGGCGACTGCTCGCGTCCTCGAGCCGCTTCACCACGATCTGCTTGTTGACGATGCTCACGGATTCGAGGCGCTCCTTGCCCTCCGCGAGGACAGGCGCGGCCTCGCGGCCGCCATGGGCCACGTCCACGGCGACCAGGCGCCACATGGGCGCGCCCTTGTCCGTCATGAAGAAGAGCCGGCCATCGGCGTCGCCGACATACGCATAGGCGTCGGCGAAGCCCTTGAACAGGAGCGCCGGCTTGCCGTCGCCCGTGCGGTCGGCGATCCAGACCTCGCTCTTGTCGCTCGAGCCCTCGTTCCCGCTGAGGATCAGGTAACGCCCGTCGAGGGTCAGGCTCGGGCCCCAGATCACTTCCTTCCGGTCCGGGCTCTCGAAGACGAGCGTGTCCTTGTCCTGCGATTCGCCGAGCCGGTGGTAGTACACCTTCGCGAAGTAGTTCTCGTCGCCCGCGGGCACGGAGCCGGGTTGCGGGAAGCGGGTGTAGTAGAAGCCGGTCTTGTCCGGCGTCCAGACGATGGCGCTGAACTTCGCGAGCACCTTGTCGGGGAGGTCCTTGCCCGTGGTCACATCGCGGACGTAGATCTCCTGACGGTCGCTGCCGCTGCGCGAGAGGCTGTATCCGAGCAACGCGCCGTCCTGGGTGGGCGCGGTGCCCACGAGGGCGACCGTCCCATCCGCGCTGAGCGCGTTGGGATCGAGAAGGACGCGCTCCGGGCCGTCGAGGCCCTCGCGCACATAGAGGACGGACTGGTTCTGCAGGCCGGAGTTCCGCGTGAAGAAGTATCGCGCGCCCTGCTTCTCCGGCACGGACACCCGCGGGAAATCGAGCAGCGCGGTGATGCGCGCCTTGATCGCTTCGCGCCGCGGGCCGTCGACGTACGACCGCGTGAGGGCGTTCTCCGCTTCCACCCAGCGGACGGTGTCGGGGTCGTCCGCGTTCTCGAGCCAGCGATAGGGATCCGCGACCTTGACCGCGCCGTAGTCCTGCACGACCGCGTCCTTCTTGGCTGGCGGATAGGTCGGCTTGTCCGCGCGCGCGGTGGCGCTGGCGCCAGCGAGGACAAACGGAAGGATGCGACACACCGCGCGCGACGGGACGGAAAGCCTCATCGGACCTCCAGCGCGCAATCGTATCGCCAAACGAACGGGCGGTCGGCCAGGCTGGGTCGGAGACGGTGCCCGATCCGACCTGACCGACTTCCGTCCGTTTGGCGAGTCTAGAACCCGGTCAGGAGATTGAACTCGAAGAACGGCTTCTTGCCCGGCCGGTCGAGGGGCTTGACCCAGTCGACCTGGACGACGGCGATCCCGAAGACGTTGACGCGCGCGGTGGCGCCGGTGCTCTTGTTGAGCGCGCGGTCGCCGCCGAAGAGCGCGGGCTTCGACGTGCTGTCCCAGGCCACGCCGGCATCGAAGAACGCGCCGATCTCCACGGGGATGGGGCCGTAGAGGTTGCGCTTGCCGAAGAGGCCGAGGAGCGGTGCCCGCACCTCGAGGTTGCCGACGAGCAGCCGGCTGCCCAGCAGGCGGTCGAACACCGGGCAGCTCCCGTTGGACTGGACGCCGCACTCCGACGCGCTGAAGGAGCCGGTGTCGTATCCGCGGACGAGATCGGGATAGCCCACGAAGAGGGGATAGAGGCGCGGATCCTCCGACCCGGAGCCGTAGCGGCCGTAGTGCATCACCCGCGCGGCGATGGTCACCGGGCGGATGGGCATCAGGTAGCGGCGCAGGTCGGCGGTGATGCCCGTGTAGCGGATCGTGCCCAGGGTGGGACTTGCGTCGAGGCGGAAGCGTTGGCCCATGATCGGGCTCGTGGCCCCGAAGACCGAGCTGTCCTTGACCAGCCCCACCGTGCCCTGCCAGAGGTTGACGCCGGGATCGCTCTGCGACTGCCGGTCGTCGAGGATCTGCTGCCCGGTATTGAGGGAGTAACCCGCGGTCAGGACGCGCGTCTTGAAGCCGATGTTGCGCAGCCCGCTGCCGACCTCGATGCGCAACGTGGAGTCGATCGGGTAGAAGCCCTGGGCGGTGATGCCGCTGTCCGTCTGCTGATAGAGGACGGTCTGTTCGACGTAGGTCTGCTGCCCGTTGACGGTGGCGTAGCCGTTGCTGAATCCCCCGGTGATGTAGGGGATGCGGTCCACCTGCAGTCCCCAGTTGAATCGGCGCGACTTGTTCACGTAGCTCACGATCCCGCCCGCATTCGTGTAGCCCGCGGTGCGGTCCACCTGGAGCACGGTGCCGAGCGAGTGGTTGCCGAGCATGTCGGAGAACGACATCGAGATGCCGCCGCCGAAGAAGGCGCCGTATTGGTCGGCCCCGCCGGAGAGATAGGGTTGGCCGATGTAGTCGAGACCGAACTTCGCCTTGTAGGGCTTGTGGCTGAAGGTGGAGGCGTCGGCCAGGCCCTTGAGGGCGTCCTTCTGGGCCTCGACCAGCTTGCCCTCGTCCTTGCCGCCCGGGATCACGGCGGCGGTGCGCGGCGCCTCGACCAGCACGCGCCAGCCCGCCAGCTTCTCGAGGTCGTCGATGGAGTAGATCTCGTAGCGGTCTTCGTCGTACACGCTGTACGCGATGCGGCCGGTGTCCGCGGCCACGGTCAGGGCCGGGCTCAGGGCGGTGATGCCGCTGACGCCGCTGATGAGGTCGGTGAGCTGGAAGAGGTCGCGAGACGCGACGTCGAGCCGGTAGACGTTCGAGATCCCGGTGTGGTCGGACACGAAGTAGAGTCCCTTGCCGTCCTTCGTCCACTGCGGGTTGATGTTCTTGCCCTTCTCGAAGGTGGCGACGGGCGTGATGGCTGCGGAGTCGACGTCCATCAGGGCGAGCCGGTAGTTGCCGGCCTCGAGCGTGCCGAGGTTGGTCGAGAACCGGTCGGTCACGAACGCGATCTGGCGACCGTCGGGCGACCAGACGGGCTGGAGATCGGCGAACGCGTCCTCGGTCAAGCGGCGCAGGGCCTTGGTCTCGAGGTCGTAGACGAAGAGGTCGCTGAAGCCGTCTTTCAGCGCGGAGAACACGATCCGCTTCCCGTCGGGCGCGAAGCTGGGGGTGTCGATCTCGCCGAGGCCCGGGAAGGGGATCTCGAGCGGCTTGCCGCCCTTCTTCGCGTCCATCACCACGAGGGCGGCGCGGCCCTTCACGAGGCCCCCCAGCGCGAAGCGCTGCCCGCTGCGGTCGAAGGAGCCGGCGGAGTTGATGAACTGGATGCTCTCGAGATGCGGGTCGACCACGGTGCGCGAGAGCTGCTTGGTCACGTTGCCGGTGCGCGTGTCCTGCAGGAAGAGCTCGACAGAGAAGAGGTCCCGCTCGGAGAGGAAGGCCAGGTGGTCACCGTCCGGGCTCAGCACCGGCCCCACGTTGAGGCGTCCGCCCTGCCGCTTCTCCGTGACCATGGCGGGGCCGTACGAATCCGCGTCCTTCTTGCCCGTGGCCGCCGTGGCGTAGTCGGCGCGGATGGCGGCGTGCCAGTCCTTGGAGAGCGCGGCCGGATCCACGTGCAGGACGCCCTTGATGACGTCCTCCGCGTCGTTCGAATTCGGCCGGATCCCCCGCAGCATGCGCGCGAAGACGTCGTCGCCGTAGCGCGACGCGATGTAGGCCCAGAGCGCCTGCCCATAGCGGTAGGGGAAGTACTTCGCGCTGTTGTCGAGCTGTCGGATGGTGGGCAGGCCCTTCTCGCGGCGGGCGGCGTCACGCAGCCACATCGCGGTGTGCGGGTCCACCGGCCCCACGGAGAGGTACTCGGCCATGCCCTCGATGAACCACAGCGGCATGCGCAGGGCCGAGGGGTAGTTCGAGTCCGAGATCTTGCCCTGACCCGTCATCGAATACTGGAAGGCGTGGACGAGCTCGTGCCCGAGCACGTGGTCGGTCTCGGCCAGGGACGCCCCGACGGGGAGGACGACACGCCGCTTGAAGGCCTCGGTGACGCCGCCCGTGCCTTCGCCGGGAGCGCCGCCGAGCGTGTTGGTCTGCTGGAAGTGGGAATTGCTGGCGTACAGGATGACGGGCTGGCGCTCCTTCATCTGGTGGCGGAGCAGGGTGCTCAGGCGGGCGTACCAACGCTCGGCCATGCGTCCGACCTGCTCCGCCGCCAGCTTCTCCTCGGGGTAGTAGTAGACGTCGAAATGATCGGTCTTGAGGACCTCGAACTTCAGCCGGTCCCACTGGACCGTATTGCGCCCGAAGTACTGGGCGCTCGCGGGTGGGGCGAGGGCGAAGGCGAGGACCGGGATGAATGGGAGAATGAGGCGCGCGGTGGGTCGCATAGTCCTCCTGATGTCAGCGCCTCCCGAAGCAAGGCCCACGCCACCGCGCCGTCCTCGGGGTTTTCCCTTTCGCAGGCGCGCTTGCACGCCATCCGCTCCGAGGGCGCCGGCGCCGGCTGTCCACCGGCAAGAACACGAGCGTCCCCCAGCGTGTGCAACGCGTCGCGCGCCCACGTCACATCTTGTGAAGGCACAGCAAACTCCACGTTAAGAACGTAAAGTGAGGCGTGCGCATCGTGACCGCGCTCGCGGGAGTCCTCCTCCTCGCGACCGTGCTCTGGGACGCGTTCGAGACGGTGGTGCTGCCGCGACGGGTGAACCGGCGCCTGCGGCTCACGCGGCTCTTCTATCGCGCGACGTGGGCGCCCTTCGTCCGCAGCGCCGCCCTCTTCAAGACGGTCAACCGGCGCGAAGCCTACCTGAGCCTCTACGGCCCGCTCTCGCTCGTGCTGCTCCTCGCGCTCTGGGCTTGCGGCCTCATCGCCGCCTTTGCCCTGCTCCACTACAGCGCGGGCTCGGCCGTCGCGATGTCCGGCGAGCGCTCGGGGCTGCTCCTCGACCTCTACATGAGCGGCAGCACCTTCTTCACGCTCGGCCTCGGCGACGTCGCGCCCGTGGCCTGGCGCTCGCGCGCCTTGACCATCCTCGAAGCCGGGATGGGCTTCGGGTTCCTGGCTCTCGTGATCGGCTACTTCCCGGTCACCTACCAGGCGTTCTCGGCGCGCGAGACGAACATCTCGCTCCTCGACGCGCGGGCGGGCTCGCCTCCCAGCGCGGGGGAGCTGCTGCGCCGCCACCGGGGAGAGGACGGGCTGAGGGCGCTCGAGAGCGTGCTCCACGAATGGGAGCACTGGGCGGCGGAGCTGCTCGAGACGCATCTTTCCTACCCGATGCTGGCCTACTTCCGCTCCCAGCACAGCAACCAGTCCTGGATCGCGGCGCTCACCACCGTCCTCGATGCCTGCACCCTGCTCATCGCAGGCACGGAGGGCGCAATCGCCCGCCAGGCCCGCCTCACGTTCGCCATCGCTCGTCACGCCATGGTGGACCTCGCTCAGGTCTTCAGCACTCCTCCCCAGGCCCCCCCGGACCGCCTGCCCGCCCCCGTCCTGGCCCGGCTGCGCGCGGAGCTCGAGGGTGCGGGGCTGGTCCTGGCCCAGGGGCCCGAGATGGAGGGCCGCCTGGCCGACCTGCGGCGCATGTACGAGCCCTTCGCCGTCGCCCTCTCGCGTCACCTCCTCCAGCCCTTGCCTCAGTGGCACTACGAGACGCGCCGCCGCGACAACTGGCAGACGAGCGCCTGGGACAAGACATCCGCGGCCTGGATGGACGAGCACTTCTAGTTGTTTTCACTTGACGCCGGCGGCTCCCCGCGCATAGTCTATCGACCCGATAGGCAATGAAGATATCGCACCGCGGCCTCTACGCCCTCGAGGCGCTCCTCCATCTGGCGGCGGCGCACGACCGCGGGCTGGTCAAGATCCACGAGATCGCCGAGGAGGAAGCGATCCCGGAGAAGTTCCTGGAAGGCATCCTGGTGACCCTGAAGAACGCGCGCCTGGTCACGAGCCAGCGCGGGAGGGAAGGGGGCTACCGCCTGCGCCGGCCGCCCGGGGAGATCATGGTTGGCGAGGTCGTGCGCATCATGGACGGCCCGCTGGCCCCTCTCGGGGACGCGGTGGAGCTGGCGCAGAGGGTCCGCACCGAGCCGCGGCACGCCGGGCTCTTCGACGTCTTCCTGGACGTGCGCAACGCCGCCGCCGGCATCCTCGACCACACGACCCTGGCCGACATCCTCGAGCGCAACGAGCGGATCGCTTCCCATCGGCGCCGGGAACGGTCATCGCGGAACTGAGCCATGCGTTAATGTCTATCATCTCTATAGTGATAATATGATACGAATGAGAGCCAGGCCCTGGGTCGTCGCCGCCCTGACGGTCTTGACCGCTTCATCCCTGGTCGCGCAGGAAACCCCACCCGCGCCCCCGGCCGCGGAGCCCGTCCCCGCGCCGTCGCCCACACCGACACCGGCCCCGGCGCGCTCGCCGTTCGTCGCCGGCTACAAGAACGGCTTCACCTTGCAGTCCGAGAGCGGTGACTTCGTCCTGAAGCTGACCGGCTATTTCCAGGCCGACGGCCGCTTCGCGCTGGGTGACGACGCGAACCTGGTGACAAGCCAGTTCGTCGTGCGCCGCTCCCGGCCCCTGGTGGTGACGGCGACAGTGGCCAGGTACTTCGACCTGTATGTCATGCCGGACTTCGGCCTGGGGACGGCGGTCATCCTGGACGCCTACGTCGACGTGCATTTCACGAACAAGCTCCGCTTCCGGGTGGGGAAGCTCAGGACGCCGTTCGGCATCGAGCGCCTCCAATCGGGCCAGAGCCTGCTCTTCGCCGAGCGCGCCCTGCCCAACAACCTGGTGCCGAACCGCGACGTCGGCCTGCAGGCGCACGGCGAGCTGCTCCAGGGCGCCTTCGGATACCAGGTCGCGGTCCTCAACGGCGTGGCGGACGGAGGCAGCGCCGATGGCGACACGAACGACGCCAAGGACCTCGCCGGCCGCGTCTTCCTCTCACCCTGGAAAGCCAGAGGTACCTCGCCCCTGCGCGGGCTGGGCTTCGGGATCGCGGGCACGACGGGGAAGGCCGACGGCGCCCTCCGCGGCTACAGCTCGGTGTCGCAGGTGACCGCGTTCTCCTATGCCACCACCGTGACCGCGAGCGGCGACCGGAAGAGGTGGTCGCCCCAGGCCTCGTTCTTCCTCGGCCCTGTCGGGCTCCTCGCCGAGTACGTGCAGACGAGGCACGACGTGCAGAAGGTCGAGACGGGCAAGCCGACGGTCAGCGGCCGGCTCGAGAACTCGGCCTGGAGCGTGACGGGCT
>Ga0137390_10004308_pt1 | contig 11813 bp, 10 predicted proteins | sample 15con2h24AmetaG_FD_104937 | JGI IMG/M metagenome (GOLD analysis project Ga0137390, IMG submission 104937) | Vadose zone soil microbial communities from Angelo Coast Range Reserve, California, USA - 15con2h2.4A metaG | ecosystem: Environmental > Terrestrial > Soil > Vadose zone > Saprolite... | reverse complement strand
TATCGAGCGTCGCGTGAACGCCAACCGGTTGAACGGCGTGGACGGCCACGTGCTCGACACTGCGCAGGTGAAGGCGATGGTGCCGATCATCAACACGTCGCCCGGCGCGCGCTATCCGATCCTCGGCGCCTCGCTGCAGCGGCGCGCGGGAACGGCCCGGCACGACGCCGTCGCCTGGGGCTACGCCCGCGCCGCCGATACGCGAGGCGTCGACATCATCCAGCAATGTGAAGTCACCGGCATTCGCCGCGACGGCGGGCGGGTGGTCGGTGTGGATACGAGCCGCGGATTCATCAATGCCAAGAAAATCGGTGTCGTTGTCGCCGGTCATGCCAGTGTGCTTGCGGCCATGGCAGACCTGCGACTGCCCATCGAAAGTCATCCGTTGCAGGCGCTGGTCTCCGAACCGATCAAGCCGATCCTCGACACGGTCGTTATGTCGAACGCCGTTCACGGCTACGTCAGCCAGTCCGACAGGGGGGACCTGGTGATCGGCGCGGGCATCGATGCCTACACGGGTTACGGGCAACGCGGCAGCTTTTCCATCATCGAAAGCACGCTTGCCGCCATCGTCGAGCTGTTTCCGATCTTCAGCCGCGTCCGCATGAATCGCCAGTGGGGCGGCATCGTCGACGTGTGTCCGGATGCCTGCCCCATCATCGGGCTTACGCCGGTCAAGGGCCTCTACTTCAACTGTGGCTGGGGAACGGGGGGATTCAAGGCCACGCCGGGTTCGGGGTGGGTGTTCGCCCATACGATCGCGCAGGATCGGCCGCACGATTTGAACGCGGCATTCTCCCTCGACCGCTTCTTCACCGGGCACCTGATCGACGAGCACGGTGCGGCGGCCGTTGCGCATTGAAGGGAGAGGAGCGTCACCGATGTTGATCATCCCGTGTCCGTGGTGCGGCCCGCGCGAGCAGACGGAATTCTCCTACGGCGGCGAGGCGCACATCGCGCGGCCCGTCGACACCGACGCACTCAGCGACGAAAAATGGGGCGATTACCTCTTCATGCGAAAAAACCCGCGCGGCCGGCATCTCGAGCAATGGGTGCACACCTACGGCTGCCGGCGGTGGTTCAACGTCGCACGCGATACCGTCACCTACCGGATCACGGCGGTCTACAAGGTTGGCGAATCTCCACCCGGGGGAGGCGCGTGAGTCAGTTGCAGCGATTGCCCGCCGGCGGCCGCATCGATCGCCGTACGCCGTTGCAATTCACGTTCAACGGCAAGCGTTACGAGGGCCACGCCGGCGACACCCTGGCCTCGGCGTTGCTCGCGAACGGCGTCGCGCTGATCGCGCGTAGCTGGAAGTATCACCGTCCGCGCGGCATCGTCGGGAGCGGCGTCGAGGAACCCAACGCGATCGTGCAACTGGAAACTGGCGCGCGGACGGTCCCCAACGCGCGGGCGACTGAAGTAGCGTTGTACGACGGTCTGGTCGCCAGCAGCGTGAACGCCTGGCCGAGTGTCGACTTCGACATCATGGCGGTGTCCGGACTCTTCGCGCGTGTCATGCCAGCTGGGTTCTACTACAAGACGTTCATGTGGCCGAAGCGCTTCTGGATGAAATACGAGCACTTCATCCGCAAAGCATCCGGCCTGGGCATCGCGCCCGACGAGCCGGATCCCGACATCTACGACAAGATGAACGCCCACTGCGACGTGCTGGTCGCAGGCGGCGGTCCCGCCGGGCTTGCCGCCGCATGGGCTGCCGGCAGGACCGGCGCGCGGGTCATTGTCGCCGATGAGCAAAGCGAATTCGGCGGCAGCCTTTTGAGCGTTCGAGACGACGCATTGGGCGGCGGAGATCGTGCACTCCGATATTCGATCGATGGCGACGTGCCGGCGGTATGGGTCGCGCGAATGGTCGCCGATTTGAAGGCGATGCCCGATGTACGGTTGCTTCCACGCAGCACCGTCTTCGGCTATCACGACTACAACTTCCTGACGATCGGGGAGCGACTCTCCGATCACCTGCCTCCGAACCAGCGCAAGGGACCGCGCGAACGCGTCTGGCGTGTGCGCGCGAAACAGGTGGTGCTGGCGACCGGCGCGATCGAGCGACCGCTCGTGTTTGCGAACAACGACCGGCCCGGGGTCATGCTCGCATCAGCGGTGTCGACATATCTGAATCGCTACGGGGTGAAGACCGGGTCCCGCGCCGTCGTGTTCACCAACAACGATAGCGCCTATCGAACCGCGTTGGATCTCGCCGCCGCGGGCATTTCTGTGGCCGCGGTCGTGGACGTGCGTCGCGCGCCGCTTGGGGAGTGGGTGGAGCGCACGCGCAAGTCCGGAATCGAGGTGATCGCCAATGCCGTCGTTGTCGACGTCTCGGGCAGGAAACGCGTGAGCGCGGTCGAAGTGAGGGTGCTCGATTCGCAGGGCAAGAGCGTCGAGGGTGCCGCCAAGTTCATTGCATGCGATATCCTGGCGATCTCCGGGGGATGGAGCCCCGTCGTCCATCTGCATGCCCAATCGGGGGGCAGGGCACGATTCGATGACAGCAAGGCGTGCTTCGTGCCGGGCGTGTCCTTACAAGACGAGCGTTCCGCCGGGGCCTGCAACGGCAGCATCGCGCTTGGCGCTTGCTTGGCCGAAGGCATCGCGGCCGGCGTCGAGGCGGCTCGTCTCGCCGGCGTTGGTGATCACTACGTTCCGGCTGCGCCGGTTGTCGACGACGTGGTCGAGGAACCGCTGATGCCGGTGTGGCTCGTTCCATCTCCTACACCGATCGGTCATGGCCCCAAACAATTCGTCGATCTGCAAAACGATGTCGCGTCATCGGACATCGCAATGGCCACGCGGGAGGGATATCACTCGATCGAGCACGTAAAACGCTACACCGCGCTAGGCTTCGGCACCGATCAGGGCAAGCTCGGCAACATCAACGGCATGGCGATCCTGGCGCAGGCCCTCGGCAACGACCTCGCGAGCACCGGAACGACGACGTTCCGTCCCAACTACACACCGGTGACGTTCGGCGCGATCGCCGGACGAGATCTCGGCGAACGGTTCGAGCCCGCGCGCAAGACCGCATTGCATCAATGGCACGAGGAACAGGGCGCGCGGTTCGAGAACGTCGGCCAATGGAAGCGCCCGTGGTACTACCCCCGCAGCGGCGAGAACCTCCAGGACGCGGTGAAGCGCGAGTGCCTGGCCGCGCGTAGCGGTGTGGGCATCATAGATGCGTCCACACTCGGCAAGATCGATATCCAGGGACCGGACGCCGCGACCTTCCTCGACTGGGTATACACGAACGCCTGGCAGAAACTCGGTGTCGGTCGCTGCCGCTATGGCCTGATGCTCGACGAGAACGGCATGGTGATGGACGACGGCGTCACCACGCGGCTCGCGGAACACCACTACCTGATGACCACGACCACCGGCGGCGCTGCGCGCGTCATGGCGTGGCTGGAGCGGTGGTTGCAGACCGAATGGCCGCACCTCCAGGTCTATCTCACCTCGGTGACCGATCACTGGGCGACGGCCGCTGTGGCAGGGCCCGCCAGCCGCGCGGTGGTTCAGTCGATATCCGAGGGCATCGACTTCTCCCCCGCTGCGTTTCCGTTCATGTCCTGCCGCGAAGGGACCGTCGCCGGCGTGCCGGCACGCGTGATGCGCATCAGCTTTTCCGGCGAGCTCGCATACGAGGTTAACGTCTGCGCGAACGAGGCTCGGCATGTCTGGGAAGAACTGATGGTGGCGGGAGCCACGCATGGAATCACGCCGTACGGGACCGAGACGATGCACGTGCTCCGCGCCGAGAAGGGCTTCATCATCGTCGGACAGGACACCGACGGTTCGGTAACGCCGGTCGATCTCGGCATGGACTGGATCATCGCCAAGGGCAAGGACTTCATCGGCCGGCGCTCGCTCTTGCGATCCGACATGGTGCGTAGCGATCGCAAGCAACTCGTGGGTCTCCTGACCGAAGATCCGATGGAAGTCCTGCCCGAAGGCGGGCAGATCGTCGTCGACGCATCGGCACCGGTGCCCGTACCGATGCTGGGTCACGTGACGTCCAGCTACTTCAGCGCTAACCTCAACCGATCGATCGCGCTTGCACTCGTGAAAGAAGGCCGCAACCGCAAAGGCGAGAAAGTCGAGATCCCGTTGGCGAGCGGTCGCTCGATCAGGGCGATCATCGCGGATCCGGTGTTCATCGATCCGGAAGGAAACCGACAAAATGTCTGATCCGATATTGAGCGAGAGCCCGCTCGCACGTTTCGACCTCGCGGCGCGTACGGCTCAGGCTCCGGGCAACGCAGGCATCTTCATTTGCGAACGCGCGTTCCTGGGCCATATCAATTTGCGCGGCGATCCGCAGGATCCGCGGTTCGCGGCGGCCGTGCGCGAAGTGGTCGGAATCGCTCCACCTGCCGTGCCCAACACTGTGTCCGAGGCGCAAGGTCACACCGTGTACTGGTTAGGCCCCGACGAATGGCTGATCCTGACCCCGGGCGAACGCAGAGCAGCCGTCGAAAGCGAATTGCGCAACGCGCTAAATGGGTTGCGCTTCGCGATCACCGACGTCAGCGGCGGCCGGACCGTCGTGGTCGTACATGGCGATCCAGTACGCGAACTGTTGGCGAAAGGCTGCCCGCTCGATCTTCATGCGCGCGCGTTCGACATCGGCCAATGCGCGCAGAGCTTTCTCGCCAAGGCGCCAATTCTGATACGCCGTCTCGATCGCCGACCTTCCTTCGAGATCATCATAAGCCGCAGCTTTGCGGACTATTTCTGCCTCTGGCTGGAAGATGCGGCGGCCGAATACGGCCTTGCGGTGTCCGCATGAACGGTGGATCGGGCGGCGCACGCGGCAATGTGTTGCAAGAACTGGGTGGATGGGTCTCAGCAAAAATGGTGCGACGGTATGCATACCTCGCCACCGAGAACTTGTCGCAGTGAGAGATCGTGTCCGGTCAAGAGCCCCAGACTTCTTCAAGCACCCGCAGCCAGTTTTCGCCCATAATCTTGCGGATCTTCTGCTCCGGCCATCCCGCGCGCTGCGTCGCCGCTGTGAGATTGGGGAACTCGCCGATGCGCTGGACGCCTTTGGGATTCGAAATTTCGTCGAACCGCGTGAGCCTGCGGGCATAGCCCTTGTCTAGCGTGATCCAGTCGAAGAACGACTCGTCGTGATCCTGCGTGAAATCGGTGCCTATTCCGACGCAGTCCTCACCGACGAGGTTTATCACGTAATCGATCGCCTCGACGTAATCGTCGACAGTCGATTGCGAGCCTTTCCGTAGGAACGGTGGGAACATGGTGACCCCCACAAAGCCGCCGTGATCGGCAATGAACTTCAATTGCTCGTCGCTTTTGTTGCGCGGATGCTCCTTGAGCCCGGCTGGCAGGCAATGCGTATAAGCAACCGGTTGCTTCGATGCGAGAATCACGTCTTCCGATGTCTTAGGACCGACATGCGACAAGTCGCACAGAATGCCGACGCGGTTCATCTCCGCGACGATCTCGCGTCCGAAATCTGACAGGCCGCCGTCGCGGCTTTCGTAACAGCCGCAGCCGATCAAGTTCTGCGTGTTGTAAGTCATCTGCACGACGCCAACGCCTACCTCCTTGAACAGGCCGACATAGCCGATCTGGTCTTCGAACGCGGTTGCATTCTGGAACCCGAGCACGATCGCGGTCCTTCCCTCGCCCTTGGCGCGCCGGATGTCGGCTACCGATCTCGCTTCGACGATCAGGTCGCCATGCTGCTGGAACCACGACTTCCATGTCGCAATGTTGCGCATGGTGGCCTCGAATCCTTCCCAGATGGAACAGGTGCAGTTCGCTGCCGTCAATCCGCCGCGGCGCATGTCCTCGAACACGGCGCGGCTCCATTTCGAGACGATAAGACCATCGAAGACGATGAGGTTGTCGTGCAGGTTGGTGGGCATCGTGGAACTCCAGTCAGATCAGGCCGGGCAAAAGAATCGATCATAGATAAACGGCGCGCACGATGTCGTCGTAACTGCCGGCCAGCGCGCTGACGGCGCCGCCGTCCGCCACCTCGCCATCGCGCAGGATCAGGTAGCGGTCCGCAGCTTTCAGGGCAAGACCGAGGTTCTGCTCGACCAGCAGCATCGTCACGCCGCGGTCGCGCAGTGCGGTCATCGTTCGCGCGGTTTCGGCCACCAACTGGGGTGAAAGGCCGCCCGAGGGTTCGTCGAGAAGTAGCAAGCGCGGCCGGCTCATCAACGCGCGCCCTATCGCGACCATCTGCTGCTCGCCGCCGGACAGCGTACGCACGACCTGCCGGCGCCGCTCATCGAGACGTGGAAACAGCGCGTAGATTTCGGGAAACCGGCTTTCGATCTCGGCGGCGCTGCGCGTGTGCCCGCCAAGACGAAGATTGTCCTCGACCGACAAGTCGGGGAAAAGGTCGCGCGACTGTGAAACTTGAACCACGCCGTGCCGCACGACGCGGTGCACCGGCCAGCCGGACGTTCTGACGCCGGCAACCTCCACGTCACCGCCGGCAATCGCGGTCAATCCGGAAATCGCGTTCAAGCAAGTCGATTTGCCGCTGCCATTGGGGCCGAGCAGCGCCACCGATTCCCCCGCGGCCACCGCGAACTCCACGCCGCGCAGAATTTCGCGAGGCCCGAAGGCAACGCGCAGACCGGCCACTCGCAGCAAAGGATCAGCCATGGCCGAGATAAGCCTCAAGCACCGCCGGATCGGTGCGAATCGCAGCGGGTGGTCCTTCCGCGATCTTGGTGCCCCCATTGAACACGGCAATCACGTCGGCGGCAGCCATGACGAGATCGATGGTGTGCTCGATCAGCAGCACCGCGATCCCCATCTCTCCCGCGAGGCGCCGGATGAGTTCGATCACTTGCGCGCACACGGGCGGCGCGAGCCCCACCGCCGGTTCATCGAGTAGCAACAGCGGCGGCTCGGCAGCGACGGCGCGCACGATCTCGATCGTGCGCTGCTGGCCGCCCGACATCGCTCTCACCTGACGGTCGGCAAGATGCGATACGCCGAGCACCTCCAGCAACCCACGTGCACGGATCACGGCCTCCCGCTCGGCTGCTCGCGCGGCGCGGGTGCCGAACAGGATGCCGGCAAAACTCGCATCGATGCGCGCGTGCAGTCCGGCAAGGACGTTTTCGAGCGCCGTCAGTTCCGCGAATAGCCCCCCGTTCTGAAATGTCCGCCGGACGCCGCGCGCCGCAATCTCATGCGGGGTAAGGCCGTGAATTGCCGAACCGTTGAGCGCAATGGCACCAGCGGCGATGGGGACGTAGCCCGAGATCGCGTTGAACAGCGTCGTCTTGCCCGCGCCGTTCGGGCCGATCACCGCCTTGATCTCGCCGCCTCGGGCAGCCAGGTTCACGTCGGTCAACGCCTGCAGACCGGCAAACCGCACGCTGACTCCCGCGAGTTCGAGCAAGGCTGCCATCAGCGATCCCGGAAATAGCGGTCGCGCAGCGCAGGCCACCATTTCGCGCACAAAGCCGCCAGACCGCGCGGCTGGATCAGCAGAAACACGATCAACAGTCCGCCGAAAAACATCTCGTATAGGCCGGGAAAACGGCGAAAGTATTCCGGGAGCGCCGTTAGCGCGACCGCGCCGAGCACGCTGCCAAACAAGCTGCCGAGACCGCCCACCAGCACCATCGCGAAATGCAGGATCAACTCGATCAGACCGAAGCTCTCCGGCGCCACGTGGCCGATCAGCACCGCGAACAGACTGCCGGCAACACCGACTATAGAGCCGGATAACGTGAAGGCAAGGACAATGTAGCGCCCGGTCGGAATCGCGAGCGAGGCCGTAGCGAGTTCGTTGTCACGGATCGCGACGATTGCCCGCCCGATCTTCGACTGCAACAGATTCGAGACGGCTTTGACGATCACCGTTACGATTAGCAGAAATACGTAGAATCGCGCGGTTTCGCTGTCGAGGGCGATACCGAAAAAATCGGCGCGTGGCACCGCAAGTCCGTCGGTGCCGCCAGTCGCCGCTTCACCATGGATGTAGATCCAGCGCAGCAATTCGCCGAACGCGAGCGTCACGATCGCCAAGTAGTAATTGCGAATGCCACGCAGCGCGGTCACGCTCGCCAGAAATCCGGCCACGGCGCCCACGATTCCCGCGGGGAGGATCACGGCCCAGAATGGCCACCCCGCGTGTACCATGAGCATGGAGGCGGTGTACGCGCCAATGCCGAACAAGGCGGTATTCGCGAACGCAAGTTGGCCCAGATTGCCGAGCACCAGATTAAAGCCGACCGCGACCAGCACGTAGACCAGCATGAGGTTGACGACGAACTGCGTATACTGATTGGCAAACAGCGGGATCGCCAGCGCGAGCAACGGAACTGCGTAGAACACGTGCGTGCCGCCCACCCAACGTGCCCAAGCGCCCTGCGCTGCTTGACCGTTCACACGCGCTCCGCGACAGCTCGCCCGAACAGGCCATTGGGCCGAAGCGCCAACACCAGGATGATCACCACATACGCTGTAATGTCGATCAGCTTGGTCGACACGTAGAAGCCGACCCATTGCTCCGCAACGCCGAGCAACAACCCACCGACAACGGCGCCCGCCAGCGAACCGAAGCCGCCAAGCGTCATTGCGGCGAATCCTTTGATCAGAAAACTGGCGCCGAGTGCGGGATGCAGCAGCGTCAGCGGCGCCACGAGCACGCCGCCCACCGCGCCCAGCGCCGCACCGACGCCCCACATCACACCGTGAAAAGTGGGCACGTTGATGCCAACCAACGCGGCGCCCCGTTCCGACTGGCACACCGCCTGCATGATGCGTCCGGCCGAAGTGCGGTAGAACAACCCAAAGAACAGCATCAACAGCACGCCGACCGCGAAGAAGATGACTAGCGCATCGGCGGTGACCACCAGATCGCCGAACATGACTGGTGATAAGTCAAAAACCCGCGGCATCGGTAGCACTTCGCGCCCCCAGACTGCCCGCGCAATGCCCCGCAGCACGTAGCCGAACGCGATGCACATCAGCGCGAAACCGATGTGCGGCCCCGACTTGATCCGTTCGATCAGGCCGACTTCGATCAGCAACCCGAGCACGAACAGCAGCGCGACAGCGAGGATCGCCGACACCAGAAACGGCATACCGGCCAGCACAACCAGCAGATACACAACGAAGGCGCCGGCCATGACCAGATCGCCATGCCCGAAATTGACGACGGTCGTGGCTCGATAGACCACGCACATCGACAACGCAACGAGCGCGTAGATAGCACCCTGCGCGAGCCCGCTCAGGGTGAGTTGCAGGAAATACATTGCAGCCGTCGTCGATTAGAGCGGCTGCCCCCAAGCCTTCAGCACGGCGGGCTTGCCGTTGACGAAACCGGCGACCGCCACTTCCTTGACTCCGTCTCGATCCGCAGGTGTCCAGGTGATCCGTCCGGCAAGCACCCCGGTGTCGAAATCCTTGATTTTGTCGAGTTCGGCGATGAATTTCTCCCGGCTCAGATCACGGCCGGATCGCTTGAGCGCTTCCACTACCGCGGCTGCGCTGCCCATTGAGATCAGGCTGAACGCGGTCACCGACTCGTTCGGATAATACTTCTTGAGGATCTCAACGAATCGCTTGAGTCGCGGGCCATCCAGGTTGTCGGCATACATGTGGGGGACGTAGTAATTGGAGACCGTGTCGAGATCGCCCACGCGTTTCAGCGTGTTCTCAAGATCGGTACCTGCCGTGCCCATTACCGGCGCGTTGAGCCCGAATTTCTTGGCATCCTTCAGGAAGATCGCCGTCTCGGACTCGTAAAGACACGCGATGACGAAATCCGGATTCGCCTGTTTGATCTTGAGGGTTTGCGCGGTGGCGTCGGTCTCACCACGTTCGAAGGAGACCTCCACCACGGGCCTGATGTTTTTGGACGCAAGAAACTCCATGGCCGGACCGCAATAACTCTTTGCCCAGTCATCCGTATGCTGGATGACTGCAATCTTGGCGGCACCTGGCTTGGTCACGATGAACCGACCCATCGCCATACCCATGGTCTTGCCGACCGGTACGCCGTGGAAGATGTTCTTCGTCGCGGGTGCCGAGATCGCGCCATTGGCGGCATGCGCGATGACCCACGGAATCCCAGCTTCGAGCACGACCGGCTTGATCGCCATTGCCACAGCGCTGCACGAGTTGCCATGCAGCATGAATACTTTATCCTGGTAGATGAGTTTTTTTACCGCAGCGATACCTTTCGCGCTGTCACAAGCATAGTCCTCGAGCACTGTCTCGATCTTGCGTCCGTTCACGCCCCCCTGATCGTTGACCCACTTGTAATATGCGTCGAGCCCGATCTCGGCTTTGCTGTAGCTCGCAGCGTTGCCGCTGAACGGCCCCATGATACCGATCTTGATCGTGGTATCGGTAACCCCCGTACTTTCGGCCGCAGATGCTATCGTTGTCAGCGCACACGCAAGAATTGCAATGCCTACCCGAAGCAAATGTACAGACTGTTTCACGATGACCTCCGAGGTCTTGTCAATCGGTATGTAATAAAATTCAAGCGGCCTTCCTTGTCGGTTAGTTTTCGTTTTACTGCGATATCATCCGTGAACGTTTTCCCTTCGTAAACATCCTCCATTAACTTCGGCGCATTGAGCTTGCTGCCAGGACTGCTTGGCGACGCGGAGCATTTTCCAGATCATCGTGTGGGTGGCGAATTCGTAGTATGACGGAATCCACCTGCTCCGTGCAGTCTTGCGCGGGACGACGGTCATGGTGCCGTTCGCACCATGCGCGAACTCCTCATCCTCGCCAATCACTCCTCGCCACCTTCGCGAAGCTGCTCCGCCCAGGTGGTGTACGTGTCGTCGCTGTAGACTCCTGGTGCTGAAGCACCAGTTGCTCATCAGTGAAGGTGTCGCAGACCCGCTCCACGAATAAACGGACCGCGCCAACGGGATCTGGTACACGGCGATCCCGAGTGCCAACTTCTCGGACAACTACTCGCTCATTGCTGTCTCAAGCGGGGTCCAGTCGCCGGCTGTTGGAGCGGTCCCGATAGCAATCGCTTGATCTGGTGCCCATAGGCAGCTCGCGCTAACAGCAATTTCCTGCGTCGACGCCAAAGCCAGCGGGCTCGCAGGCACGATGATCATGATCGCGCCGTGCGCCGCGGTGGGAACGCACGAGCGCACCGAGCTCGTGTTGGCGGCGCTGCACGTCGCGCTTCCCTACGCAAAAAGTCATTCATCATTCGGACCGACACGCAACACCCCTCGATCGCAACCGGATTACGCAGCATGTATATGTTCCCGATTCGGCGCGGGCAGCCCTACACTGAGAGCGCCCCGCAAACCCCTTGGTACCGGGCTTGCAAGGCGGCCGCTGTGACGGGTTGCCAGTTTCAGGAGATCCACAAGCGCGCGATCAACGAGGCAAAGGAACGCCCCGATGCCACCGAGTTTGCCGGCCACACAGACCCGCGCGCCACTCATCCAACTACTTCACCGAAAGCCAAGCTCAAGCCGCTGCGGCGTGAGTACCATCTCCATCCGCTAGCCCTAGCGGAGTAGACAAAAAAAGCCGGTAGAGATGGTGCTTGCTCAAGGTGAAACTTCCGATGAATCAACCGCATTGCCCGCAATTACGAACTGATATCAGTAGGTCGGTGGTTCGACTCCACTCAACAGCACCAACATAATCAACTAGTTGTTGATAGCATCATAAGCTACGCTTAATTCGGGATAAACGGCGGATAAACCTGCCGCCTTATCGCTCGCGCCTTGGGTGGGACCGGCGGACGATGATACCGAGGATATTCTTGCGCGCCCTCGTCCTGCGTCAACCGTGGGCGAATTTG
>Ga0137390_10004306_pt1 | contig 11817 bp, 10 predicted proteins | sample 15con2h24AmetaG_FD_104937 | JGI IMG/M metagenome (GOLD analysis project Ga0137390, IMG submission 104937) | Vadose zone soil microbial communities from Angelo Coast Range Reserve, California, USA - 15con2h2.4A metaG | ecosystem: Environmental > Terrestrial > Soil > Vadose zone > Saprolite... | reverse complement strand
GTGGCTGGCTAGTGATAGAGATCAGCGGAACAATAGTGGAGGGTGTGCGCAGTGCACTGAGCGGTTGGAATGAAGTGGATGTCGTCAACGACCTGCAAGGCACACCGCGTGTTGCCGTGGCGCGAAGGAGTCCTAATTAGCCATGCTAATAGGAAACTCCTGTGGGATTGACTTTTCGTCGCACTCACAGGAGTTTAGCTTTTCATAACCCCCTAAACCAGCCTACTTTTTCTTGGCGTTAAACGGCTGAGGAATACTCGTACGCCCGTCTGACCAGGCAATGAACAAGCCAGCGCTCGCGTTGAAGTAGTTGTCGGTGTAATCGCCGAAATTGGGAATGATGTCCGAACTGGCGGCATTCCAATCAGAAGACGCGTCGTTAACCTGAGCATTCGAACCCGGCGTCGTCGTCGAGGTCGGATCCACGTTCAGGGCCGCGAAAACATCTGTTATTGCTGAGTTAGGGTTGAATCTTCGGTCGTACCAGGAGACGTCGAGCAGGCCGCTATCTGCATACCTGATCGCGGGAAGGAAATGCCAGGCGAATGAGCCCGTATCGTTGTTGATAGCAACCGGAGTCCCCTGCACTCGGAGCAGCGTGTTGAGCCTGTAGCTTTGCAAGAGAATGTTCCCTTTTGGGTTATCTCCAGCGTCATTCCAGACCATACTGACCACCCCTTTTGCGTTACTGACGGCGACCCTGGGAAAGTCGTTCATCGGAAAGCGGTTATAACCTGGGATGAAGGCTGCCGCCATGGAAACGATATTTTGCCTGGCCACAATCGAAGGCGGTCCACAGGCGGAGACTGCAGGCGGCTTGGGCAGGCAACTAAAGGGTACACGGGCCATCTGGTCCTGAGTAGGTTTGCTGAAGCAAGTACCGTCCCCACCGAAGACGTTGGAAGCCCAGTTAAATTCGTGAGCTACATAAACGTCTCCGTTGCCTACAGCTACACCGGGGTATGCTCCCTCCCGTTCGCAGCTCAAGTCTCCTCGGGCCACGATGAAGTAAGGGCGGCTGACGGAACCAGCATTCCCGTTAGAACAGACCGGCTTGGCTGGATTAGTAAGATCGCAGGCAGCCAATTCAATCTGTCCGTTGCTGAGATGGTCCGGGGGAGCAAAGTTGATTCCGAATTCGGTGAAAGATAAGTACAGCCGCTTGCGCCCGGGATCGAGGGTGAGAAAGTCCTTATCCAGAAAGCTGCAAATCGTGTGTTTCGGATCACATTGGCTGCTGATCGCCATGACCTGTGGATCACCGCAACTCAGTGTCGCCGTCGTGCCACTGCCCTTCACTTGGCAAGTAGTCACCGACATTGCGTTTTCTGGAACTGTGAATGGAATGAAAATACTCGTAATGTAAAAAAAGGTGTTCCCACCCACCTGGAAAGCCTCAACGCTGGGATCACCCTCCGTGCTGCTGATTGCACAGTTTGAATTGGGTAATCCGCCCAGGTCCTTGAAGGTCAGTCCGCCGTCATTCGAGAAGCCAAATCCGGTCCCCTGATCTTTGCTTTGAGGAGAACACGGTGGTGAGAGAAAATGCGTTGAATCGTTCCAGGCTTCCACTACATACGGCCCTGCGGCGGCAATCGACGTCTCCGACTGCCCAAAGGCGCGCACGCCGGCCGGACTGATATCCTCGGAAAAACTCGCAGCATTTACGTTAGCCCGGAATGAAGTCGTGCCTGAAGCGATGCGTGCCTCGCGCGGAGAAGGCCCGCCTCCGCCGTTGAACTGCGCTCCGAAACAAGCCATTTGAGCCCCTGACGAAGCTTGCATCGTATTGCCAAGATGTTGACATAGTGGATGGTTAGAAAGCTTAGCCACTCCTGCGGCTTTCGCCTGCACCGGGAACAGCGCCAACATTACTAGCGACAAGCAACAAGCGGTTAATGGGAACCAACGATTGACTCTTTCTTCGGTCACTGGGGATCCTCCTCTTGAGATCGATCATTTTTGGGCGGTGGCTCAGCACCACCTATCGTCGGGCCGAACTACAAAAAAATCGTGTGTCCCGCTACTCGGAAGAGTTTGCGGTTGGCGAGGTGGTTCTTCGAAACTGAAGCTTGGGCCGTGAGAAGCGATTGGGAGCGGTGCAATTCACCTGCCGGAATTAGTGGTCTGGCTTGTGATGATGGTGGTGCCTTCCCCTCCGCAAACAAGGCATTTCCACACAAAACTGCGAGGTGACGTGTTAACGGACTTGTCAGGAAGAAGAAATTGTTTGCAGCTTATCTGTAATGTAGTGCCCAGTAAGCGACCCGCCAGTCGGCACTGGGAATAGGTCGCCTCGGCTTGCCGGTTCGTTTGGAACCTACTCTTGCGAGGATCCCGGGACCGAAATCGCTGCTCAACGGCGGGCTAGCTCAGCTTCTTTAGCAGCAGCTCATTCACGATTTGCGGGTTTGCCTGACCTTTGGAAGCTTTCATAACCTGCCCGACAAAGAACCCTATCACCGTTTGCTTGCCAGCCCGGTACTGTTCGACCTGTTTCGGATTAGCGGCAATAACGTCGTCAACGATCTCTTCGAGCGCTGAAGTATCTCTGGACTGCTGTGGCCGTCCTTCCTCCTCGTAAACTACTGGGAAATCCTTTCCTCGGTCGAAACATAGGTCATACAAATCCTTAAGCATCTTGCCCGAAATGGTCTCGGATTCGATCAGATCGGCAGATAACGCAACACCCTTCATGGAAACCGGTGACTGCTCGATTTCCAGTCCCTTGGCTTTAAGGCGGCCCATTAGCTCACTCTGCACTAAGTTAGCGACACGCTTGGGATTCTTGGCGGCCTTCGCCGCGGCCTCAAATTGTTCAGCCAATGACCTTGTGGCAGTCAGCACAACCGCATCCTGCTCCGTAATTCCGTATTGCGCGACCAGTCGCAGACGTCGCACCTCCGGCAACTCAGGCATGGTTACGCGAAGGTCAGCCTGCCACTTGTCGTCCAACACTAAGGGAAGCAGGTCAGGTTCGGGGAAATAGCGGTAGTCGTGCGCGTGCTCCTTCGAGCGCATACCATATGTTTTGCCTTCGTCGCTGTTGTACAGTCGAGTTTCCTGAGCGATCTTGCCGCCGGACTCAATCACTGCAATGTGGCGCTCAATCTCGTATTCCAACGCCTGACGGATGAATCGAAAGGAGTTGACGTTCTTGACTTCAGTTTTGGTACCGAATTGTTTCTGGCCGCGGGGTCGGACGCTGATATTGGCATCGCAACGCAGCGAGCCTTCCTCCATATTGCAGTCGCTAACCCCTGTGTAGAGGATGATCTCCTTCAGCCGAGTCAGGTATTCGTAGGCCTCCTCAGGTGAGGAGATATCCGGCTCACTCACGATTTCGATCAGAGGAACTCCACTGCGATTAAGATCAATAGCGGTCTTTTCCTTCGATTCGGCAAAACCTTCGTGCAAGCTCTTCCCCGCATCCTCCTCAAGGTGCAGGCGAGTAATGCCAATGTTTTTGTTCTGACCGTCGGTTTTGATCGTGATGAAGCCATGCTCGGCCAGTGGCTTGTCATATTGCGAAATCTGATAGCCCTTCGGCAAGTCTGGATAAAAATAGTTCTTTCGCGCGAAAATCGAAGTGCGATTTATGCGGGAGCCCAGTGCCAAGGCCGCCAAACCTGCGAACTCCACTGCTTTACGATTCAGCACGGGGAGGGCTCCAGGTAATCCCAGACAGACTGGGCAGACGTTCGTGTTGGGAGGATCGCCAAAACGTGTCGAGCAGGAGCAAAAGATTTTGGTCGCGGTCAGGAGTTGAACATGCACTTCCAATCCGATGACCGGCTCATATTTCGCCCGGAGGGCCTCAGAGATGTCCGAAACAGTGGACATAATCAGTGATTATAGCTGGGCTGGTCGGTTGATTATGGTTTGCTCGCCGGCGCGCTAAGGTACTTTTCCAGCGGGATCTCAAAATATATGACTTCGTCGCCCTTCGCATCCCGAACGCCCGTCAGAAAAAACTGCGCCCCTGCAAGTGGTGTGGAAAGTCCCGAAACATCAAAGAACAAAAATCCCGACTGGGTGGCGTGAGGCTCCACAGCCTTGGCGCCAAACCGGGCGGCTTCGATTTCGTCCATCGCTTTCTTGCCCACCGCCCCTTTCATCTTGGTGCGTGGAAAGGGGAGCGGGTACGGATTGTCCCTGCGCGCGGGATGCGCCAGACGCCGGTATAGGTCATCGGTCGTGGCCGCAGATAGCTTCGTTCTATTAACAGTTACCAACTGCGGCTTCATGCCGGCCAATGAGATCGGCTGATCGCCATCGTTGGAGACGATTAGGAATACAGGAAGGAAACCTTCATCTTGGTACTTCACCGAAAAGATTTGTGCCTTATCGGGCATGTCATAGGGATCAATCGCCACCGTGATTGCCTCGGTGGGATGGCTGTCATGGGCCGGGTACATCTTTGCTGGCTGCGCCGCTGGTTTCACAAAATCCTTCGCCGCAAGGCAAAGAATGGAAAGGAACACAACACAAGCGAAATGAATCGCGATCGTGCGAGCTCGTGAATCGACACGGCGAAATACTCTTTTCATATCTTTACTGATTATAGGATGCTAGCTTTCTCCCTGGTGGTGCCCGCCCGACTCCACGAGGCAACGGGTAGAATGTCATTTCTCCATGTACGTTTTTTACAGTGCGCTGCTCGCCGTCTGGCTGCTGATTACGCTCCCTTACTGGCTAATCCAGATGGGGCGGCATGGCAAGTATCGTGCTGGTTTAGCGCAACGACTCGGGAAGGTCCCGAGCTGGCTGGCGGTGCCGTCGAAACCGGTAATTTGGGTACATGCTGTTTCTGTAGGCGAGGTGCTGGCAATCAGCGGGTTGGTTGCTGAATTGAGAATCCGCTTCCCCAAGTACCGCCTTGTGGTTTCCACAACCACTCGCACCGGTCAGAAGTTGGCTCGAAAACGCTTCGGCGAAGATAACGTATTCTATTTCCCGATAGATTTTGCCTTTGCCGTTCGCCCGTATCTGCAGGCTCTGGCTCCGCAGTTAATCGTTATTGCAGAAACAGAGTTTTGGCCAAACTTTTTACGTCTCGCAAAGAAAACCGGCTCAAAAATTGCTGTCGTTAACGCGCGAATTTCCGATCACTCGTTTCCCGGATACCGGCGCCTGCGCCCCTGGTTGAGCCGAGTGCTGGCAAACATAGATCTATTTCTGACGCAGACCGAGGAAGACTCCAGGCGGCTGGCCGAGATTGGCGCTGCAGCTCAACGTATACAGATCAGCGGAAATCTGAAGTTTGATGTCTCACCGCCAGCGCCGCCGCCCATAGTTGCAAGCTTGCAAAATGCGTTTTATCAGGCCAGTGCTGGTCCGATTCTGGTGTGCGGCAGTACAGTTGACGACGAAGAACGGCTGCTTCTTCGCGCTTTCGAAAATATCCTGGCGAGTCATCCCCGCGCCGTTATGATCCTCGCGCCCCGGCATCCTGAACGTTTTCGCGAGGTTGCTGAGTTGCTGGAGAAACTCGGCCTGCGCTTCTGGCGGCGATCCTTGTGGGGCGGCGAAACGATAGCGGGCGGCGTGTTCTTTGTGGATACTATTGGCGAACTCGCCGCTCTCTATTCTCTGGGAACTCTCGCATTCGTAGGCGGCAGCCTGGTTCCACGCGGTGGACACAATATTATTGAGCCTGCCCAGTACGGTGTGCCCATTATTGTCGGCACGCACACAGAAAATTTTCGTGACGTCGTAAGCTTGTTCCGGGCACAAAACGCGTTGAAGGTGGTTGGTCCGGCCGAACTTCCCCTTGTGTTCATGGAATTGATTTCTGATGAAGCCGAACGGCTGGCTCTCGGCCGCCGAGCGGCGGATACCATACGCGCGCAACAAGGAGCGACGCAGAGAGTACTGATCGCGCTGGATGCGCTGCTGGAACGCTCCGCGGTAAGTCCGGGCGCAGGTGCTCAATGAAAAGTCTGCTCTCCCTCAAGGCTCTGGCCCGCCGGAGCACGGCAAGGTGAAGATGAACCTCCTCGCCCACATTTACGGCGCAGGTGTCCAGGCCAGAAACGCACTCTATGGCCGCGGGGCGCTGCGAGTCCAGCGGCTTCAGGGCCCGGTAGTGAGTATTGGCAATCTTTCTGTGGGAGGCAGCGGGAAGACACCATTCGTGATCTTGCTGGGTGGGTTGCTCCGGGCCCAAGGTGTGAAATTCGATGTGCTGTCCCGTGGATACGGTCGAAACACGCGCAGCACGATTTTGGTGGATCCAGGTGGCTCAGCCCGCGAATTCGGCGACGAGCCTCTTCTGATCGCTCGCCGATTGCAAACGCCAGTAATAGTGAGTCAAGATCGTTACCAGGGAGGTGTTCTAGCCGAAACCAAATTCGGTCCGCAGCTTCACCTTCTCGACGACGGCTTCCAACATCGCGCCCTCGCCCGAGATTTCGATATTGTACTGGTAACTCCCGACGATGTCCGTGATCGCCTTTTACCCGCGGGCCGTATGCGGGAGCCGCTAGCATCGCTGGGGCGAGCCGACGCCATCGTGCTCACAAGTGATGCTTCTGTCGAAGATTTTCCCCATGCTGGAAAGCTTGTCTGGCGGGTAAATCGCGGTATTTGTCCAACAAACCTACCCCCGCGTCCGGTGGCATTTTGTGGTATCGCGCGACCGCAAAGTCTTTTTTCACAATTGCGGGCAGCGGGAGTTGAGCCGGCGGCTGAAGCGGTTTATCGCGACCACCACGGTTACACCGAACAGGACATCCGCCAATTGTTGGAATTGAGAGATAAGAGCGAGGGCGAAGGCTTTGTCACGACTGAAAAAGACGCGATTAATCTAGGCGAGCATTTCTCAGCGTTGCAGCCGTTGGCTGTGATGCGGGTGAAGATGGACCTTGTAGATGCGGCTAACGCCGTAGATACCATGCTGCGTGTTGTAGAGGAGCGAAGGCATCGCGCATGAGAAAAACCTGGGTTACGTCGATGAACAAGCAGTCTCACGAAACCGAGCGTCTCATAAAGATCGTTGAAACTTTTCCAAATGTGACCGTCACCGTGCTCGGCGATCTTGTGGCTGATGAGTTCATCTTCGGTGAGATCTCGCGTGTGTCTCGCGAAGCGCCAGTGCTGATTCTCAAGCATCGTGACCGCAGCCTCATACCCGGAGGCGGCGCAAACGCAATTTGTAATCTCGCTGACCTCGGGGTGAACGTTCTGCCGGTTGGCGTCGTAGGTGACGATGAGCCGGGACGCTTACTGGTCAAGGCATTTCGGCGTAAGCACATTCCTGTCACTGGTGTTTTCAAGGACAAGGGTTTTACCACGGTGACCAAGACCCGAATCTTGGCGGGCATGACTCACACAGCCCGGCAGCAGGTGGTACGAGTAGATCGTGAGCCCGAAGCTGCCCCCAGTCGGTATCTCGCTCGCGAACTGATCCTGGCCGCCCGCAAATACGCTCGCGCTTCCGAGGCGCTATTGGTATCGGATTATGGCTATGGCTCGGCCACGCCCGCGATTCTGAATGCAATCCGCGAAAAAGGCGGATTGAACGGAGTGCCAGTAACCCTTGACTCGCGCCATCGAATGCTGGAATTCTCAGGGGTCACCGCGGCGACGCCGAATGAGCCAGAAGTGGAAGAAGTCATCGGCTCGCGCATCGGCCAGGACTGGTCAAGCCTGGTTTCCGCCGGAGAACAAATCATGAAGCGAATGAAGTTGGATTCGCTGGTGATCACGCGCGGCCGTGACGGCATGGTGTCTTTTTCTCGCGGCCATAAGCCGCTTGACATCCCGATTTTTGGCTCCGACGAGGTAGCCGATGTCACCGGCGCTGGGGACACGGTGATCGCGACCTTTACCGCGGCACTGGCAGCCGGGGCCAACACCGAAGAGGCCGCACATTTGGCAAACTATGCGGGTGGCATTGTGGTCATGAAACGCGGTACGGCAACCGTTTCTCAGCGAGAGTTGCGAAGCGCGGTGGAACAGGCGGCGCCAGCCACAAGGTCACATTGAGCACACACTCTCAGCACAAGATCTTGAGCCGACAAGAACTCCGTCATCGAATATCAGAATGGCGTAACGCGGGTGACCGAATTACTTTGGCCAACGGATGCTTCGACCTGCTCCACGTTGGCCATGTTCGCTATTTGCATGCCGCGAAGCAACTCGGTGGGCGCCTCGTGGTCGCTGTCAACTCGGATGAGTCAGTCCGATCCCTGAAAGGCGAGGGCCGTCCGCTCATGCCGGCGGAAGAACGTGCGGAGATTCTGGCCTCTTTCGCCGATGTCGACGCCGTGGTCATCTTCTCCGAACCGGATGTGCGCACCTTAGTCCGTGAAATCCGACCTGACGTTCACGCGAAGGGCACCGACTACACTGCCGATACCGTGCCAGAGCGCGACACGGTTCTGGAATGCGGAGGACGAGTAGAAATTGTGGGAGACCCCAAAGATCATTCTGCCTCTGACATCATTCGTTCTCGCCTTTCAGTGCGGCCCTCACTGAAATGACGCGCGAGATGACAGACTCTCAGGAAAACCTGAAGAGAGATCTACAGCGGCTGCTCATTGTCCGGCTGAGCGCGATGGGCGACATCATTCACACCCTTCCCGCCGCGACGGCACTGCGACATGCATTCCCCGACGCCGTGATCGGGTGGATCATCGAAGAGCGCTGGGCAGAATTATTGTGCACATCGCGCACCTCCCGCTCGGGCCCGCGCTCTTCGCAACGTCCGCTTGTTGACGAAGTCCACACGGTCAATCTGGCGGCATGGCGATCTTCATGGTTTTCGAATCGCACTTGGGAACAGATGGCTGGGGGGCTGAGTGAGTTGCGCGCGATCAACTATCAGGTCGCGGTCGATTTTCAAGGCGCAGTTCGCTCCGCCTTGCTGGCGCGCTTGTCGGGAGCGCCGGTCATCTTTGGAGTAGCTCAACCTCGCGAACACGCTGCCAGCATGTGGTACATGCGCCAGGTCATCGCACGTGGCACTCACATTATTGAGCAAAATGTTTCTCTTGCTCAGGCTGTTATTCACCATCCCGTAGCCTTGCCGCGAGTCGAATTTCCCCTAGATCCTCAAGCCGAACAAGAAGTGGAGCGGCGATTGGCCGATCAGGATGCTGGTGAATTTGCCATTCTCAATCCCGGCGCCGGCTGGGGCGCTAAGCAATGGCCGCCCGAGCGTTATGGCTACGTGGCCAGGAAGTTAGCGGAGGATGGCTTGAAGTCGCTGATCAACTTCGGGCCTGGTGAAGAGGATTTGATGGACGCGGCGATCGATACAAGTGGTGGCGCAGCTGAAGGTATGACCTGCTCAATTACTGAATTAATAGCACTTTTGCGGCGTGCACGCCTCTTCATCGGTGGAGATACTGGTCCGCTCCACCTGGCGGCCGCGCTTGGTGTGCCGGTAGTGGGCATTTTCGGTCCTACCAATCCCGCGCGCAACGGTCCTTTCGGAACGCGGAGCGTCGTGCTGCGCAATCCGACAAGCCTCACCAGTCACGCCCGGCGTCCTCACCCCGAGAAAGGCCTTTTGGAAATTAGTTCGGACGAGGTCGTGGCAGCCGCACGGCAATTGCTCAGGAGCACTCGTGGATAGTCCGCTGCCAGAGTATCGAAAACGCGAGCCAAAGATTCGAGTCGGAGGCTGGTCGAGCATCGCGCGGCGTATCCGAGTGCCGCTAAGCTTCGCATTCGCCGTTTTGTATTTTTGGCTGTCGCGTCCGACCGGGAAGTCAATAGTTGTTGGAGCCTTGGTAGCAATCCCAGGATTGCTGATTCGTGCCCTTGCGTCCGGACACGTACAGAAAAATGAGCAACTCACTACCAGCGGTCCTTACGCCTACACCCGGAATCCGCTCTATCTGGGGTCGCTGATCTTGGCGGTCGGCTTTGCGATTGCTGCGCGAAGCTGGGTGATCGTCACGGCCATGTTAATTATATTCATAGCCGTCTATTTACCTGTAATTCAGGCGGAGGAAACTTTTCTCCGCGGTAACTTCCCAGGATTCGGCGAATACGCTTCCCGCGTCCCCCGCTTGTTTCCCCGAATCATTGCTGTTGCCAGTTATCAAGGCAAGTTTTCCTGGGACTTGTACCTTAAACATCGCGAGTACAATGCGATATTGGGTGTCGTTGCTATGTTGGCAGTTCTAATTTCAAAGCTGCTGTTATTCTCGAATTAATATCTGGCGCGACTTGGTGGTCCGTAGAGTTGGATTTCAGCGAGCCCTAATTTCAATTAATCATGCGTCTTGTTGGGACAATCAGCCTAGGATTTTTTCTGCTGTTTTCGGCATGGCATGAGCGTGCGCCGGTGGAAGAGAACACCTCAGCGCAGTTGCGTCCCTCCTCACAAATCATGACTCCGTCGCCGGCCTACCACTTTCCCGACGGGCGCAGGTACGTTTACTCGGTTGAGTGGCATCTGTTCACCGCCGGTACAGCCACTGTGAAAATGGAACAAGTCGGACAGGAGCGGAAAGTCACTGCTGTCGGCGATTCCTCGGGAATAGTAAACGCGCTTTATTCCGTTCATGACCGTTTCGAAGCGTATTTCGATCCACGAACCTTTTGTTCCCTCCGTGTGCTCAAACATAGCGAAGAGGGATCCCGCAAGCGGGAGACTCAGATTGGGTTCGATTATTCACGCCACAAAGGTGTTTTGGATGAAAGAAATCTGAAGACAGGGGAAGTCAAACACGCCGAGAATGATATTCCGGCGTGCGCGACGGATGTAATAACTGGTTTTTACTACCTCGCATCTCTGCCGCTTCGCCCGGGAGAAACTTACATTTTCCCCGTCAATGACGGCGGAAAAACTGCAGATGTTTCCGCTCGCGTGGAAGCAAAAGATCGGATTAAAACCCCCGCGGGCACCTTTCAAAGTTTGCGCGTGGCCGCGGAGGCGCTCTCCGGAAAATTGCAGGGTAAAGGAAAAATCTTGGTTTGGTTCACCGATGACGTCAACCGCACACCAGTGCAGATGCGCGCCAAACTGGGGTGGGGAACGCTGCTATTCAGATTGCAAAAAGTGGACAATCCGTGACTGGTCAGCCAGCGATTGTTAGCAGCGGATCATTAGAGCAAGGCTAACAGAGAACTTTGCATAGCAGTCTGTTAGTCGCGAGCGCGGTTCTTAATCCAAATTGGAGTGCCGACAAATCCAAAGGCGCGGCGGATCTGGTTTTCCAGAAATCGTTGATAGGAAAAGTGTAATTTCACCGCGCGATCAGTGAAGAGAACGAAAGTAGGCGGTGCGACCGAAGCTTGTGTCATGTAGTAGATCTTGATCTGCTGCCGCGCAGGAACTCCAGCACGTTCGAAGTCTACTGTCTTGACGAAGCGATTCATCTCGCCCGTGCCGATGCGCTTGCGCCGCTCTGCTGCCACTTCTTCAATCATAGGCAGGATTCTCTCGGTGCCTTTGCCGGTTGCGGCAGAAACGAAAAGGACTGGCGCATAGCTCAAAAACTTCAGTGAGTGACGTAACCGCTGCTCGTAGGCAGCGCGGTCCGTCGGTCGTTTACTGGCCCGCATCCGAGACGCTTTGGACTCCCTGCCCGCTGGCTTCTGTCCGCTGGTCACGAGATCCCATTTATTCACTAGAACGATGATTGATCGCCCACTCTCGTGGGCATAGCCGGCGATAGCAGCATCGAGCGCGCTCACACCTTCAGTGGCATCGATGACCAGCAGCGCGATATCGGCGGCTTCGAGATGTTTGCGTGCCATCACCACCGACAGTTTTTCGGCCATCAGCTCTGTCTTGCCTTTGCGGCGAATTCCTGCGGTATCGATGAAACGAAAACTGCGGCCATTGCGCTCGATCAT
>Ga0137390_10004304_pt1 | contig 11817 bp, 8 predicted proteins | sample 15con2h24AmetaG_FD_104937 | JGI IMG/M metagenome (GOLD analysis project Ga0137390, IMG submission 104937) | Vadose zone soil microbial communities from Angelo Coast Range Reserve, California, USA - 15con2h2.4A metaG | ecosystem: Environmental > Terrestrial > Soil > Vadose zone > Saprolite... | reverse complement strand
CGAGTACCCAGGCAAGGCGATCTCCAACCGCAGCCACTCGCCGTTCGCTTGGCGCAAAGGCGTAATCGGCAGCTGTCCGGGGTCGTTATACGGAAAGAGGGCCTGTTGCACTCCATCCTTGTCGATCACTTGGCGAAAATAGCCTTGCTGGTACAGCAGTCCCACGCCAACCACGGGCACGCCCAGGTCGCTGGCGGCCTTGAGCTGATCGCCGGCGACGTTGCCCAGTCCGCCCGAGTAAATGGGCAACGCTTCGCTTAACATGAATTCCATACTGAAATACGCAACGCTGTGGAGCGGAGATTGCGGGTACGTTTGCAGAAACCACCCACTCGCCTCCGCAGCATCCCGTCTGGCTTGCACCAGTTCGTCGACGTTCTTGCGGAAATCGGGATCGGCTAAGACACGCTGGAGTTTCTCCCGCGAGACCGTCTGTAGGACGACCCACGGGTTATGCGTGAAGTCCCACAGCACAGGATCCAGCTGCCGCCACAATTGATCGGTCGCATGATTCCACGACGAACGCATATCCAAGGCAAGCTCGGCCAGGATATGGAATCCCTCTATGTCCTTGGACAAAGGACCATCCTTCGACTGAGCAACCCGTGTCTGTTCGTTCATAGCCAGAGTTTACTCGGCCCAAGTTTTGCGAGTCGCGCTCCCGACGGTCTATGGTGGCTGGTATTGTCTCCCTCGACGCGAGCGATGCGCTGAGGGTAACCGGGTGTCGTGCGCGTCGTCGAGATCCGTGGTAGCACCGGTGAAGGTCACCTGGACGCGCGAAGATGACATTCAAAATTCCTACTGCCGTACGGTTTCGGTCAAGCATCTCGAGGCGGGACTCGACGCGTCGGGCAAGCCGATCCCCTGGCTGCGTCGCAGTGCCGCGCCGACATTCGGATTGATCTTCGGACCCAATCCCAAGTACGAGCGAGCCTTCGATCTCAGCATGGGATTGGTCGACGTACCGTTCGCTATCCCCAACCTGCGCATCGAGAACCCGGAAGGCGCGGTGCACACGCGCGTCGGCTGGTTTCGCTCGGTGCCGAACATTCCGCATGGGTGGCAAGCCAAGCATGGCCACTTACGTCCGTTCAAGCCGCGCCAGGTTGCTTGCCTCGACTGACATTGTCTCCATCGTCTGGGCGCAGTGTCCAGAACGAGAGCGATGACAGTATCGTCAAACCACCGACCGTCAGAAACGTGCGGTGCAGCGCGTTTGTCACGGCCACCTGTTCGGTTTGCGGCACGCTGCCCAGATACCATGCGGCGATGATCGAGCCGCACGCCAGTCCGAAACTCAATGACAGCTGCTGGCAGGTACTGGCGATCGATGTGGCCATGCTCGATTCGGCAGGTTCGATATCCGCATAAGCCATCGCATTCATACTCGAGAATTGCAGCGAGTTGAAGAATCCCTGGGCTAGCCCCAGGACCACAATCACCGTTAACGGCGTGCTCGGCGTCACAAGCCAGAACATGCAAATGGTCAACCCCAGCAAGACCGTATTCACGATTAATATCTGCCGGAATCCCCGGCGTCGCAGGATCCACGCGCTTAGCAATTTCATGCCCATCGCCGCAGCCGCGATTGGCATCATGAGCAGACCCGACTCCCAGGGCGGCAGCCCGAGGCCGAGTTGATAAAGCAGCGGAAGCAGGAACGGCATGCCGCCGACGCCAAGCCGTGTGACGAAGCCACCGACGACCGAAACCCGGAACGTGCGCACCTTGAACAGTGATAGGCGAAGCAGCGGATAGGCTAGCTGGCGCGCACGCCATGCGTAGGCTGCCAGTAGGCTCATCGACAGCAGGAAGAGCACACCGGCCGACGTTGCGTCGATGCTGTGCTCGCCGAAAATTTCCAGTAGCCAAGACAGGAGAGCGGTACCGCTGCCGAACAGGACCAGGCCGACGACATCCAGCGGTCGCGGCGCGTCGCCGTGATAGTCCGGCATGTGGCGATAGATGATCAACAGTGCCACGACGCCCATCGGCACGTTGACGAAGAAAATCTCGCGCCAGGATAGCCAGTGTACGATCAGCCCGCCGACCGTCGGCCCAAGCAGCGGTCCGATCAGCGCCGGGATAATGACGAAGTTCAGCGCCACCAACAGTTCCGATTTCGGAAAAGTGCGGATGATCGCCAGACGGCCAACTGGCGTCATCATGGCGGCTCCAACACCCTGCAGAATGCGCGCGGCCACCAGCATCGGGACATTGACCGACAACCCACAGAGCACCGATGCGAGGGTAAAGATCGCGACAGCTAGCGCGAACACGCGGCGCGTCCCGTAGCGATCGGCGATCCAGCCGCTGACCGGGATGCCCACGGCCAGACTCAGGATGTAACTGGTTACGACTGCCTTCAGACTGAGCGGTGCCACACCCAGATTCACCGCCATCGAAGGAATCGCGGTATTGACGATGGTGGAGTCAAGCTGCTCCATGAACAGCGCGGTTGCGACGACCCAGGGCAAATACCTCTTTACCGTTAAGTCAGTCGTCTCCGGTGTCATGCTGTCGAGCGGCGGCGGCATTGGATTGGACGGCAGGCGACGTGCAGGCAAGGAATGAACGCGAATGCAACAGAGACTACGAATACCACGCGTAGTCAGGCTGTGGCAATCGACGTTGTCCACGCGATCGGCGCTCCAATCACCGAAGCGCGGCTGGCCACAGGTTGGCCGGGTGCTGCGGAGCGCCGGCTACCACAGTGGCGACAAGTGGTCTTCTTCGTAGTCACGGATGTCCGCCAACGACTAGCCATACTTTTTCATGTGCAGTTTCTTCCAGCGAATTGGTGAAGCCGATCGATAGGTGGAACTGCGGCGTCCAGCTTTGGCATGGCATTACGCGCGGTGCTGCTGCCCCAAGCCTCACTGTAGCAATCGAATGCAGTGCAGCACAGAGGTATGCAAAACGGTGCAGCTAGATTTTCGTATACGAGCGGCGGATTTTGAGTTGGTATATTTCCGCATGGATGGCATGAGTTATGGCCCCGTGCGATCCGCTTGGTGACTGCTGATATACCAAGCGAAGCTCGAACGAGAATATATGTCCGCTGTACAGGCGAAACCCCCATTTATGCGCGACTGGCTGCAGGCGCATTCAATGCACCGGGAAGAAGCGCCTGTAGAGATCCTCTCCGAGCGCGATCATCGCCTGATCTGCCTTCTTGCCACCGACATTAGTCATCATGACGATCCCGAAATCGCGCTGTGGCTGCAGCATGATGTAAGCGACGTTCATTCCGTTCGAGCCGCCGTGGAACAGGAAGGCTTCGTGCGCATAGGGCGGCGTAACGGTGACCCAACCAAATCCATAGCTGCCGATCGATGGCGTGCCAACCGGCGCATCCGGCTTTGGTGGCATGTCGATCACTTTGGTGTGCAGCTTGCGCAGCGTTTCCGGCCGCGCCAGAGAGGGGCCGCGCTTGCCCTCGCCAACGTTCCATGCGGCCCAGGTCGCGAAGTCGAGCACTGAAAGGTGCGCCGTGCCGGCTGGCCCGAGCACCTCGGGATTGTCGCCGTTCGGGCCCGCTAGCATCGGCTTCAGAATTCCGTCCGGCAATGGTTCATGCCCCAGCGGAGCGTCGACGCGACCCAGGGTCGATTGCGGACCCAGCCCGGCGCTCTTCAATCCCAGGGGATCGAACACGCGCTCGACAATCAGCTCTTCCCAAGTCTTGCCGCTCACCCGTTCGAGCATCGCGCCTGCTAACGTATAGCCCATATTGGCGTACGCAAACTTCGTACCCGGCTTCGATTGCAGCGGCTGCCTGATTAACTCCTCGATGACCCAGTAGCGGAGCTCATCGAGGTTCTTGTGCTCCTGTGCAAAGGACTGCTGCAGGAGCTTCCCGTGCCCATCGTTGTCGCTCGGGATGCCACTCGTATGCGATAGCAGCTGCTCCAGCGTCACAGCTTTGACGTCCGAATCCATCGTCGCCATCAGCTCGGGAAAGATTTCCGCGACCGTTGAATCCCAGCGGATCTTTCCCCCTTCCACCAGTATTGCCGCGAGCAGCGAGGTCATTGCCTTGGTATCCGAGCCGATGTGAAAGCGATCATCGATCGTAACCGGAATGACCGTGCCGGTGCGTCGCGTGCCCACGGCCCCGGATGCAACGATCTTGCCATTCTTCACAACGGCCGCGGCCAAGGCCGGAAGTTCAAACCGCGCTCGTATCGGATCCAGAATCGGAATGAGAGAAGCACCGACAGCGCGGCGAGGCGTTTGTGCCGACGGTGCATTGATCGGCATGGCGAGCAATGCAACAAGCGCGGCTGTTGCCATCAGGCCCTTACGAAACATGGATTTTTCCCTCATGATATGAGCGTCCGTCCTCGATCGAGGCAGCTGCGTCCACTATGACACACGACAGGCGGGACGACTATGACCAGGATGCGGACCATTGTCACGCTGCTGCTCTTATCCGGCCTGTGACACCAGCCTACGTTGCACGTGATCAGCCTTGATCCCGGTAGACAGCCGCTCGATGCGTCCCGGGCAGGAACGCATAAATCTTATTTCCCTGCACATCGAACCCGATCGTGTGCGCCCCCGCCTCGGTCTTAATTGTCTCGACGAGCCTCATCCGCTCCGTATCCACGATATCGATCACGCCGGGATCACCTATCGCCACGTAGAGATGGCCGAGTTGGGCATTGAAAAAGATGACATCGGGCGTACCGCTCAGCGCTAAGTCATGTGACACCTTGCCGGAACGGGCGTCGAGGCAGATCAGCCTCTTCGCATCGCAGGCACAGAACAGCCTCTGAGCTGCCACGTCAAGATCCAGTCCATGAGGACCCGCCGCTGGGATCTCGAAGGTCTTTGCGATCTCCGTCGGATTGCTTGCTTCGATCACGACGATGCAGGGCGGGTCCGCGATATTGATGAAGAACACATCCTGTCCTTGAGCAAACAATGCCCATCTCGTACGCCCTGGCATGGGTACACTCGCGACCACAGATCTCGCTTCGACATCGACGATTGAAGCAGTCGCTGACCCCGGTATGGCCGAGTCGCCGACGTTCGCAGCCAGCAGAACATGGCGCAAGGAATCGTGGGCGAGCCCGTTGGGGCGGTGGCCGACCAGCACCTTCGCCAAATGATTGTGGTCGTCCGATGCGAAGATGCCTACCGTGTCCTCTGCTCGATTCGAGGTGAAAACCAGATCCCGTTCCTGCGCCGTGAGCACGCCCGCTACACCGGTCAGCCCGGAAATCGAGTGAAGGTAGCGATCGGCAGCACAGTCGATGACATCAACGGCGTCATTCGCAGTATGGGCAACATACAAGCGGTCGTCAGCACAGCGGTAGGCGGCATGATCGAATCCGCCCTTCCTTGCGTGCGGCGGCAGTTCGATGTACCCGAGATGTTGGAGGATCATTGGTTTGCCGGTCTCTGAAATCATTGTCCGCACTGAATTAGTCTTTAACCGTCAAAATGGGCTACCTGAATGAGCCCTCCGGCTTGCCTCGGCGGGTCATTTCCTGGCAATAGGCGTACAACGCATCGTAGACAATCCACTGCGCGGCATTGATCTCGTGGTCGTCCTGCTACCCAGCCTCAGAAAGTACAGCGCAATCTGGCCGAGCGAGTACGACGCCTGCGCGCTCATCTTTGTGATTCCTCCAAACTTTGCAAATCGATGCGCACAACTTTCACAAAGAACGACGTGGCATGTTTCCAAAGAGCGTGATCACGCATACCGCTGCCGAATATAGGCGTAGAGCGCGCGCATTCCCGTCGCCTCGCCGCCCTCGGGGCGGCCCGGCTTTGACGTGGGATTGGCCGCCATGATGTCCAGATGTGCCCAGGGGGTCGACGCCGACACGAATTCGGCGAGATACAGCGCGCCGATGATCGATCCTGCAAAGGTGCCCTGCGCGACATTGTTGAGGTCGGCGCATTTGCCGTCGATGAGCTTTCGATATGGCCGCCATATCGGCATGCGCCAAAGCGGGTCTCCAACCTTCGTTCCTGCTTTCAACAATCCATCGGCGACTTCATCGTCGTCGCAGAACAACGCCTGCAGCTCCGGTCCCAAGGCGATCCGAGCCGCGCCCGTCAGCGTCGCGCAATCGAGCAGGAGCTCGGGGCGCTCGCTGTCGGCCTCGGCCAACGCATCGCAGAGCACGAGTCTTCCTTCTGCATCGGTATTGCCGATCTCCACCGTTTTTCCGCTGCGGGTGCGCACGATGTCGAGCGGTCGATACGCGTTTCCGGCCACGGAATTCTCAACTGCGGGAATGAGGAGTCGCAGGCGAATGGGCGTGTTCGCAGACATCAGCGCGCTGGCGAGCCCCAGCATGACCGCGGCGCCACCCATGTCTTTTTTCATTTCCAGCATCCCTTCGCGCGGCTTGAGGTCGAGGCCGCCGGTGTCGAAGCAAACGCCTTTGCCCACGAGCGTCACCTTGGGAGCGCCTTCGTCGCCCCAGCGCAAGTCGATGAGCCGAGGGGCGCGCGAGCTCACCCTCGGATTTCAGAGCATAGGTTCCCTCGGGAAGCGCCGTCGGCAACCCGGAAAAACCCCAAACAGCCTCGCCGTCTGCAGGAGACGCGACCACCGCGCTGGGTCGGCCGCCGTTGCCTGCCAGAAAGGCAAATGTTCCGGGCTCGGCCTTGAAGCCCACCGCCGAGATCCATTCGCGGGATTCGGGATGCGCATCGAGCCACTGCGGCAGCGCTGCCTCGCGAATCGGTGTAATTGGGATCGCGCTGCCTTGTTGCGAGGTAAAGAATTTGAGCATCAGAGAACTCCGTGGGAGCGCCGCTTACGCAGCACCGAGTGAAATGGGCGTGCCGATATTCCTGGCAACTGCCCGTTGATAGACCCATGCCGCACTGGCGGCGTCCTGTATCGCGACACCCGTGGAATCGAACACTGTGATTTCCTGCGGGTTTGTTCGGCCCGGCTTGCGCCCTACGACGAGATCACCGAGCTCCGCATGGACATCGGTGGAGCTAAGCAGTCCCGCATCGAGGGCGTGATGGAGATCACCCATCACGGCGCACTGGGCAAGCACGTCCACGACAACCTTCGACGCAGCCAACAGTTCGGCTGCCAATTCGCTTTTGTTTGGACTATCGGCACCGACCGCTGCAACGAACGTTCCTGCTGAAACACAATCCTTGGTTAAGAATGGCCGTTGCGCGCTGGTTGCGGTCACGATGATGTCGCTCCGCCGTGTTGCTTCGTAGACATGTGGCACCGCCGTTACTTGAAGCCCTAACGCGCCGTGCATCTCGTCTGCGAAGTCATGCGCCTTGTCCATGGAGATGTCCCAGGCGAAGGCGCGCTTCAGCGTTACGACCTCGGCCAATGCCTCCAGTTGTGAGCGCCCTTGATCGCCGCAGCCGCAGATCGCAATGGAATCGGCGTCTGCACGCGCCAAATACCGAGCAGCTAGCGCGCTGGCTGCGGCCGTTCTTCTCAAAGTGATCTCGATCGAATCGATGACGGCAAGCAGCGATCCGGCGGCCGCGTCGAAGAGCAGCACGGCACCCTGGATCGTCGGCAATCCTGTACGGCGCGGATTTTCCGGGAAGTTCCCGTTCACCTTCACGGCGACGTAGGGTCGATCAAGCACAACGAGAGCGCCCTTGGCGTGAAAGCCGCCGTCGTGCGCTGGAATGTGCATCGGCATCGGAACGCAGGCATCACCGTTCGCATAGCTGCGAAAACCGGCCTCGACCGCCGTCAAATACGCGGCATGATCCATCAGCGCGGCGACTTCGCTTCCGCGAATGGTCAGTGCAGACGGCGGGACCGAGCTCATTGCATGCGCGCTAAGCGTGAGCCCGGATCTCTATCCATCAAGCAGCAAACGGGACCGTGCGATGGCCGCTGGAGAGTCGACCGTGCCACGGCTCTCGCCTTCCCGCCGGCGTGGCTCAGAACAAGCCCGATTGGAGCCAAACACGCGCTCTGACGGACTGATTTCGATACACGGATTTTTGCGGTAACGTCCAACATTCGCGCTCCCCCACGGATTTATCATCCAGGGCCAGGAGCAGAACTTGGACGCGAGAGGCGTCTTGAGAGACGGGGAGTCTGCTTACAATCCCCGAAGAAGCAATTTCGTCTTGATGCTAACTCATCGGATAACCATATTCAAGTGACGCTGCATTTGCTATCGCGTTATGTCGGCGATCTCGAGATTCGCAGAGTACATGACGAAACGTTGCGGCCGCTCATAGAGGCACTTGGCCATCAGGAACAACGTTGCGGGCGCCCCGCGCCGGGCGACGCTCGCCCGACGCGGGATGCGGCGGATTCCCGCAAGTGGCGCGCGCCCTTAGTCTCCAGCGGAGTGCGCCTCGACGAAGCAGTTCTGCGAGTCCTCCTTGCACGCCTTGTCGAAGGCGACGAGGGCCTTGCGACGAGCGGCGAGCTGAGCCGGCGACTTGAATGGCGCGATGATCTGGTCGAGTGAGTACACGACGCCGTTCTTCACGACATAGCGTACCGCTGCCGCGTACTTGAGATTGTCCAGCGGATTGCCGTCGACGATCGTCAGGTCCGCAAGCTTGCCCACCTCGACGCTCCCGACATCCTTGTCCTTGAAGCGCGTCTTGGCGGCGTTGATGGTCAACGCCTGGAGCGTCTGGTGATTCGACATGCTCAAACCCAGCGCCATCAGGCTCGCGCGGTGCGTATTCAATCTACCGGACGACGATGCCTTCGCGCAAGTCGAACAAGGCTATCGAGTGGCCACGGTCGCCGCGTCAGGGAGACCCCGCGCGGGGAGTGCTACCATTGAATCCGCCGCTGTGAGAGGCTATGCATTAGCATCATCGCGCGACAATCCGGGAACAAGGCATGAAGCATTCCAGTGTAGAGAACGACCTCCGATTCGACCCTACGCGAACCATTCGCGCGCCGCGCGGCAGCGCGCTGACCTGCAAGAACTGGCTGATCGAAGCGGCGTACCGCATGATCCAAAACAATCTCGATCCCGACGTCGCGGAGGATCCGCACCGTCTCGTCGTCTACGGCGGCAGCGGCCGGGCAGCGCGCAACTGGCCTTGCTACGACGCCATTCTCGAGTCGTTGAAGGCGCTTGAGGAAGACGAGTCGCTGCTCATCCAGTCAGGCAAGGCCGTCGGCGTCTTCAAGACCCATGCCGACGCGCCGCGCGTGCTGATCGCCAACTCCAACCTCGTGCCGTATTGGGCGACGTCGGAAAAGTTCAGCGAACTCGACCGCGCCGGGCTGACGATGTACGGGCAGATGACCGCCGGCTCGTGGATCTACATCGGATCGCAGGGCATCGTGCAAGGCACCTACGAGACCTTCGTCGAGGCCGGACGCCAGCACTACGGGGGGAATCTCTCCGGCAAGTGGATTCTCACGGCGGGCTTGGGCGGCATGGGTGGCGCACAGCCGCTCGCCGCCGTGCTGGCGGGCGCTTCGGTGCTGGTGGTCGAATGCCAGGAATCGCGCATCGACTTCCGACTGCGCACCCGCTACCTCGAGCACAAGGCGCATACGCTGGACGAAGCACTGGCGATGATGCGCGACGCCACCGAGCGCAAGGCGGCAACCTCGGTCGGGCTCCTCGGCAATGCCGCGGAGGTGCTGTCGGAAATTCTCGCCCGTGCGCAAGCGGGCGGCATACGGCCCGATATCGTCACCGATCAAACCTCCGCGCACGATCTCGTGCGTGGCTACCTGCCAGCCGGGTGGTCGCTCGAGCGCTGGCGCGACGCGCAACAAACCGATCCCAAGGGTCTCGAAGCCGCAGCGCGAGCGTCGATCGTGAAGCACGTGGGTGCGATGCTAGGCTTCCTGCGCATGGGCGTTCCCACCGTCGACTACGGCAACAACATCCGTCAGGTAGCGTGGGAAGAAGGCGTCGCCGACGCATTCGATTTTCCGGGTTTCGTCCCCGCCTACATCCGCCCGCTCTTCTGTCGCGGCAAGGGGCCGTTTCGCTGGGTGGCGCTATCCGGGGACCCCGAGGATATCTACAAGACGGACCGCAGGATGAAGGAGCTTTATCCCGAAGATGCATCGCTCCATCGCTGGCTCGACATGGCGCGCGAGCGCATTGCGTTCCAGGGACTCCCCGCGCGCATTTGCTGGATCGGCTTGGGCGAGCGCGATCGCGCCGGTCTCGCATTCAACGAAATGGTACGCAGCGGCGAGTTGAAGGCGCCGATCGTCATCGGCCGCGATCACCTCGACTCGGGATCCGTCGCCAGCCCCAATCGCGAAACCGAATCGATGCGCGATGGCTCGGACGCGGTGTCGGATTGGCCGATCCTCAACGCGCTTCTCAACGCCGTAAGCGGCGCGACGTGGGTGAGCTTCCATCACGGTGGCGGTGTGGGCATCGGCTTCTCGCAGCACGCGGGGCTGGTGATCGTCTGCGACGGAACGGCAGAGGCCGACAAGCGCATCGCGCGCGTGCTCTGGAACGATCCCGCGACCGGGGTGATGCGCCACGCCGACGCCGGCTACGCCGCCGCCATCGAGTGCGCGCGCGAGCATGGGCTAAGCCTTCCCTTCGTCGATTGATGCCGGCGCGTCATTGGCGCATTCGGTAGCGACCAGCGCATGACCAGACGGCACGGCGCACCCCCGCATGAAGGCTGGGATTCGCTCTGGGTCAACACGCAGCTTGCGACCATGACCCCGGGCAGTCCCTACGGCACGATCATGGACGGCGCGCTCGCGGTCCAGGATGGGCGCGTTGCGTGGGTTGGCTCACGGCGCGCGCTACCCGAGGGAAGCGTAGATTCAAGAACGATCGTGCACGACGCGGGTGGTCGCTGGATGACGCCCGGTCTCATCGATTGCCACACGCATCTCGTGTACGCGGGTAACCGCGCCGGTGAATTCGAGGCGCGCCTCGAGGGTGCGTCGTACGAAGCTATCGCGCGCGATGGCGGCGGCATCGCGGCGACGGTCGCCGCAACCCGCGCCGCAAGCGAGCAGGCATTGCTCGTCCAATCCGCGGCGCGCTTAGCAACGTTGCTGCGCGAGGGCGTGACGACGATCGAGATCAAGTCGGGCTACGGGCTCGATTGCGACACCGAAGCGAAGATGCTGCGCGTGGCGCGCCAGCTCGGCGAAACGTTCGGCAGCCGGGTGCGCACGAGCTACCTTGGCGCCCATGCGCTGCCGCCCGAATTCGCAGGCCGCCCCGAGGCGTATGTCGATTTCGTCTGCGATGACGCGATGCCGGCGCTCGCCGCGATGGGCCTCATCGACGCCGTCGATGCGTTTTGCGAGACGGTCGGCTTCACGCGAGCGCAAACCGCGCGCGTGTTCGCCGCGGCGAAACGTAAAGGACTCCCGGTCAAGCTGCACGCGGAGCAGCTCTCCGACCAGGGCGGCGCCGCACTCGCCGCCGAGTACAGGGCGCTCTCCGCCGATCACCTTGAGCACCTGTCCGCGGCAGGCATCGAGGCGATGGCCGCCGCCGGCACGGTGGCGGTGATGCTCCCCGCGGCATTTTATTTTCTGCGCGACACTCACGTCCCGCCGGTCGCTGCGATGCGCGAGGCAGGCATCCCCATGGCGGTCGCCACCGATTGCAATCCCGGCACGTCGCCCACGACTTCGCTGCTGCTTTCGCTCAACATGGCGTGCACGCTCTTTCGCCTGACGCCTTCCGAAGCGTTGGCGGGCATCACGCGCAACGCTGCTCGCGCGCTCGGACTGCATGCGCACTGCGGCATGCTTAAAAAAGGTCTGGCGGCCGATATGGTGTTATGGAACGATCTCGATTCTCCGGGCGAGCTGGCCTATCGGCTCGGCTACAACCCTTGTCACCAGGTCGTGCGCGCCGGCGT
>Ga0137390_10004302_pt1 | contig 11820 bp, 10 predicted proteins | sample 15con2h24AmetaG_FD_104937 | JGI IMG/M metagenome (GOLD analysis project Ga0137390, IMG submission 104937) | Vadose zone soil microbial communities from Angelo Coast Range Reserve, California, USA - 15con2h2.4A metaG | ecosystem: Environmental > Terrestrial > Soil > Vadose zone > Saprolite... | reverse complement strand
TGGGACGGTGCGGCACAGGTCTATCTGGCGCTGGCGGCTCTGCACAATGCCCTGGGGGACATGGACCCGGGCCATCGCGATCCGGCAATCCGGGATGCGCTCAAGGCGCGGGCCAAGCGGCTCGAGTTTCCCAAAGGGTACGATAGCCCGCGCGGCTTGGAACCGAAATTGAGGGAGATACGAGAGCCGGCACCACGATAGCGCAGCTGGCAGGATAAGGGTAATTGTAATGAGGTACTGGAAACAGCAAGCCTGGTTGGTCGGGATTGTCGGCTTGGCGGTTCTCACTTGCTCCTTGGGGGTGCGCGGTCTGGCGCAGCAGCCCAAGGTCAATCCTGGGACGGAGAAAAGGCCTCGCCCGACACTGCTCTATTTTGGCGTCTCGGCGTGTGCCAACTGTCACACCAATCCTGAGAACTACAAGGACAGTCCGCCTCTCCTCTGTCGGTGCAACGAAACGGTTATCTGGAAAAAGGAAGACAAGCACAAAGATGCTTACACGAACCTATTCAAGGATCGCGCCCAGCAGATGGTTAAGATCCTCCAGATCAAGGATGTTGGTAACGAGAAAAGTTGTGTGAGTTGTCACGGGGTATACGTCGCCGATGCAAACCTGAAACACCCGAGTTTCAAGGCTGAGGATGGCGTAAGCTGCGTGGCTTGCCATGGACCTTACAAAGAGTGGATTGATAAACATGGAGGAATTGATCGTGAAGAATGGCGCAAAAAACCAAGGCAAGAGAAGGAAGACGTTTGGGGAATGACCGACCTGTGGGATCCGGCCAAACGGACCAAGAAGTGCGCGTCGTGCCACATTGGCAACTCCGACGAAGGGAAGGTCGTAACTCATGCCATGTATGCAGCAGGGCATCCGCCGCTGCCCGGTGTCGAGGTGTCGACCTTCAGCGACGCCATGCCGCGACATTGGCAGTATCTGAAGGAGAAGAAAGAGGCAGCGCAGAAGCTGCTCGACTATAAGCCCGATGAGCTCGAAAGAACAAAACTGGTTGTCATTGGTGGGCTGGTCGATTTGCAGGAGGCGATGAATCTGCTGGCAACCCAGGCTGAAGCCCAAACACGGGCAGCGGAGCCAGAGGGCAGGGCACTGGATTTGGCTCAACTCGATTGCTACGCCTGCCATCACGAGCTGAAGGTGCCGGGTTGGAGACAGGCACGGGGATATAGCGGAACCCCCGGGCGGCCACAATTTCGGCAATGGCCTTTGGCATTGATCAAGCTCGGCATGCACCACGCGGGGCAGGATAATCGTATGCCCGAGCTCGAAAAAAAGTTGAGCGCCCTTCGCGCGGCCTTTGATGTTCAGCCGTTTGGCAAGCTCGATGAAGTAGCCCGGGCCGCCCACGACTTGGCGAAGTGGTGCGCACAGCTCGAGGCCGGTCTCGGTCAAAAGAACATCAAATACGATCGGGCCGGCGCGGTGAGCTTGCTTCGGCAGCTTTGTTCGCTGTCGGCGACAGATGTTCCTGATTACGATACGGCTCGCCAGATGGCGTGGGCGTTCAAGATGATCTATTCTGAGCTCGCGGAGCTTGATCCGAAGCCGGCCAACGACTCGGAGATTCAGGCCAAACTGAAGGCGCTCGATGCAGAATTGAAGCTTAGCCTGCCATCCGGGCAAGAGCACCAGCTTCTCGCCGAATTGCCGCTGGCCTTGCAAAAGATCAGCGAGTACAACCCGGGCAAGGTGCAACAAATCTTCCAGCAGTTGGCCAAGCTCCTACCGCCAGCCGCGGACAAATCAAAGCCGTAGCAGATCATCGTGGGCATGTGGTAAGGTATTTTGGTGCCACCAAGGCGCCCTAGACGGAGCCGAGGCCAGGTGGGTGTCCTTGGTCAAGGGTCCTAATGACACCGAACCAAGCCCGCCAAGCAGTGCGAAGAGGACAAGGCCCGCCAGGAATACACCGGGTTGACCCGCCTCATTTGCCTGGGGAGCAATGGCACGCGCACCTCGCACCCGGAACCGGCAGTATTGCCGTGAACAGGGACGGCACATGGAGACACTTACCGGCCGGACAACAACCGCCGAAACTATTGAAGAATCAGAGAGCCTTCCTGCAGGCTGCTGGTTGGCATGTATGAAGAACAGCAACGATTACGAATCCAAGCTCTGGAAGCTCCTTGAAAAGGAGGGACTCACAGACCTATCGCAGTTCCACAAACCGCGATTCTTTGATGAAGTTCCTCTTTACTCTCGAGATTCCGATGTTGCCTTTTTCCGGAATGCTACCGGTGCTCAGGCCAGCGATACCTTGCTGAGTTTTGCTCTGAAGTATTTGAGGTCGGTTATCTCGTACGAAGAGCACGACATGCCGTATTTTGCAGCCATCACGGTTTGGAATTTCTCGGAGGACGATCCGATTGTACCAAATCTGTTCGTATGGTCCGGCCCGATCAAAAAGCTGGAGGAAACGTTAACGTTGAATGGGGTGACAACCTCATTTGGCAAAAGGATCAAACGAATAGTTTCGAGGCTGCGTTTGCAAGAGCGATTTGAGGTTCTTGAAGAACGTTCGACCATGTCTAATACGACTCGTGTGTTCATTGCTCCATCGCCGATTCCCTATCCGGGCTTTGTGCCACTTAATACGTTTCGTAAGCCGGTAACTCCTGCCAAACAATAACTAAGGGCTTGGAACCGGAGGCCACGATGAGTGCCGCATACCAAGTCCGGGTTTACGAAAACCAGCAATTGCTCCACACGTTCGAATGTGAAGGCGTCGTTGAGCTCGGCCGGCAAGCCGAAGGGGAGAGCGGGCCTTTTCGACAGAAGCGCGATGCCGGCCGCGCGCGCCTCGTCATCGCCCATCTCAATGAGCCGAGCCTATCGCGGAAACATGTTCTGATCGAACCTATCGCCGAGGATCGCTTTCGCATCACGAATCTGAGCAGCACGCAGGCGTTGTACTCGCTCGAGGGAGGGGAAGTGAAATTCCAGACGTCGCGCGAATTAGCCGCGCCGGTCGTTTTGACTCTCGGCAAGAAAACCTTGCGGATCCAGCCGGCCGCGTCATCGAGCGAGGGCTTGCAAGCATTGGCCGAAGCAGTCGCGCCGCCGGGGTCCTCGATCGTGCCCAGGTCCTCGTTGTTCCCCCTCTCCCAGCCGAGCGGCGAACAGACGAGTACCCAAGCGTTGGTTCGCTGGCTGCGCTCGGTGATGGACGTGCTCCAGAGCGCCGCCAGCTCCTCAGACTTTTTCGAGCGCGCCGCCCAGGCCGTCGTGCAGATGGTCGGCCTGGATTCAGGCCGCGTCCTGCTGCTTAACCAGGGCGAGTGGCAGACGCAGGCCGCCCGGACCGCGCATCTGGTTGCCGCCGAGAGCAACTGGCGGCCAAGCCAGCACGTTTTGGGCTGTGTGTGCCGGGAGAAACGAACGTTCTGGGAAATGCCATCTGCCGCTGCGGCGCCGGCGGTGAGCCTGATCGGAGTCAAGGCCGTCGTGGCCGCCCCGATCCTCAGCCGCGACGGAACCGTAATCGGCGCTCTGTACGGCGAGCGCCGCCGTGACAGCGGTTTTCTCAACGACAAGCCGATCACCGAGCTGGAGGCCATGCTCGTCGAGCTGCTGGCCGGCGGCGTGGCTGCGGGATTGTCTCGCCTGGAACAAGAACACGCAGCGCTGGCCGCGCGCGTTCAGTTCGAACAATTCTTCACGCCCGAACTCTCCCGACAGCTCGAGGCACGTCCGGATCTTTTGAAAGGGCGCGACACCGAGGTGACCTTACTCTTCTGCGATATTCGTGGCTTCAGCCGCATCAGCGAACAGCTTGGTCCCGAGCGTACGGTCGAGTGGCTGGGCACCATCTTGGGCGCCCTGTCCGACTGCGTCCGCGACCATGCCGGTGTGCTGATGGATTACATCGGCGATGAGCTGATCGCCATGTGGGGCGCCCCGGAAGCCCAGCCTGACCACGCCCGTCTAGCGTGTCGGGCGGCACTGGATATGCTGGCTGCGCTTCCGGAATTAAACCAGCGCTGGGGCCAGGTCCTGGGAGAGCCGATGGATCTTGGGATCGGCATCAATACGGGCATCGCCCAGGTCGGCAACACCGGCACCCGCCACAAGTTCAAATACGGCGCCCTGGGGAACACCGTGAACCTGGCCAGCCGCGTACAGGGTGCGACCAAGCATCTCAAGACCAGGCTGTTGATCACGGGAGCCACCCAAGCCCGCCTGGGTGCCGGCTTTGAGGCCCGAAGGCTGTGCCGGGTCCGGGTGGTCAATATTCATGAACCGGTTGACCTCTACGAGCTGCCGCCGCCCGGCCACCCGTGTTGGGCGGATGCCAAGCGCGAATACGAGGCCGGACTGGCAGAATTCGAGAAACGAAACTTTCACCTGTCGGCACGTATCTTGGCCAACCTGCGCGGCAAATGTCCCGACGATGGCCCGGCCCTACTCTTGCTCTCGCGGGTGGTCAACGGCATGGTCCAGGAACCGGTACCGGTGGATTTGATTTGGGAGCTGCCGGGAAAGTGAGGGAAGCGGCCTTCTGAGCGAGTTGCTACGCGCTGCTGCGGCTGACACCCGCCGTACCAAAACAGATCCATCATGCCGACGCCGGTCTTTTAACTGACTGACGTCGCTACTGTCCTCGCCCTCCTTGCCGCCGCCGATCCGGCTGTGCGAGCCGACCAGGAACCGGGACCAGTCGATCTGATTTGGAAGCTGCCGGCAAATAACGCAGACGGGCCGCAGGAACCTGTGCTATCTTAATTGCAATTCGCTTTCCCGACTCACGGGGGATACTTATGGCTTCCGCGACCGAATTGGATCTCCCTGCCGTACCATTTGATGTGTTGGAGTTCGCCGGGGATCGCGCCATCAGCTCATGCCTGCGTCCTTTGCTCGCGATCACTCGAACCGTCTTCCCCTCTGCTCCCATCGAGCTGCGCCTGGAGGACGATCCTGAGGTTCCGGATGACAAACACATCGTGATCGAAGTGGATGTCACCGGATGGACGGTAGACGAGATGTTTGCAGCACACAACCAGTGGACGCATTTGTTCTTCGAAGCTTGTTCGGCTTCTGATCTGTACGTTTTTCGGCTGCGAATGAGGCAAACAGGATGACCGGTCATGACTTTGTCAATCTCGCAGGAAGTAACTTGGCATCCCTGATGCCTCGACCTGGCAACGACTGACAGGAAGATCCACATGCTGACCTTGGCCACTCTCACTTTCCTCGCGCTGCTTCCCGCAGCCGAGCCGGCCGTGCAAGCCGATATCGTCATTCACGGGGCCACCTTGTACGACGGCACGGGCCAACCCGGCCGCATCGGCGACCTTGCCGTCCGCGGGGATCGCATCGTTGCGGTCGGCACCTTCACGGCCGGCGGCAAGCCGCGCATCATCGATGGTAACGGCCTGATCGTCGCTCCGGGATTCATCGACCTGCACACGCACAGCGACATGCCTCTCACCCAGACCGCCTCCAAAGCGAACCTCTGCTACCTGTTGCAGGGCGTGACGACTGTCGTAACCGGCAACTGTGGCTCCGGCCCGGCCGATGTCGCCGATTACTTCCGAAAGCTGGAAAGCGGCGGCGTGGGCAGCAACGTCATCCACCAGGTGCCGCACAACGACGTGCGCAGGAAGGTCATGGGCAACGCCAACCGCCTCCCCACAGAGGAGGAGCTCAAGAAGATGGAGGCCCTCGTCGATCAAGGGATGAAAGACGGAGCCTGGAGCCTGTCCACGGGCTTGATCTATAATCCCGGGACCTACGCCCGAACCGACGAGCTCATCGCCCTGGCCAAAGTGGCGGCACGGCACGGCGGGTTTTATGCCAGCCACATCCGCAACGAAGGGACCGGCGTGCTGGCTGCGATCGAAGAAGCACTGACCATCGGCCGCGAGGCGAAGCTGCCGGTGCACATCTCCCATTTGAAAGCTTCGGGACGGAAGGTTTGGGGAAAGGCCGCGGACGAGGTCGCCCTCATCGAACAGGCTCGGGCAAGAGGACAACCCGTAACCGCGGACCAGTACCCCTATACGGCCAGCAGCACGTCGCTGTCGGCGACCGTGGTGCCGCCGCAGTTCCGCGAGGGGAGTTCCAAGGACTTCCTGGCCCGCCTCGATGACCCCGAGCAGGGGCCGCGTATCCGGAAGGCCATCGAGGCCAATCTCGATGGTGCGGTGGGCGGGAAGGCTTTGCGCATCGCCCGCTATTCCGACAGACCCGGGTGGAACGGGAAGGACCTCGCTACGATTGCCACGGTGGAAAAGAAGAGTCCGCTGGAGATCGTGCTGGAAATCGAACGCAACGGCGGCGCCCAAATCGTGAACTTCGGCATGAGCGAGGAAGACGTGCGCTTGATCATGAAGCAGGAATTCGTGGCCACCGCCAGCGACGGCAGCTCGCAAGTGCCTAGCAATACCGTGCCGCACCCGCGGAGCTATGGCTGTTTCGCGCGTAAGATCGGTCGCTACGCCGTCGCCGAAAAAATCATCACGCTGGAGCATGCCATCCGGAGCGCCAGCGGCCTGCCGGCCGATGTCCTCAAGCTACCGGACCGCGGATACCTCAAGCCGGGATACTTTGCGGATGTTGTCGTCTTCGATCCGGAGACCTTCATTGATCGAGCGACGTTTGATAAGCCGCATCAGTATGCCACCGGCGTCCGCTTTTTGCTGGTGAACGGCAAACTCGCAGTCGATCAGGGCAAGTACATGGATGCACTGGCGGGCAGGGTGCTACGGCATAAAAGCTCCGCGGCCGATGAATAATGAACCGGGCCGCGGAGCGAAGCGGGATGAACCAGAGGAGCGAGTTCCCCGTTCGGGAGAATTCTCCCAAACGGGAAAAACAGGAGGAAAAGGGCCGATCCGCCCAAGAGCAGAGGACGGAGTTCCCCGTCTGCGAGAATTCTCGCAGACGGGAAATCACGAGGAAAATAGCCGATCGTCCGGAAGCCTCCTGTGGGGGCATAGTTAGCGGTTTCTTGGGCAACTTACTCGCCACTCGCCACTTTTTGCCTTGACGGTGGCGAGTCAGCAAGGTCTTTGTCCACAAGCACTTGCGACGCAAAAAAGCCTGACTCGCCACTCGCCACACACACGGGGGGGTGCACCAAGGCCCCACCATCCTGTCCTCACCCATGCCCTCTCCTGAGACAATCTCGCCGCCGCCAACTCGCCACGCACCACGCACTGTCCACATGTCCACAGGCGGGCCACGCCGAAGGTTTTGTTCGAGAAACAGAAAACCTATGCCCGTAACGAAACGCTCAGCCATCGTGATTGCCGGGAGCGTACGTAGACCAGGCTGGACGATCAACAATTCCACCTTGAACCCGCGTCGCCCCGGCTCGCGCCAAGAAACTGTTTCAAAAAGGTGTCTGGAACTCTAAAATCAAGTTCCAGACGCCTTTTCGTTTCTGGCCCCTTGTCCGTTTTTCTGACGCATGAAATGGTTCCTGGGTGCGATTCTGTTGTTGGCGGCCGCACTGGTGCTCCAGTCCGGGCTGTTGGCCTATGCCATGTACGTGCTGCTGGCGGTAATGGTCATCAGCCGGGTGTTGGCGCGAAACTGGCTGGCAAATGTAAGAGCTACAAGGACGCGCGACCGTCTCACGGCGGAGATCGGCGAGTTGCTGGACGTGGAGATCACGATCCACAATTCGGGCTGGCTGCCGGTGCCGTGGGTACTTTTGGAAGACATGCTGCCACGGCAGGCGCTTTCCCAGAAGCCGCCGCGCCTCCACGTCAAAGGAAAACGCCTGCAAATCCGCATGCTCCCCGGCGGCAAGGAAGTCACGCTCAGCTATAACTTACGCTGCGACATGCGCGGCTACTACCAGATCGGTCCCCTGGTGATGGAGAGCGGCGACCTGTTCGGGCTGCACCGCCGCTACCGGGTGGATGCCGAGCCCCACTTCCTGCTGGTTTATCCGAAAGTCGTGCCTCTGCTTGGGTATGATTTGGCGTCGCGGCGGCCGATCGGTGATGTGCGGCTCAGTCACAGGCTCTACGAAGATCCGACGCGGATTGCCGGAGTCCGCCCTTATCAGCTCGGCGATCCGCTCAACCGCGTGCACTGGCGAGCTACGGCCCGAACCGGTCTGCTGCACAGCAAGGTCTACGAGCCCTCATCGTTGGCCGGCGCGACCTTGGTAGTCGATTTCCACCAGGCGAGTTATTCTCGCCGGGGCGAGCCGCACCGCTCGGAACTGGCCATCACCACCGCGGCTTCGCTCGCCAACGCCGTCTTCCAGTTGGGACAGCAGATCGGCCTGGTGAGCAACGGGCGCGACGCCGCCGATCGCATCCGTTTGGAAGGGTGGGAGGACGATATCCGCACTCGCCAGGCGGCCCGGCGGCAGAGCGCCATGGCGGAACGCAGCGAGCGCCTCCAACCGCTTATCGTCGAAACCCGCCGTGGCGTGCAACAGTTTCAACGGATCCGTGAAGTCCTGGCCCGCCTGGAGCTCACGGACGGACTGACGGCGGCGCGATTGATCCTTGAGACGGCCAGCCGACTTCCTCGGGACGCAACGGTCGTGGCTCTGCTGGCCGATGTGCCGGTCGAGGCAGCGCTGGCGCTCGGGAATCTGCGCCGCCAAGGGTTGGCCATCTCTGTTGTTCTCATCGCCCTGGATGACGAGCGTTTCGAGAAAGGCTATGGGCGGTTGCGGGCAGAAGGTATCATGGACATTCGGCATCTGCACAATGAGGCGGGTCTGCCGGACCTGTGCCAGCAGCAGGTACGACGTGCGATGTACAATGTGCAGGTTGAGCTTTAACCCCTGCGTTTGCCTCTGTAATCTCTGCGCCTCTGCGCGCGATCCTGGCGAGAGAGTTGCACGCAGAGGCGCAGAGGTCGCAGAGAGAAAGCGGGGTTCGAAAGGGCGGCACGAGGCGGCACGGTTCCTTTTTCGGATAGGCTCTCAGCTTTCGGTCGATGACCTATGTCGGTTAAGAAGAAGCCACAACAAACACTGGCGGACTACGTAACCATCGCGCTCAGCCCCGTGCTGATCATGGTCCTGGTCGGCAGCCTCATCTTCTTCCTGTTGGAGGTGCTGTACGTCGGCCAATACTCGGGCCGGATGCAGTGGACTCTTTTCTTTTTCGTATTTGGCATCGTGCTCATCGCCCGCATCTCCATTGAGCAGGGGGGTGGCCGAGCGATGCTTTACGGCATCGCGATGGCCTTTGTGGTCTGGTTGGCCCTAGGGGCGTTCATCGAGTACCCTGCCGGTAGTCCCCTGACGGCCTTGAGCTGGGCCATCAACCTCGGCCTGATCGGCGTCGCCTGGTGGTGCGCCCACCGACTGACTTGGGATTGTACCTATATCGATGACAGCGTGGATGCTGCGGGCAAGGGCGTGCTGGAAGCCGCCGGCCTGGAGGAGCCAAAAGAGGAAGCAGATCGAGGATCGACAACCGAGGACCCAGAATCGGAGAGCGAAGACAGCGTTGCTTCAAGACCTACGCCCTTACGGTCGCGGCTAGTAAGGAGCGAGGGCTTGTTCGCCTGGTGGGATCGGTACTGTCACTACCGCCAAGAGCAACTTCGCAAGCCGCACACTCCCGGGGTATGGGTCGTCTATTTCTCCTTGGCGGCTTTGCCCTTGTTCGGACTGGGCCAAGCTCTCATCCCCGCTGGGGACGTTGGCCGCCGCCGCTACGTCTTCTGGTTAATGGTTTACTATGTAGCGAGTGGACTCGCTCTGCTCGTGACGACTAGTTTCTTGGGACTACGGCGCTATCTTCGCCAGCGCAAGTTGAAAATGCCCGCGGCCATGACCGGAATTTGGATGGGCCTGGCCGGAGGTCTGATTCTGCTGGTAATGGTCACTGGGGCTTTGTTGCCGCGTCCCTACGGCGAATACCAGCTGATTCCGTTCCATGCATTCGGAAAGAAAGAGCGAGACGCGTCGCAATACGCTGTTCTCCGAGAAGGCGCAACCCAGGGCGAAGGCCGGCCGTCGTCCGATAAAGGCAGCGAAACCAAGGATGGCAAGTCCGGATCTGGAAACCAACCCGATGACAAGCGCGGCGAATCAGGCGATGGCAAGGCTTCCGGAGGCAAATCCGGTCAGGGCAGCAAGGGCGGCGGAAAGCAGGGCGACCAACAAGGCACGGCAAAAGACGGCAAGTCAGGCCGGCAAGATTCTGGCAACTCTCGCTCTGGCAACAAATCGGACGAGAAATCTGGAAACCAAACGGACGACCAACAATCCAAGCAGCGTGACGCCGGCGGGGGAAACCGCCGGGAAGATCAAGAGAAAGGACAGAGCGGCGGCCGAAAGTCTGGCAAAGACGGTGCTGACGGTGGCTCGGATCCCGGTCAATCGCGCGACACGAAATTAATGCAACACAACCCAGTCTCCCAAGTTCTTGAGAAGCTTGGTTGGTTGGGAACCGCGGTGAAGTGGTTGGTTTTCGGCATCGTTGCACTGGTCGTACTGTTTTTTGTGCTGCGCTCCGGTCTCCGTTTCCTGGCCAACTTCACGAACTGGGCCAGGAACCTCTTGGAAGCACTTCGGGCCTGGTGGCAAGGGTTGTTTGGCCGCACGGAGAGTGAGCCTGAAGAAGAAATCGAGGAGCCGCTGCGGCAGCCGACACCTCGGCCGTTTGCCTCTTACGCGAACCCGTTCCTCGACGGCCGGGCCGAGCAACTTTCGCCCGACGCGCTGGCGCGCTACAGTTTTGAAGCGCTGCAAGCGTGGGCCTGGGAGCACGATCTGGGCCGGCAGCCTGAAGAAACGCCGCTGGAATTCACGGAGCGACTCTGCACCGAGGTGCCGGCATTGGAAGCCGAGGTCAGGAGCCTGGCAGGCCTCTATGTCCGTCTGGCATATGCACACAGTTCTATGCCGGCGGCCAGCCTTGGTCTGTTGAAGCGGTTTTGGCAGCGTTTGGAAACGATCGAAGAGAAGCCAACCCATTATTCCGTATCATAGGGTGCCGGCAGGCCGATGCGCATGTAGGTTACCGCAAAGTGTTGGGCCAGGTGTTCGCGGTAGGGCGAGAGTAATCGGCACACGCGTCTTCCGTCGGCGATGAGGCGTTCCAAAACGGCGCGCCGAACCGTGTGCAGGTCGTGGAGATCAATTACGGATTCCGGCAACGGGATCGGAGCAGGAGCCGCCGGGAGGAAATACCATCCGTAGACCAACCCGCGACGTATTTGGTCTCGGATGGTTGGGGCTTTCAGAATTCCCTGATCGACCAGGAGCTGTGCCGGTTGGAGGAGGGCGGCCAGAACTTTCGTCGTTTTCGTTTGGGCGAGATCGCACGCCTGAGTCAGGACAACGACGCGTTCATGCCAGCGCGCTGGCGCGGCGTCCAAGTCCACGCCGCCGACCGGCACCTCCAAGACCAAAGATCGGACAGGCATCCAAGATGTCGCCTTGGGAGAGAGGCTCGTCGGGGGCCGGCGCCGGCCGGCGCCACGTACATCATGTGCTCTTACTCCAGCTCTCCATCCGGTAGGAGGTCCGGCAAGCGCGGCTGACCGCTGTGAGCGACGACGAACACAGGTTGACTCGACCGCGGCAGGTCGTAAGGGGCGGAAACCTCCTCGCTCGGGATGAATTCCGGCAACCGTGGCGTAGGGCGGTCCTCCTCCCGTAACACCTGCTGAAGCAAGTGCAACATCTCTTCCGGCAGCGTCCGCTGCTGAGCCGCGGCTCGCTGCTGAAGGCGTTCGTAGACCTCCGGCGGCACATTTTCCACGATGAGCGTCGGCATAGTTGGGCCTCACCCTTCACCGCCATTCAAGCTGATTTCCGGGTAAAGGACAAGAGGTAGCGGGCACACCAGCCGCCGGATCACTTGATAAGTGCATTC
>Ga0137390_10004301_pt1 | contig 11822 bp, 13 predicted proteins | sample 15con2h24AmetaG_FD_104937 | JGI IMG/M metagenome (GOLD analysis project Ga0137390, IMG submission 104937) | Vadose zone soil microbial communities from Angelo Coast Range Reserve, California, USA - 15con2h2.4A metaG | ecosystem: Environmental > Terrestrial > Soil > Vadose zone > Saprolite... | reverse complement strand
TTGTCCTACGAGGAGGTCAAGTTCGAGTACACCGAGCAGAAGGCGGACGGCACCAAAGGTGCGGTGGTCCAGGCCGGGTGGAATCTGGCGCAGAACAAGAAGGCTGCCTAACGGGCAAACGGTGCCGGCTCTCGCCGTTGGTGCGGCGACAGAGATCGTCGGCGGGTTATTGGGGAAGCCGCGTAGCGCAATCTACGCGGCTTTCTGGTTGCGGTCGACGGCGGCGGGCCCGTAAGGACAGGAGGGCTCACAATCGCCGGTTTGGACGACAAAACCCGTCTCATATCAGTCCGCCGCCGATGCACGTATACCGGCCGGCCCACGAGGCCAAGGACGCCAAGAAGGCCATCGAACTCCGCAACGAATTCGGAGAACGGGGCATCGCCGGCAGGAGATTGCGGCCCCTCACCGAGCCGTGCTGCGGCCCGAAGTTGACCGCTACGTCGATAGCCGAGCGTTCGTCGGTCGCCTCGACATCGCCCTTGCGGGCAGCGCGGAGATCGTCCAGGACGTCGTCGCCTGCGGCTCGCTGGAAGAAGGTCGTTTCGGCATGGCTGTTGCATGCGGTCGGAACTGCGCAACCGATCAGGCGTTGCTATTTACATACCGTCCCACCCCAGGCACCGTCCGTGGAGTCGACGGCGGTGGCTCTGGTCTGCATACCCCAATTGTGGAAATATCCCGCCAAGAAGGGGCTTTGACCAATGACGCTCCCAAACGATCCGCACGGTTTTCGCAGCAGCGCTGAGGCCGCTCGCGCCAGGCTGGCGGTGATCGACGAGCGGTTCGTCGCCCGGCAGCGCCTCGTGGTGCAGCGGGACCACGCGCGCAGGGCGACGTTTAGCGCTGACAAGCAGCTTGGTGAAATCGATGCGTCGCTCAACGACCTCCATGGTCACCGGCGCGTGGTGCCTCTCGGCGATCTTGCCCATCGTCGGGCGAAGGCGGTCGAGGCCGTGCGCGCCGCGGCGCAAGAATTTGTAGCGATTGAGGCCCGGCTTAGCGAATACAGTGACGTTCCGACCAGCCCACACGATCTCCGGGTGCACGTCGCCGATCTGACCAGGCGCGCCGGCCTGGTGCGGCGATAAGGCAGGCCCTCGAAAACGGCATCGCATAACTCGACAGGCCGCGGACAATCTCAGCGACCGTGACCCACACCTTCCGGCCCGGCTTCTGCACCGGGCTTTCTTTTGATTCTCAGCCCTCCCCACTCGGGCATCCGAGCAGGCTATCTCCCCACAGCTCGACTGCCGGGAATTCCATCGCGTCCGCGGCTGTGATGCGACCTGGTAAGAATGTGAACAGGCCGGCAACAATCAGCGCACCGAAGAAAGACCAAGCATCGCGCGACGATGATCCTCGACCGCATGTTTATGCGCGCGCCACACCGCGACCGCAAGCATCACCAGCGTCAATATCGCCAGCAGGTGGATGAGACCCAGGGGCCCCAAATCCGGTGCTGATGATCAGACTGCTCTTTACGCATGCGATCGTCACAGCTTGCTTATTCCAGGGATTGCATGAAGCGCCTGCGATTCGATCAAAACCGGAACGAAAATAGCGCGTCAGTCCGATCTGGGCAGTAAACATTGGACGCAGATAGCCCGCACATACAAAGATAAAAACGGTTTTGGCAGCTTTTGAACCACCGCTCCATCAGCGGCTTCAGTTTGCCGAAAATCATCGGCCGATGCCCCACATCGCTTCGATAATCATTACGCCCTGAAGCATGATCCTATAGCAACGCCGAGATAAACGAGGCAGATTTGTGCAATCCTAAAGCGCTTCTCCTGACTAGCGTTCGTGTGCGGTCGCATTCGAGCGGTTCCGCGCCGACCCGCCACCCAAATGGAGGACTATCCCATGACTTCGAAGATCAGCGCACCAGTGGTGATTGCGATAGCGGCAATCCTGTCCATTTCAAGTGCGTCATATGCGGCATCTCAAAAAAATAGAATCCCGGTGTCCGGTGAGACCGGGTACACCAACCCGGCCGCTTGTCTGGGCGGCGCATGCACAAGCGAAAATCCGGACCGCGTGAGGCAACCTTGTTCTGGCTCACAATGTTACAAGCGGACGCGTACGAATAAGTCGTCCGAGGTCGTTTTCGAAATAGTCCGGGCAGGATGACGATCGCGCCGATGACGAACGGGAGGCGTGTTCCAACCACGCCTTCCGGTCCATCATGCGAGCTCCTTGCGTGCGTAACCAAACCCAACGTTCGGAGCGCAACGCTCGGCGGGACGGCAGACGGGCGCGGTTCGCAGAAATGCGCTTGGCGACCGGTGGCGATTCGCCGTTCCACTGCGGCTCAACAATCAGCGCGATAAACCTCGCATCCTGTTCCATCCGCTGATGCATAAAATCTCGACAGCTAGGAATCTTGGGGTTAGCGGTGGCACACCGGCAGCGACCTGGATATGACAAAGGGCCCGATGTCGTCCGATGTCGTCTGCGATGCGGCGCCTTGTCTTTCTCGCTATTGTTCGGCGGCGGCACAGTTATGGCGCAATCGGAGCCCGCGGAACCGCGGCCGTTCCCTGCCCGGGTCAAAGAGGTCGCGCGTGGCCTGAGTGATCATCCGCGATTGAAAGAAATGACACAGCAGGAGCGCGAGGATGTGGTCGAATTTGTCGTCGGCAATATGTTATTCGTGCTGCTCCACGAGTTGGCCCATACGGCTGTTGCAGACCTGAAAGTTTACGTGCTCGGACATGAGGAGGACGCGGCGGACGATTTTGCCATCCTGAGATTGCTAAAGGTCGGATCGGCTTTCACGCACCGCGTACTTGCCGAAGCAACGAAGGGCTGGTTTTTCAGCGCGCGGCGCGATCGAAATGACGGAGAGCCCCTTGCGTTCTACGACGAGCATAGTCTGGATCAGCAGCGCGCATACCACATCGTGTGTCTGATGGTTGGGTTCAACCCCGACGAGATGGTCGATCTCTACGATGAAATGAAGTTGCCGGACGAGCGCCGAGAGAGCTGCAAAAAGGACTTCGCCAAGGCATCATTATCCTGGGAGACTGCGCTGAAGACTCACCATCGCGAGGTGGATGAGCCGAAAACAAAGATCGAAGTCGCCTATGGCGATGGCACAGGGAAGCTCGATATATTCGCTCAAGGCTTTCGCACCGTGCGAATGCTGGAGACCGTGGCCGAGCGTATCTCCGAACTTGCTTGGCCTGCTCCGTTCACCTTGGAGATGCAAAGCTGCGGATTTATCAATGCCCGCTGGACTGATGAAACCCGCAAACTAACCCTGTGCTACGAATTGGCTGCCGACTTTGCCGAGCTTTATCACGACTTCAACAAGCTTCCGATGGAAAAAAGGGAGCGCGAGAGGGCATCGGTCCGATCATCGGCGCCCGCGGTAGTATCAGAGGTTAATCGGCATCGAGTTTTGAACTCATTGAGAGACGACGGCCGCCGCTGCCCACACCGGCGAAGGCGCTGATGCGGGTCACGACCAGACTTTGGCCAGATCGGGGGCGATGAAGGTGATCGGTTGACCTTTCCGTCGCATCTGGCCGAATACGGCGGTAAACGACCGCTGAACTTCATGTGCACCGTGACGTAGTTTCCGGCGAAGATGACCTTTTCAAGCTCAACCCTGATATCAGGCACGGCGGCGAGGAAATTCCGCGGCGCGAATGCAGGACCCTCCGGTCCTTGAGGCCCGGCCTTCCGGCAAGCGCGTTCGCCGAGCTTGCATAGTTCGGCGGCGTTCGTCTGAAGTTGCGGCAAATAGCTGAGGTGCAAGCCAGCTTTTTCCTGTCGCAGGCCCCGGCCAATGGGATCGGCGCGCAACAATGTTGAGCACGAAAGTCGCGCACTACTCCGCTTCAATTGCCACACACTTGATCATTTGCGTCTGCTTGAGGACAAGAAGCCCAGAATGCTGACGGTATCGGCATCCAGCGGCATAGTGGACGCTAACGCCACCCGAGCGGGTCCGACGTCGCTCACACAATTTGGTCTTGAATTGGCGGCGTCGTTTTCAGAACATGGAAAATGATTTGAAGCGATCACGCATAGAAAGCTCGTGAAGCTTCGCGGGACGGAGAAGCAGGTGAGCGATCAGCGGTGGGCCGACATTGCGGCGGCGTTCGGCCCGTTTCGTCTCTTCGCAGCTCAGCGCCTGCTGCTGGAACATGAGAAGCCGCTCAGGCTCGGCAGTCGGGCGCTCGAGATCCTCACGGTACTCGTGGAAAATCCCGGCGAGCTGGTAACCAAGGAAGAGCTGATAGGCCGCGTCTGGCCGGATACATTCGTCGAAGAGGGGAACCTTCGCGTCCATATGGCCGCCCTACGTCGTGCGCTCGGCGATGGCCAGGCCGGCAACCGCTATGTGGTGACAGTTCCGGGCCGCGGTTATCGCTTTGTTGCGCCGGTTTCTGTGCTGGAGCCGTCGGCGCCGGCGCCGGCGCCGGCGAAATCGAGAGAGGAGGCGGCCAGCAATCTACCGCTTCTGCTGACCCGCATGGTCGGGCGGGCCGAGATCGTCGCCGCCCTCGCGGTCCAGCTGGCCCAACGGCGCTTCATCACCATCGTCGGCGCAGGCGGCATCGGCAAGACGACGGTCGCGGTCGCAATAGCGGATGCCGTGATGCCGAACTACCGCGATAAAGTCGCCTTTGTCGATTTGTCCCCGCTCACCGATGCGGCCCTCATCCCCAGCATGGTCGTGGCCATACTGGGCCTGCCGACGCATTCCGAAAACGCCCTGACAGCGTTGATCGCTTTCCTGTCCGACAAGGAGATGCTCTTAGTGCTTGATAGCTGCGAGCACGTTGTGGACGCCGTTGCCAATCTGGTCGAGCGCGTACGGGAGGCGGCGCCTGGCGTGCATATTCTGGCCACCAGCCGGGAGCCATTGCGCGCGGCGGGCGAACGACTTTATCGCCTGCTGCCGCTCGGCGTTCCACCGTCTTCGGTTCGGCTCAAAGCCGAGGAAGCCCTGGCTTTTCCGGCCATCCAACTCTTTGTCGAACGGGCTGCCGCTGTGCTTGACGGGTTTGAACTTACCGATGCCAACGCGCCGATCATTGCCGATATTTGCCGCCGGCTCGACGGCATTGCGCTCGCAATCGAACTCGCTGCCGGCCGGATCGACGCGTTCGGACTAAGAGAGCTCGCGGCACGCCTTGATGATCGGTTTCGCCTCCTGACCCGCGGCCGCCGCACCGCGCTGCCGCGGCACCAGACGCTCAGCACGACTCTCGATTGGAGCTACCAGTTGCTCCCCGAATCCGAGCGCACGGTTTTGCACCGTGTCGCAGTTTTCGCTGGACGTTTCACGCTCGAAGCAGTCGAGGCCGTGATTTCCGGCGGCGAAAGCGTCGTCGATCAAGTCGCGAACCTCGTTGCTAAGTCGCTCATTACCGCGGATATCGGTGGTGATGTCGTTTACTATCGGTTGCTGGAGACGACGCGAGCCTACGCCCTGGACAAACTCGAAGAGAGCGGCGAAAGGTCGGAATATGTGCGGCGCCACGCGGACTATTTTCGCGCCCTGTTTCGACGCGCAGAGCTCGAATGGGACCGGCGGCCCACCGCGGAGTGGGTCGCGGCCTACGTCAGCCAGACCGACAATGTGCGTGCAGCATTGGAGTGGGCCTTCTCGGCGTCCGGAGACGGGGAGCTCGGCATCGATCTCACCATCGTCACCGTGCCGTTGTGGCTCCAGTTATCCCTGATGGACGAATGCCGCAAACACGTGGACCGGGCGCTCGCGGCCGCGCGAGCGCGAACCGAGCATGACCCGCGCCGCGACATGCAACTCAATGCCGCGCTCGGATCGTCGCTCGTCTACACCAGCATGGCGCCAGAGGCGCGCTCGGCGTGGGGCCGCGCATTGGAGATCGCGAAAGGCGTCGGCGACACCGATTACCAGTTGCGCTCATTGTGGGGTCTGTGGGTCGACGGCCTCAACACCGGCGGTTTCAAAAATGCGCTCTCGCTCGCAAACCAATTTTACGGCGTCGCGGCGCATTCGTCTGACCCGCTTGACGCGCTCATGGGCGATCGGATGATCGGTATCGCGCAGCACTTCATCGGCGAGCAACGCGAAGCCCGTCAGCATATCGACCGCATGCTGGCGCGTTACGTAACGCCCATACGGGCATCGCATATCGCGCGGTATCAGTTCGACCAGCGCGTCACCGCGCACGCCTTCCAGGCCCGCATCCTCTGGCTGCTGGGATTTCCAGATCAGGCGATGCAGATCGTCGGCACGATGGTGGAAGACGCTCTGTCGATTGGCCATGCGTTGTCTTTGTGCAACGCGCTTGGCCAGGGGGCTTGTCCGATCTCGCTGTTCTGCGGAAACCTGGTCGCCGCTGAACGCTATCTCAATATGCTCCTCGACCACACGGCCAGGCATGCGCTCGAGGCCTGGCATGCCTGGGCCTTGTGTTTTCGCGGCGCCGTGCTGATCCGGCGGGGCGAGGTCGCGCCCGGTTTGCAGGCTTTGCGATCAATTCTCGATAAAGGTCCGGAATTCCGGGCGCTGCCTCGTTATCTCGCAGTCTTTGGCGAGCTCGCGCAGGCAATGGGGCGCAGTGGCGAGATTCCGCAGGCTCTTGCTGCAATAGAGCTCGCTATCGAGCGTTCCGAGCTGCGCGAGGAACGATGGTATCTTGCTGAACTCCTGCGCATCAAGGGCGAGCTCTTATTGCGGGACAATGCAACCTCCGCGGCGCGGACAGCGGCAGATTGCTTCCAGGTTTCCCTTGATTGGGCGCGGCGGCAAGCCGCGCTCTCATGGGAACTGCGCACCGCCACGAGCTTCGCGCGGCTGCGGCGCGACAACGGCGACGTCCTCGCCGCGCGCAATGTTCTGACGCCAGTCTATGGCCGCTTCACGGAGGGATTCGGCACGACCGATTTGAAGGCGGCGAAGGAACTGCTCGACGAGCTGCAGTGACCACCGCCGTTCACTCCTGCTTTAGCCCGAGCTCGCCGACGATCCGTTTCTGCTCGATGAGGTCGCGCGCGATGTAGGCGCGATAGTCGTCCGTGCTCAAATATACGGGCTCCTGCTCGAGCTGACGAAGCAGCGCGACAAAGGACGGCTCCTCCATCCCTTTCTTGAAGGCATCGTGAAGGACTTTGACGACGGCCTCATCCATTCCCTTCGGGCCGGCAATCCCATAGGTGGAGTTGGCGACGACGTCAATCCCAACCTCCGGCAGGATCGGCACGTTCGGCCAGTTTCGGGTCCGGGTCGAGCCATAAGTGACAAGTAATCGCAATTGACCGGAATTAACGAGCGGCGCCCAAGCGGCGGCGTCGGATACGGCCTGTATATGGCCGCCCAGGAGCGCATTGCTCGATTCCGCAAAGCTTTTGAATGGTACGCCCGTCCATTCGATCCCTTTTCGTTTGGCAATCTGCCGCATCACGATATACGGGCTGACCGCGCCGCCCGCCGAACCGTAAGTGATCTTGTTAGAATTGGCCCGCGCATAGGCGATGAATTCGTCGAACGTCTTCCAGGGTGAACCGCTACGCACCACCAAACCCGCCACAAGACCAGAAATGCCGATGATGTAAGTGAAATCGGTAGCCGGGTCGTAGGTCGTCTTCGTCATGAACGGAAGGCGCAACACACCGGTGTGAACCTGAGTAATGGTGTATCCGTCTGGCTTGGCCGATGCCGCAACCTGGGCAGGCCCGAGAGTGCCGGTAGCGCTTGGCCGATTTTCCAGCACAATCGGCTGACCGAGGTGTTTCTCGGCCGCGATCGCAAGCGCGCGCAACTGAATGTCGACCGCGCCGCCTACTGAGAACGGTATGACGAAAGTGACCGGCCTAGTCGGATAAGTTTGTGATTGCGCAGGCGCCTTGCAAGCCACGCACGCAAGAATGCCAGCCGCCAGTCGGACAACAATGTCCCGCATGAACCTCTCCTTGCGTTGCGCCGCATTTCGGCGCGGGGCGTCCTGGACTGCACGTTCGCCAAGGTTCGGCAAGCAAAGCGTGGCGTAATGCGAGCCCGCACGAGGTCAGAGAAAACTTTGTCACGGCCTGCGGCGTGAAGCAACTGCTACGGCCGTCATGGCTTGCAACTGCAAGCCTCCAATGTGATTACGGAAGGCTCCTATCGCCTGGCACGCCGGAACGCACTCGGCGACGCGTTAAGATGCTCGCGGAAGCGACGCGAGAAATGGCTTTGGTCAGAAAAGCCTGTTGCCAGTGCGATCTCGGCCAATGGCATTTCAGTGTCAGCCAAAAGCTCCTGCGCTCTTTCGAGTCGGCGTTGCACCAGATAGTCGTGCGGCGTCGCTCCGACCGACTGCTTGAAAGCGCGGGCGAAGTGGCATCTCGACAGATTTGCGACTGCGGCGAGGTCGGCGAGATCTATATTGGACTCCAGGTTGGCATCGACATGCGCACGCACCCGCCGCAGGACGCCGGGCGGCAACCCGCCGCGGGCCTGCTCGTTCACCGGGAGTTGTGGAAAACTCGCAATGGCGTCGATGCGTGGCCGAACATGCAGGCGGCCGTCCGCGCCGATTCCCATCACCGCCTTGACTTCAGGGGGCGTGATCACCGTCGACCACTTCTCCGCTAAGCAGGATTCGGCCGGCTGGCCAACGGATGGGCAACCAAAACAGCTATCGCCGACGTGATCCGGAACCTCGATCCGTTGGGCAGCCCGGGAATCTCTGCTTAGCCTGTTCGGGACCAGCAGTGCTGCCACATCACACCGCGCCTTTCCCTGGAATGGCGCGGGATTGCGTTCGAACAACGCCCACAGGCTGGCCGGTTTCGCCAAGTTTCTTGGGCCAGGCAAATCGGCGCTCATCATGGCGCGGCCGTAACGGTCGGCGGCGATGATGTTCTGCTGCCCGTCGACGGCGAACAGCTTCGGCGCAAGCGACGGGTCGGTCGGAGTGACGGCGACGATCCAGGCAGCACGGTGGCAGTCCCGGAACGCCCGCTCTTCGATGGCGCGTGCGGTGGCTTGAACAAGAGCGCGGGTCAATGGCGCAGGCGCGTCAGGCTCGCCGGCGTCGAGCGAGACCAGGTCGAGGGTACCGGCCAGTTCGCCATTGGCATCGAAGACCGGCGTTGCGGCGCTGCTCAGTCCGCCGTGACGGATACGAAAGTGAGAACCAAAGTCAACAAGCGTCGACTCGTGCGCGGCAACCCGGCTTTGCACCTCTATCGTGGCATTGGGTAGATGAGCGGTTGTGGCTTTCTCCTCAATTCTGTCCCGGCCGGAATCCTTACGGCCGGGGAAATCAACAACGGCACCTGCCGGATCGCAGAACCGAACCTCATAGCGCGCCTGTCGCGCGATGTTGCACAGACGATTGAGTTCCTCCTGCGCGCCGAGCAGCATGGTCTGCAACGATTGAGACCGGTGGGACACGCCACAATTGGCGGGCAAACCGTGCGAAGCCCTGACGGTGTTCGCATTCATCCGGCTCTCGAACATGGCGATCTCCTTCTTGCGCCGTGTGACTCTCAGTGACCGCCATGTTGCCCGCCTGATCGCCATGTTTCGAGTTAATGGTTGCGAATCCTTGCTGCGCTCCGTTTAGCGCGAGCCGCAATGCCGTCCGGCTAAACAATGCCGCTTCGCGGAGCGCCAAGAGGCAGCCGGCTGGGGCGACGCCCTCCGTTTAACAATTTTTTTCAAATTTTTATCCGCACGGCGCTCGATAGCATGCCCAGGCGATTGACGTCACGGCCCGCGAGGGGTTTTTCCAGTGCAGAGGCTGGCGTCGTCTCGGACAGCCACTCGTGCTTCGTTTCCGACGCTTGATTCTTTTAATAGTGTCGTCGTCCGCGAAAGCGGGCGATCCATTAACCCGCAGCAGCTCGCTAGAAATGCGAGTCTAGGGGCTACTGGGGTGCCCGCCTTCGCGGGGCATGACACAAAAAATGGAATGAACAGTGAGAGTTGCAGCGCTAGATCGGATTTCGATCGTCTTAAATCACACATCGGCGTCGTCGCCGAGCTTGTCCCGGCGACCCCGAACAGGAAGGCACAGAGTAAGAATAATCGGGGGGGCCGGGACAAGCCCGGCCACGACGCGCGGGAGAGATCAAGTGCTTCAACGTGATCGGAATCCGCTCAGTGCCCAACGGCACTATTGGCGAGCTAGCGGCCACTCGTGAAAGTGCCGATAAGACGCAGTGCTTAAAAAAGCGCCAACCATCCGGCGAGCGAGATCGCCAGATGACCGCACGCGGAGCGGGAGGGAAAATCTTGACCGGCACTCTCATCCGGGCGGGATATTAGCGCGGCTCTCCACCCCGCCGGCTTGTCTCGAACAGGAACCAGGTACGGCCTTCGGCCTCGTCGATCCAGGTTTCAAGGAGGCTGGCGGTGGCAACATCGCCCTCCTCGTCGCACATCGCGTGAATCTCGCGCATCCGCGCCGCGAGCTGAGTGTTATCCTCGCGCAGTTCGGCCAGCATGTCGAGCGCGGTGACGTACTCAGCGTCATTATCCAGCACATGCTGAAGACGACTGATGTGGCCGATCGACCGCAATGTCGTTCCGCCGACTTTGCGCACCCGTTCGGCAATAGCATCGGTGGTGGCAAAAATCTGTGTGGCTTGTTCGTCGAACATCAAGTGGTAGTCTCGGAAATGCGGGCCGGAGACGTGCCAATGGAAATTTTTCGTTTTGACATAGAGCGCAAACATGTCGGCGAGCAGGGCCGTCAGAGCGCCGGATATATCTCGGATTGCATTGGTCGATGAGAAAGGCTGCGACACTTTTCGCTCCTTATTTTTGATTGCCAAACCAAACTCCAAGATAGCGTGCCGGCTTGTGCGCAAAATTGAACGGTGTCGCGCAAATATGCACGTTCTTGCGCATATCGCTCATTGCGACGCGCAAAACCGCGAACGCCGGGGGCGACATTCCCGGCGACCGGCATCCCTCAACAGCGATGATGGGTCGGCGAAGCCTCCTTTAAGAGCGCTCTTTCGTGCATTCTGGGATTGCGGTTCGTCACTACCTGGCGACCATAGCGCTTGGCGTGCAGAGGTTGGATGAGTCGGGACTTTAGCCGGCCCGCAGCGAAACGGCTTAACTTTGATCGCCGGTTTTCTTCAAATCGGAGCTATCCGATTCAATCCGCCGCTGGCTCGAGACCGTAAGGAATCCAGGGGCGACCTGTGACCCAAGGAGTCCCCTTTCAACCCGTCGAAATGGAGATGAGCCATGGTATTCGACCTCGCGACTTACACCACGGTACACACCGTCATAAGCCTACTCGCTCTCGTTTCGGGCGTCGTCGTCGTCACCGATCTGTTTGCCCCGAGAGTGCGTCGGTCGTGGACGGCCTTGTTTCTCGTTACAGCCGTTTTGACAAGTGCGACCGGCTTCGGATTCCCGTTCCACGGCGTATTGCCGTCCCACGTCTTGAGCGGGATTGCGCTGGTGACACTGGCAGCAGCGATCTATGCACTTTATGCGGCGCGCCTCTCGGGTTTCTGGCGTCTGACCTACGCGACATCGATCGTGGCGAACCTGTTTTTCCTGGTGTTTGTCGGAATCGTTCAAGCCTTCGGCAAGATTCCGCTCCTCCATAGCCTCGGCCCGAACGGCAACGAGTTGCCGGTGACCGTGTCGCAGATCGTTGCACTGGTGATTTTCGTCGCCCTTGGTATTGCGGCCGCAAAGGTCTTCCATCCGCCGGCGCCGGAAGCGGTGGCCTGAGCGATGCGGCGGCTCTAGCAGCCTGTCGGACTCAGGTGTCGGTCTTCGTGCGCGCAGACAATAGCATCGCGACCGGCGGATTCATGGTGATTGTCCCTGAGGGGTCGATGCTATTTGAGCGAGCATTCCC
>Ga0137390_10004297_pt1 | contig 11824 bp, 12 predicted proteins | sample 15con2h24AmetaG_FD_104937 | JGI IMG/M metagenome (GOLD analysis project Ga0137390, IMG submission 104937) | Vadose zone soil microbial communities from Angelo Coast Range Reserve, California, USA - 15con2h2.4A metaG | ecosystem: Environmental > Terrestrial > Soil > Vadose zone > Saprolite... | reverse complement strand
TCGCTCAACCAACCCGGCCATCCTCGACCGTCGGGTACGACGTCCACGTCCACGTCCACGTCCGCACCCAAGCCCGTGCCCGCCCCCCGCAAATCGCAAAACAGCTCCAGCTCGACCCTCGCCTTGTCGTACACACACGTCAGCGCGCCGAGTCCTCCCCCGAGCTCGTCATACGCCTCCCACGCAGACTCGGTCTCGGTTCCCCCCACTAGCGCCACTGCCACCACTACCACCACCACGAAGAACGGCTGGATGATCGTGCAGAGGGCGAACGGCGACGGCGACGGACTCGGACTCGGACTCGACGACAAGGCTGCCGAGGCCGCGGCGCTCTCAGAGTCGCAGCGGCGCGACCACGATCATGATCGCGAGGGCGGCGACACGGACAACGACATGACGTTTGAGGATCTCGGCGCCGAGTTTGTCGACATGCCCGTGATACCCAGGGCCCGCATGGGCGCCGCGTGCGTCCGGCAGGACGCAGCGGAGATCGCGAACGGTGCGTGTGGCGCGTTTTGCCTGGCCGGTTTGCGTAAGGGTTTATATTGTTTTTACTTACACGCGACGCAGACCCTTTGCGCCTTTTGAGTCGTCCGGCTGCTGGGCGGCCTGGCCGTACCCAGTCGTCGCCGTCGCCGTCGTCGTCACGACACTCGAGATCGTCGTCCCCGCATTACGGCGAGCCGTCGGAAAAACTGAAGCGAGAGCGGTCCGTCAAGGCCAATCGTCATCACAAGTTCATCGAGTGTCTGTCGCGCGAGGACGTGGACATGGGTTCGTGTTCCTTCTTTCCTCGTTCACTAATCCATCACCCAGGACCATCATCTGACTCTTTTTTTCTTTCTCTTTTTTCAATTCGCTACATAAGCCGAGCTGCGAAAATTGGCCTGGTCAGGTATCCCTGAAGATCTTCGCCCGCTAGCTTGGCCGCTACTCCTGGTGCGATCAGATTACATTCTGCGTGCGCTGTAGCCTCATCTTTCCAAGGGCTATCTACCACTCCCCACGCGCCTGCGCTCATCCACGCTGGAACGGAAGCGTGGAGAGTACCAGTCGCTCGTAGATCTCACGTTTGCCAAGGGCAAAGATGGCTTGGACCAACAAATATGGCACCAGATCGAAATAGACGTGCCGAGGACACGACCTGGGGTGCCGCTGTGGATGCATTCTTCGACGCAACGCGTATGGCTGCATCACAGTAATCGATCTACGTTTGGCCTCACGCCCATTCATTCTTTTTTCTCAGTGTCTGGAGCGCATACTGTACGTCTGGGCGATACGGCATCCCGCCAGTGGATACGTGCAAGGAATAAACGATCTCGCCACACCGTTCTTCGAAGTGTTCCTGTCCGCATACCTCGGTAAGGTGGCTTCTTCCAGGCCACAAGGAAGGTCAGTTCTGATGATCAGGCGAAAACCGCAGATGCCGATCCCGAAGAAGTCGATCCCGCGGTCCTCCCTCCCCCCGTCCTCGCCGCAGTCGAGGCCGATTCGTTCTGGTGTCTCTCGCGTCTGCTCGACGGCATCCAAGATAACTACATCACCGCGCAGCCGGGCATCCAGCGCAGCGTCAAGCGCATGGCGGAGCTCGTCGCGCGCATCGATGCGCCGCTCTCCGAGCATCTCGCCACGCAAGGCGTCGAGTTTATGCAATTTGCGTTTAGATGGATGAACTGCTTGCTGATGCGCGAGATCAGTGTGAAGAATACCATGAGGATGTGGGATACCTATCTGGTGCGCCCTTCTTTTTCGGCGCTCAATAAAGGAACATCATCAGAAGATTGATGGGTGGGGTGGCTATTGACGACAGGCGGAAGGCCCGGACGCCTTTTCTCAATTTCATTTGTATGTTTGTTCGGCATTTCTCGTCCGGTGGAGCGAGAAGCTCCGTGGGATGGACTTCCAGGTGTGTAGGAGTTCTCATTTGGCATATCGTATCCGTTTCTCACGTTGCCATCTTCTCCAACCTCCCCCCTCCCCAGGGCATCATCATGTTCCTGCAGTCACTGCCGACACAAGATTGGACGGACGACGAAATCGAGATGCTCCTCAGCCAAGCGTTCGTGCTCAATTCGATCTGGCACAACGCGCAGAGCCACTTTACGGGAAAGTGAATCGAGTTGTTGTCTTCCAATTAGCGTAAACCCTGCCTACTTCTGCGCATACTTGGTCGCAAAATGTCGTGCAGACCCACAACACACAAACGGGGGCATCAGCTATAATCCGAGAAAGGCAAAACACCGTGCTAGATGAAGGGGGGTAGAGGGAGAAGAGGAGGATTTGTATATCACCCAAGGCAGAGAGATGTGTACGATTTCGTGTCTGCATCAAGTACTTGGGCTCGAATCGGTCTGCACTAGCTGTACCTCGTGCTCTATCGCTTCCGCCATCTCAATCGCGGCAGCTTCGGTACCTACGCGTAGACGGTACTGCGCCGTCTGCGTATCCTTTCCAGGCGACGTAATATGACCCGTGAAGGCGACCGTCTTGGCCGTGCGTTTTGGGTACAATCCGGGATATATGCGGAAGTTCTACACGAAAATGAAAAAAAAAAAAAAGGAATCGACGTGAGCTCTCAACATTAGGTAACTGCTCGCAGTGAGTGAAAGAATGGAGACGCACAATGATGATTTTTCCGGTGATGCTAGAACGCAGGATGACCCGCCGTGCGTTGGTTTCTTTGTGCTTCTTGAGACGGAGCATGCCTATATATACAGACAAGAGCAAAAAGGAGAAAAACCAGATTAAATGTGGAGGAAATGGTAAAGAGAGAGAAAAAAAGCACGCACCGATGCCCATCTCAGACCACGTAGGCGCACCCTCACGGTCCGTCGTGAACTTGAACACCTTCGCCTTGACCGTGTACGTCGTCTCTTCGTCCTCCTCCCCCTCGCCCTCGGCGCCGTGAAGCCCGGGCGACACCGTCCGCGACAGTCCGTCCTCCTCCAGCGAGCCCTCCGTCGCCGGGGTGTCGCCTCGCGTCCCAGCCGAGGACGGCACCTCAAGAAGTGTAGGTGTAGCTGCGTCAGTACTAGCGCCAGCAGGAGGCGGAGCGGGCGTGCTGGCAGTCGTCGACGCGGGCGTTGACCCCGCCGTGCTTACTCCCCCTGCTCCCGCCGCCGCCGCCGCTCCAGGCGTTGCCGTCGCCGTCGCAGAGGCCGCAGACGTGAACGTCGTCGACGCGAGCCCAAAGACCGATCCGGGCGCAGCAGCAGATGCAGACGTTGCCGCTGTTAGGGACGACGGCGCGCGCGACGGGGATCCAAACGAAAAGCCGACGTTGCCCGCCTTGGGCGGCGTCGAGCCCTCGCTGCTCACCGGTGCGACGCCGAATCCGAACGGCGCGGGAGTCGCCGACGACGGCGCTCCGCCGAAAGCGAACGGCGACGATTTCGCGGGCGAACCGAATTGTCCCCCGAATATGCTGCTGGGCGGCGGCAGCGACGGCTCTGCCTGCTGCTGCTGCTGACCCTTCTCCTTGTCCTCGGCTGATTTCGCCGCGCCAAATATGCTGCTTGCGCCCCCCGCAGAGCCCGCGGTGTCCGCGAACAACTTGGTACCGGGCGCGAGGTTGAACGCGAAAGGCGCCTGCGCAGATTGAGCGGGCTTGTCTTTCTCCTTGTCCTTTTCCTCCGCGGCCGCCTTATCAGAGCCAGAGCCGAATAGTGCGGAGGCCTTTGGTGGGTTGCCAAAGAGCAAGGTGCTGGCGCCGCCATTGCCGCCCCCGCCGAAAGGAAAGGCGCTCGACGAGGCGGAGCCTGTCGGTGCGGATGTGTTAAAGGAAAATGCGGGCTTCTGCGAGGGAGTCGATTCGGGTTCTTTTGGTGCAAAAAGCGAGATTGGCTTGAGCTGGGAGGACGAGGATGCCGTACCGGTCAGGCCGGAAAAGGGCGAGGACGATGACGCAGACGCAGGTTTAGGGTCTGAAGATACTAGTGTTGCGTACGAGAAACCGAAAGGGGATGGGTCGGTTGTAGGCGGTGCAGGGCTGGGGGTGAATGCGGTTGCAGGCGCGGCAGAACTCATCGGAGCTGCAAAGCCTGCGAAACTTGACGGGGGCGCCGGCATTGCGGCGGGCAGGGATGCAGCAGGCTTGAGGGAGAATGGGTTAGCAGGAATGGAAGGCTTGGTTGGTTGACTCGAAGCGCTCTGCGTTTTCACGTGGGAGGATTTACCGTCGTATTCGTGCTGCACCGAAACACGATGTTTCTTGTACTGTTCCAAGATATTCGCAATGTCGACGAAAGGATCCGAGTCGATCGCTTTCGAGACGGTGGAGAGGAAGGACGAGTTGAGTCCACGGAGGGAAGTGTAATACTTCAGCGCGACCTCATCCGTGTCGCCGGATGCATCCGGCTTTGGCGTTTCAGATGACGACGACACGACTGGCTTTGCGCCTGCAGTGGAAGAAGGGCCGAGGAAGGACGCGAACTTCTTGGTGGCATTTGACGCAGACTCTGATATGGGTGGAGCATCTGCTGGTTTCAGAGGCGAGCCAGCAAACGGAGATTGAGCGAAGGTGAAAGGGGCTGTTGCACCGCCTGTTCCTCCGAATCCTGAGAAGCCGCCGAATCTTTGTGACGCGGCTGGCTGCTGGTGATCATGTGTTGGTGTGAGTGGTGAGGTGAGTAAGTGAGAAGGGTTAGGACATACAGTAGTACTACTGGCTGGTGCAAGTACTGGTGCGACGGCGGGGCTTCTTCGCTTTGGAAGACCACGTATTCTACGAGAGCAGCTAATGGGTTTCAAAGAGTAAAGAAAGGGGATGGATGGACGCACTCGCGTTTTGCCAAGTCTGAGTCCCTGGCCATTTGGAAACCAGCTTGGATTTCCTGTGTCGACGTGATATGTTGAGGCACGCTACGTAAAGAGCTGGAAATTAGTCTGCACATACCTCGACCTCGTCATCCTGATCATCATCCTTCGATAGTTGTTTGTCTGCGCCGCGCTTCATTTTGGGTATTGAGGGATGCACCGCCGAGGGCGGTAAGACGCGTCACAATACTGTGACCGTGACAGGCGAGAAACGACGCGCGCGAGTTGCTTACGTTGACTGATATGCTGACGTCTGAATCAGGCTTGGAAACTGAGGTTGGCCACAGTGACCGTGCATCACATCAATGGCGCGGCAATGAGGGTAGTAGATAATTTCAAGTTGTAAATACATGTGTTGGATGAGAATCAGTACTCAGTACTAGTGATCACTTCGCACCCACTAAAACAATGCCAACCATCAGCGAGTCCACTAGCCCAGGGCCTACTAGTAGATGTCGAGGTCATTAGTTATACGAAAAGATGAGAGGGGGAAAAAGTGATGAACCTAAACAACCGTGACAGTCCACCAGTCAAAGCACCTGTCTGCACCGACGGAAGGCTCGAGATCGAGGTTGGACGTACCATCTTCGCCAGTCCTCATGCACTCACGATCCAGCGAGCATGGATGGGACCGTGGAGCAGGCGTGCTTGGATGTCTAACGTCCGCCGAAGTTCCTCTTGGAAATCGTCATCTAGACCCGAGTGGATAGTACAAAGCTGGGTCACGCGAACTGAGGATATCACTAATGAGGTCGAGAGCTGGCGTGTAGCTTTGGACCTCCGTCGGTGTTGAGGCCGGTGAGGTTGAACCGGTCAGGAATGTAGTCCTCTTGTACTATACTTGGCAAAAGTATTCGTTTTCCTTGGACGAGAGGAATGAAGATATCCATGAACTAGGAGTGATGTGTGTCTAAGCGTGATGGCTGCTGGAGCAGGCAGGTGCGCTTACTCGGAGTAGTCAGAGTCAGAGCCCGTCGAGGCGTCCTCCACTGCACGACAAAGCAAGATGGGGTCTGGCTTGACAATCAATCACAGTTGTTGTCACTGTGACCTATCTCATACTTGTCCCATAATGTGATTGAGATGTGTATACATCAGATTAGTCTGCTCTATAGCTTCTTGCATCGCAGTGTATGTGTTACATGACACACCACCCACTTCGGATGCAGTTCCGATATGCCAAGCACGATATCCAACCACCCGGATGAGTGATGCGGGTCAACAGTTCTTGCCCGTCTCGCCCGACCATTCATCCATCGGAAATTCGGCCCATTTCCAGGGCGAACAATTTTATTGAACGACCCTGATGACTAGATAATGGTAGGTGGTGGCGTCGCTAGCCAAATTGACCCACAACGGACAGCGAGATTATTTTTCTGTCGCCTCGGGGTCAAAAGGGAAGTCCCTCGTGGCATATGATCTTGATCTTATATTAGCTTGTTTGTTGGTGTTGTTTCCACCCCAACCGTCTGAGCGAAGTGTATAGACGAAGACGTTGTGTGCCGTCATAGCTGACAACAGTGGCTGATGCTGGTGCCCTGTAATGGAGATAAGTGGTCCTCGAGCGCGCGGCACCGCACTTTGCGACAGTCCGTTGGGGGATCCAGAGATTGCTTGTCGGTCGGGAGGTAGTATGGCTGTACAATATTTAATGTTTTATCCTGGGAAGCAAGCAAGCATATTGTAAGAGGACTGGAATGGGAAGTGAGAGTCTCGGAAGCGAAAACGGAGGAGCAGGGCGGGGACAGTGGTGAGGCGCCTCTTTTGAGCGGTTAGTTTTACGGAGAGAATTGTGGAGCCGAAAGCGAAAGCGTGAGGGAAAGAGAATATCGACCAGCTGTGCTTCACCGTAATCATTTATCTCTTGCACCTCTCCCCCCTCCTCCCCCTCTCTTCCTCTCCCCTCCTCAGCCATGTCCTCCTCCTCCCCTTCCCTCACAACCACCGCTTCTCGTTCTCCGTCCCCCGTCACTCCTTCAACTCCCGATGACACCACTCAGGTGTCTATTTTACCCACCAGCATTGATCTCTCCACGTGGTATAAGACCCTACCAATCGAGCCAACGTCCCCCTCCGCTGTGTATTGGGACAACAATACGCCACGGTTTTTCAACACTGCAAAAGAAGATACCACAAATATTCTCTCACTCGACGACCTTATCCAAGATTATGCATATGAGGAGTGAGGCCCCATAGCTTGAAATCTCTACACACGTGTCCCTTATTACCCACCTTTCTAGTACTTCATCTCCAGCCCTGTCCACTTCAGTTTCTACGGCTCCTTCTGACTTGTTTCATACCTCTGCATCGGCTTCGCCTTCTATCTCACCATCCCAGCACCCTGTGAACGATAAACCTTCCTCCGCAGTCACGATGGTACCCCCGCTACTACCCATTTCGCCAACCAAGCCTGTTCCCCCTCCAGCCTCCCAACCACGCAAAAAGAATCCTTTAGCTTCCCAGACTGTCGTATATCCTCCAAAGGAGTCGTGCTCAAAGTACGTTGGTCCTACCCTACCCGTACTCCCTCGACCAGGCCATTTACACTCCCTTTCTTCTTAATAGTCTTGCTATAATGATTCCCAGCATACCCGAAGGTGGTACAAAGTCTCGCGTCGAGACACAAGTTCGCGTCACAGTAGATCTTGCCTACGCAAGTGCGACTGCAGGGGATCAGCCGTCCCAATATGATCGTGTTGGTTCATGGAAGTGGTTGAGATTGCCCAAGGGCACAGCAACAAAGAAGAGAACACGAAAGGAAGGGAAAATTGGTCTGTTTCCGATCCTGCATCCACCAGTATTTACTCATGTCTGGCGTAGACCCTTTGGTTGAAGACACTTTGCAGCTTGGTGTGGAAATTACGTGCGCATCGCCCCCTCATTCTCGTGTTGTTTGTTGTTCCAGCTGTCAAGGTCGAGAAGTATGTCATACCATCGTCATAATTGACTTTCTCATTGAATTTTTGCAAAGGCAAAGCGTGTCGCCCGCAAATTGGCCCAGCGTGTGCGCCCCCAGCGGTATGACTCCGACTCACCCGAGGCCGCAAATGCTGCGGCCAATGGTACGACTGAGCCGTTCAACATCGTTCAATTTAATTGTCCTGAAGTGTTGAGCTTCTCCTCTGGCACCGTTGTCTTTCCCCTCCGTATTACGTGCTACTGTCGCCACCACCGGGAGCGAGTTGGTTTCCATGTCCACTTTACCATGTCCGACCACACCGGTAGAGTCGTTGGTACTGGAACCACCCATCCGATCATGATTACCGATGACCACAAAAGCACTGGCGCAAATGCAAAGCAACTTCCCTCCGCAGAAGTTGATTGGTCCCAGGTATCTGGTGACACCCCACCCGAGAAGGCGACTTCTTCGAAGCGTAAGCAATCACACTCCCACGAGACAGCCTTAAATCAAGGCAAAAAGAGGCTCAAAATCAATGGTCCTAGTACTTCTCGCGGCGAGTCTAAAGGAATCTCTCGAAGAAGCAGCTCGGGTAGTTTGACATCGCCTTCTCTCTTCACCTCTGCACTTCCTACACGGGCAACTACCCCTTCCCAACCTTGCGGTTCTGGAACTCCCAGTCGGCTTGGTGGCACGGCTCCCCCCTCACCTCGCGCTTCTGACTTTGTTCTGAATCTAGAAGTACCTTTACCTTCGCCGAGGTCTTCTGTCGCCTCTCCTGCCCGTCCCGAACCCGAACCCACTATCCATGACACGCCCGACGTACCACTATCAACTCAATCGCTGGTCGATATGACATCCTTTGCAGACTCGGAGCGTGGTGTCTCCCCCTCGACCTACTTGCCTACTGCACCCCCGTCTCCCGTGGCTATGTCTGTGCCCCAGTACCAACTTTTGCAAGACTCCCTTGCTTCATCGCCGCTTCCGTTCATGTTCTTCCCTGAGCCTCCTCCCATGACTCCGCTTCCTGAGCCACGCATTCATCGCCTCATTCCATCCTCGGGTCCGATTATTGGGGGCATTGAGGTCACCGTACTTGGGTCAAACTTCCATCCTTCGTTGCAACTCAACTGTATCTTTGGAGATGTCGTGGCAAGTTCTACGCAGCGCTGGAGTGACAATACGCTCGTTTGCATTCTACCGCCTCGCTCGACATCTGGTGTCGTTGCAGTATGGTTTAATGAGATACAAAAGGACGATGATGGCACTCCGCCGTGCTTGTTTACTTATACCGATGAATCCGACCGGGCGCTGTAAGTTTTTGTCTATAACTCTTGTCATCATCTCTCGCTGATATTGTGGGATAACAGGATGGAATTGGCGCTTCAGGTCGTTGGTCTTAAGATGACAGGCAAACTAGAAGACGCGAAAAGCGTTGCGATGCGTATCGTTGGGCCAGCGAACGAGGATGCGCCGAGCGGGTCCAACGCACCTAATGCGATGCAGCTCGCATCTGACTCCATTTCACTTGGTCTTCGGTCGGCACTACATCATATGGGCCCTTGGAGCGGACTTGAGAGGATGATCATCGACCTCTTGTCTCTACTGGATGTGCGGGTCGATACGCCGTCAGGAGTCTCGCTTGCAAGAGCGATGGAGCACAAGACGAGCGGTGGACAGACGCTGCTGCATTTCGCCGCATTCCTTAAATACCCGGAGCTCGTGAAGTTCCTGATTGACCATGAAGTCGACAAGGACGCGCGGGATCACAATGGATATACAGCGTTGCACCTCGCCAGTTTGTTTGGAGCACAGAGTTGTGCTGCTCTCCTGCTTAATGCTGGGGCCGACGTGGAAATAGTCAACGTCGAAGGCAAGACAGCCCAAGAGCTAGCTGACTTCAACTTTGCCGACCTCCTCGTAGAGGACACTCTGGCGGATAGTGAATCCCGTTGGGGAGATGGAGAAGACTCTGGGGATGAGCCCGATCACAATCGGGCCTTTTCGCGAGTATTGCGTCGCAGCGTCGACCCAGCACCGTCCTCGCCACACGACGATAGTGATAGTGATCACCCCGTACCGGAGTTGGCAACAGAAACGAAGGATGGTGGTGTTGACGAGAAGCGGGCGGCGACGTTCATGCGCAAGATCCAACGTACTTTGGCACGCGTGCAGCCAAAGGATAGTATCATTCCAAACATGCCGTACCTCGCTCTCCCCCAACTTTTGCCACTCCCAGGCATGCCTGGCGTCCCATGGGGTGCACTTCCAACAGTTTTCCCAGCTTACGTACCCTGGACTGGGTCTCTACGCATCCCCAGGGTCTCAGATAACGGTACGAATTCGCATGACGCGGTACCTCCGAAAGGCAAGGTGTTCTCCTTGCTGACGCCACAGGAGTGGCGCACCTTTTTGGAGAAGTCGTGGCTCGTGCAAGGAGCCCAGACATCGATGCAAATGCACGAGGGTGAGTCACCTCCGGTGTACACGCCCCGGGCCGAGGACGATGGCCAATCACCCGTGCCGGGTCCGTCCATAGCTGCGCCAGAGCGGCCTATCACACGCCAAGTAGGATATGACACCGGCCCTGCTCCAGACGATCAGGTGGTTAATTCGTACAAGTATCTCCCACCAAGAAAGAAGCACACGAGACAAATTCAAAACAAGGGTTTGTTTTTTTCTCCTTTGAGGATAAGACCCTCGTTAATGTTTCTGTGTTGCAGAAGATCGCATGCTCCTGCTATTCTGGATTCCAATTCTAATACGTGAGTTGATACCCTCCTATGTTGCGTTCCAAGGTTAATGGTGTCCTTTTGATGCAGTTGCTCTCCTGTGGGCACTTGTACATGGCGTGCGCATTGCGATACATTCAGTTCGGACGACGGGTCCGCTGAGAGCTATCTTACGATCGATTACAGCCGGATAGGACTTGGGCTGGTTGCTAGTCCAAATGGCTCTTGGATGTTTGCTTAACAAGCCGTTCTTGTACCACCCTGTGTAGGAGTCGTAGTGGATTATCGTTTGAGTATATGGGATCCCGGTACGATACATTATTATATGATACATACACGACGTGAGTTGGAGCAGTATTTAATGATCCGAGACGATTTTGATACATGTATGCTCTCACTGTCGACATCGATGACCAGTCAAGCTAGTCAAGATCGAAACTCAACATCAGCGACATTCTACATTCTCGCTGCTCACGGCGGTGCAGGGTATCACCCACCCGCGTCTGACTCGTCTCTCAAATGCAGCCTCCGTGAGGCCATCTCATCCGCGCTCACCGCGTTCTCTGGCACAACTACTGCCAGCGACACTGCTTCTTCTGGTGGCAGCTCCTCTGAATCGTCCGCGCTCGACGCCGTCACGACAGTCATGGCCACGCTCGAAGACGCTCCCGACTTCAACGCCGGGTACGGCTCGAACCTCACGTTCGACGGGGACGTAGAGTGCGACGCGTCGCTCATGTCAATAGAAGAGGAGGCAAACGATCGTGGCGACTACAACGCATCACCATCATCATCACCATCGTACACGTTTGGGAGCGTCGGCGCCGTGCGGGGCGTGCGCAATCCCGTGTTACTGGCGCGCCGCGTCCTCGAGGGACGAAGACGGCGACCGGGGACGACGGCGACGGGACTGGGGCCGGGGCTGGGACGCGTGCCGCCGTTGATGCTCGTCGGAGAGGGGGCGGCGCAGTTCGCGAAGGAGCAGGGCTTGCGGGTCATCGTCGATCGCGCCGAGGAGATGGTCGCGCCGAGGGCGCGGAGGGAGTGGCGCGTGTGGAGGGAGCGGTGGGAACGCTGCCGCTGCTGCCGGGATCGCTCAACCTGCCGCTGGTCGTGAAGCCGCGCGCGAGCGGTTCCAGCGCCGGCGTCGTGATCGTGCGCTCGCACGAAGCCTGGTCGAAAGCGATCCTCGATGCGGCGTCGCGCACGCCGGAAGTGCTCGCCGAGGAGTTCGTCGCCGGCCGCGAGTTCTCGTGCGGCGTGCTCGGCGAAGAAGCGCTCCCGGTCGTCGAGATTCTGCCGAGCGACGAATTCTACAGCTACGACGCGAAGTACAAGCCAGGCGGTTCGCGACACCTCGTTCCGGCGCCGATCGATC